>Ga0182742_1005442_pt1 | contig 10742 bp, 9 predicted proteins | sample eDN5th37CBELigMG_FD_128880 | JGI IMG/M metagenome (GOLD analysis project Ga0182742, IMG submission 128880) | Enriched Miracle-Growth compost microbial communities from Emeryville, California, USA - eDNA 5th pass 37_C BE-Lig MG (version 2)... ... | reverse complement strand
GTCGTCACCCGCGCCAACGCCTACGTTGAGGTGACGGCCCCCTGGCAGATTTCCAGGGCTGAACGGGACGGCAGCCAACCACCCGGACGGCTCGACACCGTCCTCGCGGCACTGGCGATTACCCTCTCGCGAATCGCCTACCTCCTGGAACCATTCCTGCCCGAAACAAGCCGCAAGATCACCGACCAGCTCGGCGGCACGGCTGTCGGCACACCACCAACACCCGGCCAGCGCGTTGCCCAACCACAGCCGATCTTCCCGCGCTTTGATGGTGAGTAGGGAATGGGGATTGGGGGGTCTTGAAGCCCGGCTCTCTGAATGATACCGAGCGGAGTTAAAGACCCCCCAATCCCCAATCCCTAATCCCCAGCCCCTACGTCACGCTGCGAATCAACCCACCATCAACCTGGAGCGTCGCGCCAGTGATGTATGACGCGGCGTTGGAGAAGAGGAAGACGGCTGCGCTGGCGTACTCCTCCGGGTCGCCGATCCGCTTCATCGGGATCGTCGATTCGGACTGGCGGCGGATTTCCTCGGGCGACTGGCCTGACTTCTCGGCCCGTGCCTGGTCCATCGAGCGGATGCGATCGGTCAGGATCCGGCCCGGGACGATCTGGTTGACACGGATGTTGTCGTCCGCCCACTCGTTGGCCAGCGACTTGGCCAGCGCCGAGACACTGGCGCGCAGAACGGTCGAGAGCGTCAGGTTCGGAATTGGTTCCTTGACCGACGATGAGGTCGACATCACGATTGCGCCGCCGCCGCGTGCCTGCATCGACGGATAGACACCGCGTGTCAAGCGGATGGCGCTCATCACCAGCAGGTCGAAGGCGGCCTGCCAGTCAGCATCGCCGAAGTCGTTGAAGACGCCACCCGGAGGGCCGCCGGTGTTGGTGAACAGCAGATCGACGCCGCCGAACTGCTCCATCGTCGCGGCCAGCCAACCGTCGATCGCCTCGGCCTTGCTCAGGTCGGCTGCCATCGCGAGGACGATTGCGCCGCTCGTCTCGGCTTCGATCTGCTGCTTGGCGGCCTGAATGGCGGCCCCGTCCCGCGATGAGATCGAGATGCTGACCCCTTCCTTCGCCAGCAACCGGGCAACGTTGAAGCCGAGCCCCTTGCTTGCCCCACCGATCATCGCGACTTTGCCGTTTAACCCAAGGTCCATAACCTGTCCTTCCCACTCGCCATCCCGTAGGGACAGGTCTGAGACCTGTCCCTACGAGGTGATTTGTAACGTGGTGATCATCGCACGGATCAGCCCCGGTCGAGGTGGGCGAGGGAGGGGAAGAGTGTCTGAAGGCGGCTGTAGAGGTCGCGGTAGATTGCGTAGCCGGTGTCGTAGGCTGCGGCAGCGTCCGGCCGTGGCTCGAAGCGCGGGCCACGTTCGACGAATCGCTCGATGGCCTCCCACCCTTCGAACGCGTCGACGCCCATCCCGGCGACGAAGGCCGCGCCGAGTGCCGAGGCGGCCTCTCCGGCGATGACCTGGACTGGTTGACCGATCACGTCGGCGACCATCTGCATCCAGACGGCGCTGCGACTGCCACCATCGGCGGCCAGCACGCGGGTGATGGGGCGGCCGGAGGCAGACAGCAACTCCAGATGGTGTCGGAAGCCGTAGCAGACTGATTCGAGGACGGCACGGTAGAGATGCCCTCGTGTGTGATGCAGCATGACACCGGCGAAGACACCGCGCGCGAGTGGGTCGAAGATTGGTGTCTTCTCGCCAAGCACATATGGAAGCGCCACGATGCCGCCCGAACCGGGTGGAACGTGTTCGGCCTCGCGATCGAGTTCCTCCAACGTCGCACCATCCGCCATCTCCGACGCGAACCACTTGACGAACGAGCCACTGGCGGCCATGCAGCCGTTGATCAGCGTCAGACTGGGGATGTCGTGGTAGTCGAAGTAGAAGTGCCGGTCTGGATCGGGCCGGTCGGCGACATAGAGGATGTCGCCAGCCCCACCGAACTTGAGTAGCAGGTCACCTGGCTGTGTCAGAGCCGACGCCAGCGCTGCGCCGACGTGGTCGGCCCCACCGATGACGACCGGTGTCCCGGCACGTAGACCCGTTGCCGCCGCTGCCTCGTCGGTGATGGCACCCGCGACCTCGCCCGGGCTGAGGACCGGCGGCAGGGACTCCAACGGAATGCCCGCCTGATCCAGATATCGCGCGTGCCACTCGTGCCTGCTGATGTCGTAGAGGCCACTCTCGGCTGCCCAGTTGAGTTCCAGCGAGCGGCTGCCGGCCAGCTGGTACGTGACATAGTCGTACGCGCCAAACAGCATCGCGCAGCGTTCGACCATTTCCGGTTCATGCTCCGCCAGCCAGCGCCAGCGAGGTGCGACATTCTGCTGGTTCGGAGTGCCACCGGTGATGGCGAAGAACTCGTCGAGGTCGACAGCCTCACGCAAGGCGTCAACCTGCGCCGCCGAACGGGCGTCGTTCTGCTGAATACTGGGCCGGATGACGTTGCCATCCGCGTCGAGCAACACCATCGCCGGGACCATCCCGGTGACTGCAACGGCAGCGATCTCTCCAGCCGGAATCCGCTCTACCAGTTCGCGGCAGGCGGCAATCGTCGTCTCCCACCACTCAGCCGGATCCATCTCGGCCCAGCCGGGGTGGGGTGAGCGCAGGGTGTGTGGTCGGTCGGTCTGGGCAACGACACCTCGCTCCGGGTCGAGCACAACGGCCTTAAGTGCCGTGGTTCCGATGTCGATGCCGAGCAGATATCTGGCGGTCACTCGTTGCTGGCCTCGCGAACTGTCATATCCGGCAGTCGATTCAGTTCTTCGAGCGCCAGATCGATGTTCCGGCGGACTCGTTCCCAGTTTAGTCTCCAGTCGGAGAAGTTTGAGTTTGCCGGCAGCAGCTCGTAGTCAGCGAAGTAGCGAGCAGTCGCGATGGTTCCTAACAGCGATGCCAATCGGTCGTTCACCGGGCTGATTGCTTCTCTTACGCGCTCGTGCGCATTCCTCCGGCCCTGTACACCGGTCTTCGTACGTGCGAGGAGGAATATGGCGTAATACGCACGACCAATGGCTGTCCGAAGCGTAGCCTCATCAGCGTCATCAGTAACGAGTTCGTCCGCAACGCGGAGGAACTCCAGCGGGTCGAATTCGCGTTCTTGCGTCACCAGTTTACAGACACTTCTAACCGGACATCCGAATTCTGTGCTCCCGGTGGTGGTGGTTGGTTGAGTTTGCGGATAGGCCCGGCGAGATCGCCCCAGTATGCATAGGCGTCGTTGGCATCGGCGTCGACGTTAACCCAGACGAAAATCTGCCGGTACAGATCATCGAAATAGTCGGTACCGAACACCGAGATGTCTCTCACTGAGATGTTAGACCTCATCGCAGCATCTTCAACGATATCGATGGCGCGCTGGACACGTTCTTGCAGCCAATCAGTCATCAACTCCCTGGCTGATGGCTGGATATCGATAGGGATGGTGCTTGTCGGATATGCGATCGACTGGCTCACGCTGTGTTCTTTCACGTCCTGCTCCGATGCTACAGGGCAATTGTAGCGTCAGTCCCCTCTCGCTTCGCGGGCGTTGGCCATGAAGCGGCGGACGCGGTCGGGGTCAACGGCGTTCCAGGTGTAGCCGTCGATCTTCAGGCCGCTGCCGACGATGACGCCGTCGGCGACGGCCAGTGTCTGGGAGATCGTTTCGATCTTGCAGCCGGTGTTGGCGAGGACTGGTGTCGCCGGGACAGCCGCCTTCGCGTCCTGGATATGACCAAGGTCGGCTTCGGCACCAGCCATCGGACCGGAGATCAGCAATACATCAGCCAGCGACGACGTCACGACGCTCTTTGCCAGCGCGCCGATGGGCCGTGGTGAGACGGGCCGGGCGAACTCCGGCTCGATGTTGAAGAACATGCGGATGTTCCCACCGCCGATCCGCTCGCGGTAATCGAGCGCGGCGGCGGCGTCGGGTTGCCAGAGGCCCATGTCACTGTCGTAGACACCGGTGAAGACCTCACGGACAAACGACGCCTGGACTGCCTGCGCGACAGCCAGCGCTGCCATCCCGTCCCAGAGCAGGTCGACGCCATATGGCAACCCGATCTCCGGGCGCAACTCGCCGATGGCGGCGGCCATCGCGGCGATCGGGGCGCGGTCGGTGACGAGCGGATAGGGACGATCGCCTTCATTGCAGAAGAGCAGACCGTCGACGCCCCCGTCCTGCAACGCTTCAAGATCGCGCTTGAGGCTATCGACAATGGCTGCCATTCCGCCAGTTCGATCGTAGAGTGGTCGCCCGGGCAGGGGCGGTAGATGCATCATGGCAATAACGGGTTTTGATCGTCCGAACAATGACTCAAGAACACCAGATTGACCGTTGGCCGACATACTCCGCGCGTTTCCTTCCGGTAATGAACATTGCGATACCGGGGCAGTGTACTTCGGTTTCGTTCCGATGGTGATCGGACGATCCGCGACACTGTCCATGCCGGGAACCTTGTAGAGAGACAAGGCGTATACTGTCGGCGTTCGTTCCGATGGCCCAGAATATTTGAGACCGGATCAGCGATGGATGGAATCGCGCAACGCGCTGGCGATCGTGTGGGTGAATCAGGCATCGCTGCTCCTCGGGTCGTGATCTCGCTGCTTGGCGGATTCCGCGTCACGGTTGACGGTCACGACCTGCCGCCAGATGCCTGGAAGCGGCGCAAGGCGCGTAGCATCGTCAAGCTCCTCGCGCTGGCTCCGCGTCAGACGTTGCATCGCGAGGAAGTCCTCGATCAACTCTGGCCGGACCTCGATCCAGACGCTGCGAACAGCAACCTTCGGCTGTTGCTGCACTTCGCGCGCAGTGCGTTCCGTTCAGTCGGTGATGGATCTCTGGACGTCATCCAGTTGCGCGACGATCACCTGAGCCTCCGGTTGGTTGGGCCGGGAGCGATCGATATTGACGTCGATCGGTTCAGGTCGGCGGCAACGGCTGCGCAGCGTTCCGGCGACGCGGTCACCCTGCAGGCGGCGATCGACCTCTACGCTGGCGACCTCCTCCCGGAAGATCGGTATGACGATTGGGCCGCGGCACCGCGGGAGACACTGCGGGAGACCTATCTGAGCCTGCTGCTTGCGCTTGCGGATCTCCTCGAGTCGCAAGGTGCGTACGATGCGGCGCTCGCCACGCTGGATCGCGTGGTAAACGCTGACGAAATGCATGAGGACGCGCATGCGGGAATGATCCGCATCTATGCCCGGATGGGACGAACCGGGCAGGCACTGCGGCAATACGCGCGCTTCCGCGAGGTGCTTCATCGGGAACTGGACATCGAGCCATCGGCTGCAACTCAGCGCCTCCATGCGGATGTCGCGGCTGGCCGGTTTCCCAGCGACGTTCCCACGCCCGATCAGCATGGAGACCAGCCAGCAGCGTCCGTAGCCAGCCCTGTGCAACCCGGACATAACCTCCCCGAATCGTTGACGAGCCTCGTTGGCCGGCAGCGGGAGTTGGAAGAAGTCGCTGGCATCTTCAAGACAACGCGGCTGTTGAGTCTGATCGGGACTGGTGGGGCAGGGAAATCACGGCTGGCGCTGGAACTCGCGCGGGGGTTGATTAACGAGTATGAAGATGGCGTCTGGTTGGTGGAGTTGGCGTCCCAGAGCGACCCGACGGTTGTGCCGAATGCCGTAGCGGCCACGATTGGTCTCCGTGAGCAGCCCGGCACGCCTGTGACGGACACGCTCGTCGAAGCGTTGCGCTCGCAGTCGATGGTGCTCGTGCTCGACAACTGCGAGCATCTGATCGATGCCTGCGCGACGCTGGTCGAGACGCTGCTGGCCGGCTGTCCTCGGCTGTCGGTCATTACGACGAGCCGTGAAGCGCTGCGTGTGCCGGGCGAGGTCGTCTGGCAGGTGCCGCCGATGGCGCTGCCTCCAGCACCACGCGGCTCCTCAACCTGGACCGAGGCGTCCCTCAAACAGTTGGCGCAGGTTGCGGCCGTCGAACTGTTCGTCAGCCGTGCCAGATGGGTACGGCCGGACTTCATTCTCACGCCTGAGGATGCTGACGCCGTCGTCCAGATCTGTCATCGGCTGGATGGGCTGCCGTTGGCGTTGGAACTTGCTGCCGCACGTACGTCGGTGCTGCCGCCTGTCCAACTGGCAGCGCGGCTGGACGACGCGCTCGGCGTACTGTCCGCAGGTAGCAGAACTGCCCCGGCCCGCCACAAGACCTTGCAGGCGACGCTCGACTGGAGCTATGCGCTGTTGGACGCCAGGGAGCGAACGCTGTTGCGCCGGCTATCGGTGTTCGCCGGTGGCTGGACGCTCGATGCGGCTGAGTCCGTCTGCGCTGGACCGGCGACGCCTGCAACCGACGACCCTGACGACGCAGCCACGATCGAACCGTCAGACGTTCTGACGCTGATGGCGCAGTTGATCGATAAGTCACTGGTCCAGGTCGGCGATCGATCGACACAGGCGGTGGACCCGGCTGAGGTTCGATACCGGTTGTTACAGACCGTCCATCAGTACGCTGCTGCACGGCTGGCGTCCAGTGCCGACGCGGAGCAGATCGGCGAGCAGCATGCGGCGTACTTCCTGTCCTATGCGGAGATGACACATCCGAAGATGAGTGGGCCGGAACAGGCGCTCTGGCTGCATCGCGTCGATCGGGACTACGACAATCTGCGGGCGGCCCTCCGCTGGTTCAATTCCCGTGGAGACGTCGCGTCCGAGGCACGGCTGTGTTTCGTGCTCATGCGGTTCTGGTATTTCCACAGTCATCTCGTCGAAGGTAGCCGCATTCTGGACGATCTTATCGGTCGGATCGACGATCCTGCGGTTCCTCCGCTGGTGCGGGCCAGGATTCTGAACGGTGCAGGTGTGCTGGCCTGGAACCACGGTGATATGCAGCGCGCGGTACATCTGTCCAGCCGGGCGCTTGCGATCTTCGAGGAGATCGGCGATCTGCGTGGCATCTCCGACTCGACACAGTCATTGGGAATCGTTGCCGAGATTCAAGGGAAGTACGCTGAGGCAACCAGCCACTATCAGGCGGCGCTGCGGGTACGCGAAGAAATGGGCGACGATGCCGCCGTGGCGACGATCCTCCACAACCTGGGGAACATGGCACGCGAGCAGGGTGAGCCTGTCCGGGCGGCCGATCTCTACGAACGCAGCCTGGCGATGCAGCGCTCGCGCGGAAACACCCGTGGAATCGCCCTCGCCCTCGCGAGTCTGGCAGTCGTCGCGCTCGATCAGAGTGAGTACGAATTAGCTGCCAATCTGTCTGAACAGAGCCTCGAACTGTATCAGCAGATTGGTGCCAAGTCGCTGCGTGTCACGGCGACGAATAACCTCGGCTATGCGCTGCAGTTCCTGGGCGACCTCGAGCGGGCCGTCGCGGTCCAGTCCGCCTGCCTCCGGTTGGCCGTTGAAGTCAGTGACAAGCGCGGGATCGCGTATGGACTCGAAGGCATCGCCTCAGCGTTTGGGGCGTATACGACCAACCCCCGCAGCGCGGAGCAGGCGGCGCGCGCCTTCGGTGCCGCTGACGGCCTTCGCGATGCGATACAGGCGCCGCTCCCCGTGACCGATCTGGCACTCAATGCGCCCTCAATGGATAGCGCCCGTACCGTGCTGGGAGACGAGGCGTATCAGGCTGCCTGGCGCGCGGGTCGGACGCTGCCGCTCAATGAAGTCGTTGCGGGGGTGCTGGCGGTAGCCGAGTCTCTGGTGAGTGCGACTCCATCTACACCGGACATTACCCATGCGCAGATCCTCAGCCCTCGTGAACGCGAGGTGGCGATCCTCGTCGCCAGTGGGATGACCAACCGGCAGATTGCCGAGCAACTGGGGATGGCGGGCCGGACCGTCGATACGCACGTCCGCAACCTGCTCCGCAAGTTGACGCTCTCCTCACGAACCGACGTGGCAGCCTGGGCCGCTAAACATGGGCTGACACCCCCCTCGTAGGGACAGGTTTCAAACCTGTCCGCGGCCGTGAGGCCGTCGCGTCGATTTACGGGAGTCTTGAACAGGGCGCAAACGTCTGTGCTCGTGTATCGAACGCTCGTGTGTTGAGCCTCCGGCCTCACGGCCGCGGACAGGTTTGAAACCTGTCCCTACGAGGGGGGTGACTACGCATACGTAGGTGGGGCGATAACCGGCCAGTAACGGTCCGGAAACAGCCGCTCCCTATCCTCGCTCCATCGATACATCAGTACGCGCTCGTCGCGTCTGGTCAGGTGGCCGGATTGGCCCGAGATGGAGGCACAGATGTTTGCGACTCAATCCCACCGCTGGAGTGGGCTGGCGGCCATCGTTGGCGGCGCGTTCTGGGCAGTCACTCCCCTGCGTGATGCCATCTTCGGTGGTGGAGCTTCGCCCGGTGAGACGGCGTTCAGACCGTATAACCTGGCCATCCTCATCATTTCCGCGCTGCTGTTCAGCGGGATGGCTGCGCTCCATGCTCACTATGGTGACCAATTCGGGCGCTCAGGGACAGTCGGTACATGGATGATACAGGTGGGCTACGTCCTCGCGTTCGCCGGTAGCCTGCCTGCTGTACTGGCGCCCGAGGGCCGCATCGGAGGCATCGTCGACATCGGGCAGGACCTCGGCTTCCTTGGCGCGATCATCGGTGCAATCGGGGCGATTCCGTTGGGAATGGCTCTCCGGCACATCAAGGATGTTCCCCGACCAGCTTCACAAATGCTCATTGCCTCGTTCCCGGTCGGGTTCGTGGGTATCGTCGTGATCTCCTTGCTCGGTTTCGTGGATGTCGCCGGACTTCCCATGACGGCGCTGTATGGCGGCGCGTGGATGATGCTTGGCTATCACCTCTCGTCCGAAGAACGTGCACTGGCGGCTGCGTGAGCACCTCTTCGCCTGAGGAGGGCAGCAATGGCTCGACGGCATATCTCGTTTCTGCTGCGCTGCTGGGATCTTGGTGGCGACAACGAGCGGGTCGAGATCCTCCACGTCCAATCCGGCACTCGAACCGTCGTCGGATCGCTGGAGGCTGCCATCGTCTGGCTTCGTGCCGACACCAACTATCACCTGACCATCTGTGGGTCAGACGAGAAAGGTACTTGTGAGGACTCGTAACCGGGGCTCGGACTCAGTCAACCGGATAGATGGAGGAACCACAATGGAATCAACTCGACATCGTTCATCGGCAAAACGCCTGGTGCTGACGTACGCGATTGTCATCGCATTGGCATTCAGCGCAGGATCAGCGTTCGTCGCCTACGGTGATGAGGCTGCGCCGACGTTTTACGGCTGTCTGAAGTCAAGTAACGGCACGCTCTACAGCGTTACAACCGATGGTCCGGCGACGTGCCATAAACACGACACTCCGATTCGCTGGAATCAGGATGGGCCGCAAGGTCTGCAGGGACCCGCCGGACCACAGGGTGAGCCAGGTCAAGCCGGGCCACAAGGAGAACAGGGCGAACCCGGACTCCCCGGTCAGGATGGGGCGGATGGGCAGCCAGGACCGCAAGGGCCGCAGGGTCCGCAGGGAGAACCCGGACAGGATGGCTCTGCGCTAGCATACGCCCGTGTAGAACTCGTCCAGATCGGTCCCTCTAGCTATCGACTCGAGATCGACGAGGCGCGCTCGAAGAACGTTCTTGGGGCGGTTCGGGTTGGCGCCGGCCGCTACTGTCTCGATCTTGCCGTTGACGTGAATGTGATCACTGCCACGGCTGAGGATCCGAATGAGGAAGAGATGAATTTCCCGACATTCGCGCTGGGTGAGGTGGATGGCACCGTCGCGACCGTCCCAACGTTCTGCCGGGCTCCGTTCACCGACGCGTTCGTCGTCGCTCATCGAGGCGAAAACCCGACCGATACCCCGTTTTACGTCGTCTTCAACTGATGTGAAGATACCTCGCTGGCGTCGCTCAGCCTGACGCGCGATGACATCGACAGTGATCTGCGTGCTGCGGGTGCGCGGATCACTGATTCCATGCAGGTCAATCTGGAGGGAACATGCCTCGTCGTTCGATTCAAATGCTGCTGGTCCTCGTCCTCCTCGGTGTGATGGTTCCCATGCAACCATCACAAGCCGCACCGATCGCTAACGATCCGTTTCAGCGCACCTGGCAGCGCACGGACAAGCCGGTCGCCGATGGGGCCGTCTCGCGCACGTGGATGTGGGGGCCGGAGCCGTTCAGCGTCGCGAAGACCGAGGACTACGCCGAGTCGCCTGGAAGCAAGCGCACCGTCCAGTACTTCGACAAGAGCCGGATGGAGATCACCAACCCGGACGGCGACCAGTCGTCATCGTGGTATGTGACGAACGGCCTGCTCGTCGTGGAACTGATGTCGGGGCGGATGCAGGTCGGCAACAACGTGTTCGAGGATCGCCAACCGGCCCAGATCAACGTGGCTGGTGACCCCGACGACCCGCTGACCTACGCTGTCCTGGCTGGCCTGCGGGGGCACGCGCCATTGACGACCGGCGCGACGATCACCCAGCGCGTCAACGCCAGCGGGCAGGTGGCCGACGATCCGTCGCTGGCGCACTACGGCGTGACGGCAGCGACGCAGGTCGATGCGACGAAGCACACCGTTGCCAGCCCATTCTGGAACTTCATGACGGCGTCGGGCACCGTCTACGAAGACGGCGCGATGACGAACGATACGCTCTTCGAGGACCCGTACTACGCGACCGGCCTCCCGATCACCGAGGCGTACTGGGCAGACGTGAAAGTCGGGGGACAGCAGCGCGAGGTTCTGCTCCAGTGCTTCGAACGCCGCTGTC
>Ga0182742_1005440_pt1 | contig 10745 bp, 8 predicted proteins | sample eDN5th37CBELigMG_FD_128880 | JGI IMG/M metagenome (GOLD analysis project Ga0182742, IMG submission 128880) | Enriched Miracle-Growth compost microbial communities from Emeryville, California, USA - eDNA 5th pass 37_C BE-Lig MG (version 2)... ... | reverse complement strand
CTCAATATCTGAGTATGACAGTACATTTGCATCACCAAATTCATTTTGAATGATTGCTTTCATTATCCTACACCTGCCTTTATGATTATCCAAATTTTAACATCCTTTTTTGAAGATGAAAATTCGGATTAAGTAATAAGCTTCAATTATGTTTTCTTATCAAATATATGTCCTTCAATTAAGAAAAATTATCCGCAACTTCTTTAATGAAAATACTTTTCTCTTTATCATGATATTAAAAGCTATTAGAAATAGAAAAGTGCAAATAAAAAACCTCTGTCCTTAATTCGGAGGACAGAGGTTTGGAAATTTATAATTTTATACCGTTCTTTAGTAAAAGTATACTATTCTCTTTATTCAACCGTAACAGATTTCGCAAGATTACGTGGTTTATCAACGTCACAGCGACGGTGTAATGCTGCATAGTAGCTAATAAGTTGTAATGGTACTACTGATACAAGTGGAGTCAATAGTTGGTGAACTATTGGAATAACAAAGCGATCGCCTTCTTCTTCCATACCCTCCATTGAAATGATACATGCGTTTGCTCCACGAGCTACGACTTCCTTCACATTACCTCGGATATTTAAGGCTACTTGTTCCTGTGTTACTATTGCGAAAACAGGTGTACCTTCTTCAATTAGAGCAATCGTACCGTGTTTTAATTCTCCTCCAGCAAAGCCTTCTGCTTGGATATAAGAGATTTCTTTTAGTTTTAACGCGCCTTCTAAACTCACATAGAAGTCCATATTACGTCCAATAAAGAACGCATTACGAGCGATTTTTAAGTAGTCTTCTGCAATTTGCTCTAGCTCATTTTTAGAATCTACCATTGTTTGAATGCCATTAGCAGCAATCGCTAATTCTTGTTTTAAATCAAAGTCGATTTCTTTCCCTTTTGCTTTACCTACAACAAATGCAGTCACTGCAAGTACAGCTACCTGTGCAACATATGCTTTTGTTGATGCTACTGCAATTTCAGGACCAGCATGTAATAATAAAGTGTAATCTGCTTCACGAGATAGTGTAGAACCAGGTACGTTCGTAATTGTTAACGCTGGGTAGCCAAGTTCTTCTTTCACTTTCACAAGCACTTGACGGCTATCTGCTGTTTCACCTGATTGTGAAATAAAGATAAATAAAGGTTTTTCAGATAAAAGTGGCATATTGTAGCCAAATTCACTTGAAATATGCACTTCAACAGGGATACCTGACATTTTCTCGAAGTATTGTTTCCCAATTAATCCTGCATGATAACTTGTTCCTGCAGCAATAATATATAAACGATCCGCTTGTTTAACAGCTTCTAGAATATTGTCATCAATTGCTAATTCATCATCAGAATTGCTATAAGCTTGAATAATTTTACGAACAACTGCTGGTTGCTCATCCATTTCTTTTAACATGTAGTGAGGGTAAGTACCTTTTTCGATATCACTTGCATCAAGCTCTGCTTTAAACGGTTTACGCTCAACTGGCGTACCTTCTAAAGTAGAAATCTCCACTTTATCTTTATGAACTAAAACTACTTCTTTGTCACGTAGTTCTACGAAATATTCCGTTACTTGTAGCATTGCCATAGCATCTGAAGCTACAACATTAAAGCCATCACCTACACCTACTAATAATGGTGATTTGTTTTTTGCTACATAAATTGTATCCTCATCTTCTTGATCAAGTAAGGCAAGGGCATATGAACCATGTAATAAAGATAACGTCTTACGGAATGCTTCAACAGTTGATAATCCTTCTTTTGCAAATAAATCAACAAGTTGAACGATAACTTCAGTATCTGTATCTGATTGCATTTGAATACCTTTAAGGTAAGCCTTTTGCAATAAGTGATAGTTTTCAATTACCCCATTATGCACGATTGTATAACGACCAGAAGTACTTTGATGAGGATGTGCATTTAATTGATTTGGCACACCATGTGTTGCCCAACGTGTATGCCCAATTCCGATTGTAGCATCTACATCGTCATCTACTGCTGTACGTAAATCTGCAATACGACCTTTTTCTTTAAATACTGTAATCCCTTCATCATTACGAACAGCAATACCAGCTGAATCATATCCACGGTACTCTAATTTTTCTAATCCTTTTAACAAAATTTCCTTGGCATCAAGTACACCATTATATCCAACGATTCCACACATATTTTAAATTATCCTCCGATTAAAGCTCTATCAAAAGCTTAAAAGAGCTTATAAAATAGGAATTCTGTGTAATCCCTAATTATAGTAAAGCTCTAAGTTTTGATACGCTTTTATATATATTTGCCTTTTCGTTTTACTGTCTATAAAATCACTTTTATGTTTTAAAACGAAACTATCGACCGGGCATACGATCGGGAGGTATCCGCCGAAAATTCGATTATCCTCCACCTCGTCAACTAAGGATTGAGATCCGTCCGATTTCCTTAGCTCAGGCGCTATAATTGTTTTCCTTTTTACTTATATAGCGCTAACTATTTACCTCCTTATCTAGCGCTCACTTGAAAATTGGAATATTCTTCAAATCCTTTTTTTCAAGCACCTTCATCATACAGAATATGCTTGAAATCGTCAATCATCTAAGCACATTTACTAATGTGTAATATTTTAGTAATAAAGTTTTAACATGATTACGTTATGTATCAAGTGGTATACGTGTGAACTTTTCCCCTTTTACCCATAAGAATTCCACTAGGAAATTTCCTAGTGGAAACCTTCGTACATTAAATTATTATAGTTCCTTTTCTTTTAACAAATTCACAATTTCACGATTGAATGCTGGTAAATCTTTTGGTGTACGGCTAGATACAAGTTGTTTTTGGCATACAAAAACTTCTTCATCATGGAATTTTGCACCTGCATTTTCTAAATCGACTTGAATGGATTTATAGCCTGTAATATCGCGTCCTTCTAATGATCTTGCAGTGATTAAAAGTTGTGGACCATGACAAATCGCAAATACCGGCTTCATATCACTCATGAATTTTTTCGCAAATGCTACAATACGATCATCGTCTCTCAATAAATCTGGTGAGAACCCACCAGGTATGAATAATGCATCAAAATCATCTGGATTTACATCATCAATTCCATGATCGATTTCCACACGAACTTCTCCCTGTTTACCTCTAACTGCTTTATTTCCTTCTTTATCAATGGTTACAATTGTATGTCCTGCCTCTTGTAGAGCTTCTTTTGGACTTGTAAATTCAATATCCTCAAATAAATCTGTAATTAGTGTTGCTACTTTTGCCATTTTAATATCGCTCCTTTCAAGATTACTATTTCCCTTTTATTCGACAAATAAACAAAGAGAGTGTGATATCAACATGAAAAAAACAGTAAATTTACTGTGTTGAAAACACAATAAATTTACTGGCAGTATTTTAAAGTTATTCAGCTAATCCTAATTCTTCACGTACCACATTGGCAATACGGTTTACATAGCTTTCGCATTCTTCTTCAGTTGAAGCTTCTACCATTACTCGAACTAATGGCTCTGTTCCGGATGGACGAACTAATACTCGGCCATTTCCAGCCATAGCTGCTTCTACTTCAGCAATTGTTTTTGCTACTTTGTCATTTAGTGTTACAGCATGTTTATCTACAACACGAACATTAACTAATTTTTGAGGAAATACAGTCATTTCAGCAGCAAGCTCAGATAAGCGTTTTCCAGTAGCTTTCATAATATTTACTAGCTGGATAGCCGTTAGTAATCCATCTCCTGTTGTATTGTAATCTAAGAATACGATATGCCCTGATTGTTCTCCACCGAGGTTATAATCATTTGCACGCATCTCTTCAACAACATAACGATCTCCAACAGATGTTTTCACACTTGTCATTCCATTTTCTTCAAGTGCTTTATAGAAACCTAAATTACTCATTACTGTAGATACCACAGTATTTTTCTTTAAGCGACCTTTACTAGATAAATACTTACCAATAATGAACATAATTTGATCGCCATCGACAATTTGTCCTTTTTCATCTACTGCAATTAATCGGTCTCCATCACCATCAAATGCTAAACCTACATCAGCTCCGCGCTCTAAAACAAGTTCTCCTAGTTTCTCAGGATGAGTTGAGCCAACGCCATCATTAATATTTAACCCGTTTGGAGACGACCCCATAGAAGATATATCTGCTTCTAAATCTGCAAATAAATGTGTAGCTAATTGAGATGTCGCACCATGAGCACAATCCAATGCCACATGAATTCCTAAAAAATCTTCATCTACAGTTTGTTTTAAGTATGAAAGATATTTTTGTCCACCCTCGAAATAGTCACTTACTGATCCTAAATCGCCGCCAACTGGACGTGGCAATGTATCCTTCTCTAGGTCAAGTATATTTTCAATTTCAGCTTCCTGTGCATCAGTTAATTTAAATCCATCAGGACCGAAAAACTTAATTCCATTATCAGCTACTGGATTATGAGAAGCGGAAATCATAACGCCTGCATCTGCATTCATGACACGTGTTAAATAGGCCACACCTGGAGTACTTATTACACCTAATCGCATAACCTCTACTCCAATTGAAAGTAGACCAGCAACTAATGCTCCTTCTAGCATATGTCCAGAAACCCTTGTATCACGTCCTATAATCACCTTAGGGCGTTCTGTTGTATGCTTTGTTAATACGTATCCACCAACACGGCCTAGTTTAAATGCTAGTTCAGGTGTTAGCTCTGAATTGGCGACACCACGTACGCCATCAGTTCCGAAATATTTTCCCATTACTTTTCTCTCCTTCAATGCTAGACATTCCATGGTTCATATACAAAATCTCTTACTTGTATAATTTCTACAGTAAATTTAAGAAATTCGTTATTCTGTATCGTTGTCTTCGTCAGCAGGTGTTTCTACTTCTGGAGTTATTTCTCCATTGTTTGTTTGTTCTTCTTGTTCAGTCACCTCTGGTTTAGTTCCTTGCTCCCCATTAGTGCCACTCTGTGTCTGTGTTTGTGTTGTTGCCTTTGTAATATTAGCTTGTACTTCGAGTGTTTTTTTCGAAAGCCTTGTTGCTCCATTTGGCAAAGGTATATTCACTTTATAGGTACCAGACTCTGCAATTTCTGATAAATCAAATTCTACTTCTAATCTGGTGATAGGGTCAATGATTGATTTTGGTCCAAATACTTCAACTACTTTTGTTTGTGAAGTAATACTATTGATCGTGACCCCATCCACTGGCGTACCGGTTTGCCTTATTGTTATCGGTACTTTTCGACTATAAGGTTTCACTCCAACATTCACATTAACAAATTCAGGTTCAATAATTACGTCTAGTTTATTTAAACTGTTATCTAAAACTCTAATATTCGCTTCCTTACTGAAAGACTCTGTTATCCCTTTTGCATTGTCTATCGTCGCCTTTACATAGCCAATATTTTCAATTACGCTTTTTGGACCAGTAACAAATACAGTACTTGGTTCAGCTGTTATTCCCGTCAATTCATAACCTTCAGCTATCAAACCTTTATTGAATTCTGGCTCTACTTTCACTTCTTCTGTTACTTTTTCTTCAATTTCAATATCAACTACTTTTGGGTCGATAGATACATCCAGTTTAGGTGATAAGTTTTCAGTTTGAATTGTAACTCTATGCTCACCAATTAACAATGTATTTAAGTCAACAAACACTTTAAAATCCTTTGTTAATTTTGTTTTTAATACAATCTGCATCGGTCCCTCGATAGTCACATCAACCGTTTTAGGTAATCCTGTAACAATTAAGTTTTCCGTATCGTAATACACCTCTAGGGGAACATCCGTAATAATAGCCATTTGTGAGCTTGCCTCAGCGGATTTCGTATTATCATCTAACTGAGCTTTAACATAAAAGAACAATAGGAGGGCTAAGATTAGTGCAGTAACACGTAATGCCCAAGGACTATCAAATAGTTTATCCATTCTTTTTCCCCCTCCAAGTCCACTTAGAGGTAAAATCTGAATCTTGTTCAGGTCCAAACCACAATTTTCTTAATTGAGTTTCAAATTCCTCTATTGATAGATTTCGATATAGGTTACCATTTCTAGTTAGGCTTATTGCACCTGTTTCTTCTGACACCACAATCGTGAGTGCATCCGTAACCTCACTTAGTCCAACAGCTGCTCGGTGGCGGGTTCCTAGTTCTTTAGATATAAGCGTACTTTCCGATAAAGGTAAGTAACATGCAGCAGAAATTACCTTATCCTTTTGTACAATCACCGCACCATCATGAAGTGGCGTATTTGGTATAAATATATTGATGAGCAGCTCAGATGTAATTTCAGCATTTAACTTGATTCCAGTTTCAATATACTCTGTTAATCCCGTCTCATTTTCAATAGAGATTAACGCACCAATACGTCGCTTGGCCATATAGCTAACTGCCTTTTTCATTGCTTCCACTAGGCGGGTTTGCTCATCTTCTAATTGGCCAGTAGAACGTTGGAATATCTTACCTCTCCCTAATTGTTCTAGAGCTCGACGAATTTCAGGAGTAAAGATAATAATGATGGCTAAAAATCCGTAGTTAATCACTTCTTGTAGGAGCCAACCGAGGGTATCTAAACCGAATACGACTGTCGCAAACCTAGCGAAGATAATGACGAAAATCCCTTTTAACAATTGAACGGCTTTCGTTCCTTTAATGAGGGTTAATAATTTATATATCACGTACCAAACTAATAGTACGTCTAAAACACTAAATATGATGTTTACAGGTGTAAAATCTGTAAACTGCTCAATAATCTGCACGTGGCATCCCCCACTTTTTCCTTGCTATTTCATTTATATCAATAACATCAAGACGTTATTACGCCAAAAAAGAAAAATGTTAAATATTTTATATTTAACGATTTAGTTACTAAAATGATTCCCAACATCATTATTATTTCCTAAATAATGCAGTAAATGTATTCAACATAGTTAGGAATTTCAACCATATTCATAATTTTTACTTTCCTCTAAATCCTAACAAACATTTACTCATTTTGTTAAAAATAGTATACCATAATTCGTATGAATAAAGCTTTTCTCAAGTAAAAAGCCTACCCTTTCGAGTAGGCTTTTTACTTTTAATGTCAGCTAGACATTCCTTTATTCTTTAAATAAGTCCAAAAAATCATCTACCATATCTTTAGTCTCATACCAAAGCCATTCGAATACTTGATCTATTTCTTTTATTTGACCTGTAACAACCGAAGTAGATGCCATATATTGTCCATTAATGACAATTACATCTCCATCCACTTCTCCTTCAATAACTAGATCTCCATTTTTCACAATGACGTCACCTTTGACGACTTCACCTTCTGGAACAATAACTGTTTGCCCATTTACAACTAAATTAGGCTGCTTCGTAACCGAAAACTCATCATCTGAATAATTACTTAACATCGTTGCACTCATAAATAAGAAAAATACAGCTACTGCTACAATAACGGGATGTCGTCTTAACCACTTTTGTAAGCCTACTCCATTTTTCCCTTTAGGTAGACGTTTCATTACTATTTCCTCAAAATGTGGAGGTGCGGTAATATGTGCTGCACTCTTTACAAAAGCAATCGTGTCACTTAATTCGTGCATATGTTGTCTACAATCAGAGCACACTTGCAAATGCTTCTTCAGCTGTTGTTCATGTTCACGACTAATATCGCCATCTAAGTATTCATGCATATAGTCAACAATGTATTGTGGACACGTACTCATGCCATAACCCTCCTACAGATTGTTTAATTGCTTTCTAAGCGCTTCACGCCCTCTATGAATTCTAGTTTTAACCGTTCCTAAAGGCATATCTAAAATTTCACTAATTTCCTGTAACGATAATTCTTCTATATATTTTAAAACAATGACTGACCGATACTTATCGGGCAATCTGCTTATTTCATATTGAATTCTAACTTGCAGTTCCATTTGTTGTACAGTCTCTTCAGGTAATTGTTCACTGGATGCAATTTGAGAATACATATTTAAACCTTCCGTCCCTGCAACTTCTGCATCTAAGTAATAGTCAGGTTTTTTCTTTCTAATCCGATCTATACAAAGGTTCGTACCAATTCGATAGAGCCATGTTGAAAATTTTCTTTTTTGATCGAATGTATGAAGGTTGATGTATGCTCTTACAAAAGCTTCTTGCGCAATATCTTCCGCTTCTTGCTTATTACCGAGCATACGATAGCATATTTGGTATAACTTGTGCTGGTAGAGGCTCACAATATCTGAAAATGCGTTTTGATCACCTTTAAGCACTTGCCTTATTCTTTTGTTCACTAACGCATCCATTTATGTTTTCCTCTCCACCTTTACGGGCTTAATATGATTTACGCAAATCAATATAAAAAGTTTCATCTATTTTTAACGACTTAATTTATTTTTTACCCCCAAAAGTATAAATTAGTATATATACCCATAAATTTCAAGTGTCCAAAACACTATTTTACACAAGCTTTTCCCCCAATAAGGATCCCATCAACGCTACTGCTACATCCGCTGTCCTATTTCGTTCGTCAAGGATTGGATTCACCTCAACAAACTCCGCCGAAGTAATAATTTCTTCTTCTTCTAACATTTCCATAGCTAAGTGACTTTCTCGATAAGTGATTCCGCCCGGTACAGGTGTCCCAACACCAGGTGTATATAAAGGATCTAATCCATCTAAGTCAAGCGATAAATGAACTCCATCCACTTGTCGTTCTTTTAAATAGGCAATCGTATCTTCTATTACTCTTGTCATACCCATCCGGTCAATCTCATGCATTGTATATACTCTAATACCTTTTTTCTTTATCAACTCTCGCTCACCTGGATCAACTGAACGAGCTCCAATAATAATTATATTTTCTGGTTTAATTTTTGCTGATAGACCACCAATCTTAACTAATCGCTCGTCCCCTAAACCAATACAAACTGCAAGTGGCATTCCGTGAATGTTTCCAGAGGGAGATGTCTCCGGAGTATTTAAATCTGCATGTGCATCATACCAAATGACTCCTAAATTATTATAATGAGTTGCTAAACCTGCAATTGTACCGATTGCAATACTATGGTCTCCCCCCAAAACAAGCGGAAATCTCCCTTGATTAATTACTTCTTTTACTTTATTTGACAGCTGTGTACATACCTTTACAACTTCCTTTAAATTTTTTAAATTCGTACCTAACTCTGTAATACTATCTTCTCTTTTAACTAAAATATCGCCTTCATCTTTAATGTTATAACCAAGACTTTCTAATCTCTCCGCTACATCAGCATACCGAATTGCACTTGGCCCCATATCTACCCCTCGTCGTTGTTGACCATAATCTGAAGGTGCACCGATAATTGAAATTTCTTTGTTTCTCATACAAAGCCCCCCTTTGTTGATTATTCTATTTTATAATGGAAAAGATTAGTGGCTCAACTCAACAAAAATTTGGATATTTATTCATTATTTATTGGGAAGCCGTTGTATTGTGGCATAGGGAGGAGTAACGGTGCAAATGAAATTAGGAGCATTTAAAAATATTATTTTATACAAAAAACCTCTACTCATTTGACGAGTAGAGGTTAACTTTATATTATGTATAATTTTTAGAGTAAATGGCTGGGGTACCAGGATTCGAACCTGGGCATGACGGAATCAAAATCCGTTGCCTTACCGCTTGGCTATACCCCAATAATGGTGGAGGGGGACGGATTCGAACCGCCGAACCCGAAGGAGCGGATTTACAGTCCGCCGCGTTTAGCCACTTCGCTACCCCTCCAGCTTAACACTTATGGTGGAGGATGACGGGCTCGAACCGCCGACCCCCTGCTTGTAAGGCAGGTGCTCTCCCAGCTGAGCTAATCCTCCAGTATACAGGTAAGTGTTATATAATAAAATTGGTGACCCGTACGAGATTCGAACTCGTGTTACCGCCGTGAAAGGGCGGTGTCTTAACCACTTGACCAACGGGCCTACTCTATGTATTTGTTTGTCCTTAACAGGACAATATTTATATTAGCATCATTCTATTGTAAAAGCAACTACTTTTTAAAAGTTTTTTATATTTTTTAAGATGTTCATTTAAAGTAAAATTTTGGTATTTATCTACTTAAATAATCTCATCATTTCTCAATCTAGCACCAAAAAACGATTTATATCCTTTTTAGGGCAAAAAAAATGGCTCCGAAGGTAGGACTCGAACCTACGACCAACCGGTTAACAGCCGGTTGCTCTACCACTGAGCTACTTCGGAACAATACTATTTTTTATTTCATTTCTACTGCACATTTATTATTATAATTATTCAGAATAAATTTGCAAGTGTTTTTATTTAAAATTTACGAAAAATGTTTTATAGAAAATACATGTTTTCTCTCTATTATCTCAAGATTTACATCTACGTGTTAATGGTCTTTGATTTTGAGAAAGTATTAAGCAAAGTACATTAAGTAAATGATCTGAAATACTACTAGAAGCCCAACAACTAATTCCTTGGATTAAATTAATAGTAGTCGAGGTAACACTCTTCTAGACTAAATAAAATACCTTCAAGATATCGGTAATCTTACTTACATCTTATAGAGATTTTTTATTATCTTTGATATAAGCTGGTTATTTTACAAAATAAAAAAGCCACTACTGACTATATCAGTAACGACTTTTTGAGCCTAGCGACGTCCTACTCTCACAGGGGGAAGCCCCCAACTACCATCGGCGCTAAAGAGCTTAACTTCCGTGTTCGGTATGGGAACGGGTGTGACCTCTTTGCCATCATCACTAGACTTATT
>Ga0182742_1005439_pt1 | contig 10747 bp, 6 predicted proteins | sample eDN5th37CBELigMG_FD_128880 | JGI IMG/M metagenome (GOLD analysis project Ga0182742, IMG submission 128880) | Enriched Miracle-Growth compost microbial communities from Emeryville, California, USA - eDNA 5th pass 37_C BE-Lig MG (version 2)... ... | reverse complement strand
GTCTCCCGCGAGGGCGCGCTCGTTCTCAACAACCTCTTTCTCGCCACCGCCTGCGCCACCGTGTTCATCGGCACGCTCTATCCGCTGGCGCTGGAAGTGATGACGGGCGAGAAGATCTCCGTCGGCGCGCCGTTCTTCAACTTCACGTTCCTGCCGCTCGTCGTGCCGCTGCTGCTGCTGCTGCCGCTCGGACAGACGCTTGCCTGGAAGCGCGGCAACCTCCTCGGCACCGCGCAGCGGCTTTACGCCGTGTTCGGCGTCGCGATCCTGGCGACGCTTGCCATGCTGGCGTTCCAGCACGGCGGGCCGGTGGCGGCGCCGCTCGGCATCGGCCTCGGCCTCTATCTCGTCCTCGGGTCCCTCAACGAGATCGTCACGCGCTCGTGGTCGAAAGGCACGCCTCTGTCGCTGGCGTGGCGCAAGGCGCGGGGGCTGCCGCGTTCCGCCTGGGGCACGGCGATGGCCCATGCCGGCGTCGGCCTCACGGTGATCGGCATCGCCGCCACGGCCTGGGGCGTCGAGAGCATCGGCAGCGTGCGGCCGGGCGAGCGCCTGAAGGCCGGCGGTTACGAGGTCCGGCTCGAGCAGGTCACCCCGCGCGTCGAGGCCAATTACCGCGACGACGTTGCGATCCTCACCGTCTTCCGCTCCGGCCGCGAGCTCGGCACCATCGAGACCATGAAGCGGCTCTACGTGACCCGCGGCATGCCGACGACGGAGGCCGGGATCCTGACGGTCGGTCTCGGCCAGGTCTATGCCAGCATCGGCGAGGTGCAGGCGGACGGCTCGATCGGCATGCGGCTCTACTACAAGCCCCTCGTTCTGCTGATCTGGATCGGCGCCCTCGTGATGGCGGTGGGCGGCGGCCTGTCCCTGACCGACCGGCGCCTGCGCATCGGCGCCCCGGCACGCGCGAAGCTCGCGCCGCCGGCAGCCGTACCGGCTGAGTAAAGCGATGCGCTTCGTGCTTGTCATGATCGCGACGCTGGCGCTCGGCGGCTCCGCCTTCGCCGTCCAGCCGGACGAGGTCCTGAAGGATCCCGCCCTCGAAAAGCGCGCCCGCGAGATCTCGGCCGGCCTCCGCTGTCTCGTCTGCCAGAACCAGTCCATCGACGATTCCGATGCGCAGCTCGCCAAGGATCTGCGGATCCTGGTGCGCGAGCGTCTCGTCGCCGGCGATACGGACGAGCAGGTTCATGCCTTCCTCGTGCAGCGCTACGGCGAGTTCGTGCTGCTCAAGCCCACTTTCGGCACCCATACCCTGCTGCTGTGGCTGACGCCCGCTCTCGTCCTGGTCCTCGGCGGCATCGGCGCCTATGCCGCGATGAGGCGGCGCCCGCAGAGCGCCGCTGCGGCGCTCGATGCGGACGAACAGAGAAAGCTCGACGAGTTGCTCAAGCGCGATCAGGTCTGACACCGGCGGCGTGCAGGAAAAACTTGCGCTTCTAGGTTCATATTCCTCTACGTTAACCGTCATATTTTCTTTGTGGGGATTATGCCATTTTGTCGCGGTGCCAAGCTTAAAATCGGCTGATATCGCCCTCTGACGTTTCCCGAATTTTCCCGCGAAAGGCATGGTCGTGAAAGCTGCGGCCTCTGCATTCTGCCTTGTTCTCCTCACCCTCCCTGTTGCCGCGCAATCGAGCGAGAATCTCGTCGCCAAGCGCGAGGCCTGCCGTGTCGAGGCGAGGGCGCGCATCGTCCCGAAACGAAAGGTCGAGGTCGACGGCTACCGGCGCATCGTCGAGCGGCGCGCGGCCTATGTGAGCCAATGCCTCGAACGTTCGGTGGTGGTGCATAACGACCATCCGCTGCCGCCGAAGAAAGTGCTCGACGATGCGTCCGCCGTGTCGGCGTCGATAGCGGTCTCACCCCGCAGGGAGCCTCGCCGCGCTGCCGCCGCCGAACGGAGAAAGCCGAAGGCGTCCACGGTCAGGATCGTCAAGACGAAGGCCGTCAAGGGCAGGAAAATCCGGATCGCCTCGCGCAAGGCCAGATGAGACGGCCATTCCCGAAACCTTACAAACAATTCATCTGCGGGTGAGGGTACCGTAAGGCGCCCGACCCCATCTTGCTCTCATGACGAACCGGCGACGGTTCTTCCAAAGGTTCTTCAGGAGAGACAAGACATGTCGGACAACATTTCCGCTTCCCCCCGCAAGCGCACCTTCAAATGGCTCGGCGCTGCAGCCGTGGCCGCGCTCATCGCGGGCGGCGCCGTCGAGAGCGGCCTGGTCGCGCCCAGCCCCGCCCACGCCGAACTGCGCTCCATGTCGCAGTCGGTGCAGAACGTTCCCTCCTTCGCTGACGTGATCGACCAGGTGAAGCCTGCCGTCGTCGCCGTGAAGGTCAAGGTGCAGAACGTGGCCGACCGGGACGATGACGAGGACGGTCAGCAGTTCTCGATGCCCGACCTGCCCCCGGGCCATCCGATGGAGCGCTTCTTCCGCCAGTTCCGCGACCAGATGCCAGGGCGTGGAGATCGTGGCGACCGCGGCCCGCGCCAGGAGCGTCCCCGTCAGTTCGGCCAGGCCCTCGGCTCCGGCTTCTTCGTCTCGGCCGACGGCTATGTGGTGACCAACAACCACGTGGTCGACAATGCCTCCGAGGTGCAGGTCACCATGGACGACGGCAAGACCCTCGACGCCAAGGTCATCGGCACCGATGCGAAGACGGACCTTGCCCTGCTGAAGGTCGAAGGCAATGACTTCCCATACGTCCGCCTTGCCAGCCAGAAGGCCCGGATCGGCGACTGGGTCGTTGCCATCGGCAACCCCTTCGGCCTCGGCGGCACCGTGACGGCGGGCATCGTCTCGGCCCAGCACCGCGACATCGGCGCCGGCCCCTACGACGATTTCATCCAGATCGACGCTTCGGTGAACAAGGGCAATTCGGGCGGTCCGACCTTCAACCTCTCCGGTGAGGTCGTGGGCGTGAACACCGCGATCTTCTCGCCGTCGGGTGGCAATGTGGGTATTGCGTTTGCCATCCCGGCGAGCACCGTCGAGAGCGTGGTGGCTTCCCTGAAGGACAAGGGCTCCGTGACCCGCGGCTATATCGGCGTGCAGATGCAGCCGGTGACCAAGGAGATCGCCGAGGCCATCGGCCTGAAGGAGCCCAAGGGCGTGCTCGTGGCGGAAGCCATGAAGGACAGCCCCGCCGCCAAGGCCGGCGTCCGGACGGGCGACACGATCATCGCCGCCGACGGGCAGCCGATCAAGGAGGCCAAGGACCTGTCCCGCAAGGTCGCCAACATCGCTCCGGGCAAATCCGTGTCGCTCACCCTGTGGCGCGAAGGCAAGGAGCGGACCGTGACCCTCGAGGTCGGGAGCCAGCCCAAGGGCGTCTGATCCGGACTCAGATTGGGCATCTCATCCCGCCCGATAACTGCATCGACACCAGGCTTTCCTGTTGATTGCCCCCAAGTCCTGGTGTCTTCTGCCCACGGCAGACCGGCCTCTCCCCTCCAGGGCCGGTCTGCCGGCGGGCTTTTTTCATGTGTGCAGGCTCATGCGGATTCTCATCATCGAGGACGACCGGGAGGCGGCCTCCTATCTCGTCAAGGCGTTTCGCGAAGCGGGCCATGTGGCGGACCATGCCGCCGACGGGCTCGACGGCTACGCCATGGCCGAGGCGGGGGATTACGATGTCCTCGTGGTCGACCGCATGCTGCCCAAGCTCGATGGCCTCTCCCTGATCCGGTCGCTGCGCGAACAGAAGGTCGAGACGCCGGTCCTGATCCTCTCCGCGCTCGGCCAGGTCGACGACCGGGTGAAGGGCCTTCGCGCCGGCGGCGACGATTATCTGCCCAAACCCTATGCCTTCTCCGAGCTTCTCGCCCGCGTCGAGGTTCTCTCGCGCCGCCGCGCCGCCGCCCCGAATACCGAGCCGACCCTCTACCGCATCGCCGATCTCGAGCTCGACCGCCTGTCCCACCGCGTCACCCGCTCCGGCCACGAGATCGTCCTGCAGCCGCGCGAGTTCCGGCTGCTCGAATACCTCATGAAGAACGCCAACCAGGTGGTCACCCGCACGATGCTGCTGGAGCATGTGTGGGATTATCACTTCGATCCCCAGACCAACGTGATCGACGTCCATGTCTCGCGGCTGCGCGCCAAGATCGACAAGGGTTTCGACAAGCCGCTCATCCACACCATCCGCGGCGCGGGATACATGGTGCGCGTCGGAGCCGAAGGGGACGAGGAGTGAGCATGGCGCGATCCGGGCCCTCCTCCCCCTTGTGGGGAGGAGTTGGAGGTGGGGGTGCCAGCGATAGCCGATCCGCGTGTGGCGGAAACACCCCCACCCTGGCCCTCCCCACAAGGGGGAGGGAAGGCAAGCCGCTCTGCATCCAGATAGTATGTTCTTTTCTTGCCTCTACACATGATCGGTCCATCTGGAGAGGTTACGGAGGCGGATCGTGACCGCGCTCGGTAAGCTCTTCCGCACGACCGCGTTCAAGCTGTCCTTCGCCTATCTGCTGATCTTCACCATCTTCGCCTTCGTCGGCCTGGGCTATGTGGCCTGGAACGCCCAGCGGCTTCTGACCGATCAGTTCATCTCCACCATCGAGACCGAAATCAACAGCCTGTCCGAGCAATACAGGTTCGGCGGTTTGCGGCGCCTCGTGAACATCGTAGAGCGCCGCTCGCGCGCGCCGGGCGCCATGCTCTATCTCGTGACGACCGAGGCGGGCGAGCGGGTCGCCGGCAACATCGGCGCGCTGCCTCCCGGCGTCATCGGCAGAACCGGCCAGTTCGAGACGCTCTACAACCGCACCGACGAGACCGAGACGCGGCCCGACGTCGCCATCGTGCGGGTCTACCTTCTCCCCGGCGGATTCAGGCTTCTCGTCGGGCGCGACATCGAGGAGCGCCGGCGCCTGCAGGAGGTCATCTACCGCGCCTTCGGCTATTCGCTGCTCTTCATCGTCGTGCTCGGCTGCGTCGGCGGCTGGTTCATCACGCGCCGCGTGCTCAAGCGGGTCGACGACATGACGGAAATCACGCGGCACATCATGACCGGCGATCTCGGCGGACGCCTGAAGATCGCCGGGACGGGCGACGAACTCGATCGCCTCGCCCAGAACCTCAACGACATGCTCGATCGCATCGGCGAATTGATGCGCGGCATGCAGGAAGTGTCCGATAACATCGCCCACGATCTGAAAACGCCTCTGACGCGCCTGCGCAACAAGGCCGACGAGGCCCTGCGCACCGCGAGCACGCCCGACGAGCTGAAATCCGCGCTCGAGGCCACCATCGAGGAAAGCGACAATCTCATCCGCATCTTCAACGCGCTGCTCATGATCGCGCGGCTCGAGGCCGGCAACGCCCGTGAAGGGCTGTCCGATTTCGACGCCGCCGAGGCGGTGCGCGATGTCGCCGAACTCTACGATGCGCTCGCCGAGGATGCCGGCGTCTCGCTGGAGGTCTCCATCGAGGACGGCCTGCCGATCCACGGCAGCCGCGAGCTTTTGGGGCAGGCCATGGCGAACCTGCTGGACAATGCTTTGAAATACGGCGCCTCCGCCGAGAGCACCGCCAAGACGGTGAGCGTTTCGGCGCACCGCTCCGATGGGGAGATGCAGATCGTCGTGGCCGATCGCGGGCCGGGGATCCCCGAGGGCGAGCGGGCTCGGGTGCTGGAGCGCTTCGTCCGCCTGGAAACGGCGCGCTCACGCCCCGGCTTCGGCCTGGGCCTGAGCCTCGCCGCCGCAGTCGCCCGGCTTCATGGCGGCACGCTCCGGCTGGAGGACAATGCGCCCGGACTCCGCGTCGTCCTCGCCCTGCCTCTCAAGGCCATGGAATTGCCCCAGCCGCCGCTGCAGACGGCTGCTTGAATCCTGCCATTAGACCCTGGCGCCGAGGCTGCCGCAGGCGTCACCTCTCCCCGGATCTCGGGTGTTCCCGAGATCCGTTTCTGTTGTGCAAGTCGGGAACACCCGACTTGCATGGGGAGAGGTCGAGCGAAAGCGAGGGTGAGGGGTTTCCCCGGAGAGGGCGCAACCCCTCACCCGCGCCTCCGGCGCGACCTCTCCCTCAAGGAGAGGTAAACCAGCGCTGCACGAGACGATAACGGCATTTTTCGGTTGCCTCCCGCGTCCCGGCGTGAACACTCGGGGCCCTCGCAGGAACACCAAGAGACGCCCCGTGCCGGATTCGAAGACCTCCCTCCTCAGCCGCCTCGCGAAGGCGCCGCTCGTGGCCGATCAGAAGCGCGCGAAGGCGCAGCTGAAGGATTTTATCGACCGCGTCCGCGACGAGCCGGAGGCCGCGGCCCTGCTGGAGCATATGGACGAGGGGCTCTTCCGCGATCTGCTCCTCGGACTCGCCGATCATTCGCCCTTTCTCTGGCAGCTTGTGGTCAACGATCCCGCCCGCATGGCGAGGCTTGCGTCCACGGCGCCCGGGGAGGCGCATCGCGCCATCGTCGAAAGCCAGGCCAATCTCTTTCGGGGGCTGCGCTCCGGTGCGTTGACGCGCGATGCTGCGGCGCGGACATTCCGGCAGAACCGTAACGCCCATGCGCTGCTCGTGGCTCTCGCCGATATCGGCGGCCTCTGGGGCACCGAGCAGGTCACGCAGGCCCTTTCCGACTTCGCCGATTCCTCCGTCGCCGGTGGCGTCGATCTCGTTCTCACCGAAATGGCCGATCTCGGCCGCGTCAACCTGCAGAATCCGGAGCGGCCGGGGGAAGGATCCGGCTTCACCGTGCTCGCGCTCGGCAAGCATGGGGCAGGGGAGCTCAACTATTCGAGCGACATCGATCTCGTGATCTTCTTCGATCCGGAAACGACGGCCCTGCGCGATCCTTCCGAGGCGGCAACGATCTATACGCGCATCGCGCAGCAGCTCGCCAAGCTGCTGCAGGAGCGCACCGCCGACGGCTACGTGCACCGCGTCGATTACCGCCTGCGCCCCGATCCCGGCTCGACGCCGACCGCGGTCTCGCTCGCCTCGGCTTACGTCTATTACGAGACCGTCGGCCAGAACTGGGAGCGCGCGGCGCTCATAAAGGCGCGGCCCGTGGCGGGCGATCTCAAGCTCGGCGACACCTTCCTGAATGAGCTGCGGCCCTTCATCTGGCGCAAGTATTTCGACTTCGCCTCCATTGCCGACGTGCATGCCATGAAACGCCAGATCCATGCGGTGCGCGGGCACGACCAGATCGCAGTGGCGGGCCACGACATCAAGCTCGGGCGCGGCGGCATACGCGAGATCGAGTTCTTCGTGCAGACGCAGCAGCTCGTCTTCGGCGGCCGCCGTCCAGGTTTGCGCGGGCGCCGCACCCTCGACATGCTCAAAGCGTTGCACGACGAGGGCTGGATCACCGCAACGGCGCGCGACGAACTCTCCGACGCCTATCGCTTCCTGCGCACCATCGAGCACCGGCTGCAGATGGTGGCCGACGAGCAGACGCAGCGCCTGCCTGCCGACGAGGAGCAGCTGAAGCGCTTCGCCAAGTTCTGCGGCTATCCGACGGTGAAAGCCTTCTCGAAGGCGCTCACCGATCAGGCGAAGATCGTGCAGGGGCATTATGCGCTGCTCTTCGAAGAAGGGCCGGAGCTTGCTACCGATGTCGGCAGCCTCGTCTTCACCGGCACGGCGGACGACCCGGAGACCCTTGCGACCTTGCAGCGCCTCGGGTTCCGCGAGCCCGAGCGTGTCGCCGAGACCGTGCGCGGCTGGCATTTCGGCCGCCGTCCCGCGATCCAGAGCGCCCGAGCCCGCGAGGTGCTGACAGAACTCACGCCGGCCCTGCTCTCCGCGCTCGGCGGCACCGCCGATCCCGACGGCGCTCTCGCCGCGCTGGACCGCGCCTTCGGGCGCATGCCGGCCGCCGTCGAACTCCTCACCATCCTGCAATCGCATGACCGCCTGCGGCTTCTCTTCGCCGATCTTTTGGGGAGCGCGCCCCGCCTCGCGGACACGGTGGCGCAATCGCCGCATGTGCTCGATGCCCTGATCGACCCCGCCTTCGGCACCCCCACCACCGACGACAAGACGATCGAGGAGCAGGTTCGACAAATCATCGGCCCGCCGCGCGACTTCGAGGATTTTTTGGACCGCGTCCGCGATGCGTCGCGGCAGATGCGTTTCGTCACCGGCGCGCGGCTTCTCTCGGGCGTGCTTTCGCCGATGCAGGCCGGCGAGGCCTATGCCGCGATCGCGCGTGCCGTCATCCGCACATCGTTCGAAGAGGTGCGAAGTGCGTTCGAGGCCGAGCACGGCACAGTGCCGGGCGCGCGCATTGCGATCCTCGGGCTCGGCCGCCTCGGCAGCCGTGAGCTGACGGCCGGCTCCGATCTCGACCTGGTGGTGATCTACGACTTCGACGACGAGCGGCGCGAGAGCGATGGCCCTAAGAAACTCGACGCGGTGGTCTATTACACGCGTCTCACCCAGCGCCTGGTTTCTGCGCTAACCGTGCCGACGCGCCGGGGCCTGCTTTACGAGGTCGATCTGCGCCTGAGGCCGCAGGGCGGCAAGGGACCCGTCGCGTCGCAGTTCAAGGGCTTCGTCAATTATCAGAAGACGGAGGCCGAGCTATGGGAGCACATGGCGCTCACTCGCGCCCGCGTGATCGCCGGGGACGAGGCTTTTGGCGTCGATGTCACGCGTGCGGTCAAGGATATCCTCACCGCGAAGCGAGAACCGAGGTCGGTGTTCAAGGACGTGCGCGCCATGCGCGAGCTCATCGCGCAGGAGAAGGGCGACGACGACCCCTGGGACATGAAGCTCGCCCGCGGCGCTCTGACCGATCTCGACTTTTTGGCGCAGGGCTTGGTGCTCGCGCACGGGCATGCGCAGCCGACGCTCGCGGGCCTCCCGACTGAGGCGACCTTCGCGGAAGCGCAGTCCGCCGGATTGCTCTCACAGGATCACGCAAGGACGCTCATCGAAGCGCACCGGCTCTTCAACGATATCTTCCAATGGCAGCGCCTGACCATCGATGGCAAGTTCGACGCCGAGAAGGTCCCGGCGGTGATCCTCAAGCGGCTCGCGACGGTGGCTGGGCTGCCGAGCGCGAAGGTGTTGATGGAGCATATGGAGGAGGTGAGTGAGCGGGTGATGGAGATATCCGAAAGGATTCCAGTTTCACCCTACTCAACTTAAAGGTTTTTGTGACGTAGCGATACTAGTTCTTATCGTTGATTCGAAGCGCTGCTTTCGACGCCGGCCTCTTTGAACAGGCAGTTCAATTTCGGTTCCTTTCTGCCCAATATCCTGCGGCGCGGGGTTATCGACGATGTGGCATCCTATTCTTTTGGCAGAGCTGAACCGCCTCATGGGCGGGGCGTTGCCGAACGGTCAGTATGGCGGGACGCGTACAGTCGATCGTCCGGTCACGGGCGGTGGGTCCGGATCGGGTTCATCAGGGTCAGGATCAGGCTCAGGGGGAGGAGATTCCACCGACGACGAAGCCGACGAGACCATCGAAGTTGCTGCTGATCGCACGGTTACGACGACGTCAACCGATGACAATGGAACGCGAACCGTCTCAGTCGAGCTTCCGAACGGGATAAGAATCGAGACCACGCAATTCGCGGGAAGCGATCGGGTTGCCGTGTACGTAACCAATCCAAACGGCAGCTACGACTTCCGGCTTTACGACACGGATGGCAACCTGAGAGCCACCGGTGCCCAAGATAGCAATGGCAATTACTCGTTGCGTGGCGATGGCTACACGCTGACGCGAACCGCTGAGGGCGTCACGACCCGCAATTATCGCAATCCGGAAGGTCTGCAGGTTTCCATCGTAACCCGAGGGGATGGGTCCTCGTTGACCGAAAGGCGCGATAGCGATGGAGAACTCCTCTACAGGCGTTCTGTTGACACGAGCGGTAACGGCGAGGTGTTTACGGCGCAGCCCGACGGCTTGAACGTGACTCTTCGGATCCGAGTCCACACTGACGCTGACGGCAACAGCCGGGACGAGTTCATTTCCGGAACCGTCGACAAGCGCGAGACGGATTTCTGGGAAAGCGCATCAGGGGCTGCACGAAGCGCCATCGGCTGGGTCGTCGATCAAACAGTCGACATGTGGAACAATGCCCGGAATAACGAGCCGACGGAGCAGGCACCGCAGGGCGCGAAGGATGCCGTCGTTCAGTACAAGTTCGACGACAAGTCCTATTACATCACGGCTATACAGGGCACCTCGTCGGCCGAAACCATATTTGGAAACGGCTTGCTGGTGGGTTTCGACGGCAGCGACACCCTCATTGGCGGGAAGAGCGACGATTTCCTCGAAGGTGGCAGTGACAGCGACGTGCTCGATGCCAAGGACGGCTTTAATCGGTTGAAGGGCGGATCAGGCGATGATCGCCTCTATAGCGGCGCCGATGGCGACCTTCTCGATGGCGGATCGGGCTTCGATGTGGTCAGCTATTACAAGCGCGAGACGGGCGTCAGGGTTTATCTCTGGGATGTGTCGAAGAATTCCGGTGCGGCCAAGGACGATGTCTACAAGTCAATCGAAGTGATCGACGGCACGCGGTTCGACGACGTGCTCGAAGGCGACGGCGAGGCCAACACGTTCTGGGGCGATGCGGGCCACGACCGCATGAAGGGCGGCGCGGGCGCCGACACGCTGTCGGGCGGCGACGGCGATGACAAGCTCGAGGGCGGCACCGAGGCCGACGTTCTCAACGGCGGCAACGGCCGCGACACGGTGAGCTATGCCGGGGCCGTGACCGGCGTCGGCGTCTATCTCCACAACACCGCGCTCAACACCGGCGATG
>Ga0182742_1005438_pt1 | contig 10748 bp, 7 predicted proteins | sample eDN5th37CBELigMG_FD_128880 | JGI IMG/M metagenome (GOLD analysis project Ga0182742, IMG submission 128880) | Enriched Miracle-Growth compost microbial communities from Emeryville, California, USA - eDNA 5th pass 37_C BE-Lig MG (version 2)... ... | reverse complement strand
CGCCGATGAACCTGGTGGGCGTGGAGCCGCCGCGCCGCCCGACGCCGGAGCGGGGCGAGCATACGGCGGAGGTCCTGGCCGAATTCGGCGTCAGCCCCGAGGAACTGGAGCGGCTGCGGAAGGAGAAGGCGCTGTGACATCCCTGATCCGTTTCGAAGTTACGGAAAGCGTGGCGCGCCTGACTCTGGATAATCCGCGCCGTCTGAACGCGATCAACGCCGAGATGTGGCAGGCCCTGCCTGCCCTGCTTGCCCGTGTGGTGGAGGATCCGGCCATCCGTGTGCTTGTCCTCGCCGGAGCCGGCGAGCGCGCGTTCTGCACGGGTAATGATATCAGCGAGTTCAGCGCTATCCGTGCCGACCCCGAAGCTGCCGCGCGCTACAACGCCTGGCAACGGGCGGTTGCCACCGCGCTGCAGACCATGGAGAAGCCGGTTGTTGCTGCCGTCCACGGCTACTGCCTAGGGGCCGGGTTCGAGTTTGCGCTGATGTCGGACTTCCGCCTCTGTACGGCCGACACGCGCATCGGCATCCCTGCCGTCCGCCTCGGCTTGCCCTACCGGCTGGAGGACATCGTAAAGGTCGTGGATGTGGTTGGCTTGGCCCGAGCCCGCGAGATGGTCCTGCTCGGCCGGCAGTACGGTGGCGAGGAACTGATCTCCCTTGGCTTTGCCACACAACTTCTCCCTGACCTCGCGGCTCTCGACGCGGCCACGACCACCCTGGCAAAGGAACTGGCGGCAAACGCGCCCCTCAGCCTGAAGGCCGCCAAGATCGCCTTCCGTGAACTCACCCGGCGCGACGGCGTCCCGGACCTTGCCCGGGTACAGGCGGCGGAGGACGCTTGCTACGCTAGCGCCGATTATGCCGAAGGACGTCTCGCCAAGCTGGAGAAGCGCCCCCCTGTCTTCACCGGCCGCTGAGCGGCACGCAGGACCGTACCATTCCGATAGGGGCCGCCTGTCGGGACTGAACTGGATTCGCTTTTGGTCTTGCAAGCGCTCCTTCAAGCGCTGACAAGAAATAGGAAAGCAAATCTTATAGATTAATATATTAATTATAGTATCATTATTAGATTATATGCAAAGGAGAAGACGGGTTCATGGATGATCTGCTTGAGGGCTACGGGCAGAGTTCGCACACCATGACCTCCAGATCAGCCTCCTGCTCGGCGGCAGATTTACGCAATACGGGATGCAGCGGGCACATCGAGCGGGTCAGCCGGCAGCCGAGGGAGCTCGTCGCCCGTGAAATGGAGGGTGTTATGGACCTTGGCCGCTGGGTTTTTCAGTATAGAGTATGCGGTCTGCCCGCGAGCCGTATCCATCCGATGTCTCCGATGAAGAATGGGCGCTGATCGCGCCGTATCTGGTCTTGCTGCGCGAGGATGCCGGTCAGCGGCTGTATTCCCTGCGCGAGTTGTTCAACGGCCTGCGTTACGTCATCCGCCACGGCATTCCTTGGCGGGCCATGCCCAACGACCTGCCGCCCTGGGCGGCGGTCTACCAACAGGCACAGCGCTGGCTGGCGGCCAGTGTGTTCGAGGCTCTGGCCGATGACCTACGAGCAGTCCTCCGCTTGGCGGCCTGCCGCCAAGCGGAGCCCAGAGCCGCGATCCTGGATAGTCGCACCCTCCGCTCCACCCCCGAGAGCGGTGAGCGGGCGGAGTATGATGCGCCAAGGGCAAGAAGGGCTCGAAGCTGCACATGGCGGTGGACACACTGGGCCATCTCCTGGGCGTGATGTCGGGGCCGATCCCCAGCAGGGTTTTGAACGGCCGACTGTCACTGGCCTCCCCGCTGGTGAGGTGGAAATCCAGCGGCAGACCTTCGAAGTCGCACTTCATGTGGATCTGGGTCGAGAAGCCACCGCGCGAGCGGCCAAGGGCCTGACCATCCTGCCCCCTTTGGCGCCTGCTGCCGAAACATGGGGCCGGACCACGATGCCGTCGAACATCTGCACCAGGTGCGCCGTCTGGCTCAGCCCGACAAGCATCTGGAAGAAGGCCTCGAACACACCAGTGCGGCTCAGCCGCCAGAACCGCTTCCAGACGCTGTTCCAGCGGCCATACTCGGCCGGCAGTGCGCGGCTGGAGAACCTGGTGGACTTGCGGCGTCCGCTGGTGTGCCTGGCCAAGCTGATCGATTGGGGCCGCTTCGAGGCCGAGTGTGGGCCGCTCTACACCGAGACGAGTGGCCGCCCCGGGCTGCCGATGCGGCTGATGGTCGGCCTGCACCTACTCAAGCACATGGATGACCGATCGTGGCACCAAAAAGACCCGGCAGCCCGCCATCAGGAACAGCTCAGGCGCTGACAAATGCCCGATCCATGCGCACCGGGGCATTCAACATTCCTCAGCAGCCCCCGATGAGCAGGTCATTCGAGGCGTCCAACTCGGCGCCGTCATCAGCCTCGAGGACCTTGGTCAGCCCGGCAACCCGGGTGCGGTAGACCTCGGCTAGGCCGGAGTGCAGGTGGAGGGCAGACGCACCGCGGCGAGGGGACGGTGCGCAGTTCGGCCGAGGGCACCTGCTTCACCGTCACCCTGCCCTTGCGCCAGCGGCCGCCGCAATGGCGGACCAGCCGGGCCTTCCCTACGCAAGGGGCGCTGCGACCCTTAAGTGCCAGCGGCGGCCGCCGCCAGGCCCAAGCTGGCAGTCGAGCAGGCCAACGAGCCGCCGGCGGCGATCTTGGCAGCGCCCTTGGCCCACGTCCCCCCCGAATAGGAGAGCAGCGAGACACCGTCCAGCGCTACCATCAGCCCGTTCAATACCATGTTGCCGATGACGTACTGCGCCTCCCTGCTATGGCCCTGCGCGTCCTGCACACCGCCGGCCACCCCCAGGCCGAAGCTCAGGAGGCCGGTCACCGAATCGAAGCCGCCGATCACGATTTCCGTGACCTCCGCTTTGCTGAGCGTCGCCTCATGCCAGAGGTTGACGCCGGCTATGACGCGGCAGATGGAGCCGATCAGATCGCACACCAGCCCACCGGTGGTCAGCGCCAAGGGCCTGCCCTTCATGCACAGGGGCGCCGTGATCAGGTTGGTGTAGGCCGTGACGGCGCCCACCGCGCCTGCGGAGCTGATCAGCAGTGCAGTGAGCCGCACCGAGTCGGTCTGCGACTTCTTCCAGCCCCTCAGCTCACGCAAGTTTTCCCAGGAGGACACGCTCCAGCCGATGGCCTGGAACACCAGGACGGCCACCTGGGCGGACTGAATGGCCGCGTCGCTATCACTGCCGCTCCTGGCGGAGTTCCCGCCCTGCTTCGGCGCGCCGCCTTCGGAGCTCAGCGGTGCGGCGCGGAGGGAGGCTACCGAAGCGCTCGCGCTGGCCTCGGCATGTCTGGGCTGCGCCTCGCCGCCCTGCGCGGAGCCGCTGAGCAGCACCGGCGTGAACTTGGCGTCCTTCAGCCTATCCAGCTTCCAACCCAGCAGGTGGGCCGGAATGGCGGCCAGCAGGGAGATGAGCCGCAGAGGCGTGAGCTTCCAGCCGGGAAAGAGGACCTGCTCGAACAGGGCGGTGAAGAAGGGCAGCTTGAGGCGGCTGGTGAGGAAGTCGCGCAGCCAGTCGACTGCCGCGACGCCCGCCTGGGCCGCGCTGCGCAGCCCCGCACGCAGGGCGTCGACCAGCTCCTCCCAGGCGGCGGCGAGCGGCCCGATCAGTTCGCTGCAGCGCAGGTCCAGGGGCTTGTCGAGCGGCAGCGCCGCCAGGCTCTGCGCGATCCGGTCCACCGGTTCCTGCGGCAGCGCCGGCAGCGAGGCGGCCAGCGACTTGGGCAGGAAGCCGGTGTGCATCACGTTCTCCAGATGCGAGAGCACGAAGTTGAGCTCGCTGGAGCGCTTCACCTTCGTTCTGCTGGGCAGCAGGTCGCGCACGCGCTGCGGGCTGTGTGCGGCGCTGTCCAGGGCGCCGGCCGCCTGGGCCAGCGCGTCGTCGATGGCGTTGGCCGAGGCTGCCAGGGTGGCGCTCAGCCCATCAAGCTGGTTCAGCAACCAGTCGTGGATGGTGTCAAGCGGCTTGCGAAAGTCCAGCCACTTCAGCAGGGAGGCGAGCCAGGCGGCCAGATCACGGAAAGCAAGGCCGATCCGCTCGAAGAAGGTGCGCAGCGCGGCCACCGCGGCCTCGATGCCCTGCACGATCACCTTGAACACGGAGCCGTTGAGCGCTTCGCCCACTATCTCCACCACGTTGGCGGCCGCGTTCACGCTGGAGACGCACAGCGTCTTCGCCTGGCGCAGGGTCCGGCGGATGAGCGCTGCCGAGCTGGGCTTGGTGACCTTCGGCGCCCGCTTGATCAGGTCCTGCGCCGCGTCGACGGTATACAGAACGAGGTTCTGCCCCTGCCGCACTGCAAAGGTGGTTTCCCTCTGCAGGTTCTTGAGGTCCTTCTGCAGGGCCTTGCCCACGTCCTCCAGCGCGTCGCCCACGCGGTTGGCCAGCTCGCTGGCGTCCTCGACCAGCTTCTTGCCGCCGCTGATGGCGTCGTCGATCAGCTTCTTGCCGGCATCGGCGATGTCGCCCCAGTCGAAGCCCAGGGCCTGCACCTGCAAGGCGCTCTCCGTGCCGCCGCTCTGCGCGACGCTGCGCGGCGCGTCGTACTTGGCGGTGGGCGTCGCGCAGGCGAGCTGGCGCACGTACAGGGTGACCGCGTCCGCCGTGGCAGCGTCAAGGTCTTCCGGCAGGGCGCTGGCTTCCGGATTCTGGGAGGAGGGCTGCCGGAGGTCATCGCTGGTGACGGCGCTCAGGCCGCCGAGGGAGGGGAAATCAAGGCGAGTGCAGCCGCTGTCAGTGCGCACTGTGGCGCAGGGCAGATCGAGCTGCGGGCCGGCTGGCAGGCGCAGGCGGACCACCTCCTCGGCGGGCAACTGCCAGCGCAGCGCCTCACCGGCGGGCTGGCGCTGCAGGAGCGGCCCCGTGTCGCCGGGCACCACAAGGTCCACGTCGCGGTCGAAGGCGACGCTCAGCGCCTGCTCCTGATCCGGGGCCTGCAGGGTCACCTCCCATACCGGGCAAGTGACCACCGTCTCCTCCTCCGGCTCGTCCGGCACGGGGGCATAGCTGCCGCAGGCCTGCGCGTTCGCCAGGCGCTGAGAGCCTGTGCCCGCGGCCTCGAGGCCGCACAGGGGGCGGTCCTCCGGGAAGGCACCGAGGGGAATGTAGTCCATCAGCAACTGGCGGGAGATCGAGACCGAGGCCCGGCTGCTGCGCAGGAGGCCACCCAGGTCGGAGGCGGAGGCGTCGCTGACACCCTTGCTGGCAGCGCCATGGAATTGGTGGCGCCCCAGGTCGACGGGCCCGCGCGTGTTGAAGTCGGACAGCGGCCAGTAGCCCAGCAGCCCCGGCTCGTCGCCCACCAGCGTGCGACTGTAGTTGTCCAGTATTTCGTCGGCGCTGAGCACGCGCTCCCAGATGCGCAGTTCGGCCATAAGACCGTCATAGGATTTGTCGTCGCCCCAGTTGCTGCGGCCGACGAAGCAGCGCGTGCGCATGCCGTCCTTGGCCGCCGCCGGTGCCTTCATCTTCACGCTGGCCTGCAGCTTGCCGTTGACGTAGCCCTTGGCGTTGCCGGCGCTGTCCACGGTGACTGTGACGTGGGTCCAGAGCTTGGGTTGGAAGGCACCCTTGAGCACAAGGCGCTCGTCGCGCTTCTTGCCCTGGTAGATCGCGAAGGCCAGGTCCTTCTTGTCCTTGTACTCGCTCAGGAAGATGTTGTCCTGTTCCTTGCCCCGGCCCAGGTCGAAGATGCGGCAATTGTTGCGACAGGAGGAGGGATTGATCCAGGCCTGCAGGGTAATGCCTTCGCTGAAGCTGGAAGCCAGCCCCGGCAGTTGGATGTAGCCGCCACTTTGGAAGCGTGCGCAGTTGCCCATGTTCGATTCCGCCCGGAATGGTCGTTTTTGTCCTTGCCGGTACGCCGGCGCCAGGTCTGATGGTTGGTGCCGGCGCAGGGCTGGCGGAGGGATTGTAGAATGAGCGGACAGCGAAACCAACCTTGAGTTGAGAAACTCGACGTCCCGCAACGCAGAGTGCAGGCGCAATGGCGAAACGTCATTATTCTGCAGGCGCCTACGGCGGCTGGCGTGGTCGGACAGCGCAAGATAACCGACCGTTACCGTGAAGCGCGGCTTGCTGCCGTGGCCCGCAGCAGGCAGGCGTAGTGCTGGTTGCCGCCCTCGCCCACCGGCGCGTCCTCCAACGTGAACCCGGCCTGCTCGAACAGGTCTTCTGTACTCCTGCGCGCCCAAGGGGAACTACCCCCTGCCAGCAGGCCCCGCCCTCGTAGGTCCTTTATCGCATTGCGGGAATGCGGGGAGTGAAGGCTCGTGGCATCGCCAGCGCCAGGGCCGACTTGGATTTCCAGAAATGGCCGAAGCGCGGCGCAGGCGGTAGTCGGGATGATGCTACTCCTGCCGCCCCTGGCGCCTAGCCACCTCCCGCGCCTCCGTCCACCGCATTTGCCGTTGCGCCAGAAGGACCCGTTGCTGTTTGGGACAGGGCGAAAGTCACAGGCAAAGGCTCTGGGGACCGCGCCTGCCCCGGCTCTCGCGTATCCGCAAAACGGAGGCCGCGCGGTCCGGTGGCGCAGGCTGTCGCACCCTAGCGCAAGCGGAGTGTGGGGGAGGATGTAGGGGATAGCGGCATGCCGGAACCGAATATCTGGCAATTACAAGGCGCTACCGGGAGGATTTGGCATCCCCAACGGATTCGGGCCCGTTTACCAACGTGGTGACAAATATTCTTGAGAAATCAGTGATTTGGGACGTGCCAAATCTGTCAACGACTGGAGCAAATCGCGCCGAGCGTACGGAAATCTAACGATTTTCCGTTACGCTGGCGGGGTTTGTTGGCAGGCTGTCAGCGTCAGTTGACGCCTCGCATTTACAGCCTAGTCGCCCGTGAACTATGCGGTTTTCAGGCGGCCAGGGCTCGTGGCTGAGGGGCTGGACGGGTCTGGCGGGGGCCACGAGCAGGCTGAGCAGGAATGCGAGAAGCCGCACCAGCCATCGGCGGCCTCCCTGCCGGGTGCCGCCGAGCGAATCACGTGCCATCCGGCCTCGCAACGCACAGGTCAGTTTGCAAGGGTCTGCCCCTCGATTCAGGGCAAACCTGCAAAACCGAATACTTCCCAAGCGCCCAAAAACCGCAGAACTCTGCCACTCTCAGCCCATTTCACGGCTGACAGCCTAGGGACACCCCTTTCTCTGGGTCGGGATGCTTCAAGGCGGGCTCGCCCTCAGAGAGAGGTGCCGATTGATCTTCCCCCATTGCAGTGAACCGCCCAGTGGGTCAGCGCCGCGCTGGCGCAGCCCGATGACCTGCCGCCGGCGTTCTTCCTGGGCCATAGCCGGCAGCTTGCGCATATTCACGTGCTTCATGCCCATGGCCCTGGCTCTTTCCAGGGTTGGGTCAAGACAATGAGGGCCACCTCAACAATCAGCGGGTCCAAGGTTCGAGTACTTGGCGGTGATCCGCTTCTCATGAATCCGGGAAGACCCGGCTCCAGTCCCCACGCATCGAGGCCAGGTGCCAGCCCTTGCGTTCCGCATCGCTCAGGCCACGGTCGAGCCGGCCTATGTGCGACTGGCGGTCATAGGCGTATTCGCGCTCGGCGTCGTCGTGGTGCACAATCACGCCGAGCCGCCGGCCCGGGCCAGTGGTGGTGTATTCCAGCATCTCGTAGTCGCCGTCCGAATTGCCGAAGGCGGCGACCGGGCGGCGACCGATGATGCGTGAGATGCCGGCCGGCTTGCCCGGCCCATCGTCGATGAGCTCGATCTCGGGCAGGGTCAGCAGCTCGCCGCGGTCCTGCACCACCTCGTAGCGCAGCTTGAAGGTGGTGCCGACCACCTGGTCGGGCGGCACGCCGTAGACCCGCTCGGCCCAGGGACGCATGAATTCGGTGGTGCCGCCGGAGACGATGTAGGTGCGGAAGCCGCGGGCGCGGAACAGCGCCAGCACCTCCAGCATTGGCTGGTAGATGCAGTCGGTGTAGGGGCGATGAAAGCGCGGATGCCTGGCGGTCGCCAGCCAGTCGAGCGCCGTCTGGTGGAAGACCTCCGGCATCATGCCGGTATGCGTCACCGCGATGATCTCCGCGATGCCCTTGTGGCCGGCCCGCGCCACCGCCGCCATGTCGCCCGCAATGACCGAGCGGAAGGGCTCGCGGTCCGCCCATTCCGGATGCTGTGGCGCCAGGGTCCGCACGCGGTCGAAGGCAAAGACAAACTCGGTATAGAGCGGCTGCTCCACCCAGAGCGTGCCGTCGTTGTCGAACACGGCGAGGCGGTCGGCGGGTGCGACGAAGTCGGGGCCTCCTTCCGTCGTCACGGCGTCAAGGAAGTCGAGGATGGCCCGCTTGGTGGCTCCCTCCCGCCAGGAGGGCAGGGGATCACCGCCCCCCTGCTGTCCCGCCGCGGCGCCCGGCAGTGCGGCGAGAAGCAGGGCCGTGACGGCGCGGCGTGAGAGGCGGAGCGGCATGGGTCTGTCCTTTCCGCTGGGGGCGTTGTTCAGCGCGCCCAATGGCGAAGTACGAGACGGGGCGGCGGCGGGCGGTTCCCGCCAGGATTGAGCTCAGGTAGCACCGCCGGGTGGCAGTCCCGTCCAGGCCCTCGGAGATGGCGGCGCGCCTCCTGTGCCGCCTTCAGCAGAGCGGCCCGGTCCCACACGGCTTGCGTATCCCCGCTGTAGAGATGGCGCTCCAGTGTCCGCGCCTCGGCCGCCAGGTCAGGGCTGCGCGCCAGTTCGGCGAGCTGCGCGATGTCGCGCTCCCCGCCGCCCGGTAGGACCGCATCGCACCAGCGGAACAGCGCGGCCATGGCGCCCGGTGCATCGCCCGCCCGGCATGTGGCGGTCAGCGTGGCGAAGGCATCGCGCTCCGGATGGGGTGCGCGCCTATGCACCCGATAGTGCCAGGCCAGGAAGGCGCCACCGGCAAGGAGCACGAGCACGGTCCCCGCCGCTATCCAGGACCACGGCCTCTGTGGTGCCGCTGCCTCCGCCAGTGTGCCGGCCGCGGGCAGCACATCGAACCGGATCGGGTCCACCCGTAGCTGCTTTACCTGTCCGATGCGCGGGTCGAGCCAGGCGATGGAGAAGCCGGGCAGTTCCACTGGTCCAGGACGCTGAGGCACATAGGTGGCGCGCTCCACCCGCAGGGCGCGAAGCACGCCCCGATCCGTCCGGTCCTCGAGGCTCGGCGGGTCGGGATAGACCGCAACTCCCTCCGGCCGGCCCCAAAGGGCCGGCGGGAGCAGCATGGCCGTGGTGTCCTCCGCTTCCATGCGCACCGTGCGCGTGATCGCCTCACCCGCGCGCAGGCTCTCGGGGGCGCGGTCCGGGCTGGCGGTGACACGCAGCACGGGCGCCACGATTAGGCGGGAGAGGTCGGGCACGCCGGGCGGCGCCGGGCGCACAGGGAGGCGAAGCTCGGGGGCCGTCGCCGCAGCCTCCACCGGCCGGCCGTCCGGTCCGCCGACGCTTGCCTGAAGTTCGGGTCCCGGCAGCACGAGGTTCCCCGCCTCGGCCGGGAACAGGTCGTAGCTGTGCTGGAGCGCAGCGAAGCTCTCCCGGCCCACCCGCTCGATGCCCGGGACGGTGCTTGCCTCCGGCAGCACGACGGCGAGGCCCTGGGGGGCGAGGTCGGGGAAGCGTGGCGGCTCGGCGAAGCGCACCGGCGTCATCGCCGTCAGGGTCACGGTGACGCGCTGGCCGATCCAGACCGGCCCCTTGGGCGCGACGGAGAAACGCAACAGGAGCGGCGGCGGGCCCTCCTGCGCGGCTGCTGCGGGAGCAAGAAGCAGGACCAGCAGGAGAGCGATGCCCCTCACCGCTGCGCCTCCTCCGCCTGCCGCGCGAAGCGCAGGCGCAGGAAGTCAGCCGGCGTGCCGCCGACGCGCCGCATCCATAGCGCCTGGATCTCGTCGTCGGATAGTCCCTGCTGCTGGCCTGCCAGCGGATTGCGAGGGTTGCGTGGCTCGTCCGGCTGTGGCGGCTGATCGGCCACGATCTGATCGGGGTCGGGCGGGCGCGCGAAGGGGTCGTCGGTCTGGTTTGCCGCGCGCTGCGCCTCGGCCTCCTGTTGCCGGCGCCGGAAGGCCTCGGCGATGGCACGGTTGTCGCGCGCCTCCGGGAAGTCGGGGCGGAGCGACAGCGCGCGGTCGTAGGCCGGGATGGCGTCGTTCCAGCCCTGCGGGCGCATCATGAAGGCGTTGCCGCGGTCGTACTGCGCCTCCGGGCTGTCGCGCATGGCGAAGGCCGCTGCCGCTCCCTCGTAGTCGCCGGCGCGGTAGAGCGCCACGCCGCGCCAGACCGGGTCGGTGAACAGCGCCGCCGCCCCGGCGGCGTTGCCGCGCTCCAGCAGCAGCCGGGCCCGCTGGTCGGGCGTGAGCCAGAGCTGCCAGAACCAGTCGCTCCCGGCTGCCGAGGCAGGTTGCGCGCCGAGCGCCGCCGTTGCCATCACGACGGCGAGGAAGCCGCGCCGCGACCACATCAGGGCGAGCGGCAGGGCGAGCAGCGCGACCCACGGCCCTGCATCCTGCCAGCGCATCGCCGGGTCGTCGGCCGGCGCCGCCGCGAAGTGGCGCTGCGCGCGGGTCGCGACGCGCGCCACGTCGGACCCGTCCGGTGTTGCCTCCACCACCGTGGCGCCCGCCGCGCCGTCGAAGGGGCCGGGGCCGGTCGCCAGCACCAGCACCGCGTGGTGGGAACCCTGCATGGCCTGCGCGAAGGAGCCCCCTTCCACCGCCGG
>Ga0182742_1005437_pt1 | contig 10751 bp, 3 predicted proteins | sample eDN5th37CBELigMG_FD_128880 | JGI IMG/M metagenome (GOLD analysis project Ga0182742, IMG submission 128880) | Enriched Miracle-Growth compost microbial communities from Emeryville, California, USA - eDNA 5th pass 37_C BE-Lig MG (version 2)... ... | reverse complement strand
GGTGGCGAATGGAAAGGATCTGGGTCGACGTCATGCCGCTGACGGCGACGGTCAGGACTATGCGGGCAAAGCCCGGCGGATCGGCCGAGACGGAGACGGAATCCCCCTGGTCGATCAGAACGGGCCCGGCCTGCTCCGCATAGGTGAAACTGTCGCCGTCAAGATTGGAGATGGTCACGGCCGAAGCCAACGCGGCAGCGCTCGAGTTGGAAACGGGGCTCATGAATATACTCCTGTCTTCGTCTATCCAGACTAAGACATGTTATGGAGTATCATAGGCGGCGCCGCAGGTTTTCAACAAGAAGTAGCAATTTTTGCCGGACAGCATCCTTCCAGCGATATGGAGGCGTTCTCGGAGCAAACCATAGATGCCAGAGCGCAGCCGGAACTTTCCGGTCAAGGCTGCTGCGGTTCGTGAGCGCCCCGATGAAGATGCCGGATCGGGCGGAAGGCCACTGGAAGCCGCTGGCTCCGGATTGCCTGTATTTAGTTCCCCGGATGGACCGCTGGGATTGGCATCGTATCCAGGGCTCTGAGCTGGGTCGTCTCGATAGGATTCGTATGAGCCGACCGGATCGTATCCGGCTGGTGTCGCAGAAGGTGCATTCTCCTGCTGGCTCGGATGATCCTCGTCGGAAATGAAGCCGGTGGGATCTCGTTTGTTGATTGGATCGTTGAGGGCATAGGCGTAGCGGTTGGTGCCCACGCCGGGCAGGGTCGGGTCGAGGCTGTCGGGGGACAGGAAGCGGCCGGCCTTCGGGTCGTAATAGCGCGCGTTGAGATAGAGCAGGCCCGTCTCCGCATCCTCGCGCTCGCCGAGATAGCCGTGCGTGTCGCCGTTGGCGCTGCCCGACAGGGCAAGCTTCTCGCCGAACGCCCGGTGTGCGCTGGAGGCCAAAGGCGCGCCGCCCACGAGACGGGTGAGGCGCCGCACGGAGCCCAGGTGATCGCGCTGCACGAGCGCGTCCTGCCCGCCCACTGACGGCTGCAGCCGGATGTCGGGATGCGGCGACACCGTCCAGATCGCCGTCGAGGCCGGGCCGGGCGCGCGCTCCACGTCGGGCCCGAGGAACAGGGTGGTGCGGCCCACCGGATCGGTCGGATCGTCCTTGACGGTCTTCTTCAGCCGCGCCCCATCGGGCCCGTAGACGAACTCCACCCGGCTCTTGTCGGTATCGATCCGCTCCGGGCGGTTCTGACCGTCCCAGGCGATGAAGCGCCCGCCGCCCTGAACCAGGTTGCCGTTGCTGTCGTAGGTCTGAGGCTTGCCGTTCACCATCAGCGGCGCATGCGGCCGCGGTGAGCCGGCGGAGGGGAAGCCGGCGCCCATGGCGGTCGGCCCGGTCTGGGCCACCATGTTGCCGGCACTATCGTAGGAGAAACCCTGCTTTTCCCCGCCACGCGAGGAGGTCAGCAGCCAGTCGGCGTCGTTGTAGCTGAAGGAGAAGGTCTCGGCCCCGCTCGGGCTGCGGATCGTCAGGATCCGACCCGCAAGGTCGCGCGTGTAACGAAGCTCGAGCCCCGGCCCGGTCATTCTGTCCAGCCAGCCGCGCCTTGCATCGTAAGCCCGGGTCGTCGTGCCGCCGTTGTTGGCGTAGACGGTCGAAAGCGGGCGATCGCTCGCATCGTAGGTGATCGACGCGATCCGGCCTGGAATGGACCGCAGGCGCCCGGCGGCATCGTAGGCCCATCCTTCGAGCCTGCCGCCGATGCGCCCCTGCCCTTCCTGCAGGTCCCATTCCCGGCCGGTCACGCGGCCGCCGCGCTCATAGGCGGTCCTGAGCACATGCCGCTCGGACACGTTGCCGTCGGCGCGCTTGATCTCATAGGTATCCTGAATCCTTCGGCCGTTGCCGTCATAGGCGTAGCGGATCGTCGCATGGGCGTTCGACAGGCTGACCAGCCGGCCGCCATTAACACCGCTTTGGGCCGGTCCATAGCTGCTGACCGTCACATCCGGGCGCGCCGTGCCGGCCCGCACCGTCTTGGTCTCCAGGCGACCGAGCCGGTCATAGGCGAATGCCGTCCGCTCACCGCGGGCATCGGTCTGCTCCACCAATTCGCTGGCCAAGTTGTAGGCATAGTTCCATTCGCCCCGGTCTGGGTCCCTTTCCCGGATGCGCCGCCCGAGAGTGTCGTAGGTGTAGGTCCAGGTACTGCCCCGCGGATCGCGCACCCCGACCATCCGTCCGAGGCGGTCATAGGTTATGGTGGTGGTGAGGAAGGACGCTCCGACATAGGGACGATCCGCCTGGATCGTGCGGCCATAGGCATCCCGATGCACGCGGGAAATGCGGCCGAGCTCGTCCCGTGTTTCGATCAGGTCGAAACCGGCGGGACTTGCCTTGTATGTGCTTCTGACGACCGTATTATCCGGCCGCGTCATTCTCACGACACGGTCGAGACCGTCATATTCGAGGCGGGTCAGATAGGACGTCTCACCCGAATAGTAGGGCAAGGTCCGGGTCTCCGGCAGGCCGCGCTGGTTATAGTCCACGTCAACCCTGATGGGGCCGCCCGGAGCGCTGCGCAGGGTGCTGCGAACCCGCCCATATCCGTCCCGATAGGAAGAACTGGTAACCGTACCGCTGCCGAGCGGCGTAACGGTCTCGATGTGCTGCCGGTCGGGGGCGCCGAACTCGTTGTAATTCCATCGAGTCACCTCGCCGCCCGGCTTCTCGACGGATTTGGGGCGGCAGAACTCGTCGTAGGTGTAATCGGTCGCCTGGCCGGTGAGATCCCTGGTGAGGATCGGCTTGCCGCATTGGACGTCCCAATTGGCGGCTTTGACGGTGATGCCTTCGGTCGTCACGGAGATCGGGAAGATATTGTAGGTGCGATCGTATGCGGTCACCGTTGTCCGGTTGATCTCGTCCTTGACGGTCGTTGGATTGCCGTAGGTGTCATATGTGGTAGCGCGCTCCGCATAGGTCCCCTTTTCCTTGAGCCATCGGCGGGTCAATGTCAGCTCTCCCTTCGAGGGAGGCATTTCCTCACTGGTCCGGCCATCGTAGTAGAATATGGTTTGTGCGATCATGCTATCTGCATTGGTAGCCGTGCCCGCATAGACCCGTTCCCGAGCGGGCCGATTCACGATGTAGGCGGTGAGATTGGGGTGAAAGCTCCAAACGGTCGTGCGCTCATCCCCACTTCGCCCCGTGCGTCCATGTTCGACGAGCTGTTTCAGATTGCCATGCTGATCGAAGTCCCGCTCGACCTTGCGGGTGCGCTCATCGTCCCCCATCCCGTCGGTCGTGGTCGTGGCAATGTTGCGGGCCCAGTAGGGTTGGCTCGTGGTGTTGACGTCCCAGGTCTCATCCACCACACGAAGAACCGGCGCGTTCGACGCGTCGCCAGCCTTGATGGTCACCTTCTCGATGCGGCCGGCCGAGGCGACGTCCTGGCGGAACAGATATTCGCGCACCGGGCAGCGGTCCGCACTCTCGCCTGTCGTGCAGGGCAGCTTCATCGTGACGCTTTTGAAGCCAAGGAAGCGGCGATGAGTGTAGCTGTAGAGGCCGCCGGAATACTCAAAGTTGGTTCTTGTGCGGTTGCCGCGGCCATCGTTGCGCTCGATGGACGACACCCGCTTCAGCACGAACGGCATGCGGGTATTCGGCGTAGTGGTGGAGGATTCATATGAAATCTTGGTGATCCCACCCCAGACATTCGTGTGCTCGATGAGCAGATCCTGATGTGCGCCTGTGGAGGTCCAAACCTTGTTGGTGAAGAAGTCGGTCTTGCCGTCTCCATTGAAGTCGCCGGCGCGGAGCGAAACAGCAAATGGAGATACATCTTTGACATCCGGCACGGAACGCCGAACGAGCGTCGAACCTTTATAGCGGAGTATCGTGCCGGCTATCGCGTTTTGGGCGGAAGGAACGTAGATATCAGAGCGCCCGTCTCCATCGAAATCTCCGACAAGCGCACCTGAAGCGACATTCGACAGGGTCACCTGAGGTCCCTTGACCAGCAACTTGCCGTTCGACAGCATCACACGAGCCGTCTTCTGGTCCTTGTTAAGAAGAGTGACGTCACTCTTGCCGTCGCCATTGAGGTCGCCGACAATAAATTCGGTGGCGGGCGCCTGGGCACCGGCAATCAGCACCTTCTCCTGCGCTTTGAATCTCTTGCCTGATTTGTTCCACAGCAGAATGGCCGCATAGGTGCCCGAAATATCTGACACGTGACAGATGAGGTCGGTGCTCCCATCTCCGTCGAAATCCCCGGTCTGAAATTGATAGCCGTACAGAGAATGGCAGGAAGGAAATGTGCCAGAGATGTAGTTTGGATTGAGGCCGGACACGAGGTCCTTATCGAAGAAAATCTTGCTGATACCCTTGCCGTCGAAATCTCCTGCAATCGCCCGGCTGGCAAGGTCATCCCGGTCAATGCTGAACCAGCTGGTCGCAGAAAACTGCCTGCTAGCATTCAGACTGTAAAGGACAGCCTCTGTTTTATTGATTGTGGTGCATTCCCCATGCGTATTACAGGATTGGCCTGTCCAAGAAACGATGCGCATCGCCTGTTGGCGACCGTTCCCGATAAAATCTGCTACTAGCCAGCGGTCTCCTTTGATGGTCAGTTGCTCGATACGTTTCTCATAGGCGATGTTGGGCAGCGAAATCGTTGCGTAGGCACCGCCTCTCGGATCCGTCGAATAGACGAAGGTACAGGTGTTGTCGGTCGGCTTGCATGTGTAGCCGAGAACATCACTGCGTTGATTTCCGTCAAGGTCGATGACGAGGCGGTCGTAGGCAGCCGCAATGGTGGCAGAAGAGTCGTCGAACCCGAGCGACTGAGTTGAATACGCATAGGTCGTAGCCGGGAGCCTTGCTCCTCCTGTTACCGTATAATCCGAATTCAAAGTGACCGTGTCACCGAATCCCTGAATGCTTGAAACTCTGGCTGAACCGGTTGTCGTCGAGGTATCATAGACGAGCTTATAGGCCCGCACATTCTGCCCCCCTGTGCGCACCAAAATTGTCTTTAGACGGGCCGATATCTGACCGATCTTTTGCCCCCCGTTAGCGATCGACATGGCAGGGGCCTTTAATCGGTCGCGGTAAAAGCGGACTTCCGTTCCGTTATAGGCAATCTTGGTCGGGTAGCAGACGGCACCGGACGAACACGAGTAGCTATATTGGACCTCATTGCCACGCCGGTCTGTGGCGGAGGTAAGAACAAACAGGTACTTATCTTCGAGATTAGCGTCCCCTTTTAGATTCGGGTTCACCACGCCTGAGGCATGATAGACGTAGACGGTGCCATCCCGCGCTGTCACCTTCCATCGCTTATATGTGCTCGAATAGGCGAAGCGCCGATAACTCTCCACCTTCGACATGTAATTGCCGCCACTTGCGCAACTCGGGATCTTCGCCTTCTCCTTCGCATTGACCGGACAACGCACAACCTCCTCGCCATCGAGCAAGAAGATATCCGTGGCATCGAAACGTGGTGTGCCGCGCCCCGGTGAGGCCCGAACGATACTGGAGATCCCCTCCAGCGACCAGCCTGTGCCCAGGAAGCCTGAGAGCAAGCCACCTGCACGCACACCGCGCCCAGAGTCATACGTCACACGCAGCTTCGGCTCGAGCCCCCGAAAGCCTGGAACCGTAATGGGAATGGACGTGGAATATGAGCCATTATAAGGAGCATCCGGCAGGAGGGCCGATCTGTCGTCTACATCCCCAGCACCCGGTTCCGGCGTGGTGTTCGCGTTAGTCGCCAAAACATTAGACTTCGAGGCACCCGGCGAGGTGTCGTCGGAAGCCTCCTCAGTTGAAGGTACTGCTGCGAGATCATTGGGTTCGGCCGCCGTATCCTCTAAGGAAAGCGCCCCGGTGGGGTTCATGGGCAGGGACGGGCCGCTTCTTCCTTCAGTATCTAAAGCTTCGACAGGCGCCTGCACCTCATCGCCCTCGCCTGAAATGGCGATATCCTCAGCGGGATTGCTTTGCGCACTCACCTGCCCATGAGCCCATCCTGTGGGCAGCAAAACCCCTAAGCCGATAAGGGAAAATAGAAGGATGATGGGGAGACGACTTGCGAAGGGCACAGGAAGCACTTTGCGGTTGTGGCGACCGAGGGTCTTTAATCCTAGGCTGCCACCCGCCGTCTCGAGATGATAATTATTATTGCTATATCGTTTCGATTATCCACAAGCTTCTGGCAACTCTGGATGGAAACCTTTGGTCACTTATGGATGAGATAGCGGTGTCCGCTACTCGCTGGTTGCGCGGACACGGGGCGGATAGCATTGTCTCAAAGTGTTTCTCTTAAAGGCCTAATCGGCACCGCCGCCATGGCGATTGCACTTGCTGGATGTGCCTCACAATCGTCAACGCCCGACGGAGATGGACGATACAGTCTCTTAGGGCCCTATGCGCGCTATCTGACATCAGGACGCCCGGAGGCGGGAAGCGATGGACCGCTCGCTGCAAAGGGGCCCAATCCTCGAGCTAGCTATACGGACTATGGACGTGAACCGACGGATCCCAAGGGGGCAACGAGTGAGCCAGTCTTAATTAGCGAGAACGGGTCGAAGGTCACTTTGAACTTCGTGAATGCGGAGATTCAGGATTTCATCCGCATCGTGTTTGATGAGGTCCTGAAAGAAAGCGTCATCGTCGATCCTTCGCTCAGCGGACGGGTGACGGTTCGAACCACCGAGTCGGTGACGAGACAGGCTGCCATGTCCTTGGTGCGCAATGTTCTCCAGCTTCATGGAGGGACGCTGACCAAAGCAGAGGGCGCTTATCGCGTTGCCATCCGTGGCAACGGTTCAGAGCAGGGATCGATTGGAGAGAATATACGCGTTGTGCCATTACGATTCCTGAAGCCGGACCAAGCCCGTGCCGCACTACAACCATTCGCCACGGCCGGTACACAGGTCGTCGCCAATGCGGAAGGGCGCTACCTCATTTTGGCCGGCTCTCCGGCGGATCTGGACCCGATGACTCAACTCCTTGGCACGCTTGATGTTGACCAGATGCTAGGCGTGTCATTTGCGCTTGTTCCACTGAAAGATGCAAGCGCTACAACCGTCGCCACGGAAGTTACTCAAATGTTCGGGTCGGACAATGACGGCGCGTTTCGCGTGCTCCCGATCCAGAGAATGAATGCGGTTTTGCTGATGACCCGATCGGCGGAAGCACTCGGCCGTGCAAGGGATTGGATCGAACGTCTTGACCAAGCCGGTAGCGACAACAGGCAGATGAGGGTTTTCCCGATTCAGAATCGTCGTGCGGCCGACCTTGCTAAGATCCTCAATGGTATGCTTTCCGGACAAGGTGGCCTTTCAAGCGAGGGGTCTTCGCAGGAGAAAGGGACCGACGTTGGTGCCAGTGGCGTTCCCAGGATTGAGCCTGCGGCGCTTGCTACGCCCTCCGGCAGGGCGAATGCGGAGGCCAGCGATTCACTCCAAGGTGCTCAAGTTCGCGCCGACGCTGCTACCAACTCGCTTGTCGTCATGGCGCATCCTGAAACCTATGGGTTGATCGAATCAGCGATCCGCCGGCTCGATATCCTGCCGACGCAAGTCTTGATTGAGGCCACAATTGCCGAGGTCGGACTGAACGACGCCTTGCGCTACGGTGTACGCTGGTACTTCCAGCAAGGCAATCATGGCGTATCACTCAATGATGGAGCTTCGAACGCTGGCGCAAACCTTCCAGGCTTCAACTATGTATTCAACGTCCCGCAGGGACGGCTCGTCGTCAATGCCCTCGAGAAGGTCACTAACCTCGAGATCATCTCGTCGCCGGCTCTCACCGTTCTCGACAATGAAACCGCGACCCTCAAGGTCGGCGACCAAGTCCCTATAGCGACGCGCTCTGCCCGCAGCGTCACGAATCCCGAAGCGCCCGTCGTCAACGAAATTGAGCTGAAGGATACAGGTATCATTCTGACGGTTACGCCGCGTGTGAACGCGAGCGGCCTCGTGATGCTTGATATTTCACAGGAGGTCAGCGATGTGGTCCCGACCTCGACGTCGGCTATCGACTCGCCGACGATCCGACAGCGGAAGATTAACAGTTCCGTTGCAGTGCAGAGCGGAGCCGAGATTGTCCTCGGGGGTCTCATCTCGTCAAACCGTCAGGTCGGCAAGGATGGAGTTCCAGGATTAAAGGACATTCCCATCCTCGGCGCTGTGTTCACCAGTAACGCCGTCAACGATCAACGCAAGACCGAGCTTTTGGTTATCATCCGACCGACTGTGATCGCTAATCGCGTCGATTTGTTTCGCGTTACTCAAGAAATTAAGGCCGGCATGTCGGGTATTTCGAGAATCAAGCGTTACTAGCCGACTTGTCCGAAGCGACCACAATGAGCAGCGCCGCTTCCATGCCATTTTTGCCACAAGGACTTCGGAGGGACAATCTATGGCGACGATAACATTCAACTCGAGTGCCAATCCCAACAGCGCGTTCCTGAACATTCCAACTGAGATCGATTCTGTGGTGGCTAGAACCTCTTCGACATTCGATGTCGGGGATCCGCGGTTTACCGTTCTTCGCCTTGAAGGAGTGGGCTTCACCTACTCTGCCCAAGGAATACCAAGCGCCGGCACCCTCACAGGATTTTCTCTCAGGCAAGGAGGTGTGACGACGGTCACCATCACTGGGCTCCCGCCGCTTCTATCTTTGGCGCAAGCTGAATCTCTACGGCTTGAAGGCACTCCAGGAGCCTTGCTGAGGTATCTCTTGTCCGGAGATGACGTAGCCATTGGCGGCGATAGCGACGAGACCATTCTTACCGAAGGAGGAAATGACACGATCAATGGAGGTGCCGGTGCCGATTATATTATCGCAGGCAATGGCGATGACCTCGTTATCAGTGGGCTTGGTCAAGGTCCGAGCGGTGGCGCCGTCGAGCGCTTGATCGGCGGCACAGGGCTCGACCGGCTGATCATCGACCGTTCCGACAAGGCCCTCGCTTTCGTATTCGATATCATGGTCGAAGGCGCGACGACGATGCTCGATGGCACGCTCCTGAGTGGGTTCGAACAGATGCAATTTCGCTCGGGATCCGGCAGCGATCAACTCGCTGGCGGGGACTTGGCTGATTTCATCAATTCCAGTGGCGGCAATGACCGCGTGAGCGGTCGGGGCGGCGACGATACCCTGCTTGGAGGAGATGGCGCTGACATCCTTGATGGCGGGTCAGGCAATGATTCAATCGCCGGCGAGGATGGTCTCGATGATCTCGACGGCGGTGAAGGCAACGATACCCTTCAAGGAGGCGAACAAGCTGATAATCTGTACGGTGGCAGTGGCAGCGACATTCTGAGTGGGGGCTCTGGCGCCGACAAGATCGATGGTGGATCCGACGATGATTTGATTTACGGCGCCTCCGGCGTGGATATCCTTACGGGTGAATCTGGTAATGATCTCCTCGACGGGGGAACTGAAGCAGACTACCTCTCCGGTGGCGAAGGCAACGACGTCCTCAGTGGGGGGGGTGGCACCGACCAAATCGAGGGCGGTAGCGGCAATGACGTCCTCGACGGCGGAAGTGGGCCGGATATCTTGTTAGGTGATCTGGGTGAGGATCTCTACTACGTCGATAATCCCGACGACATGTTGTATGACGGATTTGGCGAGGGATATGATACGGTCATCGCTCTTACATCATTTACCCTAACCGCCGCTGCTTCCATTGAACTTTTGCGTACTGCCGATCCGAGGGGCAAAGGCGCGCTCAATCTCAAAGGGAATGGCTTCGACAACACTATCGAAGGAAACGCGAGCTCAAACACTCTCAACGGCCTGGGTGGAGCTGACGTTTTGAAAGGCGGCCGAGGTCGAGACACTTTCGTATTCAATTCCAAACTCTCCAAGAGCAACATCGATAAGATCGTGGATTTCAGGGTCAAAGATGACACGATTCAGTTGAGCCGCACGATATTCAAGAAGCTAACGTTTGAGGACAAAGGACAATATAAGGTCTTAAGCGAAGCATCCTTTTGTAAAGCCAGGAAGGCGCAGGATGCGGATGACCGCATTATATACGACAATCGATCAGGTCGGCTGTACTATGACGAAGATGGCACCGGTGACGTCAAGCCAGTCTTATTCGCGAGACTGGCCAAGGGCCTAAAGCTGACAGAAGCGGATTTTTGGGCCTAAGACTGCGAGCTAGAAGATAAAATTTGCTCCCTACTTGACCAGACAGGCAATCCTTTGAGCGACTGCTGTTAAACTCGGTAGTATAAGGAGAAGCGATCCCACTGGTTTACGTCTGCGATTATTGAGAGAACAGCAGGCACGTCTGAACCAGACTCGAGCAATTACGCAATGATGATGTCGAGGGGGGTTTGAGTTTTCTCTTCAGGATCCGAGGCTGCGCGCCACTTTCGCCTTGAGCCGCTCTTTCACCTTCGAATGTTTGATTAGATTCAATTCGGCTGAATAGCGCGAAAGCCACAGAAGCCCTGAATCAGGCGAAAAGCTTCCGTATCTCCGTCGCCCGTAGACCTTCCCCTGTTTGCAGATCCAGGGAAAACACGGTCAAGTACCTGTCTATCCTAGGTTTTTGGAGCTAGGCGCTACCTCATTCCCCCAGAAAACCGGCCGTATTCCCTGGATTTTCCGGCCGAACAGGCAATTGCACTATGAGACAGGTTCGCAAACGACTGCCTCCACCACCAAGCCTCCGAGGCACCCATCGGTTCGCCCGAACCGCTCCGCAAAGCCCGCCAAATTCCCTTTCCGACTTGGCATCGTGAACGCTTGCAGGTGCATGCGTTC
>Ga0182742_1005436_pt1 | contig 10753 bp, 8 predicted proteins | sample eDN5th37CBELigMG_FD_128880 | JGI IMG/M metagenome (GOLD analysis project Ga0182742, IMG submission 128880) | Enriched Miracle-Growth compost microbial communities from Emeryville, California, USA - eDNA 5th pass 37_C BE-Lig MG (version 2)... ... | reverse complement strand
CGGCATCGCCGTCTCGCTCGAAGAGGGCCTGATCGTGCCGGTCCTGCAACGGGCCGACGAGCTGGGGCTGGTTGACATCCGCCGCGGCAGCGAGGCTCTGGCCACCGCGGCCCGAAGCGGCAACCTGACCGGCGAGCAGCTCTCCAGCGGCACCTTTACGATCAGCAACATGGGGATGTACGGCGTTCGCCAGTTCGACGCCATCATCAACCTGCCCGAGGTCGCCATCCTCGCCGTCGCCGCCGCCGAGAAGCGGCCGGTCGTCGAGGGCGACCAACTGGTCGTGGGGACCGTGATGACGCTGACCCTGAGCGCCGACCATCGCGCCGTCGACGGCGCCGCCGCGGCCGACTTCATGCGGACGCTGAAGAACCTGCTCGAAGAGCCGGCTCGGATGCTGCTCTGATCCCCATCGGCCGAAATTAGTGTCGCGAAGGTTGGGAGGGCAAGGCCCTCCCGGCTCGCGCGGCCGGCGCCGACTTCCGCGGCGCGTCCTTCTCCCTCCCCGAGCGCCCAAGCGAAGGGAGCGCCGCGCGGGAGAAGGTTCCAAGATTTCTCAAATTTGGATGTGATCAAACGACCATGGCCAGCGACTACGACATCGTGGTGATTGGAGGCGGTCCCGCGGGCTACGCCGGAGCGATTCGCGCGGCGCAACTGGGCAAGAAGACGCTCTGCGTCGAGCGGGACAAGCTCGGCGGCGTCTGTCTGAACTGGGGATGCATCCCGACCAAGGCGCTGCTCTCCAACGCCCACCTGGTCGAGACAATCCAAAAGCACGGCAAGAAGTTCGGCTACAACGGCTCGGGAGATTGGGACTTCGGGGCGATCATCAACCGCAGCCGCGCCGTGGCCGGGCAGTTGAACAAGGGGATCGAGGGCCTCTTCCGCAAGTACAAGGTCGGGTCGAAGTTCGGCGTCGCCAAGGTGGTCGCTCCGGGCAAGGTCCAGGTGGGCGACGAGACGGTGAGCTGCGAGTCGATCATTATCGCCACCGGCGCCCGCCCCCGCGCGCTGCCCGGCGCCGAGTTCGACGGCAAGACGGTCATCGCGTCGAAGGAGGCGATGTCGCTTCCCTCGCTCCCGAAATCGATGCTCATCATCGGCGCGGGGCCGATCGGGCTCGAGTTCGGCTACTTCTACAACGCCCTGGGGACCAAGGTCATGGTTGTCGAGATGCTCGACCGGATCGTCCCGGGAGAGGACGAAGAGGTCTCCGCCGCGCTCCAGAAGAGCCTCGCCGGGCGGGGGCTCGTCTTCCACACCGGCTCCAAGACCACGAAACTCGAAAAGTCGGGCAAGGGGATCAAGGCCGAGATCGAGTCTCCCTCGGGCAAGACGACCATCGAGGCCGACGTGGCGCTGGTGGCCATCGGCGTTCAGGGGAACGTCGAGAACCTCTTCGCCGACGGCGTGAAGGTCGCCATCGAGCGAGGCCACATCAAGGCCGATCCCCAAAAGGGCTACGTCACCAGCGTCCTGGGGATTTACGCCGTCGGCGACGTGATCGGCCCTCCCTGGCTGGCGCACGTGGCGACCCACGAGGCGATCTGCTGCGTCGAGCGAATTTGCGGCCACGCCGACCGAACCGTCGACTACTCGATCATCCCCGGCTGCACCTACACCGAGCCCGGCGTGGCGAGCGTCGGCCTGACCGAGAAGCAGGCCCGCGAGGCCGGCCACGAGTTGCGGATCGGCCGGTTCCCGTTCCAGTTCAACGGCCGGGCGATCGCCGCGGGGGAGACCGAGGGATTTGTGAAGCTGGTTTTCGACGCCAAGCACGGCGAGCTGCTCGGCGCCCACCTCATCGGCGCCCAGGCCACCGAGTTGATCAGCGAGCTTGTCATGGCCAAGAAGCTGGAGGCGACCGAGGAGGAGATTGTCCACGCCATTCATCCCCACCCGACCTTTTCCGAGGCCGTCATGGAGGCCGCCGCCCAAGCCGGCGGCGAGTCGGTCCACATCTGATCTTGGAAACTCCGAGGGCTCGCCGACGCCCCCCTCGCGGGATCGTCTACGAGCCGGTCGGCCGAGAAATTCCCCGCGGCGGCGCGCCCCCATCCAAGGCTCGGCGCGCTCTCGACGGGCTCGTCTATGTCGTCGACTCCCGGACCCACCAGCTCGGATCGAAGCCGAACTCCTTCACGAGGTATTCCGTCGAAGCGTCGAATCGCTCTTGCAATCGTTCGCGCGTGGACGCGAGCATGGGTTTCGGCGTGATTTCTCGCTCGGCCCGTCGGCCCAGAACCGAATTTTTGACCAACGAGATGGATTTCGCGCGGAGCGTCGGCGGGAGACTCCGGTAGATCGCCTGGAGCCCGGGCACGCGGCGAAAGGGGCCGACGACGCGGTTCCAGACGATGCGGGCGTTGGAGTCGCTTGTCGAGTTGGAATGGACCGGTTGGCTGGTTAACGTCGCGGAGAGGTCCTCGACGCCGAGGAACTCAAACACCTCCCGAAGCGCCCAGGCGGGTTCCTTGACGAAGCGTTCGAAGGGCAACAAGAGCAGGGACTCTTTGGGGAAGTACTCAAGGTACCGTTGAACTTGCGCGGCGTAGTCGCTGGCGTCGGCGATGTCGCGCCGCCGCGCGAGGTAATCCTCGAACGTCGTTCGACTGAGTTCCTCCGCGCGCGTGTACCGATGTCGGTGGATGAAATGGGAATAACATCGCTTGATGGGCTCGCGAAGAAGATAGATGAAGCGAGCGCGCGGGTTGACCGCGTGGATCGAGCGGGGGACGTCGGGGATTCCGGGCCACTCGCTGTAGGCGGTCGACGACTCGCCGCAGAGCTGGCTCGCATCCGCCCCCTCAAAGAGCTGGAGATAGAGTTCCCGGTCCCGCCATTTGAAGGGCGTCTTGGGGTCGAAATAGCCTGGTTCCTTCTCCGCGCTCATCCAGAGCGCCGGATGTCGAGTCAGGTAGTCGTGGAGCGTGGTTGTTCCGGATTTGGCCGCCCCAATGATGAAGAAGTCCGGCCATCGACACGAGCCTCGCGCCGGGGAATCGGCCGGCTTGGCGTCCACGGCCGCGTCGGCGCCCGTATGGGATGATGTCATGCAAATTTCTCCGTACGGCGGAAATGAGCAATCCTCCGCGCCGCGTCGCCGCGATTCAACCCGCCTCCCGGCGGTCGAGCCGGAAGGGGCGGCCCCCTCGGCCGATCAACCGCGCGTGCTGGAGGAGTCCGGAGCGGCTCGCGCCGCGATCACGCGCGAGCTTTCGGGCGAGTCCCAAGGGGATCGCCCGGCTCGACGGAAGGGCGGCGAAACAACCCGGGAGTCGGAGCCACGCGCGGCGCGGCGAATGAGCGAGGATCGCTCTCGTCGCGAGTGTCGAGTACAAGGATAGCGATGCCGCTGGATTACGCAACAATTGTATTATTAAATAATCGCGGATCGCGCTCGGCGCGCCCTTGAATCATCATCACCGCCGGTCCGGCGGGCGCGAACGGCGAGGGAGGTCGTGGACGCCCTCGCGTCCAACTCTGGCGCGGAAGCGCCGTTCGCGATCGCGACGCTCCGATGCCCTGGAGCATGGAGCGTCGCCTCGATCCACGCGGGCTCACTTGCCCTCGTCAACGGCCTTCTGGTATTGCTCCAGCCGCTCCTTGAGGCTCGGCTCGTTTTCCAGGTCGGTCCCCTTGGCGTGCTCGATCGCCCGCTTCTGGGTCTCGAGGGCCTTCGCGGCGTCTCCCGAGTCGAAGTAGACCTTCGCGAGCGTGTCGGCGATGAACGGGTTTTCCCCCTTCTCCATGTCATCGGCGCGCTCGGCGGCCTTCTTGGCGAACTGAACAAGCTTGGGGCTCGGCTTGTGCTTCGCGGCGGGGTCGACGATCGACCAGGCGAGGGCGTTCAGCGCGTTTGAGTTCTTGCCGAAGTCGCCGTCAATGAGCGAGTCGCCAACTTCGATGGCCTTGTCCTCATCGCCCGACTTAAGGAGAGCGGTGAACCGCAGGCCCGCGAGGTTCTTCTCCATCGAGGGGACTTCCTTCACCACCTCGTCGATCGCGGCGAGAATCTTCGCGGGATCTTCGGTCTCGATGGCCGCGACGAGCTTGCCCCGAACCTTCTCGAACTTGGCCTGCTCCTCACGTTGCGTCTTCTCGGCGGCGATCGCGTCGTCGATGCTCCATTCGCCTTTGGTGATCTTCTCAAGCGGCTCGTCCATGCTGGAGGGATGGCCGATCCAGGCGATCTTGCCCTCCTTGTTGATGATGAACGCCGTGGGGATGCCGTCCTGGTTGGCGGCCTTCATCCAGTTCTCGGCCATCGGCCCCTCGCCGCGCTCCGCGTCTGCGGGGACGTTGTCGAGGGCGACCCGATAGTCCATTTTCTCGCCCATCTTCTCGACGAACGGCTTGACGCCCTTCTGGTCCTCCTCCCAGACGCTGACGCCGATGAACGTGACCTCGGGGTGCTTCTTCTGAAGCTCGGTCAGGTGGGGGATGGTCACGCGGCAGGGGCCGCACCAAGTCGCCCAGAATTCGACGACGTAGAACTTGCCGGGCTCGAAAACCTTGACCGGCTCGCCCTTGACGAACTCCTTGACGTCGAGCTTTGGAGCCGGGTCGCCGAGGCCGAGGCCCTCGGCCCGCGTCTCGACGGCTCCCAGCAGACCGACTCCCGCCAGCAACGCGAAAAGCGTGGGCTTCGCCAACTTTCTCATCCGAGTTGTCCCTTCAATTGGTGACGATCCTCTGATTTGCGTCGGTCGCGACAATGTTTCTCCGCGCCTTTGATCGTATCGAAGTCTCAAGAAATCGTCACGGGGGAAGTTGAAGTTGGAGGAGGGGGCGCTTCGAGGGCTTCAAAACGACCGGATGGCGGCCCCCTGATTGCGGGCCCTCGTCCAGAGGATCTCGTTCGGGCGCAGGCCGCGGCGGGCCGAGAGTTGATCGGCGATCGCGCGCCGACGCTCGCGCGAGACGTTGCCGAAGGCGTAAAGCGACGGTCCCCAAGAGCTCTGCCCGGCACCGACGAGGCCGAGCCGCCCCAACTCGGCGATCAGCGACTCGGCCTCCGGGCTCGCGAAGACGCCTCCCTGGGCTCCCGCGAACGCCGCGCCGACGTGGCGCTGAAGCTCGGCGAGGGCCGCGCCGAATGTCTCCAGATCGCGCTCGGCCACCGCGCCGAGGATGTCGAGCAGGACGAGACGGCAAAGCCGCTCGGTGACGCGCTCGGGGAAGGGGGGCAGCGCGGCGAAGGCGGTCGACTCGTCGGCGCCGTGCCGGCCCTTCGGCCCCGAGGGTCGAACGATCAAGACCGACCAATCCGAGGGGAAATCCATCCGGGCGACCAGCGGCGGAACGGAGTCCGCCACGCGATGTCCACCATCGACGAGCAACCCGCCCCGTAGAAATCCGTGAAGGCCGATCCCCGAGCGACGCCCTCGCCCCGAGAGCGCCGCGAGTTGCTCCAGCGACGGCTCGTCCACGCCCGACAAACCCAGCAGCAGCTGGGAAACCGCCAGATCAATCTGCGTTCCCACGCCAAGCCCTTGGTGCTCCTCCGGGGCGCTTTGGACCTCGATCCGAGCGGGCTTGAGCGAACCCCCCGCGGCCTCCATCCCTTCGACTCGACGCAGGAAGCCCGAGACCCGTTCGGACAGGGGGCCGACGGCCTCGAATCGTTCCGACGGCTCGCCGGTGACAACCAGGCCCGGCTCCTCGACCATTAGCCCGATCCCGCCAAACTGTCGGGGGGCGTTCGGTCCCCATCCCAGGAGCCCGAAGTGGAGCCGACTCGCGGTTTGAATTCGAAGGCGCGTCATGGCGAGGGAACTTTCGGAGCGAACGGAGGTTTTTCGGCGGCTCGGCTGACGTAATCCGCAAGCAGGTCGAAGGCCGCGCGCTCGGCGGGCCCGCCCGTCTTGTCGACCAAAACCGACAGCCCATCGTACTCGCCGAGGATCTCGGTCGGCGGGATCAAACCAACCCGCGTGGCCAGGATGGCGGCCTCAAGCACGGCGTTCCGGGCGCGATTGAAGCCGAGGAAGTCGCGGATCCGGCCCTCGGCGACCGTCTCAACCCGGATGGTCGCGCGCTCGTCGCGATCGTCGATGGCGACGGCCCGAAACTCGAAATAGCGGCAGGCGTCGGCGAGGATCGCGCCCGCCACCATCGCGGCGGGGCGGGTGGCCGGTTCGGGCTCCAGCGGCGCGCCGATCGCGGCCTGGGCCAAGAGGAGGACGTTGTCGGTGACGTGGAAAACCCCCTCGCCGCGCGCCTTGAGGTTCCGATACGTCGTTGAGCTCTTGAACGGGCGAAGCGTGAATTTGCTCATATCGAGATCGGATGAGACGATCGGCCCCATCGGCGCGATGTTCAGCGCGCCCTCGGTGCTCAGGGTCGTGACGACGCCTTCGAGAATCACGACGACGGGCCCTCCTCGTCGGGGCGGTTCGGCTGGCTCTCATCCGTCGAGCGCTCGGCCTTCCGGGCTTTCGCGGCCTCGCGCTTGCGGTCCATGTGGCTGACTTCCGGCTCGGTGAGGAACCCCCATTCGAGCGCCTGATCCTGGCGGTACGCCTTGCTCAACGTCAAGGCGGTCTTGGCCTTCGCCATCTCATAGCCCAGATAGAAGGCGTGCGATGGGTCGGTTACGCCCATTTTATCAAACAGGAGGAACGGGTCGGAATCGCTCAGGAAATGGGCGTTGTTCAGGGCGTGAATCGCGCCGTCCTCGGCGTGGAGCCGCCAATTCGGGTCGCGGATCTTGGTTTGAAGCTCGGCGAGAACTTCGGGACCGAACCGCGGCGCCTTGGGGTCGCGAAGCATCACCAGCCGGGGCTCGACGTGCTTGGGCAAGACCCGTTTGGTGACGGCGTGATAGACGAGCCGCCGCGCCAGGTCCAATTCGCGCGTCGACGACCGCGCCCAGTTGATGACGGCGGTCGTGAGGACGCTGCGAATCTCTTGTTCTTGGCAGAAACCCAGCAGCAGGGTGTTGACTCCGGCCGAATCGACGTCGGTCAGCTCGGTGAGGTTGCCGACGCCCATCATCATCGGCGCTTGGGGCCAGCGGCGGCGGACCTCCAGGTAGCGGCCGAGCGAGGCCGAGAAGCCGAAGCCGATCGGCTCCAGGATCGGGTCGATCCGGAAGGGGACGCCCGCGGCGTCGAGGTGTTCGATGGTCGCGTCGAGCCCCTCCAATGAGCCCGGCTGGTCGGGGATGGCGACGACCTCCACGCCCCAATCCTTCGCCGCGGCTCGGTTGCCGGAGTTGACGCTGAGGACCAGTTCGGCGCCGGCCTCGGCGGCCTGGGCGATCTCGACGGGGTCGAAGCTGTCGATCGAGACCCGCAAACCCAAATCCTTGAGCGCTCGAACCGCGTCGCCGACGCCGCTCCACGGCTCGCCGGGCTCGCAACCCAGGTCGATGACGTCGGCGCCTTCGGCGGCGAAACTCTCGGCCTGGGCCAGCAACTCGGCCCGAGACAACCGGGGGGCCAGGTTGATCTCGGCGAGGATCTCGATGTCGAAAGCTCCGTAGCCCTTCATGTGGTCGTCCGCCTCGCCGAAATGGCGGGGCAGGTCGCGCAGGTCGTCCGGGCCGCGCTCGACGGGTGTTCCCCGGGCCTTCTCGAAAATCGGGGTCAGGTCGCCCCGACAGAGGCCGGGGAGGATGACGCGGTCGATCCCGTCGGCGACTTCGAGATGTCGCGCGACCCACTTCGGAGTCATGAGCGCGGCGACGGTGATCGGCAGGACGGCGACCTCGGCCGAGAAACCCACCCGGGGCGCCAACTCCTCGAGCACCCGACGGAGCGCGAACTCGGCGAGCCGTCCGGTGACGAAGAGGATTCGAGGCGGCGTCGATTCGGTGGGCTGGCTCAATCGTTCCTCGGCATTCATGCTGTCGATCCCGCCCGGTCAGCGAACCGCGCCGCCGTTGACGCGATACGTCTGGCCGGTGACGAACTCCGCCGCGGGACCGACCAAAAAGCAGGCGACGCGGGCGACGTCCTCGGGAGTTCCCCAGCGGCCCAACGGAGTTTCGCGGAGGACCCGCTCGCGCCATTCGCGGGGAGCCCGCTCGCCCCAGGCGGTTTTGATCCAACCGGGGGCCACGTTGTTGACCCGCACGGCCGGGGCCAGGCTCAGCGCGAGTGATCGGGTGAACGCCATGACCGCCCCCTTGGTGGCGGCGAAGAATTCGCCCGAATCCCCCTCCATGCCGGTTTCGGCTTGGTCCCACCCCATCGTAACAATCGCGCCTCGGCCCCGCTCGCGCATCCGGTGGCCGACTTCGCGACAAAGGCGAAGGGTGGCGACGACGTCGACCTCCCAGAGCAAGTCGAGCTTCGCGTCGAACGGCAGGTCGGCCGCCGCCCCGGTCAAGACGTCGGCCCCGGCGAAGTGCAGCCAGGCGTCGAGCCCGTCCCAGAGGCTCCAGGCTTGTTCGACCAGCCGGTCTCCCTCGGATCGCTCCCGCAGGTCGGCCAGCGCCGCCTCGGCGCGAACGCCAAGCTCGCGGGCCTCGCCGACGACCTCCGCGGCGGTCTCGGAATCGCGGCCGTGGATGATCACGTCGGCCCCGGATCGCGCCAGCGCCAGCGCCGTGGCGCGGCCGATGCCGGACGTCGCGCCCAGGACGGCGCACCGCGTCCCTTTGAGGGTCGGAATCATGGGGTCTCGGGCCTCGAAGGATCGCCCCGGGCAGCCGGCTCGGGCTGGCTCGGTTTGGGCGAAACGTCTACATTCAACAAGGCCTCCACGTTAGCCCGCCCCGGTTTCCCCAAACAAGCCGAGTCCGCCGATGAGCCCAAACACGATCCGGAAAATCCAAGGGACCATCAGGGGCCTTCGCAATGGTTGGCTGATCATTGGGTTGACCTTGCTCTTGTTCCTGGCCCTGGAATTTGGCCTTCGCGGGCTGTTCGCCGTCAAGGATCGACTCATGAATCCGGTGCCGCCCGACCCGCGCGTCATCCGGGACGGATACGGCGGCGAAACCTGGCCCATCGTCCATTACCGCGAACTGGAGGCCCTTGTCGAACGCTGGGAGCCCTACATCTACTACCGGCAGAGCCGATTCCAGGGCGAGACGATCTCGATCGACGACCTCGGCCATCGCGCCGTCTGGGCGCCCCCGGATCTGGCGGAAAACCCGAAAACCTTGAAACTGTTGACGCTCGGCGGCTCGTCGCTTTGGGGCTTCGGAGCGCGAGACCACCAGACGATTCCCTCGCTGCTGGCCCGCTCGCTCGATGAAGAGGGGATCGCCGCGGACGTCCGCAACCTGGCCGAAATCGGCTACGTCAACACCCAGGAGATGGTGGCCCTGGTCCGCGAGCTTCAATCCGGGTACCGGCCCGATCTGGTGCTCTTTTTTGACGGCGCCAACGACACGGCCTCGGCCCTGCTCAAGGGCGAGACGATGCTGACCATGGCAGAGCGGAACCGCGAGCGCGAGTACGATCTGCTCAAGCACCCCGGCCGTATGGCCTTCGAACTCGCCGCCGCCTTGTTCCGTAATTCGGCCCTCCAGCGCGCGGTCGACTCGATCCGCCATCGAGTCTTCGGCGTCCGTCGGATGACGGCCCACGTGACGGGCGAGGCCAAGCTGGACGCCCTCGCCCGTGGAGTCGTCGACGGCTACATCGCCAACCTCGACATAATCGAAACGCTCGCCGATCGTTACGGATTTCGCCCCATCTTCGTCTGGCAGCCGGTCGTCTTCCGCAAGGCTCGACCAACCGACTTCGAGCAATACGAGGCTGGGAAACTCTCCTGGGCGGTGTCGATGTTCGCGAAGGTCTCCAACGAGATCCAACGCTCCGAAGCGCTCCAGTCCAGGCGGAACTTCCTCGATCTGAGCGACGTCTTCGGCGATTCGCCCGATCTGGTCTTCATCGACTACTGCCATCTCACCGAGGAGGGAAACGCGCGAGTCACCCGGGCGATTCTCGAACGCCTACGGGAGTTCCTTCCCCCGTCGGCCGAAGCGCGTCCCCATTGAAGCGGCCGGCTCCGCGCGGTTTGATGGGGCGAGCGCGGAAACGCCCCGCCGGAGGTTGGAAACGAGGCATGACGATGCCCGAGAACACGGGAACGACGTCCCGAACGATCGAGCCTTTCACCTGCGTCCAATGCGGCTGTCTGTGCGACGATGTCCGGCTCGTGATCGAGGGCGGGCGGATCGTCGACGCGGTTTCGGTCTGCGAGATCGGCCGCGCGGCGCTGGTCGGGGTGAATATGGAGCCGGAGACCGGCCCCGCGGCGCTCGTCCGAGGAAAACCAATCGACGTGGAGGCCGCCCTCGATGAGGCCTCCCGCATTTTGCTCGGAGCGAGAGCGCCGGTGATCGTGGGATTGGATCAGTCAACGAACGAGACGGTTGGGCGGGCCGTGGCGCTCGGGGATCGGATCGGGGCCGTGGTGGAGGTCGGCGACTTTTCAACGACCGCGCCCCGGGTCGCGGCGTTCCAGCGAAGTGGGCGGGTCTCGGCCACTCTGGGCGAGATCAAGAACCGCGCCGACGTGGTGGTCTTCTGGGCGGCCGACCCAATCACGACCCATCCCCGCCACTGGGAGCGCTACTCGGCCGAGCCCATCGGCCGGTTCGTCCCCGAAGGTCGCGCGGGGCGGAAGGTCGTGGTTATCGACGAGAAACGCACTCCCACAGCGAAGCGGGCCGACCTGTTCTTGGCCCTTGAACCCGCCGGAGAGCTTGAGTTCCTGTCGGTCTTGCGGGCCCTGGTTCGCGGCGTCGAATCGGACCCGAAGCGGGTTGAAGCCGCGACGGGATGCG
>Ga0182742_1005435_pt1 | contig 10756 bp, 10 predicted proteins | sample eDN5th37CBELigMG_FD_128880 | JGI IMG/M metagenome (GOLD analysis project Ga0182742, IMG submission 128880) | Enriched Miracle-Growth compost microbial communities from Emeryville, California, USA - eDNA 5th pass 37_C BE-Lig MG (version 2)... ... | reverse complement strand
TCACCTTATGGGGAAAGATTCCAAATGCTATAATGTGTTTATCATTAGAATTAGAAATGAGGGGACGTTATGACCCGTCCGAGCAGAAGTGAATACACGGCCCGCATTCGTACCTTGCAGGATACGCTGCGGGAGCGAATCGAATCGAATCGGGCGAGCTTCGGCCCGGTGATTATTAGCCTTCGGAAGTGGAGCTCGTTAAACAATTCGAGCTGAGCAAGGAATCTGTCCGCAAAGCGCTGGACGTGCTGGTGGAAGAGGGGCGGATTGAGAAATCAAGCGCGTCGGCAACCGCGTCGTCCGCACTGTGCTGAGAGTTGCGTACTATCCTGTCTTTGAAGGCAAGGCTTACTGGCAGGAAGCTATTGCGGCCTTTGAAGAAGCCTATCCATCGATTAAAGTACAGGCGATTGCAACGCCTTTCCCGGCGGAATTTGCGGAGCACGGAATTGCAGACGTTCTCATGCTGACGAATTGGGACGCGCTCAAGTGGAGGGAGAAGGATGGGACCTTCTCCAAGTTAGCGGAATGCTTAGCAGGGACGACGGCGCATACGTGTCTGGAGGCACCGTTCCTAGATAAAGAATGCCGGCAGTATGCCTGTCCGTTCGTGTTTTCGCCGATTGTGCTTTGTGATCATCGAAGGCATTTTGCCGAATGCGGATTAGAAGAGCCGAACAGCGGTTGGACCTGGTACACCCTGTTAAAGGCCGCCCGGACGCTCAGTCAGCGCCTCATGTCGCCGGCTTTGCGACACATATGCAGTCCTTAAACCGGTGGACGGTATTTCTGCTGCAGAACGGCTTCCGTTTCGGAAATGAGCAGAGTCCTCATCCGGCGGAGGAACCGGCGCTATGGGAAAGCCTGCGCGTTGCGAGGGATTTGATCCATCAGCAAGGGAGCAGCCGGCCGTATTGGACCGAGAGCGACGCGGATGCGGAACGGTGGTTTGCCGAGGGCCGGGTGTCGATGATGATGACATCCTACTTCGGGATTAGCCGGTTGCTGCAGACGAAGCTTGAGTACGGCATTGCCATGCTTCCATCCTTGCGGACGAACGCAACCCTGCTGCTCGTCACAGGACTTGCCATGCTGGAAGAGACGAAGGTTCCCGACGCGGCGCAGTCGTTCAATCGCTTCATGTGCGGGAGGGACGTACAGCTTGCCATACGCCGCGGATCAACGGCGCTGCCAACGCATCCTGAGGCGCTTAGCCTTCAACGCGATCTGCCGGGAAACCGTCCGTTCCGCGAGCTGCCTCTTGCTTCCCTGTGGGACAGCTGCAAAGATTATACGGAGCTGAATTTAGGGACGGGCGTGTTGGAAGCCATCCGGGAAGAGTTGAAGGCGTACTGGTCAAAGCTAGAAGACGAGGCGGAGGCCGGTGTACGCTTGGAGTCGCTTTGGGCGAAGCAGCCGGATTGATTTCGAAGATTGGCAATTTACATGTTGACTCTCACGTTACGTGATACGGTAATGTACAAAGCGAAGGGAGGGAAACACGATGAAGGTGAAGGAAGTCGCGGAATTGACCGGGATCAGCGTGCGCACGCTGCATTATTACGATGAGATTGGGCTGCTGAAGCCGGAGGAGACGACGGAGAGCGGATACCGGATGTACTCCGAACGGGATTTGGAGCTGCTGCAGCAAATTTTATTTTTCCGGGAGCTCGGCTTTCCATTAAAGCAAATTCAAAGTATCGTGCATGATCCCGCCTTCGATCGGCTCGAAGCGTTACAGATGCACCGGAGGATGATGCTTGAGAAGAGGGAGCGCATCGATCGGATGCTTGCGACGTTGGAGAAGACCATCCGTCACACGAAAGGAGAGATTGACATGACCAACGAAGAAAAATTTGAAGGTTTTGATTTCAGCCGCAATCCTTATGAGCAAGAAGCAAGGGAACGATGGGGCGACAAAGCGGTAGACGAATCCAACGCAAAGATCGGGAGCATGACGAAGGATGAGATCCAAGCGATGCAGCATGAGATGAATGAGCTTTACCGCAAGCTTGCGGCTGCCCGCGGCAAGGATCCGTCTTCGGAAGAAGCGCAAGCGGCCATTCATGAATGGTATGTGATGCTGCACCGGTTTGGGAATTATTCGCTCGATGCGTTCAAGGGACTTGGCCAAATGTACGTCGATGACGAACGCTTTACCCGCAACATCGATAGGTTCGGCGACGGATTAGCGCGGTTTATGAGGGACGCCATGGCCGCATACGCCGACCGCAATAAAAAATGAGGGCCTGCCAAGGCCCTCTTCAATCTGTCGAATTTGCCGAAAGCGCCGCCGTCGGACCGTATCCGCCATGCGGGTACTTGCTGCCTGCGCCGGAATCCTTCGACGCATCCGCCGGCTCGTTCGCGGCGGCTGCCTTCTTGCTCTCCATCTTACTGGTTCCTTGGAAGACAGCACCCTCCGAGATAATGAGCGAGCCCGCGGAGGTATTGCCGTACAGCTGGCCTGTGCCTGTCAGCGTCAATGTGCCGCGCGCGGTTACGTTGCCGCGGACGGTGCCCGCGATAATGACATTGCGGGCGTGAATGTTCGACTGTGCCTTCCCGCTCTCGCCGATCGTTACATCTCCTTCGGTCTCGATGTCCCCGACGAGCTGCCCCTCGATCCGCAGGCTTGCCTTCGATTTAATTTTACCTTCGAATACACTGCCTTCGCCGATCAGCGTATCGGTTGCGCTCACGTCAATCCGTTTCTTAAACATCATATTCATCCTTCCTGGCTATTCACATAGGGTCTTGGGTTAATGGCTTTCCCGTTCTTATGCACTTCATAGTGCAGATGCGGGCCGGTGCTTCTTCCTGTATTGCCGAGCGCACCGATCTTCTCGCCTTTCTTCACATTCTGTCCTTCCTTCACGTACAGTTTGGAGAGGTGCATATAGACCGTCTCTAAGCCGTTGCCGTGATCAATATATATGTAATTGCCCATCGCGGAATCATACCCTGCCTGTTCTACCGTACCTGACGCGGTGGCAAATACGGGGTCTCCTACGCTGCCTCCGAAGTCGATGCCCTTATGGTAAGCGCTCTTCTTCGTAAAAGGATCCTTCCGGTAGCCGAAGGTGGAGGTAATGCGAGTCGACAGCGTCGGATAGATCGAAGGGGTGATGCCGCGTATGTAGGCGAGTTCTTCCGCTTCTTGAATCGCATCCGTCAGCACCGCTTCCAATCGGTCGGCTTCCAATGTCATCACTTCATATTTGGACATGGTGTCTTCCGAGAGATGGAGTGTCTCCTTTCTGCCGAAGGGGAAGAATTCTCCGCCCATTCCCAGCGATAACGCGGTAACGGCTAACCGGGAGCTCTCTGTCTCGCTTTCAACCGGAGCGGTAAACGCGGCGGCGGTAGGCAGCTCGATGCCTTCTTGCTCTGTAAACGTTAACAAATTTTGCTCAAGCTTCTGCAATTCCGCAATTTTCGCGGCGAATTTCTCAGCTTCTTGCGACAGACGAACGATCTCTTCCTGCAATAGGTCAATGGTTTCGTCCTTCTCGGCGACGGTATGGGCATAAGCGTCGCGGTTGGTTTGCAGCGCAGCCTCCAGCGCGGTGTTCTCTTGCATGAGATCGCCGTAATTCACGGCGAGCGCCGCCGCAGCCGCAACCAGAAGGGCACAGGCCGAAGGAATCAGATACATCCAGAAGAGCGGTACCCGGAATCGGCGCACTTGTTTGTTCGCTTCAGGAATCAACAGAAAAGTGAGCTTCTTCGTTTTCCAAATCGGAATCATGGGTTCTCCTTTAAGTCACAGTGGTATTATTGAAACAACGTGTTTTAGTATGTTCAAAAATGGAATGTACACCCTTAGAAATATTCGCCAATTCTCGACAAAGTCCTGCCAAACGGAAAAAAAAGTCGAATTCTGCGGAGCAGATGCAGGAAATTTGCGGCATGAAGCGAACTTTCAACGATATGTGGACTTAGTTGATGAGTTATAGGCATTGAGAAGCAGAGGAGGAAAATAACATATGGTCAAACTGGCGGGGGTAGACGTTGGCAACGATAGCGTGAAAGTGTTACTGGAGGGAATGAGGGATCCCATCGTTGTGCCGAACGTTATCGCTCCAGGGTATGAACGGCTGGTGCTTCAGGAGGAGGATTCTCCCGTAAAGGCTTTCGATGTGGTCGTAAACAGTCCGGCTTTACAGCGCAGCGGACAGAGATATTTTGTCGGAGCGCTAGCGGTGGAGCATGAGGATAATTTCGAGCTCGAGGAAACCGATAATAAAGCGGTGTCCGATCAATCGCTGATCGTCATGCTGACAACGCTTGCGTATGCCGGCATCGCGAACCAAGGACCGTCGTACGCCGGCGACGGGTTCAGCGCTTCGGAGGAAGTGGAGTACATTATCGGCACCGGCTTGCCGGTTCGCACGTATCCTCGATTCCACCAAATCTTTGAACAGCGTCTGGTCGGGGAACATGAGGTGACCTTCCTGTCCACCCCGCAGTGCAAAGGGAGGAAGATCCGCGTCATCATCCGGAGAGCGATTGTCGGCATTGAAGGCGCGGCGGCGATTTATCACTTAGCGACCCATGATACGCTGCAGGTGAAGGAAGAAGAGCTGTATTACGGCATCATCGGCGTGTGCGAGATCGGCGCACTGACGACGGATTTCCCTGTAGTGAAGCGTCTCGCCGTCGATAACCACTTCAGCCATGGAGAGCAGATGGGATTATCGATGTACTTGGACGGGATTATTCGGGATGTAGAGGATCAGTATGGCTACTCCTTCCCGAGCAGAGCGAAGCTGGTGCAGCGCATTAAGGCGCGCGACTTCACCATTCAGCGCATTGGAGAAGGACAGGCGAACATCCGGAGCATCGTAGACCATTATTTCTCGCGTGCCGCCAAGCGGATGGTGGAGCTGATTCGCAAGCGTTGGAATAAGTATCCGGATATTCAGTGCTTCTATGTGGCCGGCGGCGGCGCCGCGGCGCTGAAGCCGTATATTCTAGAGGAAGCAGGCTCGATGCGGCTTCGGTTCGTGGAGAACAGCGAGTTTTTAAATGTGCAGGGGTATTTGAAGATTGCGAAGAGCAGACTGGGACAGACCGTCTAATCGTGGACAGGCCGGGCGTAAGCGCCCGGCCTTTGTTAGATCTCAAGCGAGGTGCCGGCGGAATGGGGGGAAAGCCTAAGGGGAATACTGACAGGTACGCCCTCCCGGAAGGAGCTGACACCTGATGCAATGGGCCGTGATTGTATTGCTGATTTACATTTTCCAGATGGCTACGATTCTCATCGTCGAATACCGCCGCCCGACCAAAGCGGTTGCTTGGTTGTGCATTCTGCTTGTGCTGCCCATCGTCGGATTCATTCTCTATTATTTCATGGCGCAGGAGTACCGGCACCGTTCCCGGCTGAAGGGAAGACGGACGCCGAAGCACAATCTCACGACACACAATGAAGTGAAGGTGTTCAACTCAGCCAAGGACCTGTACAACTGGATGCTGAAGGACATTGCGCAAGCGAGGAGCCATGTCCATATGCTGTACTACATCTGGAATGATGATGAGTCAGGGCGCACATTTCAAGATGCCCTCATCCGGAAAGCGCTGGAAGGGGTGTCGGTTCGCGTCCTGGTTGACGGCGTCGGAGCGCGGGGAACGGGGGAGGCTTTCTGGAACCGGATGCGGGAAGCGGGCGTTCAGGTGCATCACTTTCTGCCTCCCGTCATCGCCTTCTTCGCCAAGCGTCTCAATTACCGTAATCATCGGAAAATTACGGTTATCGACGGCCAATCCGGCTACATCGGCGGGATCAATATCGGGGATGAATACGTCGGAAAGCGTCCGAAATATGGGGAGTGGCGCGATACCGCGATACGCTTTGCAGGCGAGGCGGTGCATGATTTGCAGAGGACCTTCGCGATGGATTGGTGTATGGTCAGCGGGGAGGCGCTGGAACTGGAGAAGGAGTTGTTCCCGCCCCATCACATCCGAAGCATGAACCCTGTAAGAATTGTGGAGGGAGGGCCGGACACGGAACATTCCGCCATCCGCGAAATGTTCTTTCAGGCGGTGGTTGCGGCGAAGCGCCGAATTTATATCACGACTCCTTATTTTGTGCCTGACGACAGCCTCCGCATGGCGCTCATCACCGCCGCCCATACAGGCGTAGATGTCCGCCTCGTCATTCCGGGCAGCATTATAGATTCTAAGCTAACGCACTGGGCAACGCTGTCATACATAGGGGAGATGCTCCGTGCCGGAGTACGCGTTTATTGCTACAGTAAGGGCTTCCTTCATGCCAAAACCGTTGTCGTAGATGACGGTCTTGCCATTGCCGGCAGCGCGAATTTGGATTTGCGCAGCTTCTTCAGCAATTTTGAGATTAACGCCGTGTGCTATGACGAAGCGGTGGTGCGCCAATTCGCCAAGGATGTTGCCAAAGATATGACGGACAGCGACGAGTTGACACTGTCCGCGTATGAAAGCCGAAGCCGCTTGGAGAAGTGCAAGCTGGCGGTCGGCCATATCTTGTCGCCGCTCTTATAATGTAACGGTCAAGCTGCTGAGCACGTGATCAAGGGATTGGGGCGGCACGCGTTCAATGAGGTCGCCGTGCTTGGCAAGCCGCGCCTCGATGTTGCGCAGATGGAAGTCGGCGGGCTTTACACGGGAGGTAAGCTCATCCGGGAAGAGGGGCGTCGACACCGTCCCGCCCCTTCGCGCCCGAGGCGTATAAGGAGCGGATAATGTTTTCCCGTACCAATGCTGTAAATAATCGAAGTAGATGAGTGTGCTGCGATCCTTCTTCAACCGTTCAATCGTAAACAATTGCGGGTACGATTGCACCAGATAATCGCCCAGGAACTTTCCGATCGCGCGAAGCTGCTCGAAGGTATATCCCCGCTTGATCGGCACGCAGATTTGCACTCCGGTTGCGCCGGAGGTTTTCGCGACACCTTGAATGTTGAGCGAAGCAAGCAAATCGACGACGATCTTGGCGGCTTGCATGATGCGCGGTTCGTCTTCAAGCGTCGGGTCGATATCGATGATCCACTCGGCGGGCAGCTCATCTCCGATATAGTGCAGGGACGGATGATATTCCAAGCAGGCCAGATTGCCGAGCCATACGAGAGTCGGCAGCGAGTCGAGCACGATATAGTTGATGTCTCCCAGCGGGGCGGTTCGAACGAAGGGAGGTGCGCCTTTGGGGACATTTTTCTGATAAAATGATTCGTCATGAATGCCATGCGGCCAGCGGATCGTCGTGAGATAGCGGTTGGAAGTGTACTTGAGCAGGTATGGAGAGAGGGCGATCAGCCGGTCGATAAATTCCAGCTTCGTGATGCCGTCCTCGGGCCACAGCGGCTTGTTCGGATTCGTAATCGTAATCTCTTGCCCGTCAATGGTTACAACGCCTCGCTCCATCTGGACAGACGCCTCCTATCTTGTCAACGAATTTCTTTCTAGTATGTCCCAAAAGGTTGCACTCCCACACAGTTTTCGCTAAGGTGGAATTTAGATTAGGAGGTTCTTGCAATGGGAGAACAGATGGAAGCATTGGATTGGAATATCATTTCCGCACAGATCGCCGAGTTCGCAACTTGGGAATATTGGCAGGGCGTGCTGCAATTTTTAACAAACAAATCATTAGCGCTGTTATTTATTTTGTTTTTTACATGGCTTGCCATGAGGGCGCGCCATGTGCTGATCACGCGGGTATTTTCCATCGGCAGGCTGCCGCAGAAGCAGAGGGAGACGCTGCAATCGCTGCTGCTGTCTGTTACGAGGTATGCTATTTATATCATTGCTATATTAATGGTGTTGAGCAACTTAGGCATTGAAGTGGGTCCGATCATCGCGGGTGCGGGCGTCTTGGGCCTGGCGATCGGCTTCGGCGCGCAGACGCTTGTGAAGGATTTTATTACGGGATTTTTTATCATCTTTGAGGATCAGTTCTCTGTAGGCGACTATGTATCTATAAATAATGGGCAAATTACGGGGACTGTGGTCAGTGTCGGCTTGCGCGCGACGAAGATCCGCACTTGGGCGCAGCATATGGTCGTCATTCAGAATTCGGCGATCACGGTCAGCCAGAACTACAACCGCGAACGGATGCGGGCGATTGTGTATATCACGGTGCCCTATGAAACCGAGACGGCATTAGTGGAGTCGGCGATCAACCGGATGTCTTCGCGGCTCGTGTCGGACATGCCGGAGATGTTTCTGACCAACGAAGAGGGCGAGCCGCTGGAGCCGCCGCAAATGTACGGCGTCACCGACATCGAAAATCAAGCGCTCGGCACGAAGTACGCGATCATCAGCTTGGTGAAGGATCAATATTACTTCACGGCGTGCAAGGAAATTCGCAAGCGGATTGTGGCGGAGCTGCTGCATGAAGGCGTGAAGGTCGCGTATCCGCGTTACGTTAATGCGAGCGAGCCGAATCCGGCACTGCACGGGAATCTGTAGGATCTGTTAGGGCCGCCATCGTTGAAATCTCTTAGCGCCATATTTCCTCTACTCAGCAATGCCCATCGGGTGCGATAAAGGTTCTGAGCTGAAGAAATCCGGCGCTAAGGGAGTGCGGGGGAAGATGCAGAGGCGCGGCAGGCGGCATTGTCAGCGTCACGGTGCGGGCGACGAATCGCCGTCTTGCGCCGCCTTTAGCTCGACCTTGCGGACGCGGTGGTTTTCTTTTTCCAACAACTTAATTTCAATATCCCCTTCGGTGATCGTATCGCCCACAACCATCTCCGGGTTGCGGTTATATACCCAGCCCCCGATCGTGTCGATATCCTCCATCTCTAGATGGCTGTGCAGAAGGTGGTTTACCTCCGATAACAGCACCGTACCGTCAACGATGTAATGGCCCTCGCTCAGCTTCTCAATTTCCTTCCGCTCATCAATGTCGAACTCGTCGCGAATTTCTCCTACGATCTCTTCAATAATATCCTCGATCGTAATCAGGCCGGACGTTCCGCCGTATTCGTCCACAAGAATCGCCATATGTACCCGCGCTTGCTGCATCGTTCTGAGCAGCTTCTTCACCGGAATGGCGTCCGAGACGGTGAGTATCGGCTGAATAATAGACGTCCAATCAAAGTCCGGGTTATTGCGGTAGGTGAGAAACAATTTCTTCGTGTTGATGAAGCCGACAATATTGTCCTTGCTCTCCTTCGCCACCGGGAAGCGGGTATATTGCTCCTCCCATATAATCTTGATATTCTCCTCAAGCGATTTCTCCAGATACAAGCACACCATGTCGGTACGCGGCACCATGATTTCCTTGGCATGCAGCTCGTCGAAGTTGAAGATATTGCTGACGTACCCGTATTCGGCTTTGTTGATTTTCCCGCTCTCATAGCTGTCTGTGAGGATGATGCGGATTTCCTCCTCCGAATGCGCTTCTTCTCCTTCTTTCACCGGCTTCAGGCCGAACCATCGGGCAATCTGGTTGGCGGAGCCGTTCAGCAGCCAGATGAAAGGATACGCAATCCGATGAAACCAGATAATCGGCTTCGCGAAGAAGAAGGAAACCTGCTCGGCCTTCTGGATGGCGACGGTTTTCGGCGCGAGCTCGCCGAGCACGACATGCAGGTAGGTGACGCCAAGGAACGCGATCAGAAAGGAGAGGATCGAGGACAAGGTCTCATTCATGTTGAAGCTCGCGAACAACGGCTCGAGCAGCGCTTCCACCGTCGGTTCCCCGAGCCAGCCAAGCCCGAGTGCCGTAAGCGTAATGCCAAGCTGGCAAGCGGAAAGATACGCGTCCAGATTGCCAATGACCCTGCGCACGGCGAGCGCGTTCTTCCGGCCTTCCAGGACGAGCTGATCGATGCGGCTGGAGCGGACACGGATGATCGCGAATTCGGTGGCGACGAAGCAGGCCGTTAACGCAATGAGCAGAATGAGCAGGAAGAGATTTAGTCCCATAAGCGCCTCTCCTTTCAGCGGGAATGATAAGGATATTGTAACCTTCAAGGAGGGAAAAGATGTTTTGTGAAAAAAGGAAGGGACCGCCCGCCGAACGATCGTTCGGGAACAGTCCCTTGACTATTAGAAGTTTTTATTGGACGGCTTCTGTGTCGGTTTTCTTCGGCTTAGCCGGCTTGTTCAAGTCGTTCTTCTTCAACAATACCCACAGCGGGCTCGCGAAGAAGATGGACGAGTACATCCCGATCAGCAGGCCGATCGTCATCGCGAGCGCGAACAGCCGGATCGGCTCCCCGCCCCAGATGGAGATCGGAATACAAGCGAAGATAACGTTCACACCGGTGTAAATCGAGCGTGTGAGCGTCTGGCTCAAGCTTCGGTTCACCAGGTCCGTGAGATCAGCGAAGGACTTCAGCTTTGCAAAGCGCAGGTTTTCGCGGATCCGGTCAAAGATAACGATCGTGTCATTAATCGAGTAACCGACAATGGTCAGGATCGCGGCGATGAACGTTAAGTCGATCTCCAGCTTGAAGATCGAGAAGATACTGATGACGAAAAATACGTTATGCAAGAGGGCGAGTACAGCCGAAACGGCAAACCGCCACTCGAAGCGAATGCTGACGTAAATGACCATCGCGATTGCCGCGATACCAAGCGCCATTAAAGCTTTCTGTACCAGCTCTTGGGCGATGATCGGATCGACCGTGTTTTCTTCGTATGACACATCTCCGCCGGTATGCGCGGCGTATGCGTAGACGATCTTTCTTACTTCCCCTTCGTCCGCGCTCAGCACCCGGTCGAAGCGGATCGTGACGCGGTCTTGGTTAGTTCCGCCGATAGTTAAACC
>Ga0182742_1005433_pt1 | contig 10757 bp, 7 predicted proteins | sample eDN5th37CBELigMG_FD_128880 | JGI IMG/M metagenome (GOLD analysis project Ga0182742, IMG submission 128880) | Enriched Miracle-Growth compost microbial communities from Emeryville, California, USA - eDNA 5th pass 37_C BE-Lig MG (version 2)... ... | reverse complement strand
GTAGATCGCGACCACGAGTTCGAGCGAGCGGCGACCTTCGAGCCCGTCCACCAGAGAGGGCGAGCCGTTCATCACCGCATCCACGACATGCTGCAGATAGGCGATGTGCCCGAAGCCGTAGACATTGGGCGGGTTCTCGCTGAACTTTGCGAACACCTCTTCGTCGCCCGGCTGCAGTGTTTCGAACTTCCAGTCGGTGAGCTTGTTCGCCGCGAAACCGCCGATCACAACCGTGCCGTTCGCGCCGAGGATTGAGAGCGAGCCTTCGAGATCGACGGGGCGCGTCGCGGTCGTCGCCTCGATCACGCCGATCGCCCCGCTTGCGAAGGTCACTACGGCGGCACCCGTGTCCTCGACCTCGATGTTCCGGGCCAGCGCGGCGCGGCCGGCTGCATAGACCGTCACCGGCTGCCCAAGGCACCATTGCACGAGATCGACATGATGGCTGGCCTGGTTCGCAAATACGCCGCCGTCATAGGTCCAGGTGCCGCGCCATTTGTCCTGGTCGTAATAGCTCTGCCGGCGACACCAGCGTACTCGCGTGGTGCCCATTACGATCTTGCCGAAGCGGCCGGCTTCGAGCGCCTCGCGCAGCTTGCGGACCGGCAGGTTGTAGCGGTTCTGCTTGACGATGAACAGCTTGATGCCTGCGCCGTCACAGGCCGCGATCATCCGGTCGGCATCCTCCAGCGTCAGCGCCATCGGCTTTTCGACCACCAGGTGCTTGCCGTAAGGCGCCAGTGCAACCGCATGCTCGGCATGCTTGCCGCTTTCGGTCAGAATGCAGACCACATCGATATCGGCCCGGCACGTCTCCATCATTTTGTGGAAATCATCAAAGGCCGGAACGCCATGACGCGCCGCCAGCTTGTCGGCGCGCGCAGCCTGCACGTCGCACACCGCTGCAAGACGCGCATTGGCCAGCTGCCGTTTCGCGAAAATGTCCGAATAGCGCTGGGCGATGCGCCCGCAGCCGAGTAGAGCAAAACCTAACGTTTCTTTCATTGATGTCCGGCCTGTTTCACATCTGCCTGCAACGCGATCGAGGGCGTGCGGGCGGCCACGGATTTCAGGAGTGCGATGTCGTTTGCGACCACGTCGGACCATGGACGGATGATCTGTCGCCCAAGCGCTCTGGTCTGTGCACGACGGGATGCGATCAGGCCGGGTGAACGAACGAGCCGACAGAGCGCGTCCGCCAGCGATCGCGGCATCGTATTGCGGTCATAGCGTTCAGCGACATGATCCGGGATCATCCGATCGGTGACGGTGTCGAGCGGTAGCGAAGGATCTGAGGTCGGCAAGACCAGACACGCGCCGGCCGCGAGGGCCTCAAGATTGGCATTGGACAGATTGCCGTACATATTGGTCGAGACATAGATGTCGGCGGCGTTCAGGAACAGGTTCACTTGCGAATGAGGCTGCGCTCCGGTGAAGCGAATGCGATCCGCAAGGCCGGCCGAGGCTACGCGCGCTTCCATTTCCCCGCGGAGCGGCCCGTCGCCGACGATAACCACGTCGGCGCCGTCCGGCATCGCCTGCAACATGAGCATCGCCGCCTCGACGAACGGGATCGCACCCTTGTACGGCTCGAGCCGGCCGAGAAACATCACCACCGGTCGCACGCCCAGTCCGGTCTGTTCGCGGAACATGCGAACCTCGCACTCCGGCAGCGGCTGCGCATCGCAGCCATTCAGCCTGACCGTCCATGGCGTATCGGCGCGCACAAGTCTTGGGATCAGCGCCGCGGGATCGCTGCCATCTTCGGTGCAGACCACATGCGCGAAGGGAGAGCGCATCTGCCAGCGGAAGAACGGGGCCCTCCCGGCGGCAATATCACGGTGATGCGACTGCACACCCATCAGCCGCAGCACGACCCGGTAGCCTGCGCGCGCCAGCAAGGCGGCCGGAAGAATATTGGTGTAGTTGGCATAGACGAGATCCGGCTTGAAGCGCGCCGCCGTCATCAGCATCCGGGAGGCATGCGCGGCCTCGTTCCAGGCGGCATTCGCGCGTCTGCCATTGCGGCCGAACGGCGTTGCGTATGGCAGGATAACGGTCTCTCCAATGACCGGAATAACCCGCCGCGCAGCATGGGAAAAGCGGTCATCCGGCTCCTTCGCACAGAACATGGTGAGCAGGTCGACATCGCGGTCCGCGGCGAGCCCTTCGATCAGGCGATAGATCGCAGGAACCCCGCCCGGCTGCCATTGCCCTTCCGCGAGACCCGATTTGAGGCCGGCGAACAGCCGCGCCAGAAACAGAACACGCATTGATTTATTCAGTCCTGCGCCGCAAGCTGGTCGAGCGCAACACCATGGCGCGCAAGATAAAGTTCGGCGAGCCAGGCGATATGATGACGCGCGCCACGGCTATCACGCCACACCCGCCTATAGGGCACGCAGGCGGCAGTGCAGGTCGGATCCAGCCAGTACTGGAAGTAGCGGCGCTCGAAGCGGTGCCAGCGCTCCCGTCCGAAGGGCGCATGCAGGATCTTCGCCGCGAGGCGAATTGGGATAACCGAGAGCGGACGGATGGTCTCGCGGTTCACCGGCACGTCCTGCCACACGCCGCCCCAGTTCGCTCTGGCCAGCATGCGTGCATAGAGACCCTGCCCCGCCTTTTCGGCAAGGGGCACGCCCTCCCAGAATTGCAGGTAGTCGTTGTCCCAGAGCGGCAGCCGCCACTCGTGCCCGAGGAATTCGTAACTGCGCTGGCCAGTGATGACATAGCGACATTGCCGGTCCTGAAACTCGGCGTATTCGTACAGGCCATGATCCGCTTGCGGATCGCCGAGCGCGCCGCCTGCTCGCTTGATCGAACGACGCAGCAGCGCCGTGATCCGGGCAGTGTTCTTCGGCGTTGCAAGTGAACGCCAGAGCGAAAAATGCTTCTTTAGCAGCGCGTTGATAATGCGCTCCCAGCGCGCGTCATCGCTCAATCCTTCCGCCGGCAGCCGCATCGATTCGGGGACGTGGTTGCCGGAAATGTAATCGCCGGAATTGCCGTTTACGATCACCGCATCGTCCGGGATATAGCCGTTCGCTTTCAGTTCGATCAGCGGCGCCATATCCTGCACGAACGGCACGGCGCAGCCACTGTCGGCGAAGTCGAGATACCGCGCATAGTCCTCGCCGGCGAAGAAGCGCCGGTGCTTGCCGATGGTGGCCGGCACAAAGGTCCATCGATAGCCGAGCCGCTCGGCGATGACCCGGCTTGCCTTTGCCTCGAAATTGCCGGCGCGGCCATAGGTGAAGCAGCGCACGTTTCTGTAGCCGAGATGCTTTGCGGCGCTGGCAATCAGACGCGAGTCCCGGCCGGCGCTGAGCGGAATGACCAGCGTCCGATCGCCGAGCGTAGCCAGCATCCGCTCGATCAGATGGAGCGTGAGATCTTTCAGTTCACTTTCGAGCGCATCGGATGAGGCCTGTCGCACCAGCCAGGGCCGGTAAGTGTAATAACGGTGCCGAGCAAGCGCACCATTCTCAATGAAGGCGAGTTCGCCCGGCACCAGGGACTGGATGCCGCGATACAGCGCCGCATCGTCGACGGTATAGCCCGCCATGCCGATCGCAAGCGATGCATCGGGATCGATATCACCAAAGCCGAGCCCCGCGCGCCGCCTCAGCCGTTCCGGTTGATCGTCGATGGTCCAGCATCCGCTGACCCGCGCAAGCGCAAGCGGGATACTGCGTACCCAATCGACCGCAGCGAAAGCCCAGCCGCGACCGGCCGCGGCGATTGCGAAATGCCCGATTGCCGATGCGAGGGTGTCGCCGATGGCTTTTGCCGAAGGCCGCTCCTGCGCAAATCGGGCCGCGAGCGACGCCGCATCAAGGCCATCGATCCAGCCCTTGAACCAAACCGTGACATCGCCATGCACGAACCGGCGCCAGCCGTATTCCTCGCGGATACCGATTTCGGCTTCGGCTGGCCCAGCATCGCCTTGCACCATCGTCTGGGCGGCCGGCATCATGCGCGCGCCACCGTCTTGACGGCCGGCTCATCCGCAAGCCTCGCGGCAGAGCCGAGGGTCGCGAGGCTGCGCAGCCACATCTCGACATTGACCAGCATCCACATGGAAGGGATGCCCTTGCGCTCGCCGGCGCGGAAGCGCGCCACCGCATTCTTCAGCGCCGCCGGATCGGCATAGGCGCGCAACCGACCGTCGGGATCGGTCAGGAGGTCGAGATAGCGGCCAAGCCCGTTCGGATCGCCCAGCCAATCGTCGTATGGCAGCCAAAGTCCGATCTTGCGGCGATGGATCAGTTGGTGATCGAGGAATTTTTCAGCAATGCGCTTCAGCAGCGGCTTGGTGACACCGCCCGGAGCACGGATGTCGCGCGGCAGTCGGTTGACAACCTTCGCCAGCGGAAGGTGTACATAGGGCACGCGTGCTTCGACTGAAGCCGCCATCGACATCTTGTCCTGCCGGACCAGCAGCGATTCCAGATACGAAACCTGGTCGATGGCGAACAGCCGGTCCCGAAAATCCTTGAACCGCGCGCTGGTCGCCTCGCGCAGGCCGGGTGCCGGCACGAGATCCGGGAACATCGCCTGCATAGCATGGAAATCATGATACACGGCCGAATAGACGGCGGAGTCGCGGCCATCGAGCCGCTTCACGCTGAGGAACGGCCAGACCGGCGGCAACAAACGTGAAGGCAGGAACCGGGCGAGCAGATCCTGACGCGCGAGATTTTTCCACACGCCATAACGAAGATAGCCGCCGAACATCTCGTCGGCGCCCTCGCCGGTCAGCGCAACCTTGGAGCCTTCGCGCATTCGGTCGCACAGCAGCATCAGCGTGACGCATCCGCCGTGCGGCACCGGCCCTTCCATGTGCTGCACCGCGCGCGGCAGAGCATCGGCAAATTCGTTGCCGCCGATCCGGATCTCGTGATGATCGAGTTCGTAACGCTCGACCACCGACTTGCGGTATTCGCCTTCGTCGAACGGATGATCGCCGAGACTCACTGCATAGGACGCGATGCGCCGGCCTGCCGCCTCGCTCGCCATGGCCGCGACAAGGCTTGAATCGATGCCGCCCGACAGCTGCAATGTATAGCCGACATCGCTCATCAGATGATCGCGGACCGATGTTTCTACGGCGGTCTCCGCCATTCTTTCGGCATCGTGCGGCGTGATGCGGTCGTCGGGTCTCAGCGTTTCGAGCACATTGCAGTACCGACGCCGCGCAATGGACCCGCCCTGAAGCGGAATGGTCAGCAATGTGCCGCCCGGCACACGCTCGATCCCGCGGACGTTGCTGAGCGAACCCGCGGCCCAGGTGAACGTCACCAGCTCGGCCAGCGCGGTCTCATCCGGTTGCGGTTCGACCAGCCGGTACAACGGCCGCATCTCGCTGGCTATGCCAATTCTGTTGGCCTGTTGACAGACATAGAGCGGCTTGATCCCGAACGGATCGCGTGCCGCGATCGCCACATTGCGTTTGCGGTCGATCAGGACGAACGCGAACATGCCTTCGAGCCGGTCGAGCACGCCTTCACCCCATTGCAGGTACCCCTGCAGCAGGGTCTCGGTGTCCCCGTCCGTGCGGAAGCGTGCGCCGGCAGCTTCCAGTTCGCTGCGCAGCTTGCGGAAATTGTAGATCTCGCCGTTGAAGATGAGCGTGCATCGGCCCGCCTCGTCGGTCATCGGCTGATCAGAGGCGCTGCCGGGATCGATGATCGCGAGCCTGCGAAACACCAGCGCCCAACCGGGTTCTGCGGCATGGCCAGCCGAATCCGGGCCGCGATGATACAGATCACCATCGGCGCCGGCCAAAAGCGCCTCCGGGAAGCTTCGACCCGGTTCGAAGAATGCGGCGAGTCCGCACATCAGGCGTCTCCCGCAAGCAGTCGGCGGAATGCCAACGGATCGCCCGGCCCGGCATCGGCGAGCACGGCGTCGCGCAAGGCGGCCTGGTCGAAGGTCATACGGTGGTCGTCGCCATGCGACACCGGCACGATCGTCGCCCGCTGCGCGAGCAGGCGGGCGATTGCCGGCGACAGGCGCCCAGCGCCCATATCGAGATACACGATGCGTGCATCCGTGCAGCAGGCTTCCCACAATGCGGTTGTCGTCGGCGTATCGAACACGAATACATCCGCTTGCGCGAGTTGAGCACTGAAATTGCCGCGCCGGGTCGGGGCGACAGCCTCGAGCGGATGCGGGCGGCCGCGAAACAGCCCTTCCGGGTGCGCCTGGCAAACGAAATCCGCCGGAAGAGCATTGAGGAATTCGGCCACTCGCATCTGCCAGTCGAGATGCACCGGGTCCGGCGGCAACGCCGGCACCAGCTGACGGAACCCCAGCAGCTGGGTCGGTGCGTAGACCACCTGCGGCCTGGCGCCAGCCGCCTTCGACCCGCGCCGCGCCGGCACGCGCCGGAACAATGGATCACCCTCGCCGCCGGTGATCTTCACCGCACCCGCCCGCTCTTTCATGACGTGCCGGCAGTTTGCGGCGCAATCTTCAGTCGGGAGCGTGAATTCCGAAGACACGGACAATTCGAGCAAATCGGTAATCTCGGCGGTCGCTACGAATTCCCGCGGGGTACCGTGATCGAAACGCCGCACGCGACCGCCCCGCCGCAGGACTTCGATGCCGATGGCACGCGGCGCATAGAGGCCGCCCGACCCAGTCCAGACTTCCTCAGGCAAGGCAATCTGCCGTAACGCCGAGATGTCGCGCGCCGCTTTTGTGAGATGCGTCCGGACCATCGCTTGGATAAGATGCAACGCGCGCTCGCGATACGGGTCCTGGAGCGAAGCGGCGTCGACGATCGCGCAACCGAGCGCCCGTACAGTCTCGGAGGGATCGGGTGCATTTGGAGAGCGGCGGCGCGCCGCATCGAGGATGGTCTCGGCATGATGGAAGCCGACCCCGCGCCTCTGGCGCTGCGCCACATCGCGCAACAAGGAGTTGTGACTGACCGCAACCACGCCGGGCGAGAGCAACGCACGCGGCATCGCCGAGAGCCTCGTCCAGCTCCGCATGCGTGCGATGCGGCGTGCATAGGAGAGTCCGAACCGCGCGGGCGGCAGCACCGGTTCGGTCCGGACAGGCAACGGTCCGTGTCCCGTCCGCAGATAGTCGAATTCGGCAGCGGTTCCAATGATCTGCGAACCATTCTCTTCCGCCCGGCCAACTGCAAGCGCCGCCAGAACGATCGCCCGCCCATAAGCCAGCATGACTGGCAGCGCGAGCATTGCGCCATCGCGCAGCACCGGATCGCCGAGCCCGCGGGCGCAGTCGAGCGCGGCGCGCGCCTGCTGCGCGCACACCGCATTCGCTTCTTCGAGTCCCACCGGCCAGCGAACATCCCGCCTCCAGCCGGGCTGCGCGAGCGCAGTCTCGATATCGGCCGGGATGGCCGGGCTTTTCGTGTCAACGCGCTGCAGCATGGGCGGCAAATGCCGTTTCGGCCGCGGACCGTAAATCTGGGTGCGCTGCGAACAATGCGATGATCTCCGCATAACCGAAATGCGGATTGCCTGGAAAGAGCGCGTCGTAGATCGCGGACGCAATCCGGTAATCTTCCGGCGTGTCGACGGTGAGACGCCAATTCCGGCGATCGGGCCTGGCATCGAGTATCACCGCCGGAAATATCGCGGGCTGCCGCCATAGATACGGCGTCACATGCTCACGGTCGAAGCGCTCCGTCGCCTTTGCCTCGGCCTCATATAATGCCGCCACATCGAACACCTCGGTATCGAAGCCGTGCGGATAGCCGGATTGAGCCGAGGTGCGCACGTAGCGCGTGCCCGACGAACGGGCGCAGATAAAGGCCGCCAGCACGGTCGCGCTGACTTTCGGATCGAGCAGCGGACAGTCCGACGTCACCCGCATCACAGTTGCGGCCCCGCTGTCGCGCGCCGCCGCCGCATAGCGCGACAGCACGTCCTCCTCGCTGCCGCGCACGACGGCAACGTCCAGCCCCTGCAGCGCCCCGATTACCGGATCATGGGCCTGCCCCTCGGCGAGAGCGATGACCACGCGATCGATCCCCTCGATCCGCAGCATGCGCTCGATCATGCGACGGATCAGCGGCGCGCCGGCGAGCGGCTTCATCACCTTTCCGGGAAGGCGCGATGAGGTCATTCGGGCCTGCACGATCGCGACCGCCGGCCGCCAGTCCTCACGCATGGGCGGCCTCATCGCGGCGCCTCCGGCGCAGGACGCCGGCTTTTTCCGCGGCGACCGCCGCCGGCCAGAGCCGATCGATTGGCAGCCCGCTGCGCTCGGCAATCGACAACAGGTCATGAGCGCCGTCAGAGAGATTGAGAACCCACATCGTGGCCTGCACGCGATCGGCCTGATCAGGCGCGCCAAGCGTCGGATAAAGCCCGCGCCGGCCAAGTTGCGGCTCGCAATAGGGCACGAGATTCTCAAATGTCACATTGCGATCCAGCGTCCGGCATATCGCCTCGTAGGCGTCGATGCTGCCGGCGAGCGCGCCGAAATCAATCAGCGTCTTATTGTCCAGCGAGGTGTGGTATTCGCGATATTCGCCGTAAACGCCGCGCATCAGCGAACCGACTGGAAGGTCGAAGCCCGGCGAACAATACTGCCTCTCGTCGCTGCCGGTCGGCGCAAAATCGCGCAGGCGGCAGTCCGCGCCGATCGCTTTCAGCGCTTGCGCGGCTGCCCGGTCAGCAAGGGTATCGCCGCCGCGAGACCGCTTGTAGGTGAAATGCGTGTCGAGCCCGCAGCAGGTTGCGACGTAGCCGGCGACAAGATGCTCGCGCAGATGACCGCCGCGCAGCGCAAGATAGGCAATGGCGCCGATCGTCTCGGGCGCGAATACGAAGCGATAGGTCAGCCGCCGCTCCGGCCAGGCCGCCAGTCTCCGGTAAAGCATCGCCGCAACCAGGGGCCCGGACAGTTCGTTATTGGCGAGCGAGGGATGGCAGGTATAGGTCGAGATCAGGACTTCGTCGCTCTCTGACCCGGGCAGCACCGCTTCGGAGATCGTCAGCGCGCCGTCCTTCAATTGGGTATCGACCACCACCTCGTACTCGCCGTCGGGCAGCGCAGCGCGCTCGTTCTCGCTGAGACAAAAACCCCAGCGCGGCTCGTAATAGCTCGTGACGTAGGGGATGGCGTCCGGCATGTCCGGGCGGCTGTGCAGATGCGGATCGAGCGCCGCGCGAGAGAGCCTGCCGCGAAACGGCACCGAATAATTCACCAGCCGCAGATTGTTCTCGGCCACATCCAGAATACGACGGCCATCCGGCGCGTTCAGATAAGCTGCACCCACCACCCATTCCTGCGGGACCGTCCAGTCGAAGACCCGGGTGCCGGTCGGCACCTCGATGCGCTGCAGTGGCAGATATTCAGACAGGATATCGTGCGTCGCGCGCACGCCCTCGCCAGTGAGCGAACGAAGGAGCGGCCACAGGCGGTCGAACAGCGCCTCGATCTGCTCAAGGTTTCCGGCCTGGGACACGGTCGCTTGCGGCATAGCGGTCATCGGACAATGCCATGTGCGAAGCGGTCGCTGTAGAAATAGGCGTAGTTCTGCCACTTGTAGAACTCGGCCGCCGCTCTCGCCTGCTCGCGCTCGTCGAAGGCTGGCTTGTAGCCGAATTCCTCCATGTCGTCGGCGAGGTGAAACTCGATGACCTGTGCATCCTCCGGAGAAATGCGTTCGCGCCAGCGACCAACATTGCGGGGGTTCACCTCGAAGGCCGCGACCCCATCGAATGCATTGCCCCCGGTCGCCTGGCCGAGCGTCGTCGGTGTGAGAAGCGACGGTGTGAACGCGATCTCGAGAAAGTCGGCGACGGTTCGCATCGCCGGCTCGGGCGCGGTCGCGAGATCTTCGAACCGCAGGACCAGGTAGCGCTCCCTTCCAAGCTGCGCCCGATTCATGCGTCCGAAGCGAAAGCCCGTGCGCACGCGATTGAGTAGACTTGCCAGCGTGCGATTGTGATCCTCCCCCATTCGGCCGTAATGGCCCTCGACCCCGGCGGCGAGCGCTGCAAAATTATCGCGCGGATCGCGTACGAGATGGATGAAGCGCACATCGGGAAACCATCCGCAAAGCTCATCAGCATAGATTTCGATGCTGGTTTCCTTGAAGATGCCGTGCCGAACTGCCGGAGCGTCCACGACCCTGCAATACGCCGCCATCAGGCGCGCGATCAGCGTATCGAGCCGCCCAAGGTCCGCCTCGTTCAGGCCTGCGAAGAAATGGCGCTCCAGCGCATCCACATCCAGCAAAGCTTGATCCAAGCGCTGGCGAAGATCATCGAACAATATCTGCCGAAGTCGCGCGCGCCGCTCCTGCGGATCAAGATGCGTGCGCATGAATTCAGGGAAATAGCCATAGAGCAGTGCCAGATCGATCGGGTACACCGCAAGCTGCGGGTGACCATCGAGCAGGTTCGCCAGCAAGGTCGTGCCGGACTTGCGGTGCCCACAGAGAAAGGCCAGCGGCGGCTTCATATCGAACGTCATCGCCGTGCCACATCATCGAGAATTGCCCGCCCGAGCGATCGGGCAATCTTGGCATTCGCCCTCCAGGCTCCTCCAAACCGCGAGGCGCCAGGCCGCGCCCTCACTGGCACGGACACCAGCGCTAACGGGACACCCGCCCGCAAGGCGGACAGAGCCATCGCCGTGTAGACGCTCGGCATGTCCATCGCCGTCCGATAGGCTCGATAGACATCGATGTGAAAGCCCTTCATTCCGCACAGGATATCCGGCACCCCAAAGCGCAGTCGGCAATAGAGATTGAACAAGGCCTC
>Ga0182742_1005432_pt1 | contig 10758 bp, 10 predicted proteins | sample eDN5th37CBELigMG_FD_128880 | JGI IMG/M metagenome (GOLD analysis project Ga0182742, IMG submission 128880) | Enriched Miracle-Growth compost microbial communities from Emeryville, California, USA - eDNA 5th pass 37_C BE-Lig MG (version 2)... ... | reverse complement strand
TCGCCGACCTCGTGCGCGAGCGCCTCGCCTGCTAGGGCCGCCCTTCCTCCCGTCCCGGCATCGCGTCCGCGGCGGCCTTGCCGTGTTGCAGCCGTGCCTCGGACGGCATCGCATCGGCCCGGGCACACGCGACGCTGTCGCTCCCCGCGAGGGGTGATACCGCATGGCGGAGTTCTGCGCGATCGAGCGCGATGGCTGGACGCAACGATCTATTTGTCTTATGATCATAAGGACAGTGATCATCTGAAATGCAATGGAGAATGATGAGCGATCAGCCCATCGAGGTCGAGGAGCGCGACGGCGTCCTCTGGGTATGGCTCAATCGTCCAGATAAGCGCAATGCTATATCCGGTGCAATGCTCACCGAGCTGGAGCGAATCGTCGAGCGTCTCGAGAAGGGCTTCGACACCCGCGTCCTCGTCCTCGCCGCACGCGGCACCGCGTTCTGCGCCGGGGCGGACCTCGAGGAGGGCTCAGACGGCGCGGCGGCGCTGGAGCGCAGCACCGTCCTCTTCAACAGGATCGAGGATCTGCCGCAGCCCGTCCTCGCCGCGGTCAACGGCATCGCCTGCGCGGGCGGCCTGGAGATCCTCCTGACGACCGACATCATCATCGCGGGCGAGTCGGCACGCTTCGCCGACATCCATGCCAACGTCGGTCTGATCCCCGGCGCCGGCGGTGCCTACCGACTGCCGCACTGGGTCGGCCTGCCGATGGCGAAGCGGATGCTTCTCACCGGTGACATCTTCGACGCGGCCTCGATGCGCGAGGCCGGACTGGTGAGCGAAGTCGTGCCCGATGACGCGCTGCACGCCCGAGTCGCCGAGGTCGCCGGGCAGCTCGCCCGCAAGAGCCCGCTCGGGCTGGCGGCGATGAAGCGTCTGGCAAGGCAGTCGCTCACCGAGGATCGGGACACGGCGATGGCCGCCGGGCTCGAGGAGAACGTCCTGCACGCCCGCCGGGAGGACTTCGCCGAGGCGATGGCCGCGTTCGCGGAGCGCCGGGCACCGGTATTCGTCGGTCGCTGACCGGCGATCGAGACAACATCACCATCCAACACAAGAAGGAAATGACACGTGACCACCACCGCAGACCTCGCTGACCTCAAGGGCCGGACGATCTTCATCACCGGGGCCGGGCAGGGCGTAGGCCGTCAGGTCGCCTTGCACGCCGCGGCCCACGGGGCCGGGGCGGTCGTCATCAACGACTACTTCATGGACCGGGCCGAGTCGGTGGCCGCCGAGATCGAGGCGCTCGGGGTACGGGCCGTCGCGGTCCAGGCCGACGTCAGCGACTTCGACAGCGTCGGAGCGGCGTTCGCGACCGCTCGCGAGGCGGTCGGGCCGATCTCGATCCTCGTCAACAACGCCGGCAACGCCGGGCCGAACGGTCAGGCCGCCGGCCCAGCCACCCCGTACTGGGCCCAGGGCCCGAAGGACTGGTCCGCCTACCTCTCGGTGAACCTCTACGGCGTGCTCAACTCCACGAGGCATGCACTCGAGGACATGGTTGCGGCGGGATATGGCCGCGTCATCACCGTCATCTCCGACGCTGGTCGCGTCGGCGAGCCCGGCCTCGAGGTCTACTCGGGCGCGAAGGCAGCGGCGGCCGGCTTCATGCGCGGGATCGCCAGGTCCGTCGGACGCTACAACGTGACCGCGAACTCCGTCGCGCTCGCCGCGACGCGGACACCGTTCGTGGAGGCGATCATGCAGGATGAGGAGATGCTCAAGGCGCAGCTCAAGCGCTACATCATCCGTCGCTTCGGCGAGCCGGACGACGCCGCGAACATGATCATCTTCCTCGCCTCGGATGCCGCAGGGTGGATCACCGCGCAGACGATCCCGGTCAACGGCGGGTACTCGGTCAGCCAGTAGCGCGACCGCGATCGACCCCGATGCGCAAGGAGGCGCCATGAGGGAGCAGGCAGGCACTGCGGGCCAGCGGCAGGAGTCCGTCGCCGCACGGGTCGCCGGGGTGATCCGCAACTCGAACGCGCATGTGTTCGGCCTCGTCGGCAATGGCAACGCGGAGTTTGTGGCGGCGCTGCGCGAACAGGGGGCGGAGTTCACGAGCGTTCGGCACGAGGGGGCCGCGGTCAGCGCGGCCTCGGCGGCCGCACGGGTCGCCGGCGATGGCATCGGCGTCGCGACGGTGACCTACAGCCCCGGCTTCCTGAATGTGCTGACGCCGCTGGCCGAGGCCCAGAAGGCGGGCAGTCCTGTGGTCGTGGTCGCGGGTGCGCCGCCGCTGCGAGGGGCTCGGCCCTGGGATGTCGACCAATCGGGTCTGGCGTCCGCGCTCGGTGTCATCACCCTCATGGCGACGAGGTCGGATGCCGCCGAGGTGGCCGCGGCCGCCTGCCGGATCGCCGGTGAAACCCGACGACCCGTCATCCTCGCATTGCCGGTCGACGCCGACGAGGTCGACGGTCCAGACCTCACGATTCCATCGGTCGACGGTGCCGCCGGCCTGCCGGAGGTCTCCGAACAGGGTCTGGCTGATGCGGTCGCCCGCATCCGTGCGGCTGATCGACCCGTGCTCCTGGCGGGGCGAGGCGCCTGGGACTCGGGTGCGCAGGCGGCGTTGCAGGCGCTCGGACGCGCGCTCGGGGCGATCGAGTTCACGAGCGCCGCGGCGCACGGATTCTTCGCGGGCGAGATCGCCGACTTCGGCATCGCCGGAGGCTTCGCGGCGCACGATCGTGCGGCGATCTCACGCGATGCCGATCTCGTCATCGCATTCGGGGCGTCGCTCAACCCGTTCACACTCGCATTCGGCGGAATGTTCCCCAATGCCCAGATGATCCGGGTCGACCTCGCGCCGCCGCCGCCGATGCTGGAGATCGGTCTCGACCTGCGGGGGGATGCGAGGTCCTGGGCGGAGGCGATGCTGCGGGCAGTCGGCACCGGAGAGCGCACGCCATGGGCGAGCGTGCCGCAGACGGCGGCGGTCGAGCCGCTGATCGACGGGGTGCTCGACCCGAGGGCGCTCGCGCAGGCCCTCGAGACGATGCTCCCGCGTGAGCGCACCATCGTCCTCGACGGCGGGCATTTCGTGGGCTGGCCTGCGGAGTACTGGTCGTCGCCGGACCCGACGGGCTTCCTGCTGACCGGCACCATGACCCAGTCGATCGGCCTGGGCACGGGATCCGCGATCGGCGCGGCCGCGGCGCGGCCCGACCGTCTCACGATCCTCGCGGTCGGCGACGGGGGAGCCCTCATGGGCTTGGCTGATCTGCCGACGCTGCTCGACACGGCGTCCTCGCTGCTCGTCGTCGTCTTCAACGACGGTGTCTACGGAGCGGAGTGGCATCACTACGCTCGGATCGGCGTTCGGCTCGAGGACATCAGCACCGAGGAGGTCGACTTCGCCGGGGTCGCGGACGCGTGCGGCGCCCGGGGCGCCGTCGTTCGGGAGGTCGCCGACCTCGATGCGCTGCGGCCCTGGCTGCAGTCGGGTGCCTCCGGCGCATTCCTCCTGGACTGCCGTATCTCGAGGTCGGTCATCGCTCCGTTCTTCGCGGAGCTGATGGCGCTCGAGGGGCACTAGACGATTCGATACGCAACTCGCTTGAACAGATCATCGGAAGGTACACATCATGCTGACACCCTCGCTCGAGGACCGCGCGCTCATCGAGGAGCTCTTCGCCCGCTACGCATGGACCCTGGATGTGGCCGACACCGATGGGTTCGTCGACTGCTTCACCCCCGACGCGGTGTTCGATGACGTCGTCCGGGCGGTCGGACACGACCAGATCCGTCGGCTGATGCGGCGCAAGTACCACGAGAATCCGACCTTCGCGGGCCGACAGCATTGGGTGGGACAGTTCATCTTCGACCCGGACGAGTCCGCTCCCGATCGTTGCCGGGTGCGTTCGTTCGCGGCGGTGAGCGTGCGTCGGGACGTCGGTGTCTCGCTCTTCTGGACCGGCTACTACGACGACATCGTGCAGAAGGTGGACGGCCGATGGGTCTTCGCGGTGAAGCAGGCCTACCGTTGGGAGGGTGATGTCCTCGCCGCCTTCCCGGCGAACTCGATCGCCCTGCAGCGGAGCCCGGCGAACATGAACGATCCGATCGACTGAAGGCCGATGGAGCCCTCGACGCTCGCCGTAACGCGCCAGGCGGAGATCCTCGCGATCACGCTGTCGCGCGCGGAGCGACTCAATGCGATCAATGCCGCCATGCTCGTCGACCTGGCGGCGGTGCTCGATCGTGCCGCGCGCGATCCTGAGCTCCGGGTCCTGACGATCACGGGTGCTGGACGGGCATTCTGCGCCGGCGGTGACCTCGGGGAGCTGCCGCTGGGCTCGCCCGCGGACACCTATCACCGTGTCTCCGGGTTGATGGCCACGGTGATGCGTCAGATCCGGTCGCTGCCGATCCCAGTCCTCGTCGGGCTGAACGGGGTGGCGGCGGGTGGGGGCGCGAGCCTTGCCCTCGCCGGCGACATCGTGATCGCCGGGCAGGGGGCGCGACTCGTGCTGCCGTGGGTCCGGATGGGTCTGACGCCCGATTGGGGCATCACCCGGTTCCTGCCCGAGATCGTCGGCCCGTCTCGGGCGAAGCAACTGCTGTGGACGTCCGCCACGATCGATGCCGAGGGGATGCGTACGCTCGGCATCGCCTCCGAGCTCGTGCCCGATGAGGACCTGGCGCCCACCCTCGCGGAGCGAGCAGAGGAGCTCGCGACGGCTCCGAGGCTCCCCGTGTGGTTGACGAAGCGCCTCATCGACGACCGGTCCGGGGACCTTGCCTCGGTGCTCGAGGCCGAGGCGAGGGCGCAGGCGGTCGCGACCGCTGTCCTTTCGCCGGAGTCGGCAGATCGTCGCTTGGGCGAGTCCCGCCCGTAGAGTGTCGGAGTCAGGAATCGCGAATCCGATGAGGCGGCCAGGCAACCCTGTCGACGGCTGCGCGAGATCGGCGTCGCGAATCACGCGGAAGTGGGAACCATGAACGAACTGGATGACACTGCGATTCGAGAGGGCGGGTTCTCCGAGCTCGTGGCGCGGCGCTTGCGCACCGAGAGCGAGGACTACGACATCTCGGCCAACGGGGTGCTGTTCACGCTCGTGCGTGCTGCGAACCTGTTGTCCAACGACCTCGACTCAGCGGTGTGGCGCGAGTTCGGCCTGTCCTATGCGGGCCATCGCGTGCTGTTCGTCGTGTGGGTGGCCGGCCCCCTCGAGCCGCGCGACATCGCGCGGTACGCGAGCGTGAGCCGCGCGAGCATCTCGAGCGTGATCAATACCTTGGAGCGGGATGGCTTGGTGCTGCGCGAGCGGACGTCCACCGACCGTCGCCTCGTGACGGTCAGGCTGACGGAGAAGGGTCGCGGGCTCTGGGAGGGCTCGTACCGTCTTCACAACGAGCGGGAGAGGGCGTGGATGCAGGCCTTCAGCGAGGCGGAGCGTGCGACGCTCACGGAGCTGCTGCGCAAGCTCATCCGGAGCCGCCCGCGGAGCTGAATCGAGGGTGCCGATTTCGTCACAGTTGCGATAGTGTGAAGCCTAACGAGCCTCATCAAGCAGCACGGAAGGGTACGCATGGAATCCGCGGCAATCGAGGGCCCGCCCCCGCTCACCGTTTCGCGATGCACTCGCGATGGGTTCAGCGCCTATCCCGCCGACGACCTCGGCTGCCAGATGTGCGGCGCGACGCCCCCTGAGCTCGAGATCCTCGAGGCCGAGGGCCGCGGGACCGTCCGCGCGGTCGTGACCGTGCACCGTCACCGAGGATGGCCGGACACGCCGTTCCAGATCGCTGCGATCCAGCTCGACGCAGGCCCCGTCGTGCGCACCCTCCTGCTCGAGGGCGGCGTCGGCGACGCGGTGACCGGCCAGCACGTCGTCGATGCCGACGGTACCGCGCACTACGCCTTCGCGCCGGCGGTGATCTCGTGAGCCTCGATCTCGATCGCAACCCGGTGTACGTCATCGGCGTCGGCATGCACCCGTACCAGAACCCCTCGAGCACCCCATACGTGGAGCTCGGTCTCACCGCGATCCGCGCCGCGCTTGCGGACGCGGGCATCGCGTGGGGCGACGTCCGGGCGGCGGTCGTCGGCACGGCACTCGTCGCCGTTGCCTCGGGGCGGCCCATGCTGCGACACCTCGGGAGCAATGGGCTCAGCATCACGCATGTCGAGAACGCCTCCGCGACCGGCTCGACCGCGGTGCGCACGGCCATCGCCGAGATCGTCGCCGGTGGCGCCGACGTCGCGCTCGCTGTCGGCGTCGACAAGCTGACCCCTCGTCCGGACGGCTTCACGGCCAGCGGCCGTCCTGGACTCGGCAACGACGTCATCGTGCCGGTGACCGACTTCGCGCTGTTCGCGGAGGCGTACATGGGGATGTACGGCGTCGAGCGGGACGCCCTCGCGGCGGTGGCGGTCAAGAACCACCGAAACGGGCTCCTCAACCCGAATGCGCAGCGACGCGAATCGCTCAGCCTCGCGGAAGTGCTCGCCAGTCCCCCGATCGCGGGTGTCCTCACGAAGCACCAGTGCTGCCCGGTGGGCGAGGGTGCGGCAGCCGTTCTGCTCGCTTCGGAAGCCGGCCTCCAGCGTCTGGGGATCGACCGCAGCCGCGTCGTGCGCGTCGCGGCCTCGGTCTCGCGCAGCGAGCGGCCCTATCTCGGTGCTGAGATCGCCGACAAGGAGCTCACCCGCACGACCACTGAGATCGCGCTGCGGGCCGCGGGGATCACGCCCGCGGATCTCGACATCCTGGAGGTCCACGACGCATTCTCGATCGAGGAGCTCGCGTACATCGAGGCGGTCGGCCTCGCCGCGCCCGGCGAGGCGGGCGCCGGGGTGCTGGCGGGCCGGTTCGACATCGGCGGTGAATGCGCGGTGAGCCCGTCAGGCGGGCTCATCTCGATGGGGCACCCCATCGGCCCGACGGGCGTCGGTCAGATCGCGGAGATCACCGCGCAGCTTCGCGGCGAGGCAGGGGCGCGACAGCACCCCGGTGCACGAATCGGGCTCGCGCACATGCTCGGCGTCGGCGCGGTCTGCGTCGAGCATGTGCTCATCAAGGACTGAGCGCCGCCGTGTCTGAGCCCGCACCGCTCCGATCCGTGGAACCGACGCGGGACGTCGTCCTTATCCACGGGTACGGGTCCGATCCGACGAATGCCTGGGAGGCCACCGGTTGGCGCTCGGCCCTCGAGGCGGCGGGGTACCGCGTGCACGCCCCGGCGCTCCTCGGCCACGGCCCGCGGCCCGGTCCGGAGACCCCCGAGCACTACACGCCCGAGGGGCTTGCAGCGGCGCTCGACGTCGGCGAGCTGAGCAAGGCGCACGTGATCGCCCACTCCATGGGGGGCTATATCGCGCTCGCGCTGGCCGCCGCACGTCCGGAGCTCGTGGCCTCCCTGACGCTCCTCGCGATGGACGACGCCGAGCTCTTGGCGCCGTTCGCCGGCTTCGCGGGGGAGGACGACGAGGCCATCGAACGAGTGGACCCGACGGCGGGTCGGCTCGTCCTGGGTGCGCTGCGCGCGGACCCAGCCCACCGGGCGACCCTCCTCGCGTGCGCGATCGGGATGGCCGACGCCCCGCACCCCGTGGTGCCGGTCGCGAGGGCCGTCATCATCAACGGAGGGGCTGATCGCTTCGTGACCGACGGCCGCACCATCGCGCGGCGGATCGGCGCGGCCTACCGGGAGGTCCCCGACGCAGGCCACCTGAGCATTCTCTCGGACAAGGAGGTCCTTTCCATGGTCATCGACCACCTCGCGGCGGCGGTCAGCGCCGACCTCACCGCGCCCGACGCCTTCCGCCGCGTCGCCCGCGAGCACGGGGACCGTGTCGCGGTGCGACTCGGTGCCGAGGAGCAGACCTACGCCGAGCTCTACGAGCGCGCGTGCCGCCTCGCGAACGGGTTGGCGTCACTCGGCGTCGCGCCGGGCGAAGCCGTGGCGACACTCGCCGCCAACCGACTCGAATCCGTGGAGGAGGTCGTCGGCATCGCGCTCGCCGGCGCGGTGCGCGTCCCCCTCTACACCCATAATCCGCCCGCAGTGCACCGGCACATGCTCGAGACGAGCGGCGCCCGCGTCCTCATCGTCGACGCGGCTCAGCTCGCGGCTGCCGAGGAGCTCAGCTCGATCCCGGGACTCACGATCGTCGTGCACGACGCCGACGTGCCCGGCACGAAGAGCTATGCGACACTGCTCGACGCCCCCGCGGTGGACCCGGACGTTCCTGCTGACGACGAGGCGCCATTCGTGATCCGCTTCTCGAGCGGGACGACGGGGCTGCCGAAGGCGATCATGCATCGCGAGCCCTCGTACCGCGCGCTCGGTGAGGCCCTGGCCGATCTGCTCCACCTCGACGCGCATGCGGTGCAGATCGTCGCAGGCCCCATGTCGCACGTCTCGGGCGTCCTGATCTGGCCGATGCTCGCCCGCGGCGGGACGCAGATCATCATGCAGCGCTTCGATCCCGAGGCGTTCGTCGCACAGGTGCGCGTCGGGGCCACACACTCGATCCTGGTGCCGACGATGATCCAGGACATCCTCGAGGTCCCTGGTGTCGACGCGGCGGCGCTGGCCTCCTTGCGATGCATCGGCTACGGGGGTGCGCCGATCGACGAGCAGCTGCTGCGCCGTGCCATCGATGTCTTCCCGCCGGTGTTCGTGCAGCTGTACGGGCAGTCCGAGGTCATGCCGATCAGCTCCCTGCCGAAGTCAGCGCACGACCCTGGCGACCCGGGCTTCTCCGCGGGGCGTCTGCGGACCGCGGGCTACCCCGCTCCGGGCGTCGCATTGCGGATCGTCGACGACGCCGGCAACGACCTGCCCCCCGGTGAGATCGGCGAGATCGCCGTGCGTGCCGAGTGGGTCACCGACGGGCTCGTCGGCGGGTCGCTGGAGGAGCGCCTCCTCCCGGACGGCTCGCTGCTCACCCGCGACATGGGCTGGGTCGAGGAAGGCCTCCTCGTCGTCGCGGATCGCAAGGACGACATGATCATCTCCGGGGGCTACAACATCTGGCCCAAGGAGATCGAGGACGCGCTCGCCGCCCACCCGGCCATCGAATCGGCCGCCGTGTTCGGCGTGCCGCACGCACGCTGGGGCGAGACGCCCGTCGCGGTCGTCCGCGCGCACCCTGGGGTGGAGGTGACCGAGGAGGCGCTGGTGGAGTGGTGCCGGGACCGCGTGGGCTCGGTCAAGAAGCCCACGGCGATCGTCGTGCAGGACGAACCGCTGCCGCGCAACGGGACGGGGAAGGTGCTCCGGCGCGAGCTCCGGCGCGCATATCAGGAGCGGCTCGCCGCGGAGGTGGTCTCGTGACTTCGGGCACGGCCGTCAGCCCGCTCGCGGACGTCGTCGTCGCCGATTTCACCACCCGCGGCCCCGGTCCTTTCACCACCATGCTGCTGGCTCGCCTCGGCGCTCGGGTGATCAAGTTCGAGCCACCCGGGGGTGAGCCGTCCCGCGCCCTGCCTCCGGTCTTCGAAGCGTTCAATCAGGGCAAGGAGAGCGTCGTCTGCGATCTTCGCTCCGCGGCGGGGCTCGCGCTGGCGAGGTCCGTCGCCGACCGCGCGGATGTCGTCGTGACCGCTTGGCGCCCGAAGCAGGCCGCCGAGCTCGGCTTCGACCATGGGGCGATCGCCGCGCGCAATCCTCGTGCGGTCTCCTGTGCGATCTCGGGCTTCGGCGACGCCGCTCAATGGTCGGACCGTGCCGGGCATGAGCTCACCTACCTTGCCGCGTCGGGCGCGCTGGCGATGATCTTCGGGGGGGACCCGCGAGTTCCCGGCATGCCGATCGGCGATGTGCTGGCCGGCAACCAAGCCGCATTGCGGATCTGTGCAGCCCTGGCCGGCCGGAGCGCGCAGGCGCCCGCCCCCATCGATGTCTCGGTGGCGGGCGTGCTCGCCGAGGCGGCCGGGTACGGGCTGTTCGCCGAGGGCACCCCGCTGGGAGCGGACTGGGACGGTCCGGCGCGCGGTCGATTCCGCAGTGCCGACGGGCGCACGCTCATCCTTGCGATCCTTGTCGAGCCGCACTACTGGTCGCGACTCTGTGACGCGCTCGGTCTCCACGACCTCGCCGAGGCCTCACCAGGAGACCTCGCCGCAGCCGGACCCGAGGTGCGCTCGCGGGTCGCGCAACGGCTGGCCGAGCTCGACTCGACCGAGTGCGAATCACGCCTCAACGCCGCGGACGTGCCGTGGTCGTGGCTGCTGCGCCCGGGAGACGTCGACTTCTCGAACGGCACGATCCCGGTCTCGTCCGCTGCGCCGGAACTCGGGGCGGCGACGTCGTCGGTGCGAGCCGAGTTCCTCGGGGAAGGCTAGGCCGTGCTCTCGATGGGGCACCGCTCGGCGTTTCGAGCGCGTCGCGGGAGGACCGGCGCCAGTGCTCAGCCCAGGACCTCGGACTCAGTATCATCCCAGTTGTGACGATATCGACTCTTATGATACGGTGAGGACGCCCAAGAGGAGTCAGGTCTGGCGGCTTTCAGCGAAGAGGCGAGAGGGCGGCCAGAACGCAGTTCGGCGCAGACAGTTTTTGAACTAAATGCTTCCGTGCAAAACGCAGTGTTATTGATGCGATCGCTATATCCCGATATCGCCGAAATGCATGCCAAAGCTCCAATCAAACACTATGAACAAAGGATTATTTCAATGAGGAAAATTCTTGTAGGTTTGTCCGCGGCGGCTGTGGCCGTCGCGATGGTGGGATGCGCTCCCGCCGCGGAGCCGGTGGCTACGCCGACTGCTCCTGCCCCCGCGCCGCAGGC
>Ga0182742_1005431_pt1 | contig 10760 bp, 4 predicted proteins | sample eDN5th37CBELigMG_FD_128880 | JGI IMG/M metagenome (GOLD analysis project Ga0182742, IMG submission 128880) | Enriched Miracle-Growth compost microbial communities from Emeryville, California, USA - eDNA 5th pass 37_C BE-Lig MG (version 2)... ... | reverse complement strand
TTAGGAAAATCACTGTTTTAGAAAAGATTTACAATTCATAAGTGACAAGCACCACAATTAGAATTTATTTTTCGTAAATAAAGAAATCCTTCTTTTGTTGTTGGAAGGTTAGACTATAAATTTTTCTGGTTTATAAGTATCTTACAAGTCTTATCCTCTAGAGAATGTATAAGAAAACTGAATTGATTTTTTAATTGAAAATAATTACAATAAAAATAAAGAGACATTTTCTCGAATTTTTGAAAACATTATACAACTTTATTGAATCAAATTTTCCCAGTTAAGTCCTCTCTCTCAATCATCAACATATCTTGCTCAATAATGCAAATATCTGTTGCTCCTTCTATCGTTTCAGAATGTTTTGCTCCTAAAGATAAAGCTCTTGTCTGGTGAGCTTTAGAAAACAATGCTTTTGAAACTCCGATATTCTGTTCGCGGAGAAATATTGAAGCAATTGCTTCAAAAGAGTCCGCAATTTCCAAGCTTGATCTTCCAAAGAATTTTATCCTAATCTTGAGGCTCTTCATGTTAAACTTCATAGCATCAAGGTTTTTTCCTCTTCTTTCATAAACGCTTCCAATCGCTTCATAAGAATCTGCAACAGAAAAATGAGAATCTCCATAGACTTTCAAACGAATTTCAAGACTTTTTTGAAGATGATCAAGCGCTTTTTTAGAAAGACCTGAATTAGCATAAGCCAAGCCAAGATTATGGTAAGGCGTGGCTAGTTCAATATGATCCTCTGAATAAGCTTTTTTAAATATTGCTATAGATTTTTGATAATAATTAATCTCAGACTTGAGATTATCTTGGAATCCATAAATGATCCCGATATTTAAGTAAGCCGCTGCTACATTAGGATGCTCGCTTCCAAAAAGTCTTACCATTATGTCTAACGCCTTTTGATGATACTTTAAAGCGGCTATATAATCTCCAAGGATTCTATGGATTCTTCCAAGGTCGTTATATAGACATCCAACAGCATTATGATGCGGTCCATATAATTTACTGTATATTTTCAAGGACTTCATGTAATTATCGAAAGCCTCTTGATATTTCCCTGTCTTTTCAAGAAAATCTCCCATTTTTCTATACGACATAGCGACATCTCTATGGGTTTCCCCAAAATACTCCAGTCTATTATTTAACGTTTCTTTTAGAAGAGATTCTGCTTTCTCAAACTCACCTTTTTCTTCATAAATAGAACCCAAATGCATCAATGAAAACCACGCCAAAGGATGATTAGGTCCTAATAAGGCAAGATAAACCTCATAAGAGCTCTGAAATGCCTCAAAAGCTTTGTCCAGGTTTCCATTGCTTTGATATATAAATCCTAAGCAAAGATAAGTTTTAGCGACTTCAAGGTGATTTTTTCCATAATATTCAAGTGCGATTTTCAATGCTTTTTCATGAACTTCCTGCGCATTAGTAAGATTACTTACAGTTCTGCTTAATAAACCAAGGAGATTATATGCTCTTGCGTTATCAGGATGATTTTCTCCTTTATTCTCTTTGATAATCCTTAAGCTTTTTTCGATATCCTCTTTCACTTGATCTGTCTTAGAAAGACAAAGGTTAATATCAGCTCTAACTAGGAGAATATAAGGATTCTCTGGGTGATCTTCCCCAAGAACACTAACCTGTATTTCGAGACTTTTGTTTATTTCTTCTAATGCTAATTTTTCATGTCCTTGTTGCAAATGTAATAAAGCCATGTTTTTATATGTTGTTGCCCTTTCTATTGGGAGATTTTCTTGTGATTTATCTAACATTTCCATGCATTTATTATAGATTTCCAAGGCTTCTGAGTACTTTCCTAACTGGGCATAGGTTTCTGCAACATCATTTAATGCTAATAAGAGCCTTGAATTATCAATTGGGTCAAGGGATTGTTGTATTTTCAAAGCATCTTGAAAACATTCTAAACCAGCACTAAATTGACATGTTTTCCTATAAACTTTTCCCATTTGCGTTAAGAGCTCAGAAACCTCGGGATGATTTTCTCCTTTTGAAGATTTTGTGTCTTTTACCGCCTCTTTGTAGTGTTCAAGAGCTTTAGAGAATTGGCTTTCAACCGCCATTTTTTGCGCTAGACCTATATGTGGAGAGGGAGCACTTGGATCAAGTAGTAAATCTTGTTTTTCTTCGTTCATTATTGAAGGGATTTGGTGGATTTTATTAAATAAATACTCTTTAGTTTATTTTAATCATTCCGCTAAAAATAAGGGCAGGATTCTTATAATAAAACCTCTTTTCCAGAAGAGAAGCATTCCTTGAAGAACCACAATACATATGACTAAGTCTATTTAACAAATTCGGTATATGTAATTGAAACTGTTTATCGGTATGAAAGACATAGTAAATCAATATATAAAATTATAGTAAAGGTTATTTATTATATGCCCCTTAAACTTTATCAAATGCTGTACAAAAATACTTGAAAAATTCAATACTTTTACAAGCAATCCTCAGTCAAATATCCCATGTACCTATCCACTCCTTCATATTTCTCATCAATGATCTTAGAGAATCCATTACTAGGGCTTGGCTCATACTCTTTTTCGAAATAGCCTCTTAACAACTTTTCAAATTCTCTTCTTTTTCCTTCCAAGTTCTTGATTGTGACAAATCCATCTTTATTTTGTACGACTTGTCCTTCTTTTATTATATTATTAACATAGAAAACCACTCTCTTCATTCTCGATCTCAAAAGACCCATTACAATTTCGAAATGATCCACTAACATTTTTATATAAAAACCTTCAGCATCAATCGAGTACCCTCCATTTAAGGAGGGACCAGCATTTGCTTCAATAAACCACAAGTTCATCTCCTCATCAAGCATGAAATCAATTCCCCATAAGCCATAAACCGAATGATGCTGGAAGAATCTATGCTGTGCTAGTCTTATGAAATGAATCATAGCCTTCTTGAACTCAGGTCTCAAATAATTATCCATCCAATTAGGGTCTTTCACAATTCCTTTAGATAATAAATAGTTAAAGAATCTCTCGAAACTCCATTGTTGAGCATGTTTCACAGCATCTTCATCCATTCCTTTATACAAACCTCCACTTTTAAGTTCTGCGTAAATCTCTTTATTAAGGGCAATATTAGTGAGAAGAGTTTTTTTATCTCCTGTTTCAAGTTCATAAGGCATTAAAGAGACTCTTAACACACCATCATGATAATAAACTGTTAATGGATTTGTTGAAGCGATGAAAATGAAGCTACGGAAGTCGAACTTACGACCTTCAATTAACATCGGTTTATCAACAAAATGCTGGACAATATAATTTTTCCATACAGTTCCGCAAAGAGCTCCATTTCCGTAACGAGTTCTTAATGCAGCTTCTTCTTCGTCATCGACTGGTTGGACTCCTTCTCCTTTGTGAGAGCCTGTACCGACTTTACGGATATAAACAATATTTTTCTCTTTCTTGAGTTGTTTATATTCAGGAGAATTTATAATGGAAAAGAACTCTTTACAGTCGTTTTCTTGATAAAGAATGTAGGTCTTTGGGAAGAACTTGTCATTATTGAAACAATGCTCTCGACCAACATATCTCTTAGCGTATGCGATAGCATTCTCAGCGACAAAGTCCTTCCTTGTAGCACCTATATGGCCAGGGATATGGTTAGAAACTTGAGATAAACAAGAAAAATGTTCTCCGATTTGTTTGTAAAGATGCAGAGCTTGGATTGTAAAGAAGAGATTTACTGCAGGGTCCACATCATATACACGGTCATCTCTTACTTCCTGAGGTAAATGGAAACCAATATATGGTTGAACATCTTTTCCAACCATAGGAAGTATAACTTTTCTAAGATGACTGGCATGAGAAGCCTCCATTAGAATGTGGACTTTTCCCTGGAAGACATTCTCAGGATGATTAACAAAATACTCTCTTCTTTTCCTACAATATTGAGGATCATTTGTCAGGCCAAGGTAGGGTTTATCGTATTTCTTTACAGAAGCTCCATCACGAGCTATAAAATAGGATTCATCAACAGGCTTGAAAACGTCTAGTTGGTTTAATACTTCAAAAGCTAGTTTGGGGTTATCAAAACGATGTGTAATGTTTTGTGGAGTCTCGAAGGAAACTGTGAGCCCAGAGTTCTTTTTAGTTTTGGTTGCTTTGAATTCCTGTGGAAGCTCACGAGAAGTTTTTGAAGGGACTCCATAAAGGGAAATAAGAGTGACACCAAGGAAATAGACACCAACAAGGGCTATTAGAAAAGTTCTAATAGAAAACTTTGAAGCAGGCTTTTTCTTGAAATTTTTTTTCATCATTAGAAAGTATTTATTAGTTTTTGGTGCATGTAGAGGCTTTAAGAGCGCAAAACTTGTTTATCCTCGTTTTTGTTGGTTTGTCTTTAAAGGAGATAATTATTAAATTTAGATTTTATTGTAAGTTTTTTTAGGCCCGATAAAGAAAACCTTTGAAGAAACAAGGGAAAATTAAGCTGATTTGTATTGCATTGATCCTTCCTTCGTTTTTGCTTTCATTGTAAGCGATGCTTTCTGCTTGGATTGTAAAGTTTTCCTGTTTATAAGATTTTAGTTTATTTTTCGAGTTTTTAGCATATTGACCGCTAAACTTATAAACTTAATTTAGTCTCTTTTTTTAACTTATTTAAGAATCACTAATGACTCATTATTGATTTCAAAGCCTAAAATACCAAATCTATTACCATAGGACTGAAATTATCTTTGAATTGTCTGTATATGAAAAAGTCAAGATCAACTTTTTGTGAGGAAGAACGTGTTTTATTGAAAATTTTGTCTAATTACTACAGAAACTTTCCAAGGGTTGCAAGGTATTTCATTCTTATGGATTTTGATAAATTTAAAAACGCTGCGTAACTCTATTTTATTTGCAAAATAGTATCTCAATCAGCTTAGTTTATCTGTCTAAAACTCATTATTATCTAATATGAACAAATTTTCCCCCCTCTGTGTTTAGACTCAGAACGAAAAATGCCTTAATATGAACACCTTTGTCGATTTGATGAAATAACCACCAAAGTTTTTGTTTGGTAATCATATTCTTTAAGATTTTTGTTAAATGGGTTCTGAGTAAGGTTCTTTATATAGAAAGCCTAAGCTTATTTTTTTAACTTTTTGAGGGAGGTAAAAAAGGCCTTGATGTAATTTTAGGTCATAAGAACTGATTTGGCAATTTTATTTTTCTTTTCTTATAGAATTAGTTTTTTTATCATAATAAACAGGAAAGATAGCTTTCTAAGAAAGGATTTAACCTCCCTAAACACAGAAGTAGAATGAAGCGGAAGGTAAAAATTTCTTTAAAAACGACACGAAAGATTTCTAGACTAGCTTTTTAACTCTTTTTGAGGGTAATCTTTATAGAGTCATGCTTTTTAATTCAATACAAAACCAAATCTTGGTTAAATTTATGAATTAGATCAAAAACTAAAATATAAAATACAATTTTAGTTTAAACTTTTCATTCCAAATTAAGAATTAAATAAAAACTGAGCCAAAAGAAACTTGACCATATTTTGCCCTAATAGAGTCGAATAAGGCCAAGTCTGTCTACCAAATGATATTCTACATTGAATGAAAAGGAAGCTGAACCAATTTAGAAGCACTTGTTTCTTTATTACGTAAAGCATCTTAGTCATTTTTTTTTCTGAGTTGGAGAAACTGGTTTATTCTCAAATAAACTGAACTCAAAAACTAAGTTTTTGATATTTGTTAAAAAAAATAGAGTTCTTCAAGTCATCTGTTTTTTTATAAAAAAATAATAAACAATAAAAAGATGAGACAATAAGTTTAGCGAGTAAAAAATATATTCAATGTTCCAATCTTAAGGTTATTCTTTAGCTTTTAATGTGATCATTTTTGACACCAAAGTAAAAAGTATGGTGTTTTTGGAGAAATCTTTTGATAGAAAAACCAACTTTTTCATTGAGAAATAAAAAATAGAATTGAAACCCGCAACTTTTATAAATCTTTCACGGAGAAAATTTTTTAAAATATAACTTATAAAATAAAATTTTCCAGTTATAAAGGAAATCTTGAAGCTGGTGCGCATCTTAGTTATAAATTTGATGTAAATGTTGTATTGTCCTGCATTTCAGACTTGAATTTGACAAGTAAAAGAAAATTAAATTCATCTTTACATTATCTATGTGACCTTTTAAAGTGATAACGTTACAATTAATTTTTTCGATTCTTTTATCTATCCAATTTTTTGGGGATTTAGATGTTATTTATTGAAAGATGAATTTTCACATTTGGCTTTTGAAAATCATTTAGATTTAATATAAAATTACTCTAGAGTATTTTTCAACGAAAAACTCTATCTTAATTGATAAAAATATGAAATCACTCTCTTTGAGGCTTATAAAAGCCTCTAACACTTTATAAAAATATTGATATTATGATTATAAGGAACTCAAACGATACACAAGTGATGTAGAAATTTCAGATTAAAATCGATATTATAACTTAATAATATTCCTCGTCAGAATCTTCTATATCAATCTCATCATCAGAATCGTCTAAATAATCCTCCTCATCTTCTTCATATTCATCCTTATAATAGTTTCTAAAAGTTTCCAAATTTAATGCTCCTTCACTTTCTTCAACATCAACAGTATAATCCAAATCATCACAACAATCATCTTCTTCAAATTCCTGGTAATCATCTCCACCGTCATCCTCTTCATCCTCATAGAGGTTTTCCTCATCATCTACTTCAACGTCAATATATTCATAAACAGCATCATCTTCAGCTTCATTATCGAAATCATCAGCACCACATTCATCACAATATTCCATAATATGTCCATCTTCTTCATTATCTTCATCGTTAAGATAATCAGTATCATAAATATCCGCTTCATCTCCTTCTTGAACCTCAATACCATTATCATTGTTATTGTAATTATTCAATTCTAGGTCTCCATTATCAAGATCAACATCAAAATTATCATTATCATGATCTCCGTCAATAACTTTGGTGAGCTTTCCATCGTAAAAATCATAAGTGATTGGAACACCATCAAAGTTATCAATCCCAAGGAGTGGTTGATTAAAGCGGAGTTGTGAGAAAGCTAATTGGCTTGCAAAAGCAGCAATGAGGAATATGATAAAAGCCTTGGTCATTGTTCGGAGCCAGTGTTTTCAATTTTTATAGATAACGTTGATTTATAAGTTTATATTTAAACCTGATACTTGTCATTGAGGATAAAATTAATTTTTGGAGAGCGGATTGAAGTTGCTGAAGCCTAATTAATCTATTTTGTTATATTAATATTTGTTTGAAGTGTATATTCATTTTTCACCTAATATCCCGCCATGAATAAAATTTAGTCTTGTCTCTATATTTTTCTTCCCTGAATTGGATTCATTTTTTCAGGTTGATCTAACTTGTTTAAGTTAGGAATCTATAAATAAGTTTTATTTATAGCTTTCATGATTGAGGTTTCTTGGAACGACATTATAACAATAAAATACTTTTTGCTATATTTTGATGATTTAAAGCTGAAAATGATTTTTATCGCTTGATGATGATTAAAAATGTTTGCTTCTAGAAATATTATCAAGTTTTCCCCTTTCTCCATTTCAGGATCCAAGGGATTTTGATGAAATGTAATGGAATAGAGCTAGATATCTTAATAACTCATAGATGGCAAATTGAGGAAAATAGGACCTTATTAGAGAAGCGTGCCCAAATGTGACTGCAACCTTGGATTTCAATCAAGATAAATGCAATATTCTCGAATGAGGTATTTTTAATAAGTATCTTTTTATTATTGGTTAAATTGTCCCTCCTTCATAAAGTTAAATTTTTTATAATTTACAAATTTTTTTTTTATTCTTTCAAGATGTGAATGTTTTATTTTTATTCTTTCAAGTTTAGAATTTTTCATTGAGGGAAAAAAATATGGAATTATTTCTTTGTATGGATCCAAAAGCTAAATCTTTTTTCGTGAAACAGACACTATAATTATTTTGTTTTATCCAAGTTTATTTGGAACAAATTTCTCATACAAAAGCTCTCTTTGTATAAAACCTGTATGTAATTTTCAAAACATCATAAAATTCCATCAACATAAAATTAAGCATAGTTTAATTGATTTAGAAATTAAATGAGTCCGATGTTTTTTCCTACTTTATTGTAGAATAAGACCTAGATTTGTTCTCTTCTTTTTAATCTGTGTTCGAATCTAGTAATCATAAATCTCTTGATCAATAGGAATCCAGAGTATAGAATCAGGGTCAAAATCTTGACTATCATATTGATCATTATCTCCATCATCATAATAATCTCCATCTGTTAACTCTTCCTCTTCGTCATATATAAAATAGTTATCATAAATACCGCTTCTTTCAGCAAGGTCAATATCAATGACTTTTCCCTTTTCATCATCATAAAAATTAAGATCATTTCCGTCTTTATTCTCTTCTTTTTCTTCAAAGCCTTGATCATCTGTGTCATCATCGCTATTATATCCACCAAAGTCATCATCCACTTCATCATCTTCTTCCTCATTCATGTAAAAATCATCATCATCAAAATCATCATTTGTGTTATCATCTGCATCTACATCAACCAAATAAGTGTCATAATCGTCATCATCATAATAAGAATCATCACTATCATAGTCATTATCATCATCAATGTCTCCATCGCATGGCTCGCCTCCACAATCATCGTCATCATTACTATCATCATTCATAGTAAAACCTTTGAGATCAACAATGATGACGTTATCGTAGTCTGAATCATCTTTCTTCTCTTCTAACTGACTAGTTGTGTGTGTATCTTCCAAACCAATGTCATTTTGCTTATTCTGAAAAGAAGTTCTTAAATTATTGACGACGGCAACTGAAGAAGCAAGTTGGATTGTGATGAAGGCGAGCAATAAGAAAGTAAGCAGCTTGAAACTCATAATGGCAAAAGCTAATTTTTAACTTTTTTTAATTTTTAAAGATAAAATAAATTCTATCTCGTAAAGTGTTGGACGTTCTATATAAGAATATTAGTTATATGAACGTCTGTTGAAAAGTTCGTTGTATAATTTTGAGTAAAAGTTAAATCTGTTATGCTCTTTATTTTTTAGATCGACTTTATACATCACTTATATCTCTTTTCTTTTAGCCTTAGAACTCTCTGAATGTAAAAAGTTATGTAAACACATTTTTTCTCTGGAATCTCAAATTTGAATTTCATCTTGATATTTATTTTCAAAAATTTATTACATTCAATGAGGGCCTCATAAAATGAGAGGATAGAAATGCATCCTGAAGTCGGGAATTCGGAGTTGTAGTTTTTTTACTGTTAATTACTTAGAAAAAACCCCCATCAAGTATTTGGCTCTTTTTCACCATTAATATGCCTTGAATTTTTCAAGTTCCTCTAAGACTTGATAAATTAAATTATTTGATTATAATAAATTCGTTTCAACAATTTCTCTTTGATCTTCTTTTATAAGTCTTCCAAGTACTTTGTAATAGAGGACCAAAACAAATGCCTGCTTTATTCCTGCCCCTCGTCCCCCTCTACAATAGATATGTTTAGATATAACATAAAGATATTCCACTTTACATAAACAAAACCTCTTGGCTGAATAAACCCTTAGAAATCCTTCAAACTAAAACTTTAATAGCAATTACACCCATTATTAAGTCACATGAATACACCGAATTTCAACCAGGGTTATCCTCCTCTTACTCTCAAAATTCTTCAATCTTCACACGGAGATGGATTTCCTCTTCCTATTCTCCTTTCTAGGCCGGTAGCTTGAACGTCATTTTTCTCTTAATCTTTCAAGTCAACTGTGAAACCTCAAAATATCTCTGTATCGAGTCATCAGATATTTCTGACATCTGATCCAGCCCCACAAACAAAAGAAGCTTCAAATTCTCCTTCAAAAAAAACTTTGAAACGGTTAACAGAACAGAAAGCTCCTCGAGTCGGGATAATAAAAACAACAAGATCACAAAACAATTTGATGAAAACGGTGGAGCATTTGAGAGAAATTCGTACTGCTTCTGAAGCGCGGATACAAAAGAACTTAGGAGATATTGAATTTACTGATGATGGATCAAAGGAAAAGTTCACAAAAGTAAGAATTTTTAGTAAAGATATGTTTTATAATACTCTAAAGGATTGGAAAGAGTTACTTAAAACAGGAAGATATATTGGCACAAGAGGAGAGGAAAGAATGGCATTTCGAATAACAGGAAGAGCATGGAATAAAGAGAAAACTTTCCAAGGGATTCGAAAGACTTTGGATGATGTGAAAAACGAAATGAAAAATCGTGGAAAAGTTATAAAATATCCATCAAAAGTTGAAGTGGATCCTTCTTTGCTTGCACAGCCTCATTTTACTCCAACTGATGCAAAACCAGTTTCTTCATCGAGAAGGGAGCCAAGAAAGTCACCAGAACTTTCAAAATTTAAGCCAGATATGTACAGTGAATTAAGTGACTTTCAATTAGAGACGATAGAGTCGCCTGGATTTGTTGAAAAAGAAATGTTATTTTCTTATAATAAAGAACAGTTGAAAAAATTGAAAGGAAGTATAAGTTTCATTCATAAAGTGAGCGGAAAGAATAAATTAAGAAAGACTGGAGTTTCTTTTGTGAGTCGAGAGGCGTTTGAAGAGAAAGATAGAAGGAATATCAGTGAAAATAGTCGAGAAATAGAAGAAGATCAAACAGAACTTGATGATTATTCAAAATATTATGGAGGTGTTTCAAACCTTCTTGGTACTGATGTTTC
>Ga0182742_1005430_pt1 | contig 10762 bp, 7 predicted proteins | sample eDN5th37CBELigMG_FD_128880 | JGI IMG/M metagenome (GOLD analysis project Ga0182742, IMG submission 128880) | Enriched Miracle-Growth compost microbial communities from Emeryville, California, USA - eDNA 5th pass 37_C BE-Lig MG (version 2)... ... | reverse complement strand
GTGGCCTGTGGAAGTAAAGCAAGAGGAAAATATGAAGTCGCCTTTGATGTACGAAGGGTTTGCGGGAAAGCTGATTGTCATGCACCGCAAGCATTTCGAAGCCGTCGGCGGCTTTGATGAACGTTTTATTGGGTGGGGAGGCGAGGATGACGCGTTCTCGCTATCGGTTCGAACCATTTGCGGGGAACTGGTCAATCTTGAAGGGGAAATTTATCATATGTGGCATCCGCCGTCAACCTACCGCACAAACCCGCACGGCAAAGCCAACCGCGAACTGCTGAAGCGCTACGATCAAGCCAACGGGAACCAAGAAGCCATGTTGAAACTGATTCATGAGCGCGGAACGCAGTAAAATCCACATGTGCGTAACGGAAGAAGGGCTTATTTGTTGACGGCGTTATACCTCTTGCGGTATTGCAGCGGTGTAGCGCCTACCGTACGTTTGAACAATTGGCAAAAATAAGACGCGTTCGCAAGCCCTACTTTCGCACCAATCCGCTCTACCGGCCATTGGGTGGTTTGCAGCAGCTTACACGCTTCCTTCATTCGCCTCGCGATGAGATAATCCGTAATGCTGGTGCCTGTCTCGTCCCGGAACAGCCTGGAAACGTAATTTTTCGACAGATGCAGCGACGCTGCAAGCCGATCCAGTTCGAATTCGTCCGGATAATGCTCCTCGATCCATTGCATCACCTGCTCGGAATATCGCTGTGTTCGCGCACTTCCATGTTGCGGTGTGATTCCCTTCGGGCCATATAAATCTCTTAAACATGCTATGAGCTGCAGAAGAAGCAGCGCGCTGCTGTCCCGCTCCGCCTCACCGGGCGCGGCAAGCCGCTCGCAGATTTGCGCTGCGAATAACATTCGCGCTGTAAGATCAAAGCATTGCTCCTCTAAATTGCGCCGCCACAAGTAATGATAGAAGGACTGGACCGCAGGGAACGCGCCGGCATATGCATCCACCCCCACCGCGTCAAAATGCACCACCGTCCGCTCATACGGCTCTCCTTCTTCAACATTCGGATACACAATATGAAGCTGAAACGGTTGGAAGACGAACATCATCCCGGGGCGAATATCATACGTCCGCTGATTGACGACAACCTTGCCTTTGCCGCGATGAACGAACAGCAGCTCGAACGCCGCATGATAGTGATAGTATCCTTTTGTCGGCACCGCTGAAATATTGTGTGAGACGTTCAATATTTGATCCTTGTCAAACCCGATTCTACTGAAAAATGAGTCCATACACGCCCCCGCAATAGGATAATTGAACAACATTTTTGTGCATTCCATTGTAACATACCCGCTGTCTTCCATCCTATAATGATAGGAAGATCGTTACTTATCATAGGAGGATTCGCCGTTATGCTGAACGAGCAATATGTTTCTGAAATCATAGGGAAGCTGGAACAAAAGGTAGACCGCATGATTGCACAGCTTGGGGAAAAATCGCCGCATTTTGCGGGCAAAGACGGTGTGTATGACGATCGGGAGACCAACTGGTGGACGTCGGCGTTCTGGCCCGGCATCCTGTGGGTGATGCATGATGTAACGGGGAAGCCGAATTTTAAGGAAGCTGCATGGAATTGGGATGCGGTGTTGGAGCCGTGGCTTTTGGAGCGGGATGCGCTGCATCATGACGTGGGATTTCAGTTTTTGTCTTCAGCTGTGATTAAGCATTCAATTACCGGAGACGAAGACGCGCTTCGGCGGGGTCTTGCGGCGGCTAACGATCTCGCGGGACGATTCAATCCGGCCGGCCGCTTTATCCGCGCGTGGAACGGCGAGATGACCGGCTGGGCCATCATCGACTGTATGATGAATATTTCGCTGCTGTTCTGGGCGCATCAGATAACCGGTGATCCTCGATATAAGCATATTGCGATGATGCACGCGGATACGGCCATCGAGCATTTCATCCGTCCGGACGGTTCAGCGAAGCATATCGTGTGCTTTGATCCGGACACCGGAGAGGTACTGGAGGTGCTTGGCGGACAAGGCTTTGCGCCGGATTCCGCCTGGAGCCGGGGCACCGCTTGGGCATTGCACGGCTTTGCGAATACATACCGTTATACCGGCGAAGCGAGGTATTTGGAGACGGCGAAACGGATTGCGCATTTCTTCCTCGCCTCACTGCCGGAAGACCGGGTGCCGTATTGGGACTTCCGCCTGCCCACGCAGGAAGGCGAGCCGCGCGACAGCTCAGCCGGAGCGATCGCTGCGTCGGGCTTGCTCGAAATCGCCGGCGCCGTGCCGGAGTACGAGAAGCACGTGTATATGGATGGAGCGTGCGGCATCCTGCGCAGCTTGACGGAGAACTACGGCACGTGGGATCAGCCGGAGCATCAAGCGATTCTTGTCGGCGCCACCGGCCACAAACCCGCCGGCAAGAACATCGACGGCTCGCTGATTTACGGCGACTACTTCTATGTAGAAGCCTTCGCGAAGCTCGCCGGCTGGAAGCATCGCGTGTATTAATTCAGCGTACAGGGACAAGGCTGCGGTCTGCGGCCTTGTCCTTGTATTTCATTATTGCCGGTAATTTCCCACCCACCGCTTTGACCCCGGTTCTCCCGTCTGTAAGAGGAAATTTCTTCTTACTGGTCCCGCACTCTTTCCCTTACCCGTCGTTGGAGCGGCTCGGGCACCGTTTCCAGAGCCAAAGCACAGGCCAGGGCAGCCCCGCCCGTGCTTGCGCCCCGCGCTACCTGGCGTTGACGGGCGCCGGTGCAGGCGCGGACTCTTGCTTCGGCTTCACCATGTTGCGCTGAGCGTTGACAAGCTTGTAGTAGATGCCCTGCTTCTCCAGCAGCTCGTTGTGCGTACCCACCTCTGCGATCTCGCCCTTGTCGAGCACGACGAGGCGCGTCGCGTTGCGGAGGGTGGCGAGCCGGTGGGCGATGGCGATCGTTGTCCGTCCCGCCGTCACCCGCTTCAGCGCCTCCTGAATGGCCGCCTCCGTATCAATATCGAGCGAAGCTGTCGCCTCATCCAGGATCAATATCCGCGGATCGTTCAACACCGCTCGCGCAATCGCAAGCCGCTGACGCTCGCCGCCGGACAAATTCCCGCCGTTCTCCTCAAGCCGCGTATCGTAACCGTCCGGCAAATTTACAATGAAATCATGAGCGTTAGCAATCTTCGCCGCCGCAATAATTTCCTCCAGCGTTGCATCAGGCTTGGAGTATCGGATATTGTCCAGAATCGAGCCGCTAAACAGGAATGTCTCCTGCAGCACAACGCCGATCTGCGAGCGAAGCTCATCCTGCTTAATGCGCCGGATATCGATCCCATCGATCAATATCGCGCCTTCATTTACATCATAGAAGCGCGAAACCAGATTGATCATCGTCGATTTCCCCGCTCCCGAATGTCCGACAAGCCCGATCATCTCGCCCGGCTGAATTTCTAAATTGATCCCTTTCAACACCGGCTCATAAGATTTGTAACCAAAGGTCACATCGTCAAACTTGATATGCCCTTGTATGCGGTGGCTCACAGACGCCTCCGTATCCACAATCTCCGGCTGCTCGTCAATGACGGAGAACACCCGGTCCACCGCGATCAACGCATTCGCAATCCACCGCGGCATATTCATCAGCCATTGCAACGGGCCGTAGATCATCATCGCATAGCCGCTGAACTGCACGAGCTCGCCAAGCGTGAAGCTTCCGCCAAGCACCATGTATCCCCCAACGAGCAGCACCAGATAGCTTCCGAATTGGATGAGATAATGGGAGATCGGCGCCAAGTACATATACACCTTCTCGGTCTGAAACGATGCCGCAGCAAAGCTGCTGTTGTACTCCCGAAACTTCCGGATTTCCCGATCTTCCTTACCGAACGCTTTCACGACACGGATCCCGCTTAACACATCGTGAAGGAACGAGTTCGCCTTATCGCTGATGCGCCATTGCTTATGGAACAGCTTGTGCAGCACCACCCGCCAAGTATAAACCTGAAGAAACGACACCAAAGGTGCAGGCAAAATGACGAGCAACGCCAACCGCCAATCCATATAAAACAGCAGCGCGCTAACCGAGATTAAGATGAGAATTTGATAAATTGCCGTCGTAAAAATCTCCTGGAGCAAGTGCCGGATGCGTTCCGTGTCACCCGTGATCCGGTTCATCAGGTCGCCCGCGCGCTGCGAGGTTAAAAACCCGAGAGAGAGCCGCTGAATCCGCTCATATACCATATGGCGCAGGTCTGCCGCGATGCCGGTGCTCGCCGCCGCCATGATGCGTCCTCTAAAGACCCAGGACAATTGGCCGGCAATCAGCTCGAACAGCAGACCGCCGATGCCGAAAAAAAACGCAAACAGGCTTGGTCCTTCACCCGCCGGCGGCTGCAGCGCAGAATTGACCAATACCCTCTGGAAATACGGCCCCAGAAGCGTAACAGCGGACGAAGCGATCAACAAGACCAACACGGCCGCTAGCGGCTTCCAATACGCCTTCGATACGCCGAGCAGCTTCTTAAACGCCTCCATCTTGTTGACGCAATTGCGGCAATGCTTCGTGCCCGGAACGAGCGGACCGCCGCAAATCGGGCAGTTCGGGTCCGGCTCATCGTTGTAAATCCGAATCCTGCTGTCCGATGCGATATCATTCAATATTTTGGCGATATAGCCATAGCGGGCCACGTGCTGCATCGTAATCCGTACGATAATACGCTGCTCGCCGTCCTGCTTTGCTTCCAGTACCGCGTTGCCGACAAGGGGCGTCACTTTATAATCGGCAGCATCTTTAATCTCCCGGCATTCCACAACCGTCCCGTTCTCTACGTACGCCCATTTGCCGCCTCCGATGGCAAGAAACCCTCTTGTCATCTTGCCTTCCAGAGCGAGATCCGCGGGGACGCAATAGTCGATCTGTTCCCCCAGATATCCCCTAACCGCGATGCGGTCCTGTTCCGGAAGCTCATAATTAATGTTCACGCCGAAACCATCCCCCGCTTACAAACTCATTTCGACCATTCGGTATTCCTTTTCGCTCAGCTGATCCAAATTTTCAATGATAAAACGGTTCCCGTCCACGTCTGTAATCAACAGCCTTTTCTCTCCCATGATTCGGACGTTGTTGCCCCGGCCAACGGTGAATCGGCGCGGCCCGGCGGAGGTCTCCGTTTCCCAGAACGAATATCCGAACTCTTCCTTAACACTAAGAACCTTCGTGATACTTGGCGCAAAATATCGGAGCTGGATATGCCTCTCCAAGAGCTCCACCGTATCCTTCGGAAAGTCGTCCAAGGAGCGGATCATGCCGACTTCCTTGTTATCCGGCGTCCGAACCGAAATATGAATTCTTTGATTCGTGTGTGGAAAGGATCGATGCAAATAAACAATCGGGTGCTCCTCGCCGTTGGCCTTGACCGCCAGCAGCCTGCCTTCCGTCTCTGTAAATACCGTGTTGTCCGGCGTCAAATAACGAATCTCCATTTTATCCGACCCCTCTCATCTTCAGCGCTTCGTCATGTTTCTTCGCCATTCCGGCATATATGCCGTTCTTCTCCATCAATTCCTCATGGGTGCCCGACTCCGTGAGCTTCCCTTTGTCGATTACGACTAAATAGTCCGCATTCCGGAGCGTGGACAACCGGTGGGCGATGGCGATCGTCGTCCGTCCTTTCATCAGCTTCTCGAGAGCCTCTTGAATCTGCAGCTCCGTCTCCGTATCGAGGGAAGCCGTCGCTTCATCTAAGATGAGAATTTTCGGATTTTGCAGCACCGCCCGCGCGATCGAAATCCGCTGCTTCTCACCGCCTGACAAATCATAGCCCCCCGTGCCGACAACGGTGTCGTACCCGTCCGGCAGCTTCTCGATAAAGTCATGGGCGTTGGCGATTCGAGCGGCGCGTATGATATCGTCCAGCGTACATTCCGGATTGGCGTAGGCGATATTTTCGGCGATCGTGCCCATGAAGACATATACTTCCTGCGACACAATGCCGATATGTTTGCGCAGCGTGTTCATGGATAAATCCTTCACATCGACACCGTCAATCGTAATCGAGCCTTCATTCACATCGTACAAGCGTGAAATTAAGTTCACCAGTGTGGACTTTCCGGCGCCGGAATGCCCGACGACACCGACCATCGTTCCGGGCTTCGCCCGCATCGACACATCCTTCAGCACCGGCTTATTCGGTTCATATCCGAAGGTCACCTGATGAACCTCGATATCTCCTTCGATCTGATCCAGCACATCGGCGTTCGCCTTCTCCACAATGTCCGGAACCGCGTCGTGAATTTCAAATATCCGCTGCGCCGCCGCCATACACCGCGACCACCAGTTCACAATGTTGTTCATGAACTGAATCGGACCGTACAGCATAAATAAATAGTTCAAGAATGTCATCACATACCCGAATGTAATGCCCCCGTACATGACCTGCCAGCCGCCGAATGCCCAGATGATGATCCCGCCGGTCGTCATGAAGAAGGTCAGAAGCGGAAATATCGTGCTGGCCATCTGGCCTAACCGTTGTTCCACCGCGGCGTAAGAGGTGCTTGAACGCGTAAAGCGATCGATCTCCTGGTGCTCCTTGCCGAACGCCTTCACGACCCGGGTTCCCCGCATCGCGTCGCTGATGATCGAGTTCATCACGCTCACCCGGCGGTATCTTCTCCACGACAGTCTCCACAGCTTCGGAAATACCCATCGAACCAAAAACAGAATGAACGGAATCGGAATGAAGGCGAGCAGCGTAAGCTTCCAATCCATCACGAGCATGACGATCGTAATCCCGATAATGTTCATCGCGTTCACAATGAAATACGATATCCCGTCCGTGAAGAAATACTGCACGTCCATCGCATCATTGTTCACCCGCGTCATTAACTGCCCTGTTTGCCTTTTTTGGAAAAAGGTTAATGAAAGCCGCTGCAAGGAAGCAAAGACGCTCGCCTTTAAATCGAAGGCGACATTCGCCGCAAGCCTCGCGTTAATGATGCCGAACACGACGGTAAACAACAGCGACAGGGTCCGGAAGGCAACGATGATCGCGATGACAAGGCCAATCTGCCCGGCGAACGTCCCGCTGCCGCCAAGCGCCTGGTCGAATAGCACCGTACCCATAAAGTAAGGAATCGCCAACGACGTAACAGAGTTCAACAGCATGAACAATATAATGAGAAAGATACTCCATTTGTACTTCCCGGCGAAGGACAGCAATCTTCCGAAAATGGCGTGCTTCTTCATACACTTCGGGCACACTTGCCGCCCCTTCTCGGGATACGGCAGTCCGCATGTCGGGCACGTATCTTTCATAGCGTCCTCCGCCAAATCCTCCGGCAAAATCGGCTCCTGCTTCTTCACCTTCATAAACAGCTGTGCGAGCCTTGCCGCTTGCTGCATCCGGCTGTTCGTAAACGCGGCGATCGCCGCTTCCTTCCCGTCATCGGACTTGATCACCAGCATGCCGGAAGCTACGAGATTTACGACAGTCAAGGATTCTATTGAGTTTACGCTTGTTGTTTCCACTACCCGGCTGCCGCCGCGTTGGCACACTACGTGCAAGGCCTCTTTGCTGAGCAGCACATAGGTCTCTTCGTACACGCTTTCATATAAGCTGCGATCGCATAAGACCCAAGAAAGAATATGTTCCTTCCGCAGCCCCTGCTGCTGAAGGAACATGTCAAGTTCATCAGGAATTTGATTCATATTCACCCTCATTTTCCCTGCAATATGTTCATTCTTACAATATAAACTCTCCTAAGATGACTATCAACCTGAAATGATAAATTTCTTTTGCATAATATTCCGAAATTTTTGGAGTAAAACTTCAAAAAACCGTTGACCTAATAAATAAAATATTCTATAGTTCTAATTGGGTGGAACAGTAATGGCAACCATGTTATTACCGAACTATGTTGCCGCTTTCATCATTGGTAATTCCTCATCTTAACCACCATTTTAAAGATTAAGGGAGGTCAATGTCTGTATGCTTACCAGAAAGTTTTTCACCGTCACCATGGCACTTATCCTCATGATGACTACTGTACTTGCCGCTTGTAGCTCTGGAGGAAACAGCGGCAGCAACACAAACCCGCCGTCAACCTCAAACAACACCACGCCCAGCAACAACAACAGCAACAACAACACGAATTCTGGCACCGGTACAACGACGCCGGAACCGGCAGCTCCGATTAAAATCTCGATGTACTATGCCGACAACGCGACATTGCCGTTTAAAGAAGACTGGCTGCTTATCCAAGAATTCGAGAAGCAATTCAACGTAGACTTAGAGATTGAGCCGATCCCGATTGCCGACTATGCGACGAAGGTATCCCTCGCGCTGAACACAGGCACGAACGTTCCGGACGTCATCTTGTACCAGTCGACCGCCGGTGAAAACGCTTCACTCGCACTCAACGGCGCTATCGTTCCGATCAGCGATTACTCCGACTGGACGCCGAACTTCAACGCTAGAGTCAAAGAATTCGGCCTGGAGAAACAGGTTGCAGATCTCGCGCTGAAGGACGGCAAGCGCTACTTCCTTCCTAGATTGTTCGATAAACCGTTCTATGACGGCGGTTTGATCATGCGTGAAGATATCATCGAAAAGTATGGCGTAGGCGCGCCGAAGACCTTCGACGATCTCTACGCAATCCTTAAGAAATATAAGGAAGAAAATCCGAGCTCGTATCCGCTCACGATTCTTGCCGGACCGCGGGTATTGTACCGGATGACGATGCCTTCTTGGGGCATCAGCGTAGGCAAAAACTCCGCTTCCTCAACACACACATTGAGCTGGGATTACGACAAGCAAGAATACTTCGCCGGCGCAATCAGCGAGCAGTTTAAAGATTACGTCACCTTCTTCTCGAAGCTCTATGCAGAAGGCCTGTTAGATCCCGAAATGGCAGAGCCGATCGACGGCGATCGTTGGGCACAGAAGATGGCGACTGGCAGTGCCATTGCGACGTACGCTTACTATGACCAGATCGGCGGCGTTACGGCGGCCGCTACGGAGCCTGGATATAAACTGAATATGTACCCGCCGCTGGCAGGTCCTGGCGGAGCGCATCACCAAGAGAAGAGCTTTACCGGTTCCGGGATTCTCTTCCCGTCTAAGACGAAGGACCGTGCGGACTTCGAACAAGTCGTCAGAGCCATTGACGCGATGTTCTTCTCCGAAGAAGGCGCTGCGCTGACCAGCATCGGGGTAGAAGGCGTCACTTATACGAAGGATGGCGACAAGATCAAGTATAACGATGAAATTATGAAGGCGCCGGAAGGCATCTACAAATATATGCAGCTGGCGTACGGCATGGGCGCTGACCCGCTCCAATACGTATGGATTAACGCTCGTGAGATGACGAAGTACGACGAGAACTATCTGCAAATCAACCAAACCGTCGCAGCGATGGATGAAGCGATTCGCGCGATTCCGCCTGCGCCGATGTTTGACGATTTGCAAGCGGAAGAAGCAGGCACGCTGAGAACGCCGCTTGCCGATACGTTCGAAGTGTGGATGGACGCGTTCCTGACCGGTAAGAAAGATATCAACAAGGATTGGGATGCGTACGTGCAAGAAATGAAGAATTTGCAAATCGATCGTTTGGTTCAAATGTATAACGAAAACTTGAGAAAATAATTTAAGACCCACGGGGCCTGCCGCAGAGTAAAGTCGCTAATTACGACATTCCAGGCAGGCCCTCTCTTTTGCAGAAACAACCAGAAGAAGGTGAAGCTTTTGACCAGTACATCTGTACGCACAAGCGTGAAACAAAACAAACCCGCACTGAAACCAGGTCCTTCTCCATTCGCTCGCCACTTCCGCCGATATTGGCAGTTATATGCAATGGTGGTTGTGCCGCTTGGAATGTTCTTATTATTCAAATACGTCCCGCTCTTCGGCAACGTACTGGCTTTCCGACGCTTCCGGCCGGGGATGGGCCCGTTCGGGACCGACTGGGTTGCATTCACGTATTTCGAGCGATTCTTCCGAGACCCTGCCTTCTGGCGCGCGTTCCGTAACACATTGGTATTATCGTTAGGAAATCTGTTGGTTAACTTCCCGATTCCGATTATTTTTGCGCTCTTGCTCAACGAAGTCAAAGTCGTCTGGTTCAAGAAATTTGTGCAGACGATTTCTTACATGCCGCGTTTTATCTCTGTCGTGGTCGTCATCGCCATCATGGGGGAGATCCTCTCTCCGAGCACAGGGATTTTGAACCGCATATTAGTGCAATGGTTTGATATTGAACCAATCTACTTTATGAACGAGCCGCAATATTTCAGAGCACTATATATTCTATCCGAAACCTGGCAATTCACCGGTTGGACAGCCATCATTTATCTCGCAGCGATCTCCGGTATTAACCATGAGTTGTACGAAGCAGCGGATATCGACGGGGCGAGCCGGTTTCAGAAAGTTATATATGTAACGGTTCCATCTATCATGTCTACGATCATGATCATGCTGATTCTTCAAGTTGGCTCGATGCTCAGCTTAGGCTTTGAGAAGATCTTGTTAATGTTTACGCCTTCGAATTCGAGTGTCAGCGATATTATCGACACCCTCGTATACAGGCAGGGCTTAATGAATCAGAACTACTCCTATGCAACAGCGATCGGGCTCTTCAGCGGCGTCATCGGTGTCATCTTGGTTTCCAGCGCGAACTGGTTTAGCAGACGCTTCTCCGGCGAGAGCATCTACTAACGGGAAAGGAGAGAACAATTCATGGCTCAACTTCAAAGACGACACCCGATCACAATTGGCGACATGCTGATCTATACTGTCATGGTGTTTG
>Ga0182742_1005428_pt1 | contig 10767 bp, 9 predicted proteins | sample eDN5th37CBELigMG_FD_128880 | JGI IMG/M metagenome (GOLD analysis project Ga0182742, IMG submission 128880) | Enriched Miracle-Growth compost microbial communities from Emeryville, California, USA - eDNA 5th pass 37_C BE-Lig MG (version 2)... ... | reverse complement strand
GGTAATACCATTTATTTAAGAAATTAATCTCATTCTTGTTTTAGGCAGTAAGACTTCAGAGTGAAAATAGAAGATACGAGAAGCTTATTGAGACACTAGAAGATAAATTGGGATTGGAAGAGAAAGAAGCAACAAGACTAGGAGATATCAACGAAAAAGTTATTTATTTCTCTTATAAAGGGTTAAAATTGCTTAGTTGAAAAATGAAGTGAAGATACTACTTGAAGAAAATTCTCAATCAAGAGAGAAAATTGATCAACTTGAGAATCAACTTAATTATGTCCAAGACACCCAAGCACAAGTAATATATATTTTTTTATTGGAATAATTGAATTAGGAATTATCTGCGATTGAAGCAAAAATCCAACAATTCAGTCAAGATATAAGAAATTTAAAAGAAGAAAATACTGGATTAAAGAATTTGCAACAAGAACTTACAAAGGAATTAGAGATCGCTTCTAATGATAGAGATAAATACAAGAAAGACTATAAAAACTTGAAACAAATCAATAGAGCTCTCGAAAAAGATATAAGAGAAGTAATATCACTTTGAATATTGCAACTTAAATGAATAGTTGGACATGAGAATAAAGGAGGCCGCAAGTGATAAAGTACTTGAAGTCGAAGATCATAATAAAGAAATCAATAATCAAAGACAACTTCATTCAAAACTTAAGGTAGAGTTTTTGGAGTAATATCATTTTGAATATCTTGTAGGTGCTTGATGAAATACAAGGAATGATAAAAACACATAGACTATCTCAAAGAAAAGTTTGATCTAATTCATAAAACTTTTTATCAAAATTTTTATAATAAATGTTTTTATAATTCTTTTGTATTTGACTTATATGTTCAAAATTAGCTTTTTACCTGAAGCTATCTTTGATATTTATGACAAACTCGTATCAATTTTCGTTAAAATGCAAAATACTCTTTCCTGAAGGTTTATGAAAGATAGGGATAAATTTTACTATTTTTTTTTATCAATTTTCTCCTTACACCTCTCAATCAAAGAAAAAAATCTTAGAGATATCATTTTAAATTTATTTAGTACCTTTATCTGATAAGAGAAAATCTTTGAAATAAATTTAATCTAACATCCTCTTTTTTGGAGAAGATATTTTTAAAGAAACATGTTTGGTCTTCTCAAAAAGTGTGTGCCAAAGTATCATTTTTCTAAATCAAAAGCAAAAGAAGGCTTCTGTAGACCAAGATATAAAATATTTCCATATCTAAAAGAAATATTTCTTCAAAATAGAGATAAGATCACCAACCACGTTCTTTCATCAGATCTTCAGTATACCAGCTTAGTAGCACAAAACTACCACAGCTTTCAAATTAATGATGATGAACTCAGGTCTTTTATTGTCACAAACGTAGACTTTCGTGAACTGGATTATACTCCTCAGCTTGTTGTTGAAATCGCTGCTAGTCTTAAGCCTATCATTAAGTACAGTGAGTCAGAAATATTGGAAAGTATTTGGGCATATACAGATGAATTCCATTTTTTATTTAAATTGAAACAACTGCAAGACCTTGAAGGAATATATTTCCATTTATCCAAAATGTTACTGGTAAATTTCAGGACTCCATTTGGTCATCTCCTCAAACACGCCCAACTAATTAAGCCTGATGGCGATCAGGAAATGACAGCGAAAAACCTTTCTTTCCGTTCTATCACAGTACCAAAAAGTAAGTTAGATGTGTTCACTTACGAACCTCAACCAAAGATCAAAATTAACTTCAAAAAGCTTCAGAAAAGTGTCACTTTGCTCGGAGTAACTGATAATAGTCCATTAGGAATGATTGCACTCAAAAACGAAATGAATAAAAAGAAATTCGATTTCTTTTTAATGGGGCTTCCTCCAATTACAAAAACCAATTTTGTTAAGAGAAAGCCTGTTAACTTAATCCAAAAGAACCATATTGATCCTGAACTAGAACCACAACAAAAAAAAGAGAGCTTTACAGAACATTCTTATTTGGAGTTCTTTGATAAATATGGAGAAATGGCTCTATTCGAAGGAATTTTGACGAATTGGTATAGAGATAATATATTGAGTAATGACAAAATTTATTCCTTAAGCGAAGAAGAGAGAATAGTAAAATATTATTTCTATTATAGGCTTAAAGATTTTCTCAGGTATATAAGAAAGAAATGGGACTTGAAGAACCTGATGTTCTAAACTCTATCATGTACTCTCTTACAATGAAAAAAGATCCCGATTTCAAGGTGTTATTGACAGATATTGATGTGGTAGAAGAAGCCAGTGCAATTGCGCAAATGACAGACCTTGAGTCTATTGAGAGCTCGTTTGAATATGCAAGGTTCCTTATTTAATTATTTTTTCTAAGATTGATAGACAAGTGTGGCTCCAGGAAATGATACGATGGGGAATAAAAGTGAATAAAAGTGGATGCTTAAAATGCACAAAGTCTCACAAAGCATTACCCCGTAATCTAATGAGTCTTATTTCGAGAGGACGTTTCAATTTCGCCCTAAGAGAAAAGTACATTGCAAAACAGATAAATGAAGCAATAAGGAACTGCGAAGGACATAAATCATTTGTTGGATTGTATGAAGATCATATGCTATATGGAATATTAAAACACATATGCAATTTAAATTCTGAAGAAGAAGTTGTCTTGGAAGGGTCAAGCACCACAGTTGACATGAGTCAAGATAAAAATGAGACCTTGTTTAAACACTTTTTAACCAAAGAGAACCAGACTGAAAGATTTAAAAGTGCAACCATGAAAAAAGAATTTACTGAAAAATTTTCGATGATACTTTCGATTTTGTCTCTTTCAGATCGAAAAATGTAAAGCCTAATTTTATTTCATGGTGAATTTTTTAGGAACATAAATATTCATAATTTATCTCAAGTGCAGAACTTAGACCAAGATTATTTTAAACTAATACATCAAAAACACAGAGATAGGTTTAGATTGGATAGCTTTATTAACAAACCAATTAAAGTATTCCATGAGCCTGGTTCCATCCCTTGTTTTGCAGAAGATGTGATCTTTGATAAATTGACTTTGTGAAATTAGAATTGATTTTGTATTGAAGACCCTTGTTTTTAAAATCACAAAATCATTTGTAATTATATATTTCGTCATTTGAAGATGTACACAATTATAGACGATAAAAAAAATGTAAAAATTGTAAAAGGAAAATTTTTCAGTCCCTAAATTATTTTAAAGAGAGAAATAATTCATATAAATAGTTACTAGAGCAACTTTTTATTATTTCACTAGTTATCACTTCAATTTTTTTTATCAGAAAATAGAACCTTCTAAACTTAAACATTCTTCAGCTTCAGCGAAGAGTAGCATTGAACCAAAATTTTTCGAGAAATTTATGCACGAAATTTTATTGATCTCGAATAAGATTGTAGGAATTGTCACATAGATTTTTACAAAAAAGTTTAAATGAAATGAATGTTAAAATAGGATAAATCTCCTGACGTGAAGAATTGTTCTTCGCAAGATAAAAATGATAATTTTTACGTAAATTAATTTTATATTGATAATTTCTTTTTCTTTTAGAAATTTATTCAGAATTCATTTTAAAATAGGATTTTTTAGCAACCTTTACCTTTTTCTTTAAAAAAGAGTCAGAGGACTTAAAACGTTATTTTTATATTTGGGGTTCAACAATGCAATGCTGGAATCCTCCTCTAGGGATCAAATGATAAAATTTGTTTCGGGAGTCAAATTGACACGTCATTAATAATCTATGAGACCACTGTATTTCTTTTACATTAAACAGGTTTGAAAATTTTATGATATTCTGGTTAGACTTGAACCAACCAAAGAAAGAATTCTTTAGTTTTTATTTTGTTATCATATTTTTTTATTTTGACCTTTTGAAAATTTTTCTAGTCATCAGAAATAAAAATTTTTGTACAGTTTTCCTAATTTATTCTCTTTTTGCTAGAATGAAAATAATTAAAATCTTTTTTAACTCCTCTCTATTCGAATGGGTTTCTCTACAAAAATGAAAATCAAGAAAACTTATCAACTAATATACAATCAATTAAGAACTTCATTAGACAAGCCATATCATTCTTTGAAACGAGTCTTTAAATATTCCAAACCTTACATGAAATTAATTGTAATTGGAAACCTAGCTTTATTTATTGGAACAATCTGCAGCATCTTTCTTCCCAAGTTTGTTGGAAAAGTGCAGAACGCTATTGAAGGAGAGAACAAAATGGAAAACCTGAAAGAAATTATTATCGAAATGGCTTTTGTATTGTTTGGTAATGTTATATCCTTAATGATCAAAGATTTCATGTTCAGCCTTTTATCTATAAAAGTTACAACAGACATGAGAAAAGACCTTTTTAATTCTCTCATCAATAAAGACACAGAATTCTATGATATCAATAAAAGTGGAGATTTGATTAGTAGGTTGACTGGAGATATTGAAAAAGTCCAAACTTCTTCAATGAGTGATATCGCTACAATTTGTAGAAGAATCTTCGAGCTCATTGGAAGTTTTTTCTTCTTGCTTTACATTTCACCAAAACTGACATTAATTTTATTCATATTTGTTCCACTTAAATTCTTCATGTTTTTCTTACTGGAAGTATGACAGGCGAAAATTCCAGGATGATAAGAAAGGCCGTAGCTGATGCAAATTCAACAGCTAACGAAGCTTTTCAGAATGTTAGGATTATCAAAGCTTTTTCCACAGAAGAAAAAGAGTATAATGCTTATTTATCAAGACTTTCTAGTACATATAAAATTGAACTCAAATGTTTACTCACTCACGAATTCGTTTCTTTCATTAGAGCAATCTTAGGCTTCTCTGGCTTGTTATTTATGATATATCAAGGAGGAAGCATGATTGTAAATAAAGAAATTTCAACAGGAGAGTTAACAACCTTTATGCTTACTGGTCTCAATGCGTCTATGGCTTTTAATTCTCTTGATAAAGCAATAAAGAGAATAGCAACCTCTGTTGGAGCATGCGACCGAATCTTTGAAATTTTAGATTATGAACCCAGAATCAAAGCAAATTGCGAAAATGGGAAAACTAAGGAAGGTTTAGAAGGCACTATCACAATGAATGATTTATCTTTTTCATACCCAACTAAAAGTGATGTGACTGTATTGAGGCAAGTTAATGTTAAGATCCAAAAAGGAGAGACGATCGCTCTTGTGGGAGCGAGTGGCAGTGGGAAAACAACCTTTACAAGTTTAGTACAGAGGTTTTATGACATAATGAAAGGGGAATTATTAATTGACGGAGAAGTAATTTCAAATTATAATTTAAAATGGTTACATCAACAAATTGGCTATGTTCCACAGGAACCTTCTTTATTCTCGGGAACGATTGAAGAGAATATTACATATGGAGTTTCTACCTATACAAAAGAAGAATTGGATCATGCAATAAGAATGGCTAATGCAAATTTTGTTTATGATAAAACGCAATTCCCTCTTGGATTAGAAACAAAGGTAGGAGAAAGGGGCGCCAAACTCTCGGGAGGTCAAAAACAGAGAATTGCGATAGCTAGAGCTATCATTAAGAACCCAAAAATTTTGATATTTGACGAAGCAACTTCGGCATTGGACGCAGAAAGTGAGCATCAAGTTCAACAAGCCATTGATACTCTAATGACAGAAAGAGGCAAAACCCTTCTGATTATAGCTCATCGTTTATCAACGATAATAAATTGTAAGAGAATTTTAGTTTTTGAACATGGAAGGATTGTTGAAGAGGGGAATCACAAGGAGTTATTAAAGGCTGGAGGAGTCTATAAGAATTTAGTTGAAAGACAGCTTGCTGGATTTGATGTATAGTACTATTTCGTCTATAAATCCTTTTTCCTTGAAAAAAGAATATTTTGTGTTTAAAATATTACTCTGTAAAGCTTCTTATATAATAAAAAAGACAATACAATGTTGCGTAATATTGTCTCATAAAGAAAGGATAAAAAAGAGCACAAAATTTATAAAACTAAATTATCATCCACCTGCAAAAATACGATTTCAGCTTCAAATTTACTTAATATGAAAATTTGTAGTTTAATTATAAGTTTGATTATGAAGGGGGGTTAATTAAATTTAATTATATAGCAAAAGGACAAAATTTGGGTTACATTTATAAAAAACTCAATGAAAACTAATTCTTTGTAAATTAGCTTCGAACTTAAATAAATTCTTTGATTTGCTGATGACCCGAAATAAACAGATCGATAATAACAATTTAAAGAGCTTATATACATATAAAACATCATATTTATTTCATTAAATACTATAGCAAAAAGAAACATCAATTCAGATTACAAAACACAAATTAGAAAGTAATATACAACTAAAAAGGAATCAATATTAACATAATAGAAATTGAAAATAGCAGAATTTCTAAGTCCTCAAGTTCCTTTTATTAGTGAAAGTCTTAGAAGGAAAATTTTAAATGTCAATCTTTTCATTAACATTTCTTGTGTTTTTTTGTTAAGAAAAATTTTTTATTCTTGGAGATTTATTAGCACTCTGAAGAAAAAAACATTTCTCTCATTTCCTTCGAAAATCTTCTCACTCTTTCTATCTTATTTTTGTTCATTTTCAAAAACTCTTTATCGCGTATTTGAGGATTTTGAGCACGAACAGGAGGCTGTACCTCACCTAAGTCACCCATCCCTTCGAGAAAGTCTGGACTTGTAAATCTTTCTATTTCTATCTTCTCTTCAAGAGAATTTTCAAGGCTTTAATCAAATAAGGCAAAGTAACAAAAGGTTTTACCTCTCAGAATTCATATTGCTTAAATCAAGAGGGTCTAGTCTTTCAACCAGTGATTTATAAGGCCTTTGAGGTCTCATAAGACTGTCAACACGTGGAAGTTCTTGGAAAGAGACAGCATTCAAGAGGCCAGGACGATGGCTTGATATAACTGGTTTTACTGGGGTGGGACTGTAGATAGTTGTAGTCCCTCTCAGTCCGCAATTAATTGAAGTTAAAGGTTCAGACATTCAAAAAAGATGGGATTATTTTTATATAGGAAGGAGCTTGAGCTTGGAAATTCTGGTTGTTAAGCAAAATTGAATTTAAATCGGGCTTAAGGAGGTGATTAAAATCTGAAATTTTATCTGTAACAGCAGGCTTTTGGCTGACAGAAATCTAAATTTGTACGCATTTTTTTATTGGGTAATAAAATAATTAAGAAAATATGCATTGAATACATTAAATCAATAAATAAATCTAAGTATTTCCATTAATACAATGTTACCATAATGCAGTCACTTCAAAAAATTATAGAACAAAAAAGTGTAAATTTTGTTGGACTAAAAAGATTTCAATACAAAAAACCAAAACAAAATTGAATAAATTCTAACGAATACATTTTAGTTAGTTAAGTATTATACACTGCCTTTGATGTTGTCTGAGGCGGTGTGTTAGGTCTTCCTTGACCGATTGGGATTCCTTTTTTCATTTCATTTGCTGGTTTAAGTAATTGGAAGGAACATAATAGAGACTCGTCAACACTCATTAGAGCACCTTCGTACATTTAACTAAAAAAAATAATTCCAATTACCTAAGTTATCATATTCGCCACAGTAATTTGGAGCAGAGAATAAAGTAACAAGCTGCCTTTTAGAAAAGAATTCATACCCATCTTCAACAACCTACAGTTATTTTAGCTTTTATTCAAAATAAATAGAAAGTTTACCTGATGAGCTCTGCATACTAGGTCGAGGTCATGCTTTTTTAGGAAAACTGAAACAATCTCAGGCCCAAAGATATAAGAAACTCCTCTTTCATTTTCACCCCATCCTTGTAAATCTTTATCAGGGTCAGACCAGAGCAAATCACATAAAAGTCCTTATCAATAATAAATAAACCCTTTCAAACTACTCTATACCAGTATCAGGAACATCTGTAGGTCTAATAATTCTTTTAATTTGTTCCATGCTTGATAATTCTGGCGACAAACCTCCATGCATGCAAAAGATTTTATTATCTATTAATGCCGCAACAGGAAGACAATTAAAGCATTCTGTAAATGTTTTCCAAAGTTTAATATTATATCTCCTTTTGCCTTTTCAACGTTAAGGGGTTAGTTTATGAAGGAACTTTACATTCATCATAGAAGCCATAAATTCTGTTAATAGAAGCACATTCGTGGTTTCCTCTTAATAAAAAGAAGTTTTCAGGATATTTGATTTTATATGCTAATAATAAACATATTGTTTCCAGGCTATGTTGGCCACGATCAACATAATCACCAAGAAAGAGATAGTTTGATTCAGGTGGATATCCCCCATACTCAAATAATCTCAATAAGTCTGCATATTGTCCATGTATGTCTCCTATGTAATGTTAACATCTATTCTCAATAGACATTTACCACAAATTTTTATTGGGGCGTCTAATTCAAGTAGAATTGGTTGTGAAAGGAATATTTCACGAGCCTTTACACAAAGAGATCTAATCTCATGTTCTGTTAAGTTAACTTGTTTGCTGGTTCTTTTGTCCTTGACTTCTAAAAGTTTATCAAGAATGTTATCGACGTCAATATCGATAGTGTTGACATTTTTCATATTCATTAACAGCTCTGTTTTATTCTTTTGGATTTAATTCTTAAATTCTTAAGAGTTTTATTCAAGACTTTTATCTGAAAAACTTTTTAAAATATGTTAAATTTAAATTTCTAACTTATTCAACTTCATCTGCGAAAGAAAATAATTTCGCACCCCCATCAGCTTTTTTCGAAAAGTTCCTGTCTAATCGTGACTTTTGATTTCTTAGAAAGTTTTGTTCTCTTATCCTATCCTAACCGAAATAAATGTTTTGATTCAATATAAATTTTCTTTGCTAAATATAGAATATCAAGATCCGACCTTAAAACTAAATTCCACTTGTTTCTCTCAACTCTTTTCATATTGGATACACTATATCACTACTTTTATTCACATTCCACAATAAAGTAGTGCTTGCTTTATCTACAAATAAAAACAAGGTACATTAATGTGGCTTGAAAGATAAATAATCTTTCTACAAATTAAACACAGAAATATATTTTTAATTTGTTTGAAAAGCAAGAATTATTGAAGAACTTTTTTCTCCATTTCAAATGGATTACAGGAAAATTTTCCTGTGCTTTTTTTAATGATAAAATCTCTTTTTCTTCTTTTTATTGTTTTTGTCTTTCTCATAATCTCTTTTATCTTTTTTGTGCTTATGTTCTTTTCTATGATATTTGTCATGTTGTCTATAAGTGTCAATTGCACTATGAGACTTGGGCTTCAAAGCGGGTTTAAAGTTGGCTAAATCCTCATAAGATCCATCACTTAATGCTCCCTCAAACTCAAAACCTTCAGCTTCTTTTGCTCTTGAAAGAACTTTCATATTCAAATTTTCTCTTGATTTTCCACTTTTATAACCTTCCTCTTCTTTGTAAAGTCCATCAAACCAAGCCCTATTCGCCCTATTCTGGGGAGTGTCTTTATCACATTTAGCGTGACCATATCTCTTGCATTTCAAGCACTTTATATCCCCGCATTCCGATTTCTTTTCTTTTTCTAAAACAGCCTCTTTCATTACAAGCATTCCGCAAGTCGCACTTTTATGGCCTTTCTTTCCACATCTAAAACAAAGAAGACTCCCAGGAGCATCACAATCTCTAGCTCTATGCCCAACTCCATAACAATGGAAGCAGACAATTTGAGTACAGCTATCTGTTCTATGCGGCCCAGTACAAAACATACATTTGATTGTGATATCCTCAGGACACCATTTTTCAAAGTGACCAGGTCTTTTGCATCTGTTGCAAACTTTCGTGGGATTATACATGAAATACCTGCTTTCAAAGTTGAACTCATCTTCAACAATCTCAACTTTTTCCTCCTCTAATTCACCTTCCTCTTTCTTCTCTTGTGATTCTTCTTCTTTTACAAAGAACTTTTCTAACTTCTCCACAAGATTTTTTTCTTGTGTCCTAAAAGGTCTTTCTTGTCCCATCACACGATATTGCTTTTCAATTGAATCAAACTGTTTTTCTTGTGTGAGAAGCTTTTTGGTTTCTCCTTCTAACTCAATAGTTCCTATTGGAGTTGCGTCAATGACAAACTTTGGTCGGCTATTTGTTTTAATTTCTTCTATTTCCATTTCATCCTCTTCATCAGACTTTTGATTTTTTATACTTTCTCTGATTGCTTGCAAATGTGAAGATAATTTACTTTTTTGCCTCATTTCAGAGGAAGTAAAGGTCTTTGGAGATTGTTTTCCTTTTTCACGAATTGGAGAAGGAGAACGTGATTCAGACGAAGATGAAGAGTTACCATATTTACCAGACTTTTTCTTATTCTTAACTTCATCCTTTTTTCTGTCTTTATTATTCAAGCCTTTAGAAATATCATCAGTAGATTCTTTTTTCATAAGCGAGGTCCCTTTAGGAACATTCATAAATGAAGTATAATCAAAAGAATTAGGAATGGAGTGAGTCTTCTTCAAATTAGGTGTTTGTGGATCTAATGATTTTTCTAAAGATGCTTTTGGATTTAATGGGTCAATTATTATTTCATTTCGGTCCTTATTAGAAGAATCTTGTTCAATCGACATTGCTTGTTGATTCTGAAGGCTTTGTTTGATCAATTTTTCCTCTTGTAAATAATTTTCAGAATTATTTTTTTGAGTATTACCAAAAGTTTCGCTCGAATTCATTGGTTCTTTAATTATTGGTTCCGCAGCTACTTTTTGAATGAGAGTCTCAGGTGTATTATTCTATTGCTTTAGAGAGAAATTCCAGAATTT
>Ga0182742_1005427_pt1 | contig 10768 bp, 8 predicted proteins | sample eDN5th37CBELigMG_FD_128880 | JGI IMG/M metagenome (GOLD analysis project Ga0182742, IMG submission 128880) | Enriched Miracle-Growth compost microbial communities from Emeryville, California, USA - eDNA 5th pass 37_C BE-Lig MG (version 2)... ... | reverse complement strand
TCGACGAGCGCCTGGCGCTCCTCGCTCTCGCGCGCGGCGCGCAGGAACAGCCAGCAGAACAGGCCGATCGTGACCAGCGAGCCCTCGATCATCATGATCGCGCCCGCCGCGCTCTGGTCGTTGGCGGCCGAGATGCCCCACTCGGCCTGGCCCGCGGCGTAGCGCGGGTAGAGCACGCCGCTGGACCACAGCAGGCCGTTGGCCAGCACGCTGCCGATCAGCCGCACCGCGACGATGTAGCCGATCTTGGCCAGGTTGCCGAACCAGGCCGGCTTGGGCAGCGGGCCGAGCAGCGCCATCCACATCGAGATCCCGAAGCCGACGAACAGCATGTGCTGCACCGCGTGCACCCCGTCGTGCTCGATCGAGGCCTGATAGAGCGCGGGCAGGTGCCAGACGTAGAAGTTGACCGTCCAGGCCACCAGCGCCACCACGGGGTGCGCGAACACGCGCAGCCAGCGCAGCCCGGGCGCGGCCAGCAGCGGCTGCAGCAACGGGCCCGTGAGGCCGAGCACGAGCAGCAGCGCCCCGAGGTCGGCGAGCAGCAGGTGCTCGAGCATGTGCGCCAGGAACAGCTCCTCGGCGATGTGCGCGAGCGGCGAGACGAGCGTCGCCACCATCAGGCCCAGGCCGCCGTAGAAGCACCACCGGCGCCACGCCGGGACAGGCGTGCCGCGGCGCGCGAGCGTGCGCGCCCGCAGCCCGTACATGACGGCGACCGTCAGCGCCGGCGCGAGCTGCAGCGGCGCGACCTCGAACGTCACGTGGGCGACATCAGGCAAACTTACATCTCAACGGGGTACGGTCCCGGCATGTCCGATCGTACGACTCCGCCGTTCCGTGCCGACCACGTCGGCAGCCTGCTGCGCCCGCCGGAGCTGCTGCAGGCCCGTGAGGACTTCGCGAACGACCGAATCTCCGCCGACGAGCTGCGCGCCGCCGAGGACGAGGCGATCCGCGGCGCGGTCAAGCTGCAGGAGGAGGTGGGCCTGCGGTCGGCGACCGACGGCGAGTTCCGCCGCGCGTCCTGGCACATGGACTTCATCTACCAGCTCGGCGGGATCTCCAAGGCGCCGGGCAACCTCACGGTCAAGTTCCACAACGCCGAGGGCGACATCGAGTTCACGCCCGCGGCGATGCACATCGACGGCAAGGTCACGCTCGAGCGGCCGATCTTCGCCGAGGACTTCCAGTTCCTGCAGCGCACGGTCACGACCGCGCTGCCCAAGCTCACGATCCCGTCGCCGAGCATGGTCCACTACCGCGGCGGGCGGGCGGCGATCGAGGAGTCCGTCTACCCCGACATGGACGAGTTCTGGAACGACCTCACCAGCGCCTACGCCGACCAGGTCGTGGCCATGGGCGAGCTCGGCTGCAAGTACCTGCAGTTCGACGACACCAGCCTCGCCTACCTCAACGACCCCAGGCAGCGCGCCGAGATGGCGGCCAAGGGCGACGACGCCGAGCACCTGCACGAGGCCTACATCCGCCACATCAACGAGGCGCTCGCGCGGCGCCCCGAGGGGATGGCGATCACCACCCACATGTGCCGCGGCAACTTCCGCTCCTCGTGGGTGGCCGAGGGCGGCTACGACTTCGTCGCCGAGGCGCTGTTCAACGAGCTCGGCGTCGACGGCTTCTTCATGGAGTGGGACGACGAGCGCTCGGGCGGCTTCGAGCCGCTGCGCTTCCTGCCCAAGGGCAAGGTCGTCGTGCTCGGGCTGGTGACGACCAAGCGCGGCGAGCTGGAGACCAAGGACGAGCTCAAGCGCCGGATCGAGGAGGCCTCGAAGTACGTCGACGTCGACCAGCTCTGCCTGTCGCCGCAGTGCGGGTTCTCCTCGACGGTCGAGGGCAACGCGCTGACGATCGAACAGCAGGCGGAGAAGCTGCGGCTCGTGGTGGAGACGGCACAGGAGGTCTGGGGCTGAGGTGCAGCTGGGGATCTACACGTTCGGCGAGCTGACGTCGGGCACGCCGGGCCAGCGGATGCGCGACCTGATCGAGGAGATCGAGCTCGCCGACCAGGCCGGGCTCGACGTCTTCGGCGTCGGCGAGCACCACCGGCCGGACTTCGTGGTCTCGGCGCCCGCGGTGGCGCTGGCCGCCGCGGCCCGCACGACCAAGCGGATCCGGCTCACGAGCGCGGTTTCGGTGATCTCCAGCGACGACCCGATCCGGGTCTTCCAGGACTTCGCGACGCTCGACCTGATCTCGGGCGGGCGCGCGGAGATCATGGCCGGGCGCGGCTCGTTCACCGAGAGCTTCCCGCTGTTCGGCTACGACCTCGCCGACTACGACCAGCTGTTCGCGACCAAGCTCGCGCAGCTGCTGGAGATCCGCTCGCGCACCGACCTCGGCGTCTACCCGCGGCCCGAGCAGGACCCGCTGCCGGTCTGGATCGCGGTCGGCGGCAACCCCGAGAGCGCCATGCGCGCCGGGGCGCTCGGGCTGCCGATGGCGCTGGCGATCATCGGCGGCGACCCCGAGCGCTTCGTCGGCTTCGCCGAGCTGCACCGGCGCGCCGCGCTGCAGGCCGGGCACGGCCGGCTCGAGCTGTCGATCAACTCGCACGGGTTCATCGCCGAGCGCTCGCAGGACGCGGCCAACATCTCCTTCCCCGCGTTCAAGACGATGATGGACCGGATCGGCCGCGAGCGCGGCTGGCCGCCGCTCACCCGCGAGGCCTACGAGGCCTCGCGCGGGCTGCGGGGCGCGAACTTCGTCGGCAGCCCGGCGCAGGTGACCGAGAAGATCCTGCACCAGCACGAGCTCTTCGGCCACGACCGCTTCCTGCTGCAGATGAGCGTGGGCACGCTGCGGCACGTCGACGTGCTGCGCGCGATCGAGCTGTTCGGGACCGAGGTCGCGCCTCAGGTGCGCGAGGCGCTGGCGTAGACGGCGCGCGCGTTGTCGTAGAGCGCGCGCTCGCCCGCGCACTCGCGCACCAGCTCGAGGTCGGCGTCGGTGAACGGCCGCGGCGCGCGGGTGCCGGGCAGGTCGGTGCCGAACAGCAGCGCGGCCGGGTTGACGGACGCGATCGCGCGCAGCGCCCGCGGGACGTCGTGGCGCGTGCGCGCGAAGCCCGACGCCTTCACCCGCGCCCCGCGTTCGACGAGCCGCAGCACCGCCGGCAGGTTGGAGAGGGCGAGGTGGTCGAGCACGACGTCGTCGGGCAGGTCGAGGTCGGGCAGGTCGTCCCCGTCGACATAGACCTCCAGGTGCCAGCCGGCCAGCTCCCGCAGCCGCGGCGCCAGCGCGAGCTGCGCGGCGTCCCCGCCGCGGACGAGGTTCAGCCGCCAGGCGCGCACGCCGGCCCCGGCCAGCGCCAGCACCTCCTCGTCGCTGATGCCGGGCGGGATGTTGGCCACGCCGTAGAAGCCCTCCCCCAGCTGGGTGAGCGCGTCGAGCAGGTACGTCTGGTCGTACGCCTGGAACGATCCGGAGACGACGGCGCCGCCCGTCACGCCCAGGTGTGCCGTGCTGCGGCGGTAGTCGGCGACCGTGAACGGCTCGGGCACGAAGCCGCGGTTCGGGACCAGCGGGAACCTGGGGTCGATGACGTGGAAGTGCGCGTCGAACAGCACGTCAAGGAAGCGTCGCACAGCGCCGATGGTTCACACGTATGACTCCGCTCTCGCACGTCACGGCCGCGCGGCGCCGGCTGAACGCGTCAGCGCGCGCGATCCTGCAGACCGCGGTCGCGGCGCTCGTGGCCTGGTACCTGTCCGTGCTGCTGCTCCCGGACCCGACGCCGGTGTTCGCCTGCATCGCCGCGGTGATCGCGATCGGCGCCTCGCACGGCCAGCACCGCCAGCGCGCGACCCAGCTCGTGTTCGGCGTCGTGCTCGGCCTCGGCCTGGCGGACGTGATCATCCACTTCATCGGGACGGGCGCGCCGCAGCTGGCGCTGATGGTCGTGCTCGCGATGTCGGCCGCGATCCTGCTCGGCGGCTCGGAGCTCGTGATCTCCGAGGCCGCGGTCTCGGCGATGCTGCTCGTGATGACCTCGGCGGGCAACGACAGCTTCTCGCCCAACCGGATCCTCGAGGCCGTCATCGGCGGCGCGGTGGCGCTCGCCGTCGCGCTGCTGCTCCCGCCCGACCCGGTGCTGCCGGTCAGCCGCGCCGCGCAGGGCGTGTTCGGGCGCCTCGGCCGCGCGCTCGAGCGCGTCTCGGCCGCGCTGCACGCCCACGACCCCGCGCGGGCGGAGGACGCCCTCAGCGAGGCGCGCTCGATCGAGGCGCTGCTGGGCGAGCTCGACGCGGCGCTGGCGGTCGGCCGCGAGACCGTGCGCACGGCGCCCGTGCGCTTCGCCGACCGCGACCACGTCGCCCGCTACGACCGCTCGATCGAGCAGATCGACCTGGCCGTGCTCAACACGCGCGTGCTCGCCCGTCACGCGCTGCGCGCGATCCGCGCGGGCACGGCCCCGTCCGAGCTCGGCGACGCGGTCTCCGACCTCGCCGGCGCCGTGTGGGCGCTGGCCGCAGCCTACGACGAGCCCGAGCGCGCCGGCGAGGCGCGCGACCGCGCCTCCTCGGCCGCCGTCGAGGCGACCGTGCTCGGCGCCCGCTCCGGGCTGGCGCAGGCCGAGGTCGCGGCCCAGGTGCGCTCGACCGCGGTCGACCTGATGCGGGCCGCCGAGCTGGTCGCCGGCGCGCCGGAGGAGCTGCCGACGGAGGAGCTGCTGCTCACCCCCGTCGAGGAGACGGGCTGGGTGCTGACGTTTGCCGACGAGGAGGCTTCCGTAGCATCGAAGGATGTCGCAAGTACGGGAGCTTGCCTCTGACGGGCTGATCGGCGTCGCGCGCCGCCGGCGCGACGGGGCCGAGAAGGTGCGGGGCGCGACGCGCTACGTCGCCGACCTCGACGTGCCGGGCCTGCTGCACGCGCGGCCGGTGCTGGCCGCCGAGGCGCACGCGCGGCTGCGCGGGATCGACACCGCCGACGCGCTCGCGCTGCCGGGCGTGGTCGCGGTCCTCACCCACGACGACCTGCCGCTGGCGGGCGGCTCGGGGCGCGTGGCCGAGCCGCTGGCGCGCGCGGAGATCGTCTGGTCGGGCCAGCCGGTCGCGCTCGTGGTCGCCGAGACCGAGGCCGCCGCCGAGGACGGCGCCGCGCTGGTGTCCGTCGACGAGGAGCCGCTGGAGCCGGTGCTCGACCTGGAGGCCGCGCTGGCCGCGGGCGCCGCGCCCGCGCGCGTCACCGAGGTCGCCGGCGGCGGGGACGGCGGCGCCGGCGCGCACGGGGCCGGGGGCGGCGGTGAGGCCGACGGCCAGCCGGACTCGCCCAACGTCGCGGCGTTCGCGCGGTTGCGCGACGGCGACGTCGGGGCCGCCTTCGCGCGTGCCGACGCGGTCGTGTCCGGCCGCTTCGCCACCAACTGGATCCACCAGGCCTACATCGAGCCGCAGTCCGCGCTGGCCTGGCGGGACCCGGACGGGACGCTCGTGGTGCGCTCGAGCACGCAGGGCGCGTTCATGACCCGCCAAGGGCTGGCGGACCTGCTCGGGCTGGCGCTGGACCGCGTGCGCGTGCAGCCGGCGCCGCTCGGCGGCGCGTTCGGCGGCAAGCTGATGATCGTCGAGCCGCTGGCCGCGGCGGCGGCGCTGGCCGTCGGGCGCCCGGTGCGGCTCGTGTTCGCGCGCACGGAGGACTTCGCGGCCGCCAACCCGGCGCCCGGGCAGCTGATCGACCTCGAGCTGGGCGCGACCCGCGACGGCGAGCTGACCGCGATCCGCGGCCGCGTGGTCGGCGACCGCGGCGGGCTGGGGGAGATGGGCGTCGAGTCGATCTCGGCCAACCTCGCCGCCGGGCCGTACCGCTGGGCCGCGCACGACGTGACCGCGATCGGCGTGACCACCAACCGCGTCTCGGCCGGCGCCTACCGCGCGCCGGGCGCGCCGCCCGCGGCGTTCGCGGTCGAGACCCTGCTCGACCGGCTCGCCCAGCAGCTCGCGCTGGACCCGATCGAGCTGCGCCTGCGCAACGTGCTGGAGGCCGGCGACGCCGGCCTGGACGGGCAGGAGATCAAGTCCTTCGGCGCCCGCGAGTGCCTGGAGGCGGTGCGCGAGCATCCGCTGTGGGCGCGCCGCGGCGAGCTGCCCGCGGGCGAGGGGATCGGCGTCGCGCTCGGGTTCTGGCCCGGCGGGCTGGAGCCCGCGGGCGCGGTCTGCCGACTCGACGGCGACGGCAAGCTGACCGTCGTCACCGCGGCCGCCGACATGAGCGGGATCGAGAACGCCTTCATCGCGATCGCGGCCGCCACGTTCGGGGTGGCCGAGGACGACGTGCGCGTGTCGTTCGGGGACACCGCGAGCGCCCCGTACGGCGGCGTCGCCGGCGGCTCGAAGATCACCTACACGTACGGCCGCGCGATCGAGCGCGCCGCCGAGCAGGCGCGCGAGCGGCTGCTGGACGTCGCCGCCTCCGAGCTCGAGATCGCGCCCGAGGACCTCGAGCTGGCCGACGGCGAGGTCCGGCCCGTGGGCGCGCCCGGGCGCGGCGTGGCGATCGCCGAGCTGGCGGCCAAGACGTACTCGTTCGGGTCCGCGTACGCGCCGATCGAGGGCCACGGCGGCGTCGCCCAGGTCTCGCGGGCGCCGGGCGCGGCGGCGCACGTCTCGCACGTGCGCGTCGACCCCGACACGGGCGCCGTGGACGTGCTCGCCCACGTCGTGGCCCAGGACGTCGGCCGCGCGCTCAACCCCGCGCTGGTCGAGGGCCAGCTGCACGGCGGCACCGTGCAGGGCATCGGCTGGGCGCTGCTGGAGGAGCTCGCGCACGACGAGCACGGCCAGCTGCGCGGCGGCTCGTTCGCCGACTACGCGCTGCCGTCCAGCGACCGCGTGCCGCCGATCGAGACCCTGATCGTCGAGGTCCCGGCGCCGGACGGGCCGTTCGGCGCCAAGGGCATCGGCGAGCCGCCGGTGTGCGGCGTGCCGGGCGCGATCGCCAACGCGACCGCGGCGGCCACCGGCGCGCGGCTGACGCAGCTGCCGATGTCGCCGCAGCGCGTCTGGGAGGCGCTCAGAGGCTGATCTCGCGCTGCTCGCGCGCCGAGCGATAGCAGGCGTCGACGATGCGGGCGAGCGCGGCGGCGCCCGCGCCGTCGTTGCCCTCCCACTCGCCGGAGCGGATCGTCTCCACGAACTCGGCCACGACCGCGTCGTGCTTGCCGCCCGGCGGCGCGTCCAGGCGCTCGATGACGGCCTTGCCGTCCTGGTCGCCGAACAGCTGCAGCGAGCCGACCTCGGCGTAGTCGTCGACGATCCACTCCGCGCCGCCCTCGGTGCCGTAGAGCGTCGCGCCGAACTGGTCGCCTTCGGCGCGGTGCGCGGCCCAGCTGGCCTCCAGCAGCAGCGTGCCGCCGTCGTCGAGGCGCATGAACACCGTGGCGATGTCCTCGACGTCGAACGTCGGGTCCCCGGCCACGCCGGACTTGCCGGCGTCCGAGCCGCCGAAGCCGTTCTTGCCCAGCAGGTCGTAGGTCGAGGCGCTGACGGACTTCACGCTCGGGTTGCCGAGCAGGTACAGCGTGAAGTCGAGCACGTGCACGCCGATGTCGACCAGCGGGCCGCCGCCCGCCAGCTCGGCGCGCGTGAACCACGAGCCGGGGGTGGGGATGCCGGTCCGCCGCAGCCACCACGCCTTCGTGTAGTACGGGCGCCCGAGCCGGCCGGCGTCGACCGCCTCCTTGAGGCGCTGGATGTCGCCGCGGCGGCGGTGGTTGAAGGCGACGTCGAGCACGCGGTTCGCGCGCCGCGCGGCGGCCACCATCTCGGCCGCCTGGTCGCCGTTGAGCGCGATCGGCTTCTCCGAGAGCACGTGCATCCCGCGCTCGAACGCGGCGATCGCGATCGGCGCGTGCAGGAAGGTCGGGACCGCGACGCTGACCGCGTCGAGGTCGAGCCGCAGGAGGTCCTGCCAGTCCGCGAAGTCGTGCGCGATGCCGTGCTCGGCCGCGAGCTCGCGGCGGACGTCGTCCTCCAGCCCGGCGATCCCCGCGATCTCGACGCCGTCGAGGCGCTCGTAGGCGTTGATGTGCTGCTGGCCGGCCCAGCCGACGCCGACGACGCCGACCTTCACCGCCACCACCCGACGGGCGACTGGGGGCTGCCGAACTCGTTCGTGCGCAGGCGCGGCGCCGCCCACTCGACGGCGTTGGCGAGCACGCGCTTGACGTCCGGGTGGTGGTAGACGGGGTAGTCCTGGTCGCCGGGGGAGAAGTAGAAGATCCGCCCGGCCCCGCGCGTGAACGTGCACCCGCTGCGGAACACCTCGCCGCCGGCGAAGCTCGAGACGAAGATCAGCTCGTCGGGCGCCGGGATCGCGAACGGCTCGCTGTACATCTCCTGGGCGTCGATCACGATCGGGTGCGGGACGCCCGCGGCGATCGGGTGGCTCGGGTCGACGGTCCACACGAGCTCGCGCTCGCCCTCGTTGCGCCAGCGCAGGTCGCACGGGGTGCCCAGCAGGCGCCGGAAGAGCTTCGAGTAGTGGCCGGAGTGCAGGACGAGCAGGCCCATGCCGCCCAGCACGGCCTCGTGGACGCGCTCGACGACCGCGTCGGCGACGTCGTCGTGGGCGATGTGCCCCCACCAGGTCAGGACGTCGGTCTCGGCCAGCACCTCGGGCGTGAGGCCGTGCTCGGGCTGGTCGAGCGTCGCGGTGCGAACGCTGACGCGCTCGCCGAGCAGCTCGGCCAGGCCGGCGGCGATCGCGCCGTGCATCCCCTCGGGATACAGGGCGCGGACGGCCTCTTCGGTGCGTTCGTGGACGTTCTCGCCCCAGACGGTGACCCGCACGATCTCGCTCACCTACCCACGACTAGCACGCCGCCAACCGGCGAACTTGGGATAGTGCGTCGGGTGCGCCAGTTGAGCAGCCTCGACGCGCAGTTCCTGGCCGTGGAGTCGGCACGGGTCTACGGTCACGTGGCGTTCCTGGGCATCTACGACCCGTCGACCGCGCCGGGCGGCAAGCTCGGCGGGCCCGAGGTCCGCGCGCTGCTCGCGGAGCGCCTGCACCTGCTGCCGCCGCTGCGCTGGCGGCTCGTCGAGGTGCCGCTCGGGCTCGACCTGCCCTACTGGGTCGAGGACCCGGACTTCGACCTCGAGTTCCACATCCGCGAGACCGCGCTGCCCGCGCCGGGCGACGAGCGCCAGCTGGCCGAGACCGTCCAGCGCGTGTTCGGCCGCCCGCTCGACCGCGGCCGGCCGCTGTGGGAGATCTACGTCATCCACGGGCTCGAGGGCGGGCGCGTGGGGCTGCTGACCAAGATCCATCACGCCGCCGTCGACGGGCTGTCGGGCAACGAGATCATGGCGATCGTGCTGGACCCGACGCCCGAGGGTCGCACGGTCTCGCCCCCGCCGCCCGCCGCGCCGCCGGCGCGGGTGCCGCGCGACCGCGACATGCTCGTGCGCGGCCTGCGCGGGATCCCGCGCTACCCGCTGCGGGCGCTGCGCTCGCTGCCGCGGGCGGTCGCGGGGTTCACGGACCTGCCGGGCGCGAACGCGCTGCCGGGGCTGCCGACGCTCTCGCACGTCTACTCGCGCGTGCGCCGCACGCTGGGCTCGGACGAGGGCGCCGACATCCTCGAGGTGACGACGGCGCGGCCGCCCAAGACGCCGTTCAACGGGCCGGTCTCGCCGCACCGGCGGTTCGCGTTCGGCTCGCTCTCGCTCGACGCCGTGCGCCAGGTCCGGCGCGAGTTCGGCGTGACCGTCAACGACGTCGTCGTGACGCTGTGCGCGGGCGCGGTGCGCGAGTGGCTGCAGGAGCGCGACGCGCTGCCCGAGGACCCGCTGGTGGCGATGATCCCGATGTCCGTGCGCAAGCGCGACGAGCGCGGCACGTGGGGCAACCGGATCTCGATGATGGTCGTGCCGATCCCGACCAACGAGCCCGACCCGGCGACGCGGCTGCGGCGCACGCACGAGCTGCTGCGCAGCGCCAAGGAGCGCCACAGCGCCCTGCCGGCCTCGCTGCTGACGGACGCGACCGCGTTCATCCCGCCCGCGGTCGCCTCGCTGGCGGCGCGCAACACGGTCGACATCCTCAGCCGCACGCGCCCGCCGCTGAACCTCGTCATCTCCAACGTGCCCGGGCCGCGGTCGTCGCTGTACTGCGCGGGCGCCGAGCTGGTCGCCAACTACCCGCTGTCGGTGATCGTGGACGGGGTCGGGCTGAACATCACGGTCGTGTCCTACAAGAACCGCGTCGACTTCGGGATCGTGGGAGACAGGGAGCAGATCGACGACGCGTGGGCGTTCCTGGAGAGCGCCGGCCACGCGTTGCAGGAGCTCGAGGAGATCGGCCAGAGGAGGTAGTCGTGCCCGTACAGCCGCCGACCAGGGAGCAGCTGGAGTGGCTCGCCGACGCGTTCCACATGACGCTCAGCGAGGAGGAGCTGGAGGTGTTCAGCGCCGCCGCGGGGCCGGCGCTCGCCGGGTTCACGCGGCTCGACGAGTACGCGGACGAGCGGTTGCCGGTCAAGTACCCGCGCGCCGACCTCGGGCACCGGCCGGTGGGCGAGGAGAACCCCGGCAACGGGTGGGCGTGGGTGTGCTCGGTCCCCGGGGCGGACTCCGGGCCGCTGGCGGGCAAGACCGTCGGCGTCAAGGACAACGTCTGCCTGGCCGGGATCCCGATGCTCAACGGCTCGCCGATCATGGAGGGCTACGTCCCGCGCGAGGACGCGACCGTGGTCACGCGGCTGCTCGACGCGGGCGCGCACATCGTCGGCAAGACCGCGGTGCCG
>Ga0182742_1005426_pt1 | contig 10770 bp, 18 predicted proteins | sample eDN5th37CBELigMG_FD_128880 | JGI IMG/M metagenome (GOLD analysis project Ga0182742, IMG submission 128880) | Enriched Miracle-Growth compost microbial communities from Emeryville, California, USA - eDNA 5th pass 37_C BE-Lig MG (version 2)... ... | reverse complement strand
GATTGCTTTAATAAACCAACACTATAAACAATGCCTAATCTTATACCCACCCCTTATCCCTTGTATACCCATAGGAATTATTCGTTTTTAATATATGAAAGCAGTAATTCTTCTAACCATTTAGGTACATAATCAACCTGTTTTCTCTTCATGATTTTGCCTAAAATTTCTGCTGCATCTTCTTCTTTAAAGAACCTGTTTCTAACGTAGCAATCATTACTACAAAACTTCCGTTTTTTTACTCTTTCCGATAAATATTCTTTCCTACAATAATCACACCGCAGCTTATAAATTTTAGGATTATCCTTTTCCCATTTCCGTTTACATTCGATAGAACAATATTTCCTTTTTTTACCCATTACTTTTTGCTCTAATTTCGAACCACAAGTTAAGCAATATACATGCGTTATTTTTTGTTTAAATTTCTCATCTTCATCTTTGTTTACGACTAACTCAATTGCACGGCCATCAAGTCCATGCCTTTTACAATAACCCCTAATGATATCACGTGATAACCCCAGTGCATCTCCTATTCTCTTATAACCAATGCCCTCGTACCTCATAATCCTAATCTGACTTCTTTGTTCATCATTCATGTTCACATCAACTCCTTAACAAATGGTAGCCTAGTAATCACTCGGAACGAGCTATTTGTCAAGGAGTTGTTCGTAGCTGAAATTGTCTTGGTCATCTTTCTAATTCACACAGCACTCGTCGATGAGTGAAAATAGAAATTAAACGAAGTTTTTGTTACTCTTTCATGCGTAAATTGAATAGTTCTGCTTAAAAAATAACCATTATGAATATTATATATTGCCTAATCAGAAGGGTTACAGAAGAGGACTATTTAGATTTACTAATTTAACACTCCTGTCCTCTTTATCTTAACTGATACATTCGTCTCTATTAAAACTTTCGGATATATATCATACCACTCGTTGTCTTCTAATTTAGAGTATTGTCTTAAACTTTTTATTTTCCTCCCAAAACCTAATGGGTCTGATTTCATTTCTTGCAATTTAGAGATAATTGATTTAAACTCATTATTCATCTTTTTCGAAATAAGCTTTTCGACCTTTTTTGTATTTTCGGAATTAAAGTCGATAGTCGAGGACACTTCATTAATCTCAATCGATACTTGAAGGCTCAATACTACATGATCTTTACTAATAATCTTATAATCAGATTTTGAGTATGTAGGTTTAAAACTAATTTCTATACTTTCAAGTCCATCTTCAATTGAAATTTCCTCTTCTCTAAGTTCTTCAACAGGGATTGAAATGGTCTTATAACCAAATACTTTTTTCCCTTTAGATAATTTTATATAAAGATTTTCTTGAGTAGAAATTGTCCCAACCATTTTATCAACATTAAAGATGGCTACACTCTGGACGACAGGTGTTTTATCTAATTTAAGAACAGGAAGTGTAGGATCGACACCAACTTCATAATATAAAGATATAAAATCGTGAATGTTTATATTATTTAACATCTCTTTGTCTACTTGTTTTTTCAAACATATTGTAAATATAGGTTCCAATGTCTGAAGCATCTTCATATTCCGATTTATTCACTAATTCCTCTACAGATCCATTTACAATCGCAACATAAACAAGTGAACCTATCGTATTGTCCCTTTGTATTGTATCTAACAATTTCTTTATGCCTCTTTCTTGTGCTAATCTATCTTGAAACATGATTGTTCTTAATTGACCTGATGTGATATCATGATTGGTTTTTTTCTCTAACTTCTGTCTTATTTCTTTACTATTTTTTCCTGTTTCAGATATTATATATTGAGTCTGGGGTTTATTAGGATTAAATTGCAATAGGGCCACTGTTCCTTTAATTTTGTTATTATCAAGCAAATCATAACCTAAAACTGTTGATATTCCTTGTTCCTCTAATGTCTTATATTAGGATTAGAAATATTATGTCTTAATACTTTAATATTTGTGGATAATGATTCCGTAAATGATATTTTAGGACCATAAACAAGGGATTCTGTTTCCGCTTTTTCAAGGGACCTCTCAACAGGATCACCTACACCAGCAAATAGTCCTTTTCTTTCAAATGGTAAATAAATAAATGTAAAACCATCCAATATATACTTTGAAATATCATTTGTATCTACTAGTTCTTTAACTTCGGTAATTGGTAAGTGTTCAAACAAGTAATTTAGATTAATTTCTTCAGGTGTAGAATGATTTAAGAAAGAAATGATATTTTTTTCTATTGATATACGGTTAACAAGATTCTTTAAAAAGTACAATTCAATTGTTTTATTTCCGACTGTTACGGTTCTATTAACTAAATCAGGAGAGTTAGATAATTGTTGTTTAATACTTTCAACATCAATTTGCTTAGCCTGTTTTTTTAAAAAATTCACATAAATCTCCCTTATACTCCAAATTTAACCTTTAATATTTTTCACAATATAAAATTTCTTATACACATAACTTTCCTTGTATATTTTTTAATTCTAAGAAGAAAATACATGTGATAAAAAAACAAGGAGTGATTTGTATGTCATTAACACCGTATGATCCATTTAGACAACTAGCAAATATGAGAAGAAATTTTGACCGTTTTTTCTCTGACTTCCCTCTAGATCTTGGGATGGAAAACAATAATTTTGGGAATATCAGAGTTGATGTGCATGAAACTGAAAATGAAGTAATTGCTTCATGTGATATTCCAGGTCTTGAGAAAAAGGAAGATGTAAATATTGATATTGAAAATAATATGTTAAGCATCAACGGTACCATCAATAAAACAAATGAGATTAAAGAAGAAAGTATGTATAGAAAAGAACGCTATACAGGTAGCTTTCATAGGACTGTATCCTTGCCAAGCCCTGTATCTAATGAGGGAGTAAAAGCAACCTATAAGAACGGTGTTCTTGAAGTCAGAATGCCAAAGAAAACAAATGATAACAAAAAGAAAATTGATGTGGACTTTCATTAAATGAGTAAATTATTACCCGTTATGAAAGAGTTCGGCAAAGATTACTTGCAAGAAATAGCTAATGAACAACCAGATTTAGTTGATTTACTTATTTTAACTGTACATTTACCCTCTCATAAGAAAAAATTTATATTAAAGCAGTTAAACAATGATATTAAGAAATCTTTTCTCATACAATAATGTATTACATTTGCATTACTTCATAAATTGGAGTAATGCTATTATTTTTATTAATAAAGAGGGTAAAGGGAGGGAAACACACTTACCCCTAATTTCATGAAACGGGCTCAATAATAAAAAAACTTTTTTGCAGAAATAAAACCGATTCAGTGTGGTAAGCTTTGATTCTACCGATGAAGCATTTTTTATTTGGCCATACTTATATAATTTTTAAAGAGGAGTGATAAAAAGTGCCAAGAGTTAAGTATACCGAAAGTGATGTTGCATTGATGGCAAGGATGATGAGGGCAGAAGCTGAGGGTGAAGGGCGACTGGGGATGCTAATGGTTGGTAATGTTATTGTAAACAGAGATACCAAGCTACTTTAACTCTATCAACGCCACGCACTCGACGTGTGTTATCATAAATGCTTGATACATTTTCGCTAAAAATACCCATTTCGCGTAAATTTATACATGTATAAGATTGTTGTTCCATAGTTTTTCCATCATTCAAATTCAATATCCATTTATTTAAAGCTAACTTTTTAGGGTATCACTAGAGCGATTGCTTTAACAAACCAACACCATAAACAATGCCTAATATTATACCCACCCCTTATCCCTTGTATACCCATAGGAATTAGTCGTTTTTTATATATGAAAGCAGTAATTCTTCTAACCATTTAGGTACATAATCAACCTGTTTTCTCTTCATGATTTTGCCTAAGATCTCTGCTGCATCTTCTTCTTTAAAGAACCTGTTTCTAACGTAGCAATCATTACTACAAAACTTCCGCTTTTTTACTCTTTCCGATAAATATTCTTTTCTACAGTAATCACACCTCAGCTTATAAATTTTAGGATTATCCTTTTCCCACTTCCGTTTACATTCGATTGAACAATACTTCCTTTTTTTCCCCATTCCTTTTTGCTCTAATTTCGAACCACAAGTTAAGCAATATGCATGCGCTATTTTCTGCTTAAATTTTTCATCTTCATCTTGGTTTATCACTAACTCAGTTGCACGGCCATCAAGTCCATGCCTTTTACAATAATTTCTAATGATATCACGAGATAACCCCAGCGTTTTTCCTATCTTCATATAGCCGACACCTTGGTACCTCAATATCCTAATTTGGTTTCTTTGTTCATCATTCAAATTTAAAACACTCCTTTACAAATGATAGCCTAGTAATCACTCTGAAAGGTCTATTTGTCAAGGAGTTGAAAAATAACAACACATTTTTAATAAATATCAGTATTTAGTTTTTTCAACTTTACTAAATTTCCAACAAATCCAATAAAGCCCGTAACAGAAAATACTATGGGAATAAGCAATGAATTAACAGTGGATGCTGTTTCAATTGCTAAACGATACACCCCAAAAAGACATATAATAAGACTGCCGATTAGTCCAATAATCAATTTTGTTTTTTTGTCCATGCAAAACACCTCATGACTTCCTCTTTTAACAATCTTTCCTAACTTAAAGTCACCCTTCTGATATTGGCATATACTTTGTAAAATAAGCACCTAAAATCAACAAAACAACAGTAATAGACCAATTTAATAGCCCCATAAAATTAAACCAGTAAGCTAATAGGTTTGTTATGGCAATAAGAAAAAAACAAATTGAAGTCAGAGCACTTTTTATTCCTGTAATGCCCGCTTTCTTTCTTTTTTTTACAACAACAGATATTGAAAAGACAAGAGCGATTATTAGTATTATAGATAAAATAATCGGTACCAGTTTAACCGCCTCCTTTATAGTAACCGTGTCCCCCCTATTTTTAATATACGTTTTGCATTATCTTAAGTTTCATTTCTTATTGAGTTTAAAAGGGGAGACAATAATAAGAAATGGAGATTACCCTTTGGTTAATCCAACCATTTGCTTAGAAAAGTGGATACCAAGGTTGTAGGATGGGGTTAATTACTTGTACTTTCTGAACAAATCCAATTTAAGATCATCACATCCTACTTATCTTTTGCAGTAATAACGGCCCCAGTCATGGCATCAATGTACCGGATGGGAGTTCTGGTAAACCTATCACACGCTTGATAGACAAGAATATGGGATTCTGTTTCTTCGTCATAATCTTTGTTCCAAGCTAATTCAAAATCTAAGTGACTGAAAAATATTTTTCTCGCCTCTTTTTTTGAAATCGCTGGTTCTGTAGGGATTTGGCTCAATTGTTCCATATCAAAACTTGGCCCGCTATAATGATCAATTTGTCCTGTTTCACGATTAACTGCAACGATTACTATTTCTAACTGAACGGGTATGCCATTGCCGTTATGTATACGGAAAGAAAATGCTTCATTTTTTCTAGTATCGTCCACTTCATCTTCATTCTCTCGAACAATTAATTGTAGATACTTATGATAATCTGGAAGAATCATTTGAAGAAAGTCAGTAGCCTTTTGTAAACATTCTTCATGAGTAAGCTTGAGATCGCCACTTCGTTCATTGAACCACATAAAACTTCTGACTTTTCCTGTTTTCTTTGAAATGAAGGCTTTAACTGTATCCTCTGAATGTCTCTTGAAAAAGCCATCTATGGATAAATCCTGATCCTTCATCTCCCAGTTCCGATCACGCCACACAATTCCCGTTTCTCCCCCCATATCGACTTCCCGAATTATTTCCATTCCCTCCCTAATACCAATGACCACTTTTATCGATAAATCTTTTTGTTTGGTCGTATTGGAAGGAGGAAGTGGAACATAAGTTTCTGGAACATCTTCATCATGGATAATGCTTAAGGTCGGAGTTAATATATCCGCTCTATATTTCATGAAAGATGGCTCTGGTTCATAGACAAGACGGAGATCATCTTCTTCTACATCATGAATAATAGTATAAAGATTTGTAATTGTTTGCTGAAAATCAAGTCTATTTTGTTCGTGTTCAATCAGTTTTTCTTTTGAAATCAGAATGGTTGGTATTTCTGGTATATGCCCCGCAACTTTATAAGAAAATTTAATAATATTCCCCACTTGGTCTACGTCAATAAAACAACCAGCAGACTTAAGCGGTAAGTTCATGATAATCCGCTCATAGTTAAAGCGAAAGGCTTGATCCAATTTTTTTATTTCATAAAAGGTTAAATCGCTTAAAGCGTCAGGATAGTGACTAAGAAAAAATTGCTCCGCTCGTTCTTTTCTTTCCTCTACTTCTAATGGAACCGGATTGGGATCCCTACCATCATCCATGTCAATTGATAAACTTGTTAAATTACCGACCAAATCGAGATTTATAGTAATCCCTTTATCTTTTTCTTCGTTTGCCCATGAAAAAATTGCCTCTCCTTCACCATTCTCTCCCTCAGCATACTCCTCTATGATAGGCTTAAAATCAGCAGGAATTGAGACCAATGATAATGCTCGTTTTCTTAATTCTTCTCTATTCAATTTTGCCACCTCCACATTTGTTCTTTATCAAAGATCCTATTGCACGAACATACATTATAATTCGAAACTGCTCTAATCCTTTTCTACTTCCCCTAGGTACTTTTTAATTAATCCTTCAGCCTCTTTAATACCAGCTTACGTTAAGTAAACAGATTTGGAGCGGATGCTCCCTCGTGTTAGATCATCATCAGTTAATTCATTTAATGTATCAAACGGATATCCCTTCCACTTCTTCTCATTTGTCCTGGAAGTTCATTTTCTTTCCATGATGTTAAGTATAATAATAACAGAGTAAGCTCCTTAATCTTTCCCTCCATGTCTAACAAAACCCTTCCTAAATCAGTGTTAGTTTTAGCTTATTAGAAAATCCAACTATTTACAATCATGTTTCTTCATCGTTAGCTCTGTCTAACATAGGGAATAAGACTTTACTAGAATCACTAGTTAAAAATTTATAGTATACTATTTTTACCAACTACTCCCGAGGTGATATTATGTGGAATATATCGAAAGAAGCAAAAGAAAAATTTTTAAAATATAATCTTCTTCCCATCCATGAATCCGATCACGAGTGGGAAATTGTATTAAGAGAAGCAAAAGAAGAAGGGGAAGATCTTAATACTCGTTTAAACGAAGAGATTGAAGAGGTACGAGAGGAATTGTTACATGTGTTACCTAGCCGCTTCATTCCATATTTGAAAAATGGTACATTAAACCAACCTACACTACCAAAAGCAGTGCGTGAAGATTATTTACAATGGATGAGAGAGGCGGACAAGGAATTTGAACAAGTTTTAAGTGCTGCCCATGAAAATACGAAGATGGCCGTTACATACTTGCCAGCTTCTATACAAGATATCTTTGCGGAAAGTTTGCATGATTCAACTATTGAGCGAATTGAACGAGAAAAGGATACGCTTCACCTTTACGTTAATACAGATGGTGGGTTTTCCTCAAAATCGCTTATCCATTTCATTTTTAAAGGAGTTAAATCTGAAGAAACGGATGAGCCAATCCAAGTTGGACAATGGTTTATTTATGATGAGTTACAGAAAAACGATGATGGATTTGCGTTTCGTGTATTATTTGAATGTCCGGTAAGCCAGTGGACAATTGCAATGCAGGAGCTAGATGCCCAGTATTTTTATCGTCCATTGGAATATACGATATTGAGAGATGAAGAGAAGCTTGAGGATATGTCAATTACTGATTACATCGCAAAGTTAAATTCAGAGAATCGTTATTGGTTCATTACACCACATGTAGAGTGTGCCATTCAATCATTATCGGAAACCTTCGTCATAGAAAACGGGTCGATTGAATTTGGACAAAATGAAATGGTTGTTACTGTAGGGAATGAACGTTATTCGTATGATTTAAGCGAATACAATCCAATTAAGTTTATTTACACGGACGTTTATGAAGATCCATATGCGCATCTTAACAAGCCTGTGTCAACAGAAGAAATCGAAGTAGCGGCATTGAGTGATGATTTAGAATTACAAGTACGAGCATGGAACACAATGTATGCAAATCCTAAAGAATTGGCAGACGTTATTAATCGCGTATTATGGAAAATAGAAATTACGGAAGAAAATGAAATGATGTTAAGCATTTATGCAAGTCATTTTTATAAAGAAGAAATTTTGAAAGAAGCAGTTATCGAAAAATTCCGCACGTTAATTGATTAGCTTATACATTGGGGGATCAGATATGATTGGTTTGCTTAATATTGGCAGCCTCGCGCTTGGACTAATTGCTTGGATACTGCCTGTTGTTAATCTCATGCAATATGATAAGCATGACCACAGGAATTGGGTCGCTCTCTCCATTTTGAGCATCAGTGCTTGTGCTATTTCGCTATGTTTCCAGATTTTCTATAACTATCATCTGGTAAAGATTGAGGATTGGTCTGCTCTTATGGACACAATGGGTGCTGTGGCGTTCGTCGCAGCTGCTCTTCTCATCGTTACCATCATATTAAATGCAATTACCCTGATCGTATATCGTGACTGGACAGCAAAGTAGGATATAAATCCCAGCTTGTAAGGTTGTAATCTATAACTAATTCAAAGTCATAAAGAATTAATTCACGCTTTGCTTATTATATATCGAAGATTGTGAAAGGTCTTAAAGTAACGGAGTGCGATTGCTGAACAAGGGCAGTCGCTTTTTCACTAACGTGGCAGTTTAGTCAAAGAAGCGATTTAGCTCTTATTCAACAATCAGGCCAGTTAATTGAATAAGGTATTGAGTGTATTGGAATATTTTGTGATAATAATGAGATGTACATAAGAAAAACACAGAGGTGGTAACAATGGGTATATTTTTTGCGTATATTGGATGGTTATTTATGCCGATCCTTTGTAGTATAACTTTTTGTTTAAATTTAGTCTCTATTATAAAAAAGATTTTTAATGAAGAACCTACAGTCAGGAATACCTTCTGGCTAACCCTATCATTTACCCTGATAATGTGGAGCATTGCGATAATTTCATCTATAGGTGATGCTTGAAAAATGCTCATTTCCGAAACATAAGAAGTAGATGGTTATTATAGGGGAGGGAGAGCAAGTGGAGTTAGTTGGTATTTTTGGAATCATAATATTATTCCTTATTCTTCTATCTATTGAGGGTTCATTAAGGAAGTTAAATAAAACCAATTCTGAAATCCTAGAAGAATTACGAAACAAAAATAAATAATGTGTCATTCAAAACAAAAGTTATTCCATTGTAGGGGCTCATCCGGAACAGGATGAGCTTGTTTTTAGCTTTCAAATTTTTCTTGTGTAAGCTGCTAGATTTTGAAATAATTGGTATTGTGTTAAAGGGCAGGATTGTTGAAGAACGGATTTTTAGAAATATCTTGATTAATAACTAATAAAGTGGTGATCTGATGAAAAAGACGGGACTTATTCTAGGCATTGTAATAGTTATTATTGGTGTGTTCATATTTGTATATAAACCATATTATCCCTCCCTTCCAATAGAAAATTTATCAGCAAACCAAGCAATTGATAGCCTAAAAGAATCGGATAGTAAAATAGCTGAAATTGCAGTAGAAGGAAATTATATTTGGTATATAACATTTATTGGGAATAAAGGCATATCGATTGCTGATGAAAATATTAAACAATTGGTTGTATCAAATGGATGGGAATTTAAAGAAAAAGTTGGCGCAGTCTATTCTTTGAAAAAGACGATAATAGCTTAATTGCGACTACTCAAATGTGGACTAAAAATTATGTTCTCGTTAAAATTTCGAGTGACTATAAAAAATTTTGACAGGTTCTTTGATAAGCTAACAGTGGCGTTTGATGAACAATTAGCAATTATTTGGCAGGTTTGTTTAAGCGATGTGTATCTATTTGAACAACAATAGGAATATATAAGAGGAGGATGTTTGTGATTGGCTTCTTAGAAATTGTATTTCAAGTATCTGGAGTAGTGTTGCTCCTATGTGCAATTTATTATTATTTTCATTTTAAGAAGATCAAAAGAGAAAGGAAACTCACTCCAACTGAGTTAACAGTTCACGTTTTAACTCAAATAGCATTTTTTCTTTTGGGAAGTTGTTATTTACTTCTACTTTTGGATAAAAATTATTAAACATACGGGGGCAATAACTGAAGATCAGCTAATTGATGACCAGCTATTGTCCTTTTTCAATTAACGGGCAGTTTACTTAAATTACTTTAACATTATTAGGGAGGGGAGTAGATGATTGCTCAAGCTTTCATTATAAATGACCATAAGGTGTTAATGGTAAATCAATACGTCCAAAGAGGGGCGATTATTTGGAATTTCCCTGGTGGGGGTATTGAGAACGAAGAAACACCAATTCAAGCTTGTGAAAGGGAAGTAAAAGAAGAAACAGGGTATGACATAGTAGTAAAAAAAAACTTCTTTATAATAACATAAATAAGTATACATATATAGCTGAAATTGTAGGTGGAGAAATCTACTTAAATAAAGAATTGAAAGAAAACAAAGATATTATTGATGTTGCTTGGGTGTCAATTGATGATAAAGATAAGTGGGATGATTTCACTCTTCCAATATTAGATTTATATATAAAATCGTTAAGGTAATAGATATTATTATTCAACTACCATGAAAATAAACTTCCGTAACTTGGAAAAAAGGCAATACTAAAGAAAACGCAGCTCATTCGTTTTTTTTAAGAGAGGAGCGCCTGATTCGTTGGTTTTATTGAGGTAGATCTACTG
>Ga0182742_1005425_pt1 | contig 10776 bp, 9 predicted proteins | sample eDN5th37CBELigMG_FD_128880 | JGI IMG/M metagenome (GOLD analysis project Ga0182742, IMG submission 128880) | Enriched Miracle-Growth compost microbial communities from Emeryville, California, USA - eDNA 5th pass 37_C BE-Lig MG (version 2)... ... | reverse complement strand
CATGCTTTTTAATCCATGTTGCAGCAATATCCTTTGCCTTTGCACGATCCCAATCCGCATTTTGTTTTTCAGCAATATCAATATTTGGAGCATTATCCTTCATCCAATTCTCAAACCCTAACGTCCGTTGTCTAGCAGCGAATGCTTTTGGCATTCCTACTATAATCGCAACCTTACCTTCTCCATTTAATTTTTCTGAAATCCATTCTGCAGCTGATTCCCCGTTTAAATCTGCTTTTGGTCCGACAAAATTAGGAGCCTCCTTGATAATTCCGTCATTAACGTTCATTACTGGAATATCCTTTTCGAGAGCACTTTCTACCCCAGGAACAAGATTGCTGTCTGAAATCGGAGAAAGTAACAAAGCACTATACTTTTTGTTAATCATATCTTTTACAATGGCAAGCTGCCCTTCTTCATCTGCTTCACCTTGTGGGGATTTAACATCAATTGTTAGGTTCATTCCTTTATCACTAAACTTTTGAGCCCCTGTTTCCATTCCTTCTTTCAATGTTCTCCAATATTCATTTTCAAACGCTTTTGCGACAGCACCTAATTTTATATCTTCAGTTAATTTAGGTACTTCTCCTAAGCTTGATCTTACCTCTTCATAAGTTTGGCCATCAGCATTATCTGGATTAAATGCCCCTGTTTCTTTTTCTGGAGATGCACTTCCACTACTGCTATTGCTACTACATGCTGTCAATCCTAAAGAAATTGCTAAAACACCCGTTACGAATAAATTTTTCTTTGACTTTTTCATTTTTTTTAGCCCCCTAGAATTTATTGGTAATCGCTTTCAATTCTTATGAAAAAAAATTATGTTTACTAGGTTAGTAATTATTTATTTACTTTTATTTCAAACATTGAAAAGAACATGTTATTTACTGAGATTGCGTCATTTTTCTCAATTGTTTTTTCAATTTCTTCTAATCCAAGCTGATCTATTAAGCTATTAATAATATGAATCGCTTTTACATTTTGTCTAATTTCTGCAAGTGGTTCCTCTCTAATCGGGAATGTGTCAAAATAGATAGCTCCATCATAGTTATACTTTTTCAAATAATACATGAATTCTAGTGTCTGCATTAATGATACTGTCCCAACCATTAGACCATCATCGTGCGTTCCATAACCATCATTAATATGAACTCCGAATAATTTCCCCTTATCTGCTGCAAGACTTAAGCCATACGCAGGATTTTCTCGTTTCATAAGCATATGACAGTAATCGACTGTTACTCCAACGTTTTCACGATTGATTTCATTTACCATTAGTAACGTTAATCCAATACTATCAATTAATGCATATGATCTTTCTTGATATGGCTTATATTCAATACTAATTTGTAAATCTGGTGCGTAATCAGCAAGTGCAGTGACATATTCCCTCACTTGACTCCAGGCTTTTTGATAATCAACTTGAAATGGATAGTCAAATCCGTCAAAGCCTAACCATAAAGTTAAAACCTTCCCACCTAATACTCTACAGGTATCTGCAGCCTCTTTACACAAGGTAAACGCGTCTTCAGCAATCAGCTTATTGTTGTTCCCAAACTCGCCATTAATAAAATGGTTTCTAAACCTTAATGCTAATCCATTTGTACTCATGTTTAAATCTTTTAGCGTTTTATTGATCTCATCCACAGAGTAATTTGAAAAATGTTCTGGATAGTTTAAATCAACACATGTAATTCCATCAATCTCTGAAACTTTTTCTAAAGCTTTAATAATATCTCCATCGACCTTGGGCATAATTGAATTTATCCTTGTAGCTAATTTCATTGTGAGCCTCCAATTTTTTGTTAAATCTTCTTGTTATTGATTTCTTGAATTTAATTTAACATCATAATAAAGCGATTTCAATAACTTTTTTCAAATTTTTTCATCTTTTTTAATTTTTTTTCATTTTTTTTAATATTTTTTCACAGTGGATGTACACAGTTTTTACTAATCAACACATAGAGTACATATAATTCCCCTCTGCTTTTACCAGAAAAAACAACTAAAAAGAGGTCTTAGCTTAAACAGCCAAGACCTCTTTCAACATGCCTCTCATTAGCAGTAAGGAGAAAATATAAAGCTCCAACATAGGATAATTATTTGATGAAATGAACAGGATAAGGGGAGAAAATACCATTTATCAAAAGAGTCTATGAACTCCATCACATTGAAAGATCAACAAAATAGCATAGAACAGGAGAGACAAGTTTGGTTCTTATCTTTTTCATTATAGTCGCAATCTCTCTTTTCATTTTAAATATAAAAAGCGGTATACTTCCTGTTGAAATTGCACTATGTTGGATGATTAATGCAATGATTAATGAATTATTTATTTTAGTTACCGTTGCTAACCTAAAAGTAATTAAAATATCAGAAGAGCTCACTTCCGCCTTGACTATCATAGTAGGTATGACATTTTTAATTCCCATGTTAACTCTTTTCTCCGTAATATATTTTCTAAAGGTTCGATCCATTATAGGTAAAACAGTTATTTTTATACTTTCGTTTTTCGCTCTCTGTACTAATCCATACCTACTTGAAAGGTTTAAATTAGTAAATATCAGTGATTTGTCATTGAGTTTTACATTTATTTACTGGGGAGCTGCATTGATAATAAATATAGTCTTACTCATGGGATATAGAAAAGTATTAATGAGAGCAGGAATAATGTATGAAAGTATTACCTCTTCCAAAAAACTTCGATGAGAATGAGATCTTCGTATTATTAATTATAGCCGGATTAATTATTGTTTCTATTTATTTACCAAAACGCTTCCCCCTACATTTACTCATTCTTTTATTATTGATAAACTCTTGTATTGGACGTACTGTTGATACGAGTATCGCTATTGAACCTTTCGATATCTATAATAGTTTTGATGACAATACACATGAGTTGTTTGATGAGATTACGTATACAATTGTCTATTCCCTATACGGTTACTTATTCTATTATTTTTATGATAAATTTCACAAGATTCCCTCTTGGATAGTTGTTATTCTCTGGGCCTTATTTAGCACAGTATCCGAACGGATTTCGACCTATTTTAATGTGTTTCAGTATAATCATTGGAACTTACTATTCTCATTCCTAGTTTATCTCTTTGTATTTATCCTCCATGTTCTATTTTTTTATTGGACAACGAAACAATTGAAATATACATCTGAACGAGTTAAGTCTTTACAAAGAATTGGTAATAATTAAGTATTAAACAAAAAGAGGCACCCCTTCTTACGGAATGCCCCCTGCTTGTTCATTATCTTGATTTAACCAATGGCTTTGTTAGTAAATTAAAATACCAAGGAAACAAGAATTTAAAAATGATAAAATACACCGGTATTCCATACCATGTGTTCCATCCGTTATTTTTCATGTATCCAACCTGAACTAAGCCTAACTCTAAGACAAAGCATAGCAATGTAAAAAATAATACAAAAAACCATTTCTTTTGAGGCTTATAAAAATTAACATAGATGGTCGCTATACTCGCAGGGACAATGCCAATTAATAACGCATCACTTAGCTCAATGGATATTTTTTTAGCTAGATCAAATAAGTTAAATGTGGACATTGATATCGTATCAAAAGTCCATGTCAATCCTGCTGAAAAAACAAATGTAATAAATATGCCTACCCATGTTAAATTTTTTTTAGGCATGATTAATACAAATACTATCGATATGAACACTAAGGTCCAGACATACCATTCACCTTCATACTTCATAAATTCCATTTAAATCACCTTATTAGTAGGATTCTAAAGCCTTTTTTGTTTATCTTAACTTATTTAATAGGAAAATATACCAAGCTTATTCAACGAAAAAGCTTATAGGTATGTAACTACCTGCAAGCTTTAGCCTAAAAGGTTATACAGTTCATGGTAATCCTCTTCCTCAGTGAATTCATAACCTGTTATTCCGCTTAATTCTGTAGGTCGAATGGAAGTTTTATTGTGTATTTGTTTTTTTCGGTATTGATGAGGGGTTGTGTGAAACGTGTCTTTAAAAAGTTTATGAAAGGAATTTAAATTGGGAAAGCCACATTCTAATGCGATTTGGATGATGGACCGATCGGTTTCTAACAAAAACCGAACCGCATGTTCTAAGCGAATCCCATTTATATATTTAATAAATGACTGTCCCATATGGTGTTGGAAATACCTTGATAGATAGGGAGCCGTAAGTTCCTCAGTATCGGCTAATTCTTGAAGTGTAATGGGATTCATGTAATGATGCTGTATATAATTGGTTAATCGATTCATCCGTTCAATATCTTTTTCAGAGTTGATAATAACATTCTTCTTATCTACCTTAAAATGTGTAACCAGTTGATAGACCACATCTAATAGAAGAGAGTGCACCTTTATTTCATAATTTTCTTCTTTTCTTTTGACAGCTAACATTAGATGGGCAAGCAGAGGTCGAATTTTATTATAGGATTGTTGGTCCATACTCTGGAAGGACTGACAATGGAAAGTTTCGTCTTCAATATTATTGTAAAATTTTTTTATAAAGGTGATTGGTATTTGAATTAGTAATAGTTTATTCTCTTGATCTGACTCCACCCCATGAACTTCATTACTGTTAATGAGCAAAAGGTCATTTTCCTTTAGTACATACTCCTCTCTTCCCACATACACATGTATTTGTCCTTTTAAAACTAATAATAATTCAATTCTGTCATGCCAATGCATCGCTACATACTTTACACTCGTCATTAATGCGAATACAGGAACCTCTTCTTTAATTACAGCGCTTTCATATGGGTATTTCATAAAAGGCAAGGCCTCCTAGTTTTCTTGTTACCTATTAAATACTAAGTTATTCGGAGAAATCCTTTAAAAATTAATTATCTAATAGAAAAATAAGCGGATATTTTTCGCTTAAATGCAGAATGGAGCTATTTTCAGGGTAAATAAGGGAAGGTTTTCCGCTTATGCAATGAAAAATCTCTCATTTTTGAATTTTTCGAGCCAATAGGCGGAATCCCTCCGCCTATTTAAGCCTTTTTTGATAATAATTTCTAATTAAGCGGAATTTCTCCGTCTATTTATCAGCTAGGGTGCTTAACCTGGTCCCCACCCCATAAGTGCGGACCTCTCGATCCTAGTTACGGGAATCAGCTGCTATTTATCGACCAGCTTTTAAAATATACTAAGAGATACTCTTAACAATTAGACCTAATCCCTCAGTAACGGATGTAGCCGGACGTCCAAGAAGTTTTTCGAAATCATTGCTCTCGACTTCTAGTGTTCCTTCTCTTATATCTTTTTGGATGTTCACTACAAGTGGGATAAGGAAATCTGGTACCCCAGCACCTTTCATAATATCCGCATAAGTCGCATCGTCCACCTGTTGTACAGGTACTTCCTTACCCAGTACCGTCCCCAGAGCAGCCGCAATTTCTTCTTGTGTTAATAGCTTACCTGATAATTCGTAAACTGTGTTTTCGTGACCTTCACCAGATAGGACAATTGCTGCTGCCTCTGCATAGTCTTGTTGTAATGCCCAGCCTACTCTTCCCTTTCCAGCTGAAGTCACCCACGGAGCCCCTGCGAGTACGCCTTGTATGCTTGGGGTTTCGTTCTCTAAATACCAATTGTTACGTAAGAAAGAATATGGAATTCCTGTTTGAATAATGGCTTCTTCTGTGGCCTTATGAGTTGGTGCAAGGAAGTTTTTACTTTCCAACGCATTCGCTATGCTAGTGTATACGATAAATTTAACACCAGCACGCTTTGCAGCAGCTACCGCATTCGCATGCTGTCTAATTCTTGTGTCATTATCTCCATCAGCAGAGATCAATAAAAGTCTGTCGATACCTGCAAAAGCAGAATCTAAGGTTTCTGGATGATCAAAATCGCCTTGACGAACTTCCACTCCACGAGATTGAAATCCTTCCGCTTTCTCCGGGTTACGAACACTTACAGCTAATTGATTAGCTGGTACTGTTTTTAATAAAGCTTCAACCACTTTCGTTCCTAATTTACCTGTTGCACCAGTTACTAATAATTTCATTTTCGTATTCCTCCACTCTTTTATTTTTAACCTGTATTTATCTTGATTACATGTATTTATAATAGATACTTCTAACTGTTTTGTCAACAAAACCTTTTTTATTTTTTTCGAATGATACGGTATAATACGTGTATTCAAATTAAATACATGATAATAAAGTAGGTGCATGAAATGTCCATTAGTAGTCGTTTTACTGTTGGGGTTCATATATTAACTCTTATTGAATTAAATAAAGACGGAATTAGCTCATCAGAATTCTTAGCTGGGAGTGTCAACACAAACCCATCTTTGATCAGAAAAATTATGGGGATGCTCAAAAAAGCAGGACTAATAGAAGTACAACCAGGAATAGCTGGGGCAAAACTTGCGAAGGAACCAGCTACTATTACCTTACTTGACGTATATAAGGCGGTTGATGTGGTTAAGGAAAAAGAATTATTCAGTTTACATGATAATCCACACCCGGATTGTCCTGTAGGAAGAAACATTCAAGATTCGATTACTCCTATATTATCAGCCGCTCAATTTGCTTTAGAAAAGGTATTAGGAAATGTGACTATTGAAGAGGTTGTTAAAGACATTGTCGAAAAAGAGAATAGTAACAGTTTATAAGAAAAAGGGACTGCTCATGCAATCCCTTTTTCTTATTTATCCCTTCAATACTTCGTAATGTCTAATGATATCTTTAGCAAGTTGGCTCGAGTCCTCGAGACCACATACTTCTTGAAGAACATATGCCACTCCATGTTCGTTAATCATTGACTGAAGCTTTACTGCATCTTCATCTTCTTTGTAATCAAAAAGTAAGGCTGCAGCAATTGCCTTTGCTAAATTTTCGTAAGATAGGCCCGCTTTTTGAGCTTGTAGGGCTGGACGCACAAGTCGATCCTCTGGTCCAAGCTTTCTTAACGGGGAACGACCTACTCTTGTCACACCGTCATGTAGATGAGCATTTTCAAAACGTTTAATGATTTTCTCAATATATTTCTGATGATCTTCCGGATCTAAATGGTACTGTTTGATTAAATAAGCACCCGTCTCACCAAGTGTAGCCTTCACTTGATTGTAGATATCCATATCTGCTAGAGTTTGGTCAATCGTTTCTTTTTTTGCAAGATAACCGAAATAAGCAATAACAGCATGTCCTGTGTTAACCGTAAACAACTTTCTTTCAATAAATGGAGCTAGTTCAGGAACGATAATCATTCCTTCAATAGGAGGAATTTCTTCCTTAGTTTCGACCACCCATTCATGGTAAGGTTCAACAAGTACATCAAGAGAACCTTGATTATTTTGAATCGGTACGATACGGTCAACAGCAGAATTTAAGAATTCTACATGAGCAAGTACCTTTTCTTGCGTTTGATCATCAAGATGCTCTAAAATATAACCCTTTAATAAGTCAGTAGCGGAAATTTGATTTTCACAGGCAATTACATATAGCTTGTCACTATTTTCTTCTACCCTTGCAGCCAATCCCTTTGCAATTAAAGGTGCGATTCTCGGGAGAATATTAGGTCCAATAGCCGTCGTTAAAAAAGCTGCCTTCTTGATTGTTTCTATTACTTCATTTTCCTGTGTTAAATTATTCAATCCGGATACATTCTCAATAAGAATATTCTCTTGTGCATCTGTGGCAAGCTTCACTTTATATTGTTTTTCTTCATTTAATTGATTAATGATTGATTCGGCAATATCTACGAATGTCACATGGTATCCTGACTGAGAAAAAAGGGCTCCAATAAATCCTCTCCCGATGTTACCTGCTCCAAAATGTACTGCTAGTTTCATTACATCATCCCTCTATCATTTATTTTAAAATTCGACTGTAAATAATCTGAAAAAATAGACTCTAACCTCTTATAAATTAGTTCTTCATTTGCCGATGAAAAAATCAAAATAGCTTCATCGGTTTCAATAATATTTGTACTAATTAAGCTAATAATCTCCTGCTGTCTGTTGCTTGACTCTAATGGGGCCAGCATGAGCAATAGGTTCTTCATCATGACCATGTTTCCATCCATTCCCCTAACCAGACAAGGATTAGGCAGATGAGCAATTTGGAAAATCAGCTCACGCACATGCTTATTTCTTGCATGAAACAAGGCTAAATTGGTTTGAGGAATCCCGAGACCGCCTCTTTTTTCCCTCTCTTTAAGCGAATAAAGAATGTCCTCAGATTCAGTCACTAGATTCTCTTTCTCTGCGAACTGCAACATTTTGTTAAGGATCAATTCCTGGCTTTCCGAATGGTTCATCCTGTAAAATCGGTAATTTTGCATGATGGACTCTATACTCTGTTGAATACTCTTAATGTCCTGCAGCATGTCATGCAAATCGATGTTTTTCTTAACGCCAGATGAAGGTACAGAATGGCGTTCGATCTTTTTGTATTTTTCACCCTTTGCAATGGCTTCAATATTATTCTGTATAAAGCTTTTAATCGTATCAATATTCTCTGTACTCAATAACGGGTTCACTAAAATGTATTCTTTATTGATGAAAGGCAATCTTACAGTGGAAATAATCACGTCATATGCTTGTAAATTTACATGTTCCGATATTTCTTTAATCGACTTAATATCAACTGAATCAATTTCTGCTATTTCTTTTTTGATTCTACTAGCCAACATCTTTGAAGTCCCGATACCGGTAGGGCAAATCACCAAGGCTTTAATCGTCAAATGCTCTTCCTGCATTAATAATGCGGAACCGAAGTGTAACACCATAAAAGCAATCTCATCCTCAGGAAAATAGTCAATGGACTTAAATTCTTCCTTCACACTATTTTTTACTGCCATAAACAAAACCGGATACTTTCGTTTGATTTCTTCCTTGAGTGGATTAAAAGACTCCATCTTCTGTTCGATACGAAAGAGCGCTGGCTCCATATGGGCAAGCAACCCTTGAAATAAGGAGAAGTCATTCGTTAAATTGACCTGAAGCTGATTAGAAACAGAGCGAATCACATTTTTAATCAGTTGAGCAAGTAAAATGTTATCTGGTTCAGCCTCAGCACCTTGAAGCTTTGTACCTTTTAGAATCAATGCTAAAAAAAGAATATCTCTTTTTGTAAGGCTCACATCAAGCTTTCGTTCTAACTCACGACTAATCATCAACATCAGATCATATTCAATTGCAACCTCTTTTTCTTGTAAGATCACATCCTCTTCGAGAAAAAAGTGAGCATCCGTCCTCTTTAGAGTGATATAAATATGTAAAACTACTTCCAAGTATGCTCGATCTGTGACCCGAGCTTGGGTTTTATGAAAGGTAGCATTGACTAAGGTAAGTACTTCTAATAACTCATCATGATGAAAATAATGAAGAATCTTTTCCTCAGATGGACTTCTCTTTTCCAAAATAAATAGTTTTTCTATAAACTCATCGTGAAAATACTGTAGAAAAAAATGGACAAGTGCTCTTCGTTTGTTAGCCTCTGTACCATGCAGTTCTACTCCTACTCCTCTTTTCCTGGTTAACTGTAATTGAAAAACCTCTAGCCATTCCGCCAGTTCGTCAAGATAAATGGCTAATGTTGCTGAACTAACACCAAGATGAGTGGCTAACGTTTGAATTTTAAAAAGTTCTTCTTCATATACAGCTAAAAGTAATCGAAGCTTTTTTTCGAGAGGAGTTTGATCAATAGGAGTACTCCCTGCTATATGCTGTATTAACCTGTATATCTGTTCGTTCTTCCCCTCAATAGAAAGACCTTGATCCATGTTGCGTGTTAGCCTTAGTCCAAACTTCTCCATGATCCTTTCTGTTGCCTTTAAATCACGTTGTATCGTCCTGGTACTTACATTTAGGGAAGAGGCAATTGAGAGAACGGTATGTTTTCCAGAAGTTTTAATAATCAATTCAATGATGGCTTTTTCCCTTGAGGTTATATCCACGGTATCAACTCGTTCCTGAGTGAAATAACTAGAAAATAGAAAAGCGCAGACATACGCTTTTCTATTTTTTATTTCTTATTTACTTTTTACCAATAATATCGATAATCTCTTGAGCTGTTTTTGCCTCAGCCATTTTTTCGATATTTTCCATATCGGAGCAAGTAATTGCGATTCCAGAAAGGATTTCAAGATGTGTACCGTCTTTTCCAGCAATACCGAAGATTAAACGTACTTTCTGTCCATCAAAATCCACGCCATTTGGAACCTGAAGGACTGTAAATCCTGATTTAATAACAGCCTTCTTCGCTTCTTCTGTTCCATGGGGGATCGCAACATCATTTCCCATATACGTAGAAGTCATGTTATCTCTCTCAATCATCGCTTCAATATAGCTTTCATCGACGTAACCTGCATTCTTCAATGCTTGACCAGCAAAGCGGATGGCTTCTTCCTTATTTGCAAACTCCTGGTTGATAAAGACATTTTCAGGACGAAGTAAATCATCGCTATGTGACATTTCTTGTTCCGTGTTATCCGTACCATTCTCTTCTGCCTCATCTACTAAGTCATGAAGAGTTGAGCTTGCCGGAAATTTCAGCTCGCTAATTAGCTTGTCATACTCAGGACTAGATAAGAAATTATCAACAGAAATATGATAAGCATTTGGAACTTTGTTTATTGCTCTAGGAGTTAGCTCCTCCTGTGTTATGACAATTTGAGCGTCCGCTGGGAGATTACTAATAGCCATATTGGTAACCCCGATATCCATTCCCGCTTCTTTTACTTTTTTACGTAACAACGATGCTCCCATAGCGCTTGAACCCATTCCGGCATCACATGCAAAGATAATCTTTGT
>Ga0182742_1005424_pt1 | contig 10777 bp, 10 predicted proteins | sample eDN5th37CBELigMG_FD_128880 | JGI IMG/M metagenome (GOLD analysis project Ga0182742, IMG submission 128880) | Enriched Miracle-Growth compost microbial communities from Emeryville, California, USA - eDNA 5th pass 37_C BE-Lig MG (version 2)... ... | reverse complement strand
TTAAAGAAGTTACCCAAAAATCCTTTATCTGCAATTGGGTTTGTTTCATGAGTGGAGGTAATTGAAGGAGGTCTTACAAATACTCCCTTTTCTAATAGAATAGTTGTTGTACGTTCAAATAAATTTGAAACGTTTTTTAATTGTTCATGGAAAAAATTGCGGATATCCTCCCTTACTGAATCGGATAGTGCCATACTTGTTAAGGACATTCCAATTTTAGACATATTATTTAAATAAAATAGTATAAAAACATCTGTATATATCTTAGGGGCATTTGGGTTTAAATCATCTTTAATGTTAAAGCCTTTGGGGATTGGATAGTTTTCACTTCGTAGTACAGATTCAAAAAGTTGTACAGCAGATTTAGAATTAGAACCCGCCTCATTACAAAGAGATTTAACTTCTTCTAGTTCTGATGTTAATGTAAGATACTCCAAAACAACATTTAACATACTATTATTCATTAACTGTTCCCAACAGTGTGCTAACTCACCAGCAGTTAACTTGGCAGCCTTTTTATTATCCATATAATCAATTCCTTTTTAAGATTAATTTTATATTCTTTAACAAGTATCTGGAATTTTTTTATCAAATATGTAATATTGCATGGAAAATTAATAATTTTTGGTTTGTCAAGGGAGAAATCATAACTAAAAGGGCTTCAAATATTCAGCATTGGGGGACTTTAGTTGAACAAAAAAGGATGGATGAATACAGTTATGAAGCTCCAATACCATTTCCATTTTTTATAGTGAATCAATTTTGTGTACTTTAGAGCGATTACTTCAAAAAATATTATTAGAGAAGTATGCAACAAATAATATAATGCCTTGATATAAGTATTTTTGTTTTCAGGATAAAGAATGTTGAACAATACATTCCATGCAGGAAAAATAAAATATTCAAAAGTAAAATTGCTTTTTATTGTTTTTTTGAAGAAGGTTCTGATGGGATATTTTATATTACCTTTTTCAACAACAAGTGCCCCCATTAACCAGGTGACTACCTGTGTAAACAGGAAAACTACATGTGCTTCACGTATTTTTTTCTTCGGTACAAATTTGATTAACAACATAAACATTATTATCCAAGAAGATATTTCAATGATTTTTTCTTTCTTAAATGTCATCCCTTTTAGGGAAGTTTTTCCTATAAAAATTATTGCTATTCTAAAACAAAGAAAAATGAGACTTTGATGAACAATTCGAAAATGCTGAGCACTATTAAGCTAAAGAAGCAGTTTAGAACAAGGATGCTTTTCTAATAAGAAATTGAAGGGGATGACTATGGAAAATTGGTTAACTGATATTATTAGTGAGTTTAGGTATGTAAGATGACCGTTATTCAAACTTGATAGATCTACATGAAACTCTTCACAGGCTCGTACATCTGAAAGATATTAATAAAATTAATTCTATTCTTGATGATTTACAACTGAACAGCAAACAAAAGGGAAAAGTAAATGAACTCAGAAGTTTATGTAAAAAACTATACGATTTGATTGAGATTAAACTAATTTCACTTGAGTACATAGAATTGAATGAATTGGATTAGTTGGAACGCCGTATACGGTGAAAGTCGCACGTACGGTGTGAACAGGGGGAAAAGGGAACGATTCTCTCAAACCCTTACCTATCTGTTTCAATAAGACAATAAAACCAAACAGAACTTCCGGTTTTATGAAAGTTCTGTTTATTATATTTATATCAACATTAAACATTAACAGAGCCATAGTGTTCTTCAGTCCGTTCTATGAATTTAAATGGGGTAATTTCTAGAACTGCTGCTATTTTAAAAAGGGTATACATTTCTATAAATTTGATTGATTTTCAATAAGACAGTTTTCCGTAATCGGGACATTTAATGAAATAACTTTATTATTCATTATGGTTAGTAAGAACAATATGGGAAACATATGTTAATAAAAGATTTAGAAACGGTTCTTCTAATGAAGAAGGACTCGTTTCGTTTATAACTCTATCAAATCCAGCTAAATAATGGTCACTTAACTATTTAGTTTTATTGCTTCCCCAATTGTCAGTATAAATTAAATTGTCTATTGGTATTCGTTTTCCCCATCCGACTGTCTCTAATACAGGTTGTTCTTGAAACTGATGTGTATACCCAACTGACATCAAACCGATAGGCTCGATATGTGGCGGAATATTAAGTATTTTTCGTATGTCTTGTTTCTTATAAAAGGAAACCCATCCAACTCCAAGCCCTTCAGCCCGAGCAGCTAACCATAAGTTCTGCATAGCACATACTACCGAATAGGCATCTGTTTCTGGTATCGTATTGCGCCCCAGTACATGATCCCCGTTCCTTGTCGGGTCACACGTAAAACAAATCGTAACAGGTGCCTCAAGAATACCTTCAAGTTTTAGCTTTGGATACAACAAAGACCGATCATCTTCAAAATATTTTCCTGCTACTTGTATTTCTTTAGAAACAACGTCATGTAATTGCTGTTTAATTTCGTCTGAGCGAACAACAATGAAATTCCACGGTTGCATAAAGCCAACTGAGGGTGCATGGTGTGCTGCTTTTAAGATTCTGTACAGTTTTTCCTCCTCAATCGGTTGCTTTATAAATGAACGAATATCCCTTCGGCTATAAATTGCATTATAGACACCTTGTTTTTGTTGCACATCAAACTCATGAAGAGTTGCTATTTGCAATGTAGGTTCTGTAGGTAATGCTTCAGATGTCTTCGCTACTTCTGCTGTACCTTTTACCGAACCATCAGTTGAACCAGAAACGCCTGCTTGCTCGAATGTAGACATTTCATTTGCAATTTTAATAGCTGATCTCACAATGGGAAGTGCAATTGCCGTCCCACTTCCTTCTCCAAGACGAAGGTTTAGATTAACAAGTGGCTGTAATCCTAAAAGTTTATTTACAAAGATATGACCCGGTTCCACTGATTGATGTGATGCAATAAGATAATGCACACATGCGGGAGTCATTCGAACCGCTGTCAACGCAGCCACAGCTGTGATGAAGCCATCTATTAAAACAGGGACTCGTGCTGCTGCAGCACCCAATACAATCCCAGCAAGTCCTGCTATTTCTAATCCCCCGACTTTTGCCAAAACGTCAATCGGATCAGCTGGATTGGGTTGATTTATTTCAATTGATCTTTTAATAACGTTGGCTTTTTTTACTTTTTCATCTGTATTTATACCTGTTCCAAACCCAACGACTTGATCAACAGATAACTGCCCGAGTACGGCGACCATCGCACTACTTGCTGTGGTATTTCCGATTCCCATTTCTCCAAGTGCAAGAAGTCTCGCACCTTTCTGTATAGCTGACTGTGCTACCTCAATTCCTACTTCTATCGCCGAAACTGCTTCTGTCCTTTCCATAGCTGGTCCTTGCACCATGTTATTTGTTCCAAAGCGTATTTTTCTGTTGATTAAACCTGGAAGTTGCAACTCTCCATTAATACCTATATCAACAACCTGAACTGAGGCATTTGAAGCTCGGGATAAAACATTGATCGCTGCTCCACCTGTAATAAAATTTCTAACCATTTGCTGAGTAACTTCTGATGGATAAGCTGAAACTCCTTCTGCAGTTACACCATGGTCTGACGCCATTAACACTACCATTGCTGGGTCAATATTAGGTTGTGTATTTCCAGTTATACCTGCTATTTTAATCGCTAGTGATTCTAACAAGCCTAAACTTCCGAATGGTTTAGTTAGTGAGTTTAAATGTTGTTCCATTTGTTCCTGAGCTTTTGTGTTCAAACCATCAATTAAACTAATTGTTTCCTTTAATTTTTTCATAATTAACTTACTTCCTCCTTTAATGGTAATTCCCGACCATACAAAAAAAACCCAGCTTAAATAAGCTGAGGTCTTGCCATAACCACATTGTAGAACTTCTCTTAGGCAGGTCTCCTGACTCCGATTCATCACATGCTGCGCCTTCCCAGTTTCCCAGTGGCATTGCAGCAGCTCCTCGACTACAGTGGCGGGCTCCGCGTTGTTTTAAACTTCCCTATTCTCCTATACTTAGGCACCTAATGAAGACATTCTATAAAACTACGTATTAGTAAACCATAGAATAGTTAAAATGACAATCTTTTCATGAATCGTATTTTTATCGCAAAAAAATATAGTTATTTTTCCTAGAACTTGTGGAGAAGATTGGAGGTACACAAAGTGGTTACATGGTAGCACTTTGCCTTTAATAAGATTGTAGCGGAAATTGAATGACAGATAATAAATTTGTTAATGTTCGTAGTGAATTATGAAATTGATTATTCAATTAAAAAACTTTATTTTATTAAAAACGCGGTCCTCACGAAATTGTTAGGTGGTGCATTAGGAGCGAAGTTCACAGGCTTTTCTTCACCCACATCGTTTATTATAGGGGCTGGGATGGTATCAAGAGGAGAAGTTGCTATAATTATTGCAGCAACTGGACTACAAGAAGCTCTGTTACAACCATAATACTTCACTTCAATTATTATTGTAATAATATTTACGACTTTAGTTGCACCTCAATGTTAAAGTATTTAATACAAGGGGAATTAAAAAGGAATATATTTGTTCAGGTCACTTAATAGTTGTCACTGGCAACTGATTTAAAAAGGAGGGCATTCCTGTAATAAAGCTAAGTTTGTGAACATGAACATATGCACTTATACTATAGGGGGCTTTAGTTGAAGAAGGTAATAAAATTGGACCACACATATTAGATATGTGTGGTCCTTTTAGTGTCAACTATTTCACTTTCCTAACCTAAATATAATCATGTTCTATAAATATATGCACGATCGAGATGTTACTGGACTAGTAGCTGAGTAAACAAATCGGATATTTTTACAGCGTTACACAAAAGTGAATCAAAATCGGCAAAAATAGGTGCTTAAAGAGGAATTTAGGGATATGTCAAAATAGGAGTGGATGTTAACTGAAGGAATTTATTAGAGGTTTTATAACGAAATCACTTAAGGATGCCTTTGTATTAGTGTTTTGGGATAAAGTCAAAGTGTAGAAATTGAAGAGTTTTATGTCAGGATAAGGAGAGAAGGGTGATTCTCTTCTTTTTTTGAATAGAGGTTCTCGTGTATTTTTATATTCTTGGAAAAAATTATATAATAAAGTTAGCGAATATTGTCATGAGGAGGCAAATTATGTCGGTTAATCCTGTTAATAATCATTTAAAATCTTTAGCTAGTAAACTGGTTTTATCAGAGAAAGAAAAGGCAAGTATTTCAACATCAATAATCACCTTATCAAGAAGGTTAAATCTATATTTTGAAGGTGGGGAACTACATACTCATTTTCAAATCGGATCTTATATAAGAGGTACTTTCGACATAATTCGACCTCCTTTTAGGAAGTATTTCCAAAAAGAGAAAAAATAAAAACAAGCGAGTTTTTAATGAACTTTGAAAAGATCTCTATTTTGATTTGCACTAAAGACATATATACTGTGCAACTAGTTTAATCCAACAAAAAAGCATCCCTCTTAAGGAATTGAACTTAAACTAATTTCTTAAGAGTTGGTACTAACTCATTAAAATAGGGTTTAACTACAAAATCTTTTGCTCCTTGGCCCAGTGCCTCGATGATTATTCTTTGTTGTCCCATAGCAGAACAAATGACTACCTTAGCATTTGAGTCCATATTTTTAATATTCTCTAATGCGTTCATGCCATTTTTACAGGGCATATTTAGGTCCATTATCACTAGATCAGGGTAAACATCTCTATAGAGAGACACAGCTTCGCAACCATCTGAAGCTTCAGCAATTACTTTAAAATCACTATCTTTAAGATGTTTTTTGAGGAGGTCTCTCATAAATCGAGAATCGTCTGCAATAAGTACAGTTTTGTTCATAATTTTTACTCCTTTCATTTGTTAGGCAAATTAGAAAGGGAAAATATGAAATAACGAGACTCAATAAATCCCAGCAACCCGGCTACCGTGGCAAAATGCTGTAGGCCCGTGGCTTTGCGTCTTTTACTTTCGTAAAATTTGCCTATTTAGGTCTTTAATTATATCAGAATTTGTCGAAAAATAGTAGAAATATGCATTTTGACCTAAAGTTTTGGTGTTGAATTGTTTTTTACCCCAAAAAACCTGCATAAATGTAAAGTATGAGAACATTACGTATTCAGTATATGAAGTGAAAAATAAAGAAAAAGCACCCATATTTTATGAGTACTTTCTTATTCTCTATTCTGAGTTGAGAATTTAGGTTTTTGTAATTTATGAAATAACCAGGTTATAACTTTTGCTATCACAAGTACAAATACGTATCCAATAAATAAGTGAAAATAATTAATTTCACCGTACATTCTAAAAAGACCAGTACTTACTAAAATTGGCTTTAAAATAAATGCAAATATGGCAGCAGTTATTATAGCGTATAGGTAATAACTTTTATGATTGTTTAATGTCCATTGGTAAATGAGCATGAAAGCCACAGGAACCATGGAGGTGTCCAATGAGATGCTTGGTAGTGCCGGGATAACCTGATAAGGGTAATGCCAATATCCTCTATTTATACCGTATATATCGATAAATGTAAAAAAAACATGAACGTTATATCCATAAAAACCTATTAGAAATACTTTACTTCGGTCAATTTTGATGTAAAGAATAACCAATGGGACTAAAAGAACAGCAATCAAAACCCAAAACTGCCACGTAGAAGGGTTGAAAAGTCTATCCAATAATTAATTAAAGAATCGGTATTCTCTTTTCTACCGTATAGAATTTTGTCAAATTCACGTAAACGCTCCAATTATGTTCCTCCCTATTGTTTGACAATTATACCGTTAGGATAACCTAATATATTTAGTTTATTAGTAATTAAATAAAAAAGAGAATGATTGGGCATTTAATTAGCAATGTGTAATAAAGATCTCCTTCTTATTAGATAAAAGGGAGTTAAATATTAAAAAAAATCTGGCCCTCTCTTGCAAGTCTTTAAGAACTTGACTTTATGTAGCTAATTCAATCTCTATATTTTTTCTCTTATTTAATACAAATATTAGAAGGTCCATCATACTATCAGTACAGGTACACTTTTTGCGAACACCTCATACCTAATTAAGTGTGAACTCATGGAACCTTGGATATTACCGATTATTCTACTTATTCCTTAGGTTCTACTTAAACGCAAGAAGTTATAGGATAAATTACTTTTCAGTTCTTAATACCTCGTAAAAATGGTGTAGTACAGTTGAGTCAAATTGAGTATCTCTACCGGATTCTATTATTTTCAAAGCATCGTCATGTTTCATAGCATTTCTATATGCTCTTTTTGATGTTAAAGCATCCCAGACGTCACAAACAGCAATTATTCTGGCCTGAATGCCAATTTGATCACCTGATATTCCATTTGGATAACCTCTCCCATCTAATCGTTCATGGTGATTCAAAACCCCATCTATAATATGATAAGTATTTGGAATACCTTCTAGAACTTTTACACCTAGCTTTGGATGTTGTTGCATGATATCCATCTCATAAGGAGTTAATTTTCCATTTTTATTAAGAATAGATTCGGGGATACCTATTTTTCCGATATCATGAAGAGTTGCGGACCATTTTAAAGAAATTAGATCACTTTTATCTAAGCCCATTCGTTCACCAATACTAACTGCCATTTTAGAAACTCGTCTACAATGTCCACTGGTATATGGGTCTCTCAGTTCGATTGACTGTGCTAAAGACTCAATTATCCCCGCAGCAAGTTGTTTAAGGTTTTCTGATTTTTCTTTTATTACCTTCTGATTTTTAATGATTTCATCTCTTTGGGACAAAATCTCAATATTAGTTACTTCTAATTCTTGCTTCTGCCTAAGTAATTCCTTATTTTTCTGATCAACTAAAGAAAATAATTTTCCTGCAAAGGTCCCTATTACAACATAGAATAAAAGTCGTGTAGACCATTGAGAAATATGTTGAGGTATTTCTTCTGATACTTTATCTGGTAGTAGAGGACCTCCTAAAATCCCTGCAATAAGACCAGTAACTATCCCTCCCGGTATTCCCCAAAAACGCCCAGCTAATATTACGGCAAAATAAAAGAAATTAATGGTTACATTTAAACCGTTTAAATTATATGCAATTATCCAAGTAAGAATTAATATTAACGATACAATAAAGTATTGGTAAAGTCCTCTCAATAACTTCAATTAAACTTCTCTCCTTTAATATTTTTGTTGAATTTTATCATATTATGTCGAATTATGGAAATGTGGTTAACTTAAATGGTCAACGACAAATATAAACTAATCTGTTGATCTGATATACGAACGGAGCATTTAGTTCAAGAGGATAAGCTAATTCAAAAATTGTGAAAATAAGGTAATGGCTACTTTGCAATTTGCCTTGATAATGAACTTTGTAACTGATTTATATCTGAGATTAATAAAAAATCACTCTTAAAGAGTGATTTTTTTAAGCAAGATGTTTTAAAAACGGAAAAATTCTAAGATATCTCTTCTTCAACCTTTTTTTCTTTCGATAGAAACCATCCTAGAATACCGATAAGTAACAACACTACCCAAAATGTTAGTTTCCATTCAGATGATTTTGCGAATCCTTTAGGTAAATATGCTAAGTCGGGATGAGACAAAGTATATACCGCTAATTTAACACCAACCCAACCTACAATAAGAAATGCTGCGGTTTCGAGACCCGGCTTTTTGTTCAAGATTCCAACAAAGAAATTAGCTGCAAAACGCATGATAACAAGTCCAATTATTCCGCCTGCAAGTATGACCAAAAATTGTCCTCCATCTAAACCACCAATTTGGGGTAATCCAGTTTCGGGCAATGCAACAGCAAATGCAACAGCAGCGAGTATAGCATCCACGGCGAATGCTAAGTCGGCTAATTCTACTTTTAAGACTGTCATCCAAAAGCCGGATCCTTGTTTTTCAACACCTGTCTTCTTATTTTCTCCTTTTCTTAATACAAATTTCTTTATGATGTGGGTAATAGAGATAAGCAATAAGTACATGGCACCGATTGCCTGTACCTGCCATACATCAACTAAAAAAGAAATAATGAAAAGCGAACCGAATCTAAAAATAAATGCACCTGCCAGTCCATAGAAAAGTGCTTTTTTTCTTCTTTCCTCCGGCAAATGTTTAACCATTATTGCAATAACCAATGCGTTATCTGCAGCCAAAATACCCTCTAAACCAATCAATACAATTAATACCCATAGATATTCTAGTATAAGGGCTGTATCCATTAAATAGCCTCCTTCAACCTATCATTATTGCTACTTTACCCACAGCAGATTTTTATATTCGGATTACTTCTTAATTTAGAGTGTGTTGGTCCAAGAAGGAATGACGCTTTTCCAAAAAATAGTGCCGGGTAAAGTACAGGAACTTAATTAAAGTTGGTTTTCTACGGATTCCGTCTTTTGTTTTTGGGAATAAGAGAAGTAACAAAGGAAGGAATCCTAATGGTTTCGTCCTTCGGTAAATTTACTGAAATTAATACTCCAATTGAAAGGAGATATGATTTTGAGTAAGACAAGCAATACTGAGATTATTTTGGAAAGAATTTCTGATGCGTTTTATTCGTTAGATAAAGATTTAAAATTTGAATACATAAATAATGTAACCGAAAGTCTCTTACAAATTAATCGTGAAAAAGCGACTGGACAATATATATATATAGTATTACCACACAGTGATATACAGAAATTTGTAAACCGATACAAAAGGGCTTTATTAAAACAAATTCCAGTAGAATTTGAAGAGTATTTTAACAATAGATGGTATGAGATAAGGGCTTTCCCTTCTGCTGAAGGTTTGTCCGTATTTTTTAGAGATATTACGGAACAAAAGCAAGAGTATCAAAAAATGAGTTATCTAGCTAATTATGATGTTTTAACAGATTTGCCCAACAGATATTTTTTTAATAATTACTTAAATGATAAGTTACAGACTCAGAAGAAACCTATTGCAGTTGTATTTATATCTATGAACAAAATAGAAAAAGTAAATAATACGTTTGGTCATGAATCAGGTGACAAATTAATAAAACAAACGGCAGAACGTCTAAAAAGAATTGTTGAACCAATAGGGTTTATTGCTCGCTATTCTGGAGATGAGTTTCTTGTGGCTTTGGAATACCAGGATCAAAAGGAGATTTCTTCTATAATTGATCAAGTAATAGAATCAGTTTCAAGTCCATTTTTAATTAACGGTTATGAACTAAAAACTTCACTAAGTATTGGCATTAGTCAGTCTCCAAAGGATGGAGATAGCGTAGAATTATTAATGAAATATGCAGCATTCGCAATGAATAGAGCTAAAAAATTAAGAGGAAATAACTTTAAATTCTACTCCTGTAATCAAGGTGAAGGAAGTATTGACCCATTAGAGTTGGAGATGGAGCTTGATAAAGCTATAGACCAAGATCAATTATTTCTCCATTATCAACCTAAAATAAATTTAAATACAGGGAAAATAGTGGGGGTAGAAGCTTTAATTCGTTGGGAACATCCAGAGTGGGGATTAATTCCACCTGGGACATTTATTCCAATAGCTGAAGAAACTGGATTAATAATACCTATCGGTGAATGGGCTTTGAATGTTGCTTGTAAACAAAACAAAATATGGCAAGAACGAGGATTAAAAACAGTTGTTTCTGTCAATTTGTCAGCGATTCAATTAAATCAACCTAATCTAATTGATACAATTGAAGCTGCTCTTCAAAAGACAGGACTTGAACCACATTTTTTAGAAGTTGAGATTACTGAAAGCATGACGGCTGAT
>Ga0182742_1005423_pt1 | contig 10779 bp, 10 predicted proteins | sample eDN5th37CBELigMG_FD_128880 | JGI IMG/M metagenome (GOLD analysis project Ga0182742, IMG submission 128880) | Enriched Miracle-Growth compost microbial communities from Emeryville, California, USA - eDNA 5th pass 37_C BE-Lig MG (version 2)... ... | reverse complement strand
TCCGGCGTTGTTGACGAGGATGTCCAATCGACCGAAGGTTTCTAATACCTTTTCCACCATCGCCCGCACCGAGGGGTCGCTGGAGACGTCCGCCTGCACCGCAATGGCTCGTCGGCCGAGATTTTGAATCTCTTGAACGGCGCTCTCGGCGTCCTCTTTGGATCGAGAGTAGTTGACGGCGACATCGACTCCGGCCTTTGCGAGCTTGAGCGCGGTGGAGCGACCGATTCCGGTGCCGCCGCCCGTGACGAGGGCGACTCGAGATTGCGTTGACATCAACAAACCTCCAAAGGGCACAAACGTCGAACGCTCCCTAGGTGGAACGCCCGCCGAACCGGCCGCTAAGCACGACCGAATAGCCTGAGTGATTCGCCGATCGGCGGGTCGACTCCTTGGCGTGACAGTAATTGCCTTAGATCGGCACCCCGATCTGCTCCAGGTATGAAAGCATATCCGAGCGATTCAACTGCCCGAGGTGCCTTTTTTGAATCACGCCGCCCGCGTCAATGAAGACGCTGGTAGGCATAAAGAGCACCTGGTATTCCTGACCCATCGTGCCGCTTCGGTCGACGTAAATCGGAAAGGTGTATCCGTGCTTTTGCACATACTCGCGGATCGTGTCGACCGGTTCGTCGGAGACGGCAACGATCGTAAAGGCGCCCGGATACTCCTCGTACAGCTCCTGAATGATCGGCATTTCCTCAAGACACGGAAGACACCAAGTCGCCCAGAAATTAACGAAGATCGGCCTGCCTGCCAAATCCTTGTATCCGACCCGATCCCCGGCGAGCGTCTCCAACGTGAAGTCAAGGGCGCGCTCGCCCTCGTAAGGCCCGACGGGCGGGCTTCCAAAGAGCCAAAAGACGAGTACGACCGCGGCGCATACGGCCCCGATCAGGTACCATCGTCGCCTTACCTCTACTCGTGACACTGCTCGGCCTCCTCCCTTTTCACACATTCTTCACATTTCCTGCGGAGCGTGTGATGGCGGTTGTGTTATGCTAGGCGTGAAAAGACTTGTGAAGTGTGAGGAAGAGTCGCTGGTATGGGCAAATCGAAACGGATGTTGATTGCTTTGGTCCTGATCGGCGGGGGGCTGGCCTACCTCATCAGCACAGCCGTCTCCGATTCGACCATGTACTATTTTACCGTCGAAGAGGCCCTGGCAAAAGGGACAGACGTCACCTCGGCCCAGATGCGGGTAAATGGGGACATCGTGCCCGGCAGCATCGAGTGGAGCCCCCGGGATTTGCGGCTGTCGTTCGCCGTTCAAGGTGAGAATGGGGCACGCATGGATGCGGTCTACTACGGGCCGCGCCCGGACAACTTCGAGGCCGACATTCCGGCGATTTTGGAAGGGCGCTTCGACGAACAGGGCGTCTTTAAGGTCGAAAAGCTGATGCTCGCATGCCCGTCGCGCTTTACCGTGGAGGGGAACGAGACGGCTGACGCCGGTGGGCGCTCGGCCGCGGCCCGTGGGTGAAGCCGACGCGAGCTCCAGCGCCGTGCTTGTTGCTCGGGGCTTATCCGTGTCGGCGGGACGACGAACGATCTTGTGGCCGACAGACTTCGAACTCCGGCCGGGTGAGTGGAAGGCGCTCGTAGGTCCAAACGGAGCGGGCAAGAGCACACTGCTCAAAGCGCTCGCCCTGCTCGTGCCCTTTCAAGGAGCGCTGTATTTTATGGGGGACCCAGTGCGGAAGGTAGAGAGCGCCTACCGCCGTGAGCTTGGCGTCGTGCTCCACGAGCCCTTGGTGTATCGTGGGCTTTCCGCCTGGGAAAATTTGATGTTATACGCCGACTTGTACGACCTCGACGGGGCCGAGGAGGCCGTGAGGGCGCAGCTCGAAGCTGTGGACCTGGCGACGTTCGCCCACGAACCGGTGGGTCGGTACTCTCGAGGCATGTTGCAGCGATTGGCGCTTGCCCGGGCGCTTCTGCACCGACCTCGTGTGTTGCTCTTGGACGAGCCCATCACGGGGATCGATGATCGTGGAATCGAAGATGCGATTGCGATCTTTGCGGCAGCCAAACGCCAGGGCGTTTCGGCGCTTTGGGTGACGCATCGGTGGGACCGGGCCTGGAGCGTGGTTGACGAGGTCGTGCAGATCAAGGGCGGCAGGCTGCACGGGAGCGTCCGCACGGACGAGGTCGAAAAGGCTCGCTGGTCGCCCGAACACGCGGCCGCAAAGCAGGTGGGGATCGACCCGTGAGGCCTTATTTGCGTGCCGTTCGGGCCCTCGTGCGCAAGGACGTCCTCCTCGAGCGACGGAGCTGGGAGACGCTGGCCGCCACCGGCGCCTTCGCTTTTTTGCTCGCCGTCATGTTTCACTTTGGGTTTGACATTCAAGGCGGGGAAGCGCGCCGGTTCTTTCCCGGAGCGCTCTGGATCGCACTGCTCTTTGCCGGCACGTTGGGATTGGCAAAGGGCGCCTCGGGCGACGATGCGGAGGGTAACGGCCGAGGTCTCGCAATGGCGCCGATCGATCGCAGCGCACTGTTCGTCGGAAAGTTTGTTTATCACTTAATGTTGATGGCGGTCGTCGAGCTTGTAGTCGTTCCGCTCTTTTTGGCGGCGTTCTCGTTTGGCGCCGTGGCGTGGCCGGGGCTTTTCATTCTTGGGCTTGCCTTGGGCACGTGGGGATTTGTCGCGATCGGAACGCTGATGGCGACCGTCGCGGGCGAGCTCAAGGGCGCAGGTCTCATCATGCCGATCATCGTCTTTCCGCTCCTGGTCCCCGTAGCCCTGGGTGGAGTCGCCGTGGTCGAGGCTGCCGTGCTGGGCGAAATGGATCCTAGAACGATGACGTGGATCCGCCTGCTTGTGGTGTATGACGTATTGTTCACGGCGATTCCTGCGATGCTTTATGAGTACATCGTGGAGGCATAACGGAGGCATCGAGATGCAAGCAAGCAATCAAAGCGGCCGAAAGCTGAGCTTTTTTGGAATCCTGGCGACGATCCTCGTCCCGATCTCGCTATACATGGCGTTCGTCTACGCCCCGACCGAGGCGACGATGGGCCCGGTGCAGCGGATCTTTTACTACCACGTGGCTACGGCGTGGAATGCGTTCCTCTTCTTTGGGGCTGTCGCTGTGTGCAGCGGCGCGTACTTGTACACGCGCAATGAGCGCTGGAACCAAGCAGCCCGCACCGCCGGGGAGCTCGGCGTCCTCTTTACGTCGCTCACGTTGATCGCCGGATCCCTTTGGGCGCGGCCGATATGGAACGTGTGGTGGACGTGGGACCCGCGCCTTACGACCACACTGATCCTGTGGTTCATCTACGTGGCGTATTTGCTCATCCAGTCGGGAGGCGCGCAAAGCGAGCGACAGAGGCGATTTGGCGCCGTCTTTGGGATCGTCGGGTTTCTCGATATCCCGCTGATTCACTTCTCGGCCCGTCTTTGGCGCAGCATTCACCCTGTGGTCATCCAGCCGGACGACATCGGAATGCCCATGGAGATGTTTGTTACAATGATGGCGGCGGTGGTTGCCTTCACGGCGCTCGGCCTGTGGCTTTGGGAACGCCGGTTTGCCGTCGAGAGCTTGAAGGAACGGGTCGAGACGCTCAAGGACGAGGCGCTCTCGGTCTAGGCTGGTGGTGGCCTGGGTGGCCGCTCCTGCCTGCAGGGACGCTCGGTCGAGCCGTCCTGGCTCGACCGAGCGTCCCTGCGACACGTGAACGACCAGCGCCGGTTGAGAACGCCTGCAGAGCGTTTGGTGAGAACGCACAGGAGGGGACAAAAATGGTCTACCTATTCGTTGCATACACGATCATCTTCCTGGCCATTGCGTGGTACATCTTCAACATTGGCCAGCAGCACAAGAAGCTATTGACACAGATCGAGGCGTTGGAGCAAATGATGGGCGCCGGCGGGGTCGGCGCTGATTCGAAAGGGAGCGCTAGGAGGGCGTAAGGTGGGGACAAAGCCTGCCGGACGGGCTCCTTGGCATCGGTTCATCCCCTTCGGCGTGCTCGTCTTTTTCCTTGGGGCGGCCTTTTACTACCAGGCGGGGCTTGAAGCCAGGGCAACCGTGGGTGAAGCCGCGCCAGCGTTCTCGTTGACGGCCCTTGATGAATCTCAGGTCTCGCTGGCCGATTTTCAGGGTCGGGCGGTCGTCATCAACTTTTGGACCACCTGGTGCCCGGAGTGCGTGGACGAAATGCCCGCCCTCGAGGCAATCCATCAGGCGTACGGCGACCGGGTCGTCGTGCTCGGCGTCAACATGCGGGAGCCTGCGGCGATCGTTGCGCCCTTCGCACAACGTTACGGCGTGACTTACCCGGTCCTTCTCGACCGCTCGGAAAGCGTGGCGAGGCTCTACCGAGTGAAGGGCGTTCCCGAGACGTGGATCGTCGCTCCCGACGGCACCGCCGTGCTCCACCGGCTGGGGCCGATGACTTTTGAGCAACTTCGTGACGAGCTCGACCGGGTCATTGGCGAACCGGGGAGGGCCGCGACGTGACATCAAAGTGGATCCTTTGGGCGGCGCTGATCGTCGCCTTGATGGGCTTTCTCGCCGTGTCGTTCAGCGACAATTTGCTGGGCGGCGTCAAAGTCGGAGACGCCGTGCCGAATTTCGAGCTCGTCGCACTCGACGGGACGCACCACACGCTGGACGAGTGGCGGGGACGCCCGCTGATCTTGAGATTTTCTTCAGCGACGTGCACGTACTGCAGCCGAGATTTTGAGCTCTTGGACCGGCTCCAAGAGCAGCTTGGCGAGAACGGCCGGGTCGTCGCTGTCCAAGTGGCCGATACGCCTGCAAGCGTGCGGAGCGCATTGATGGGCGCCTCGCCGCAGGCGCCGGTCGTCATCGACCGAACCGCGGAGTTGACGCAGGCGCTTGGAGTGCGCTCGCTCCCGGCCGTCGCCTTCATCACCGCAAGGGGCACTTTGAGCTCACTCGTAAACAGTGAGATCGCGGATGTCCACGTCGCCCAACACTTGCAGACTGCGCTCCGCGGCGGCCCCAACTTCCAGCGCGATTTGCAGAAGGCGGCGCAGCAATTGCGCTGTCAGGAGTGTGATGGCAGGTCCGTATGGGAGTCGGACTCCCGTTCCTCCATTGAGATCCGGGAGGAGATCCAGCGCAGACTGCTTGCGGGCGAGCGGCCCGAAGAAGTGGTCGAGCGCTTTCGGGAGGTTTACGGCGACTGGATTTTGATGGCGCCCCCGGTCGAAGGGATCGCCGCGTTGGCTTGGTTTCTGCCGGCGGGCGGGCTTGTGTTTGGTGTGGGCGCTTGGTTTGTGTACCTTCGTCGCCGCACAAAAAAGAGGGTGGCCACCGAAGCGGGCGAGGCGGACGCCGAGGGCGACCGAAACGAATCGCTCAAAGCCCGCATCAAGGAGTACATGTGACGGCGTCGCTCGTGATGGCCGGCGCCCTGGGCCTTCTGCCAAGCAGCGACCTGGTATGTACCTTGGATAAAGAGGCGATGAGTCTTTGAGTGAGATGATGGTTCACGTACTGGCGGGCTCCGGACGATGGCTCCTCATCGTCTCGGCTGCTCTCTTGCTCGCTTCCGCCGGGCTCCGGCTCGCTTTGAGCAGGGGCGACAAGGCTGCGGACGAGGGCGAGGCGGCGCTCGTGCCCGTATCCGGCGTCCCGATGGCGCCTTCCCGTGCGGTGCGCATCGGGCACCGGTTGCACCTCGTCGCCTGGTGGCTCATCTCGGGCGCACTCCTCCTCTTGGCTTGGCTCTTTGTGAGCGACGCATTCGCCTTTGTGTACGTCGCCGACCGCAGCAACATCGGCATGCCCCTCGTTTACAAGATTACGGCGATCTGGGCGGGCCAGGAGGGTTCCCTACTCTTTTGGCTTTGGATTCAGGCGGGTTATGGACTCGTCGTCTCGAGGCTCGCGCTGCGCAGGCGGGCGCTGGACAGCGGGGCGGCGCTTGGGCTTGCGCTCATCTCGGCGTTCTTTGCGGTGCTCGTAGCGATGGTGGCGGATCCGTTCGTCGTTAGGCTTCCGGCGCCCGCCGACGGGGCGGGCATGAACCCGATCTTGCAAAGTTACTGGATGACGGCGCACCCGGTCATGCTCTATCTGGGCTATATCGGCCTTTCCGTTCCATTTGCCTACGGAGCGGCATCGCTCTTCACAGGCGATGAGGCGTGGATTCGCCGTACCCGGCGCTGGGCGCTCGTCGCGTGGACATTCCTAAGCATGGGCATTATCTTCGGTGCCCGCTGGGCCTACGAGGAACTCGGCTGGGGCGGGTACTGGGGATGGGACCCGGTCGAAAACGCTTCGTTCATGCCTTGGCTCATCGCAACGGCGTTTGTGCACTCCGGGATCATCCAGGAGAAGCGGGGCATGCTCAAGCGGTGGAATCACGCCCTGATCCTGATCACGTACGCGCTAACGATCTTTGGCACCTTGATCACCCGAAGCGGCATCCTCTCCTCCGTTCACGCCTTTGTGGAGTCGGACATCACACCTTGGTTCATCGTATTCTTAGGCTTTGTCACGGCCACGTATCTGTACGGACTCACCCGAAGGTGGCCGGACCTCGTAGACCAACGTCCAATCGAGTCGCCGCTCTCCCGTGAGGCAAGCTTTCTGGCCAACAACGTCGTCTTGGTCGCCACCTGCTTTGCAATCTTTTGGGGAACGGTGTTTCCGCTCGTCGCGTCGGCGCTCGGTCGACAAGTGACGGTGGGAACGCCCTACTTTGACCGCGTGACGGGGCCGCTCTTTCTTGCTCTTGTCGTGCTCATGGGCGTCGGCCCGATGCTCGGTTGGCGGCGGGCCACGAAGAGCTCCCTGCAGCGGCACTTCACGGGGCCTGCGCTGAACGCCCTCTTCATGCTGGTGTTTCTGGTCACAATCGGGATTCGTGAGATGGTCACGCTCATGGTATTGCCGGCGTCCGTCTTCGTCCTCACGACGATCGTGATGGAGTTTGCCAAGGGCGTGAGCGTCCGGTCGAAGTCAAGGGGTGAGCCCGTGTGGCTCGCGCTTCCCCGCTTGATGAATCGCAGCCCGGGTCGGTACGGGGGCTACATCGTTCACGCCGGAATCCTACTGATCGTCGTGGGCGTCGCTGCCTCCACCGTCTACCAGCGTCAAGAGAACGTCGTACTCGCCGTCGGTGAGCAGGCTGTCGTCGGCCCTTACACCGTGCGCCTCTTTGACATCCGCGAGATCGAACAGGGCGGCGTGCCTGCGGTCGAAGCGGACCTCCTCGTGAGCCGAGACGGCAAAGCGCTCGGGTACATCAAGCCGAGCAAGCGGTTTTATCCGACCGCGATCGAGATGGGGCCGACCACGGAGACTGCCGTCTACGGCAACCTGCAAGGCGACCTCTACGCTGTTTTGGCGGGCTGGGAGCCCTTTGGGAGCTTCGTCGGATTTAAACTGTACTACAATCCCCTCGTGTGGCTCATTTGGGCCGGAGGAATCTTTACGGTGCTTGGCGGCGCATTTGCCTTTTGGCCCCGCAAGGCGCAGGCCAGGGCGGAGACGGAGCACGCGCTGGCGTCCCTCGCGGAGCTTGAGTACGACTATCAGATGGGCAAGGTTGGCAAGGCCGAGTACGACGCGGTCTATTCGGAGATCGCTCCCGGCGCTCTGGAGCAACTGCGGCGCGAGCGAGACGTCTCCCAGCGGGTGATCGACGAACTCGAAGAGCGCCTCGAAGGAGGCGCCGGCTCACGTAGGGAACATCGCCCATCGGTATCCCCGCTCGTCGTGTGGGCCGTGATCGCAGGCGCCGGCATTCTCATCGGATTGCTTGCGCCCACGAATGTCTCCGCGCAAAGTGGGGAGGCGCCGATGGGCGTCGCCGTCGCGATTCCAAATGAAACGATCGTCCTCAAGTTCGCGCAAGGTCGCCTTCTTTTGCTCAACCTCGTCACGGTCACCAACATCAGCGATGCGACCGTCGACGAGGTGCGCCTGCCGATTGTCGCGGGGGCCGTCGGTCTTGAGACCCAAACGTTGCGCCTCGTCGAAGGGGCGGACGTCGTCGTGGACGACCAGCCGCTCAGGCCCGGGGAGACGCGCCGCTACTCGCTTCAGTACGAAATTCCGGCGGTGCGGTGGCCGTTCGGTCTTGTCCGCGAGGTGCTTCATCCGACCGAACGGCTTGCGCTGCTGACGTCGCCCGAGGAGCTCCGTGTGTTTGGCATCGGTTTTGGTCAGAGCGGCTTTGAAGAGTTTGCCGGGGAGACGCTGCTTGTCACCAATAGCGCATGGATTGCACCGGGGACGGTGTGGCAGGCGATCTTGAGGCCCGCGGACGGAGCGCTCGCCATTGGGTGGGATCCTGCGCTGCAACACCTGCCCACGCTGGCGACGCCAGACCAGATTCCGGGATCGGGGATCGTTCGAGCGCTCGGGCGTCTTCCAGCGGTGGTTTGGATCGGCTTTCTCGTGTTGGTGGGCGTCGCGGCCTTTGGGCAATGGAGGAAGGGCCGCACCGATCGGCCGCGGACCCAAGCTCCTGAGGCCGGGGCGCACGACGCGCTCTCTGAGATCGAGGGCATCGTACGAGCAATCGCCAGGCTCGAGCTTGCCTTCGCGGAAGGCGCCGTCGGCGAAGGCGTCTACCGCAAGCGGCGGGCCCGCATGATGGATCGCCTCGTGCAGCGGACCAAAGAGGAGGGCGTGGCTGCAAGCGAGCTGAGGAGCCTGGTTCTCGAGGAGGATTGAGCGTCGGGTGTCCCACCGGGTTTTGGTCGTCGACGACGAAGAGCGCATGAGGAGCCTCCTTAGGCTCCATCTCGAGCGGACGTTTGAAGTGAGCGAGGCATCCTCGGGAAGCGAGGCGATCGAGCTCATTGCACGCCGCCCGTTCGATGCGGTGGTGCTCGATATCCTGATGCCTGGGATGGACGGCTGGGAGGTATGCCGGCGGATCCGCGAGGAGTATGACACGCCGGTGCTGATGCTGACGGCCCTTTCCGACGTCGAAGACAAGCTCGAAGCGTTTGAAGCCGGCGCCGACGACTACTTGACCAAGCCATTTGATCCTCGGGAACTCGTGGCGCGCCTTGAGGCCTTGATCCGCCGGTCCGAAGGCGGACGAGAGGCGGACAGGGGCGATGGCGGCGCCTCCACCATTTCTTTTCCCGGACTCAAGATCAACTTGGATGCCCGCACGACCGAGGTGAACGGCGAGCGACTCACTTTGACGCCGAAGGAGTTTGACTTGCTCGCGTTTCTCGCCCGCTCTCCCGGAACGGCCTTTACCAGGGAGGAGCTCCTCTTGCACGTGTGGGGGGACGCGGCGTTCGTCGAGACGCGCACGGTCGACGCACACATCAAGACGCTCCGAGGCAAGCTTGGCCGGGGCGGGGTCGGAGGGAGTTTGGTGACGGTTTGGGGCGTGGGTTACAGGTTCGATCCGGCCGCGTTGCGCTAGGAATCTCACTCAAGCTCTGGCTTTGGATACTCCTCATCGTGACGCTCGTCTTGCTGCCGGTGGCGTTCGCGCTCGACCGGGCGATCGTCGATTTCTATTACGAACAAAACTCCGAGGAACTGCTTGGCACCGGGCGTCGGTTTGCCGACCTGATCAGCCGCGCCCCCGGCCCCGGCACGACGGCGGCAATCCCCCTCATCGCCGAGATCACCGGCACCCCGTTGCTCGTCATTGACGCCCAGGGCGTCGTCACCGCCGGGGTCGGCCCCTTGCAGGAGCAGGTGGGACGGCGGCTTTCGAGCGCTCAAGTCGCCTCGGTACTGAGCGGGGAGACGGCCGTTAGGCTGGCCTCGGACCAAACCCTCCCCGGAAGCCTCTTCGTCGCTTCAATTCCGATCGTGCGCGACGAGCGGGTGGAGGGCGGCGTGCTCGTCTTTCGCTCGGCCGACGAAGTGCGGTCCGCGCTCCGTGACATCCGAATCCTCTTTGCGGCCGCAGGCTGCGTCCTCTTTCTACTCCTCGTGTTGTTCGCTTGGATCCTTTCCCGCCAGGTGGTCCGTCCGCTCCTCTCCATGCGGAATGCGGCGCATCGGCTCTCGCAAGGCGAGTACGACGCCCGGGTGGAGGTGCAAAGCGAGGACGAGCTGAGGGATTTGGCAGACGCCATCAACCACCTTGGCGAGTCTCTAAAAACGCTTGAGGACGGACGTCGAGCGTTCTTTGCCAACGTCTCTCACGAGCTCCGCACGCCACTTAGCTACATCCAAGGGTATGCGGACGCGCTGGCGCAGGGACTTGCGAATAGCGAAACCCAGGTGCGGGAGTACGGCGCCATCTTGGCCGAAGAGTCAAGGCGCCTGGGCAGACTGGTCAGCGACTTGTTTGAGCTCGCCCGTTCCGACGAAGGGAGGCTCTTTCTAAAGAGGGAGCCTGTCGATCTTAGCGAGGCCCTGCAGCGAGTCGTCAAGCGGTCCCAACCCGAGGCAGAGGCGAAAGGGGTATCCCTGGATCTCGTCGCTGCGGGGCCGGTGGTCGTCATCGGCGATGCCGACCGCATCGAGCAGGTGGCGCTCAACATGATCGACAACGCCTTGGGGCACACGCCCCCGGGCGGGCGCATTCGGATCAGCGTTCGCCAAAAGTCGCCTCTGACAAAGCGGTCCGGTGACTCAAACGGTGTCGCTATGGGGCTTGTTTCGGTCGAAGACTCAGGCCCGGGCTTTCGCGGGGAAGAGGACAAGGTCTTCGATCGCTTCTATCGCGGCGAGAGCGCTCGCCGCGGCGAGCGGGGCGGAGCGGGTCTCGGCCTTGCGATCGCAAAGAGTCTCGTGGAGGCTCAAGGCGGTCAAGTCTTTGCCCAAAGCTCGAGCGAGCTCGGCGGCGCCGAAGTAGGGTTCGCGT
>Ga0182742_1005421_pt1 | contig 10780 bp, 10 predicted proteins | sample eDN5th37CBELigMG_FD_128880 | JGI IMG/M metagenome (GOLD analysis project Ga0182742, IMG submission 128880) | Enriched Miracle-Growth compost microbial communities from Emeryville, California, USA - eDNA 5th pass 37_C BE-Lig MG (version 2)... ... | reverse complement strand
GCGCGGGCGGGGCAGTTCTTCGGCTTCCGCTTCCACGATCCGGTGGACCACAAGTCCTGTGCGCCGGGCGCCACGGCGAGCGCCGCCGACCAGCGCATCGGCACGGGCGACGGCGTGACGGCGTCGTTCCAGCTCGTCAAGCGCTATGCGGATGCGGGTGGCGAGACGGTGCGGATCATCGCCAAGCCGGTGGCGGGAACGGTGGCCGTCTCGATCGGCGGCAGTACCGCGCCGGCGGGGGATTATACGGTGGACCATGCGACCGGCCTCGTGACCTTCAAGCCGGGCAAGATCCCGGCTTCGGGCATCATCCGGGCGGGCTACCAGTTCGACGTGCCGGTGCGCTTCGACACGGACCGCATCGATATCGACCTGTCGCAATTCGATGCCGGGCGCATCCCTTCCATTCCGCTGGTGGAGATCAAGCCATGAGGACGGTTCCCGCGGGGCTGCAGGCCCATCTCGACGGTGAGGCGACGACGCTCTGCCATGCCTGGCGCGTGACGCGGCGCGACGGCGTGGTGATGGGGTTCACCGACCACGACCGCGACCTTTCCTTCGGCGGGCTCGACTATCTCGCGGCAAGCGGCTTCGAAGCGAGCGAGGCGGAGGACGGCAACGGGCTTTCCGCCGAGGGCGGCGATGTTTCGGGCGGGTTCTCGGCGGACGCGATCCGCGCCGAGGAGCTTTCAGCCGGGCGCTACGACGGAGCGAAGGTCGATGTCTATACGGTCAACTGGCAGAATCCTTCGCAGCGTCTGCTGCTGCGGACGGGCGAGCTTGGCGAGGTGCGGCGCGAGGGCGGGTTGTTCCGCGTGGAGCTGCGGCGGCTGACGCACCGGCTCGACCAGGTGCGCGGGCGCATCTACGGGCATCGCTGCGACGCGGTGCTGGGCGACAGCCGGTGCGGCGTGAATGTGGCGGTGCCGGCCTATCGCGCGACGGCGACGGTGAGCGCGGTGCTCGACGACATGCGCCTGCGCGTCAGTGGACTTTCCGGCTTTGCCGACCGGTTCTTCCGTTATGGCGTCCTGACGTTCACGAGCGGGGCGGCGGCGGGGCTGGCGGCGGATCTCGAGGACCAGCGCCGCACGGGCGGATCGGCGGAACTGACCTTCTGGCTGCCGGTGCCGGCGGGGGTTGCCGTGGGCGACACGATGACGGTGACGGCGGGGTGCGACAAGCGCTTTGCGACCTGCAAGGCGAAGTTTTCCAATCAGCTGAATTTTCGGGGCTTTCCGCATATGCCCGGCAGCGACTTCACCTATGGCTATGCCGATGGCGAGACGGTGCATGACGGGAGGCCGCTCCATGAGTGAGGTTTTCGCCGCCCGCATCGTCGCCGTCGCCCGCAGCTTCATCGGCACGCCCTATCGGCACCAGGGATCGCTGAAGGGCGTCGGATGCGATTGCCTCGGGTTGGTGCGCGCCGTGTGGCGGGAGCTTTACGGCGCGGAGCCGGAGGTGCCCGGCGCCTATGCGCCCGACTGGGCGGAGCGGGCAGGCGAGGAGAGGCTGCTGGAGGCGGCGGCGCGGCATTGCGGGCCCGTCCTGCCCCTGTCGGCGCTGCGGCCGGGCGACCTTCTGATCTTCCGCTGGCGGGCGGGTGTGGCGGCCAAACATGCCGGCATCGCGGCGCCCGACGCGCATTTCATCCATGCCTATGAGCAGGCGGCGGTGATCGAATCGCCGCTCGTGCCCTGCTGGCGCCGGCGTATTGCCGGCGTCTTCCGTTTTCCGGAGATTTCCTGATCCATGGCGACACTTCTCTTCCAGGCGGCGGGCGCGGCGCTCGGCGGGTTTTTCGGTCCGTTCGGCGCGATTCTCGGCCGGGCGGCAGGGGCGCTGGCGGGCTCGGTGGTCGACCGCTCGCTGATCAACGGCATGACCACGATCCATGGCGCGCGTCTCAATGACGGCCGTGTGCCGGGCGCCGAGGAGGGCACGGCGATGAGCCGCGTCTACGGCACGGCGCGCGTCGGCGGCACGCTGATCTGGGCGACGCGCTTCGAGGAGAACGTCTCCGTCGAGCGCAGCGGCGGCAAGGCGAGCGGGCCGCGCGTCGAGACCTACAGCTATTTCGGCAATTTCGCCGTCGGTCTTTGCGAAGGGCCGATCGCCGGCATCAGGCGCGTTTTCGCCGATGGGCGGGAGATCGACCTGACCGGTATCGAGATGCGCGTGCATCGCGGCACGGCGAACCAGGCGCCCGATCCTTTGATCGCGGCCAAGCAGGGCGCCGGCAACACGCCGGCCTATCGCGGGCTTGCCTATGTGGTCTTCGAGCGGCTGCCGCTCGATACGTTCGGCAACCGTATTCCCGTCCTGCAGTTCGAGGTGCTGAAGCCGATCGGCTCGCTGGAGGGCAAGATTCGGGCGGTGACCATCATCCCCGGATCGAGCGAGCATGGCTACGATCCGCGGCTGGTGACGGAGAAGATCGCCGCCGGCAAGGCGCGCAACATGAACCGCAACACGCTGGTCGCGGCCACCGACTGGGTGGCCTCGATCGACGAATTGCAGGCGCTTTGCCCGGGCCTCAAGCGCGTGGGGCTGGTGGTCGCCTGGTTCGGCACGGACCTGAGGGCCGGCCAATGCCGTATCCTGCCGGGGGTGGAGGTTTCCGCGCGGCAGGAAGAAAGCTCCGTCTGGAGCGTCTCCGGCATCGCCCGCGAGGATGCCTATGTGGTGAGCCGGGTCAACGGCCGCCCGGCCTATGGCGGCACGCCATCGGATGCGAGCGTGGTCGCGGCCATCAGGGACCTGAAGGCGCGGGGGATCGAGGTCTATCTCTATCCCTTCCTGATGATGGACGTGCCGGTCGACAACAGCCTGCCCGATCCCTATGGCGGCGCCCGGCAGGCACCCTATCCCTGGCGCGGCCGCATCACCTGCCATCCGCAATCCGCCGACGGGACGACGGCGGCGAAAAACCAGGTAGAGGCCTTTGTCGGTGACGCCGGTGCGGGGGATTTCTCCGTTTCGCAGGAGGCGGTCGTGGGGCCGGCCGCAGACGAGGGCTTTCGCCGGTTGATCCTGCATTATGCGCTTCTCGCCGAGGCGGCGGGCGGGGTGGACGGGTTCCTGCTCGGCTCGGAAATGCGCGGCCTCACCTGGCTGCGTGACGGCAATGGCGGCTTTCCCTTCGTCACGGCGCTGACGAAGCTTGCGGGCGACGTGCGGGCCATTCTGCGGCCCGGCACGAAGATCACCTACGGGGCGGATTGGAGCGAATACTTCGGCTATCAGCCGCCGGACGGCAGCGGCGAGGTGCGCTACCACCTCGATCCGCTCTGGGCGTCTGCCGCCATCGATGCGGTCGGCATCGACAATTACATGCCGCTGTCCGACTGGCAGGATGCCGATACGCTGGCCGGCAACCCGGACGGCTTTCGCCATGCGCAGGACATGGCGGCCATGCGTGCCATGATCACGGCCGGCGAGGGCTTCGACTGGTACTACGCGGATGCGGATGCGCGCCGGGCACGCGAGCGGACGCCGATTTCCGACGGCATGGCGGGAAAACCCTGGGTCTTCCGCTACAAGGACCTCGAAAACTGGTGGAGCAACCGCCATTACGAGCGTGGGCCGGGCGGGGCGGAGCTTTCCGGCCACACGGCCTGGGTGCCGCGGTCCAAGCCGATCTGGTTCACCGAGCTCGGCTGCCCGGCGGTGGACAAGGGGGCGAACCAGCCGAATGTCTTCGTCGATCCGAAAAGCTCGGAGAACGCGCTTCCCTACCATTCCGGCGGCGCGCGCAACGATGCCATGCAGCGCCGCTTCCTCGATGCCCACCATGGCTGGTGGCAGGGCAGCGGGCCTGAGGCGGGGATGGTCGACCCCGATCACGTCTTCGTCTGGACCTGGGACGCCCGGCCCTATCCGGCCTTTCCCGAGGACACGGCGCTGTGGTCGGACGGGCTCAACTGGCAGCGCGGCCATTGGCTGAATGCGCGCCTTGGCGCGGCCACGGTGGCGGACGTCATCGCGGCCGTCTTGAAGGACCACGGCTTCACCGCCTTTGACGTGTCGGGTGTGGCGGGCGATCTCTCCGGCTTCGTGCAGGCCGAGCAGATGTCCGCCCGCGCGCTGCTGGAGCCGCTGATGGAGGCCTTCCAGATCGACGCGACGGAGGCGAACGGCAGGCTGGTCTTCCGTTCGCGGCTGAAGTCCGCGCTGCCGCCGACCGAGATCGGCATCCTCGCCGAACGGCCGAACGAGGCGCTGTTCGAGGAGAGCCGCGGCCATGTCAGTGACTTCGCGGGTGAGGCGATCCTCGACCATTTCGACGATGCAGGCACCTATTCGCGGGTGACGGCGCGCTCGCGCCGCATGGCGGACGAGAACGACCGCGTGTTGCGCATGGCCCTGCCGGCGGTGCTGCACGAGGGCGCGGCGACTGAGAGCGTCGAGACGGCGCTGCGCGACCAGCGAGCCGGGCAGCGTCGGCTGACCTTCCGCCTGCCGCCGACGGCGCTTGCCGTGACGCCGGGCGATATCGTGCGGCTTGCCGAGGGGCCGGAAGGACGGTTCCTGATCATGGGCATTACCGACGGGTTGGTGCGCGAGGTGGAGGCGCGCGCGATCGCGGCGGGGGAAAGCCCCGCGCCCCTGCTGCTCGACGGCCGGAACCGGCCGGCAAGCGGGGCAGGGCCGGCGCCAAGCGATGCCTTCGCGCCGGACGTGGTGTTCCTCGACCTGCCGGTTCTCGGTTCGGGCGGGGCGCAGGATTTCGCCCGCATCGCCGCCTATGCGCAGCCATGGCGCTCCATGATCGTGTCGAGTTCGGAAGGAAATGAGGGATTTCGCAGCCGCGTGCGGTTGGATCGCCCGGCGCACATCGGCCGGCTGGCCGCGCCGCTGGCGCCGGGCGTCCTCGGGCGCTTCGATGCGGGGCGGACCATCGTCCTCGACCTGCCGGCGGGCGGCCTTGCCTCGGTCGAGCCGCTCGCCATGCTGAACGGGGCCAACCGGCTTGCGCTGCGCGGGGCGAACGGGGCCTTCGAGGTCATCGGCTTTACCGCCGCGAGCGAGATCGCACCGGGGCACTGGCGGCTCAGCGGCCTGCTGCGGGCGCTGCACGGTACGGAGGACGCCATGGCCGCCGGCCATGCCGCAGGAGCGCTGGCAATTGTGCTGGACGACGCCGTGCGCCCGCTCGGCCTCGATGTCGAGGAGGTGGGCCGGCTTTCCAACTGGCTGGTCGAGCCGGTGGGCGGAGCGCAGGGCAAGGCCGGGCCCTTCGCCTTTGCCGGCGGAGAGCGGGCTCTGACACCGCTGGCGCCGGTGCATCTGCGAGGCAGGCGGCAGGGGGACGGCGCGGTGCGCTTTTCCTGGATCCGGCGCGGACGGATCGATTCGGATAGCTGGCTTGCGGCTGAAATCCCGCTCGACGAGCCGAGCGAGGCCTATCGGCTCGACATTCTTTCGGGTGCATCGGTGGTGCGCAGCATCGAGACTTCGACGCCGGCCTGCATCTATGCCGCTGCGGCGGAGCTTGCCGATTTCGGCGCGCCGCAGACGGTGATTTCCCTTCGCGTGCGCCAGCTCGGGCGGGCCGTGCCGCTCGGCCTGCCGGCAGAGGCGACGATCAGCCTTTGAACAGGAGACGGAAGATGAACGACGATGTGAAAGCCTGGTATCGGTCGCGTACCGTGTGGGGCGCCCTGGTGGCGATTCTCGCTTCACTCGCCCATGGCGCGGGGTTGCAGGTGACGGCGGGAGAGGAGGGGGAACTTGCCGATCTCCTTGTCGCGGCGGTCGGAACGATCGGCGGTTTCATTGCGCTTTTCGGACGGATTTCGGCCCGGCGGCGCGTGCGATGAGCCGGTCCGGCCGTCCACAGGGCATTCATTTGCCATTCAGCGTGGATCGTTTATTGCTTGCATCACAATGATCCGCACCTGAAAGTATGTTCATGGCATCGCCACTTCTCATAGCCGCGCTCGCGGCCAGCCTGACCCTGACGGGCCCGTTCGATACGGGGGCGTCCAGCGATGTCGCGGAGGTCGCCAGCGATTGCAGCGCCGCCGCGGCACAGGTGGTCGCACAGACCGGAGGCGAACTGCTCTCGGCGCAGCCGAAGGGCGATACCTGCGTGGTGACCGTGCTCGTGCCCGGCAAGGGCAATGCGCGGCCGCGCAAGGTGACCGTGCGCGTGCCGATGTAGGGCCGCCGGCCTTTCGGACGGAACGAGAAGGATAGGAAGAGGGCGGATGCGTATCCTGGTGGTCGAGGACGACGTCAACTTGAGCCGGCAGCTCAGCGAGGCCCTGAAGGAATCGGGCTATGTGGTGGACCAGGCCTTTGATGGCGAGGAAGGCCACTATCTGGGCGACACGGAGCCCTACGACGCCATCATCCTCGATATCGGCCTGCCGGAAATGGACGGGATCACCGTGCTGGAGAAATGGCGGGCCGACGGCAAGTCCATGCCGGTCCTCATCCTCACCGCCCGCGACCGCTGGAGCGACAAGGTGGCCGGCATCGATGCAGGCGCCGACGACTATGTGGCAAAGCCCTTCCATGTCGAGGAGGTGCTGGCGCGCATCCGCGCGCTCATCCGTCGGGCGGCCGGCCATGCCAGCCCCGACATCGTCTGCGGGCCCGTGCGGCTCGACACCAAGGGCTCCAAGGCGACCGTCAACGGCGAGACGCTGAAGCTTACCTCGCATGAATACCGGCTGCTCTCCTATCTCATGCATCACATGGGGGAAGTCGTCTCGCGCACCGAACTGGTCGAGCATATGTACGACCAGGATTTCGACCGGGATTCCAACACGATCGAGGTCTTTGTCGGGCGCCTGCGCAAGAAGATCGGCGTCGACCTGATCGAGACCGTGCGCGGCCTCGGCTACCGGATGCAAGCCCCGGCCAATGGCAAATAGCGCCCGACGTTCCCGCTCGCTCACCTTTCGCGTCCTGCTTCTCGCCTCGCTCTGGGCCGCGGTGGCGCTCGTCGTCATCGCCGTCGTCATCTCGACGCTCTATCGGCAGAGCGCGGAGAAGAGTTTCCGCGATCTGCTTCGCGCGCAGCTTTATAACGTCATCAATTCGGTCTCGACCGACGAGGACACCCGGCTGACGGGCACGCCGCAGCTCGGGGACCTGCGCTTCTTCCAGCCGCAATCGGGCTGGTACTGGGTCGTCGAGCCGATCGGCGGGGCTTTGGCGAGCGAAGCGCTGACCTCGTCCTCGCTCGGCACGGGGAGCATTCCCATCCCCGATACGGACAGTATCCCCTTCGACACGCGTTACGAGCGCTTCTACACGGCGGTCGATTCCTTCGGCAACGATGTCGAGGTGGGCGAGACGGAAGTCGTGCTCGACGACGAGGGACGCACGGCGCGTTTTCGCGTCGTCGGCAACCGCGATGTGCTGGAGGCGGATATCGACGACTTCTCCGGCAGCCTCTATCTCGCGCTGGCCGGCTTCGGCGTCGGCAGCCTGCTGCTCAACGCGGCGGCGATCCTCATCGGTCTCAAGCCGCTCGACCGGGCACGCAAGGCGCTGGAAAAGATCCGGGCCGGCGAAAGCGAACAGCTCGACGGCGATTTCCCGAGGGAAATCCTGCCCTTGGCGAGCGAAGTGAACGCATTGATCGACAGCAACCGGCGCATCGTCGAGCGGGCGCGCATGCAGGTCGGCAATCTGGCCCATTCGCTGAAGACGCCGATCGCGGTGCTGCTGAACGAATCGCGGCTGCTGGCCGCCCCGCAGGGCGATCTCGTGCGCAGCCAGGCGGAGGCCATGCAAAGCCAGGTGCAATCCTATCTCAACCGCGCGCGCATCGCCGCCCAGCGCGAATCCGTGCTGGCGCGCACCGAAGCACAGCCGGTGCTGGAGCGGCTGGCGCGCGTGATGCGGCGCCTCAATACGGACAAGCAGTTCCCGCTGACGGTCCATCCGCCCGGGCTGGTTCTCGCAATGGAACAGCAGGATGTCGAGGAGACGGTCGGCAACCTGCTTGAAAACGCGGCGCGCTATGCCGGCGCGACCGTCGCCACCCGCGCCTTCGTGGCGCCCGCCGACCTTCGGGGGAACGACGACGCGCGCAAGAGCTGGATCGTCATCGAGGTGGAGGACGACGGACCGGGCCTCGAGCCGGACCAGATCCGCGAGGCGATGAAGCGCGGCAAGCGGCTCGACGAGAGCAAGCCGGGCACCGGGCTCGGACTATCCATCGTCAGCGAGATCGCCTCGGAATATCAGGGCACCTTCGGGCTTTCCCGGGGGGCTTCCGGCGGCCTGCTGGCGCGGCTCGTCCTGCCGGCGGTCACAAAGGATGTTGCCTGAGGCGGCGGACAATGCAACAAGAGAAAGGCTCGCGGACATGAGGATCGCGGGAAGGACGAATTGCCGGGCGGTCAGCCGCCCCTTGCGTGAAGAGAGACGGTCCCATCGGATGAAGACGGGTTTGCGCGGCGCCTTTTTCCCCCTCCTTCTGGCAATAACCACGGCATCGGGATGCACGACCACGTCGGGCGGCAAATCCGCGAGCGGCGGCGCGGTCGTGGCGCCAGGCCCGGGCGTCTATATCAGCGCCCTGCAGGGCGGTCTCATCAGCCGGAACACGGCCACCCAGCTTTCCAGGGCAGACATGCAGCGGGCGCTGGAAGCCGAATACCGGGCGCTTGAGGCCGCTCCCGGCGGCCAGCCGGTCGTCTGGCAGGGCAAGGGCGTCAGCGGCTCCGTGGTCGCGGCAGCGCCCTATCAGGTCGGCTCGCAGAACTGCCGGCAATACAGCCATACTTTGACGGTCGACGGCCGCGAGACCGCAACGCGCGGGGCGGCCTGCCGCAATGCGGACGGAGCCTGGACCCCGCTTTCCTGACGGCTTGAGCCCGCCGGTTGCGGCGAAACGCCTCAAATTCGCGTCATCGTGCGCAGGGGAATTGGAAACGCCGTCGCGTTCCAGTATTTGAACGGCATGTTTTTCTGGATTCTCGTCGCCATCCTGACGGCAGCCGTGGCCGCCGTTCTGCTTCTTCCCCTGCTGCGCCGCCCCAAGGCGGCGGCGGGCGATGCCAGCCATGACGTGGAGGTCTACCGCGACCAGCTCGAGGAATTGAAGCGCGACGAGGCCTCGGGGCTTCTCGGCGCGGGCGAGGCCGAGCTTGCCCGGGCGGAAGTGGCGCGCCGGCTGATCGCCGCCAGGAAAGCCGAGAAAACCTGTCCGACCGGCGCCGAAGGGCGTCGCAACCGGCTGGCGCAGGCCTTCGTCATCCTCCTCCTGCCGGCCATCGGGCTCGGCCTCTACGTGTCAACCGGCCGGCCGGGTCTTCCCGCCCAGCCGCTCGCCGAACGCCTCGCCAATCCCGGCAACGACATCGACATCCTGATCGCGCGGGCGGAAAACCATCTGGCGCAGAATCCGGACGACGGCGAGGGCTGGGATCTTCTCGGGCCGATTTATTATCGCAGCGGCCGGATGGAGGATGCGGCAAACGCCTTCGCGAAGGCGATCCGCCTGCGCGGCCCTTCGCCGGACCGGCTCGACGGCTATGCCGAGACGCTCATCGCGCTGTCGGACGGCGTCGTGACGGCCGAAGCGCGCAGCCAGCTGGAAAAGTCGCTGGCGCTTGCGCCGGAAAATCCGCGCACCCGCTACTATCTCGCGCTGGCGCTGGAGCAGGAAGGCAAGAAGGCCGAGGCGCGCGCCGCCTTCGAGGCCATGGCGAAGGACGCCCCGGCGGACACGCCCTGGCTACCGCTCGTCAACCGGCACATAGCGGCTCTTTCCGAAGGGCAGGGCGGCGGGACAGGCACGCAGCCCGGCAATCCATCTGCCGAGGACGTGGCCGCCGCGCAGGACATGTCGGCCGGCGACCGCCAGCAAATGATCGCCGGCATGGTCGAGAGCCTTGCGGCGAGGCTTGAGGACAATCCCGACAATTTCGAAGGCTGGATGCGCATCATCCGTTCCTATGTTGTGCTGGATCAAAGGCCGAAGGCCGAAGCGGCGCTAAAGACAGCGTTGAAGACCTTCCCGGCGGACAGCGAGAACGGCAAGCAGCTTCTGGCGCTCGCCCGGGACCTATCGATTTCGGCTGAGGACAGCGGACAATGACACGCAAGCAGAAACGTCTGGCGGTGATCGGCGGCGGGTTCGCCTTCCTGGTGGCGGCGGTGCTGCTCGTCATGTTCGCCTTCAGCCAGTCGATCGCCTATTTCTATGTGCCGGCGGATCTTGCCAAGGCCGACGTGGCGCCGGGCACGCGCATCCGCCTCGGCGGCCTCGTCGAGGACGGCACGGTTAAGCGCGGCGAGGGCTCGACCATCACCTTCACCGTCACCGACACGTTGTCGCAGGTGCCCGTCACCTATACCGGCATCCTGCCGGACCTGTTTCGCGAAGGGCAGGGCGTGGTGGCGGAAGGCGCCTTCGGCACGGACGGTCTTTTCGTCGCCGACACGGTGCTGGCCAAGCATGACGAGACCTATATGCCCAAGGACGTGGCGGACCGGCTGAAGGCGCAGGGCGTCGAACTTTCCGGCAAGGAAACGATCAAATGATCATCGAGCTCGGACATTTTGCCCTCGTGCTGGCACTGGCGACCGTCATCGTCCAGTCCGTGCTGCCGCTGGCCGGCACCCTTCGCAACGACCGCTCGCTGATGGCCGTGGCCCCCGCCGCGGCCCTTGCCGGCTTTCTGCTGGTGCTGTTCTCCTTCTCCGTGCTGACCTTCGCCTACGTGGTCTCCGATTTCTCGGTCGCCAACGTGTGGGAGAACTCGCACTCGCTGAAGCCGATGCTCTACAAGATCACCGGCGTGTGGGG
>Ga0182742_1005420_pt1 | contig 10780 bp, 6 predicted proteins | sample eDN5th37CBELigMG_FD_128880 | JGI IMG/M metagenome (GOLD analysis project Ga0182742, IMG submission 128880) | Enriched Miracle-Growth compost microbial communities from Emeryville, California, USA - eDNA 5th pass 37_C BE-Lig MG (version 2)... ... | reverse complement strand
GGCGTCCGGGTTGCCAGCCGCACGTAAAAACCGTACGCACCATTCCTTCTTCCAGGCGACAGTGCGCAGCGCCGCTTCAGAGAGGTCGCTGAGATCGGAGTTGTCGTGGCGGACGCGAAGTAGCGAGAGGGACTTGCTATAATACCCTTCGTCGTGCCGGAGGCGGTTTGCTGCCATCAGCGCGTTGATCTCTTGGTCCGTCTTCGGAAGGTAGCGGTTCTCCATGATAAGGCCATCGGTGATTGGCTGGAGGAAGTGTGTGTCCTTACGTTTTTCGGCCACGCAGAATGATTGGCCATCAATGACTAAGGGATCGTGCCTACCGAAGCGATGTTTACGCTCTCGACGCCCCTTTGCGCCCTGGTGCTCACTCAGATTCATGGATCCCTCCTGAGTATGGCGCTGCACTGTATCTGCTTGTTTCACTTAGGAGGCTTGCGGAAAGGAGGTTCTCCGCCACAGTTTCGGGACACACTAGTTCGCTTTGCGGGACAGAAAGCAGGCCCTCATGCAAGAGAGAGACCGCTGCTCGGAAACCGCGCCACTGCAGTCCTGTTAGCGCGCCGAGATCTCCCAGACGGATGCGTGGACCGCATTCCCTTAGGAAAGAGCCGACGATTGTGCAGGCGGCTTCATCGAAGTCGGTGCAGCATTCCATGATGAGTCTTGCATTTCGAACGGAGACTACGTCGAGGGTTCTCTCGGTCAGGATGGAATATTCATCAGCGAAGGAATCTCCGTTGGTGGCGGCGGCAAGCTCTAACACGCGACGCAGCCGCGTCCGCTCTACATCCTCGCTGTACTTGACTGCATAGGCGGTTCTGGATCCGCCCTTCCATCTAACGACAAAGTCAAAGAAGTGCCTTCGTGTTTGCAGCCCGTCCTGATAAGAAACAGCTTGTTGTTCCCTAACATCCGTTACATCGGGATGAGCGATAAGGACTGTTGCCCATTCCTCTTCCAGACGGCTCTCAAACCATACTTCGCGACGGCGGAATGGATCTATGAGAAAGCCTACTCTAGAGCCTCGCTTCTTCGCCTTGGGCTTTCGATCGGCAACGCTTTCCCGAATGAATACGGCTGGCGCGCTTCGGGGCCAGTCTGTCGTGATCGGATCTACCCTATGTGGAAGCTCCTGAACTGGAGATAGCCGTCAACCTCCGGATAGCTAGAACGGAGGGAGGTGGTAGGCGTAGGGACACACCCGTGGCGTTGGGACAGTGCAACTTTAAGCATTGCATGGTGATTTCGCATATTCTCTACTCCAGTTTCCCTTGATGACCCCCTGAATTGGTCGGAGACGCCAGCTGTGAGGGAGTGGCCAACATGCCGATTCAGGGAAGCCAGTTTCATTCATGTCCGGTGGTCTACAGCGGTGACAAGGGTACGATGGCTAGGCACCCTATTTGGCCCAACTACTACAAAGCCTGGCAAGGCAATTCCCGCATCTGTGAAGGGGCGATAGCGTCTGGTACTTAGAGTGGCGATCTTCATCCGGAAGGCGATCGAAGTCGCTACAACATAGATCTCGTGGCGTGGGGCTTTTGCCCAAAGGTTCTTTAGCTTGCTGATGCAGCCCAAGGCCTGTGCGTTTCCCTCAATGAACTCTAGAGGCGGTACCAAGATGAATCCGAGGTGGCGAAGGGAGTCTCTCCAAGCATCCAGCTCTCGTGCATGCTCCGGCTCGGTCTCGCGCACAAGCTCGATACCGCGCTTGATGACCTCCACTGCAGCAGCCGGAACATAGAGACTACCTCTAGGAGCTGACGCAAGCCAGGCGTAGACGGATGGATCGCGTTTGTACGGCCAGGTGCGGCTTACCACCGATGCATCCACGATGTGCCCGAAGTCTTGTTGCCAGCGGGTCCACGTTGCTCGGGTGCTCGTATTCCTCATCCCTGGTCGTCTTTGCTTGGTTGCAATCTCAACCGGTGTTGGGGCCGAAAGCTGGGGGGAGCTCGAATGGGCTCCTGCTATGTGCCGATACATTCTCCGGCTCCTTCCTTTTAGACTGCGATCTCATATGTGGCGGCGGAGAACTGTGCCAAGATAGATTGCATATGGTGAGCATATCGCTTTCCTATTTGTTAAAAACTGTTATATTATTGTGAGCCAACTAGATCATATATTTGTTGGGTGTTCGTTTACCTGTGGTGAGATCTTTTTATGATTGGATTAATCCCATTTATTTTTGCTGAGATTATTGTACGAAATATGAAATACGCTATTTATATTATTGATTTCGGAATTGGTGGAGAGCAAATCTTTAGGGTGGGCTTAATGACCTCACCGCCTTGCTCCAAGCATGTAAATCAATGCTCGACGTTGGAAAACGAATTTGGATAAAAATGATGCTTCTAACGAAATTTCGCTTCCCGCGTTGCTTTTTCTGCGAGCAGTTATTCGGCCGTATGATGAGCCTGGATCTGAGGGCCAATTTTTCCCATTGATCGCGCTAGACGCTTTGGGAAACTACTAAGAGTAATCTACGGACGTCACTCCGGAAAACTGCAATCCTGAGAATGCCCTAAATCTCCTTGGCGATTTTGAATTTTTTCTTTCCCCACTGGGATGTCTAGATTTTTTCAGATGAGACAACTTTTCAATCAGGTGCGCCCCCTTCAGACGAGCGCAGGAGAGGGGATAGTAGTCGCAGCAGTTGCCCTGCTGATGAAACATTCAGAGAGGCTGTACGAGACCGTAAGTGGGGAAAAAGTGATCACACTCGCGCAATGCGAAGGTCAACGGGGTCCGAATCTCCACGGGACTCAGGACCTATATTTCATCTGATCCTTGGCCGACCGAAGAAGCAAAGAGAGTCCCGATGGCAAGTGACCAGCGCTGGTTCTAAAACTGTTCGGGTTGGACATACCTGGTGCCGCGCGGCCGCGTACCGGACGGCTGAAGCTGCTCACCGCGTCAGACCAGTCTCTGCGCTCGTCGTGCTCGGAAGGACCTTGGGGGCAGTCTTGGTAAGTGCGCTGCTCCTAGGGATCCGGCCTGAACTGGAAGGAGGAGGGTTGCGAGGCTTGGGTCGGGAGAGGTGGTGTCGGTGTCCGTTGAGGACTCCGCTCCTGCTGACCCGCTGAGTCCGCAGGAAGATGGTCCCAGCTCCGGCTCATAGAAGGATGGATCGAGGACCATACAATGAGATCCATGCCCGCTCCGCGCTCAAGATGGCTTCCCCACAGCAGTTCATCAGGGCTAAATCAAACTAGCCGGTATGTCGGGCGAAACGGGTGCACTCCAGGAGGTCATCGTTATGGTGTGATCGACGCCCCTCAATCCCTCGCTCACGGCTTGGATCCCCTGCGGAGAACTTGCCATAATCATCTGATTGCTGCCATCATTTTAGCCATAGCTCATCAGTGTCGCGCGCAAGCCGCAGCCGGACCAGGTTTCTGTCATGGAAGACGCTAACTGAAAGGTTGATCCTGCGCCTGGCGGAGGTGCCGGCTATCACAAGAAGCGGTTTGGGGCATTGATAGGCAGTCTGCCGCGATATGGCCTCTATTTCCTCTATATCGGTGGCACTCGGCGCAGGTTCAGAACCAGGGTGGGAATGCCATTCCCCAACGTAGTATTCTCCACTTTTCCAACGACGCTGAAGGAGTGCCTTCAAGCCACGCGCGCCACGCTGGAACCAGGTTCGCCCTGATTGAGAGTCCCTGGGTTGCCGTGTTGCTAGGGATACGGTGACATTGTTCCCATCTTGCCCATAGCTGCCGAGCAAGATACCCCCAGTCTCGCGGTTTCCTGCCGCAAGGGCACAATCCTTAATCATACATACCGTCTGCACGGACAGTGTGACCGAGATCTTATGAGCTTGGCAAACGAACCTGACTTCTTTTTCAGCCACTAAGGCGCTCCACAGATCCGTCCGCTAGCTGTCTGAAGTATTCGCAACGCCTCTCAGAGGAGTGGATTGCCTCGATAATAAATTGCGATCCGAGAGCACTCCATAACATAACGTTTGACGCACTGGCGGGGAACACGGGATGCCAGCAGCCGATACCCTCCACAGGAGCGTCAACCAGACTTGTTGGCGGGGCGGCTAGATCAGCGAAGCGCTGTTTGGCGTCAATTGTTGGAAACGCAGTCTCTGATGCCGTAAAAGCGAGCAAGCCCTCTGCTTTCCACGTCATCCCAAGGCTGATAAACGTTTTTTCCTCTCTCCAGTCGAAAGCAGACAAAGCGTCGAGTACTCCATCTGATCCAGAGCAATCAACAATAACATCGAATGATCGAACCTGTTCTGCTATCTCCATGCGCGTCGGAGGAAAAAATGATGCAAGACCTACAACGTTTGCGTCCGGCATCAACAAGTTCAAGGCACTCGCTAGTGCCAAGGCTTTGTTGTGGCCAACTGCGTCCATGCCTAGTGCGTGGCGGGTGAGATTGCCAACCTCGAGACGGTCGGCATCAAGAACCCCTAGATCGTATATACCCATCCGTACGAGATTTTCGGAAACTGCACTTCCGAGAGCGCCCGCACCAATAACGAGTACTCGTTTGCACACGACATTCTCTCTACCTGCTCGCGTTCGGATTTGTTCGGGGCTCCAATTCATCGTGCGTACCCATCTCATGGCTGTCGTTGACGATGCGAGGGATTGATCGATGAACTGCCGTGTTTTTTCGGTGGCTCGAAAACCGTTCTTCTTTGCCCGACGATCAGAAAGATTAAGGCCGCCAATCGCCAACCAGTGATAGCGCGTAGGCTTAGCACCGATCGTCGCTGAAATCGGGAACCCTAGAAGCACTATCATTGGAGCATTGTCCATTCGCCGTTGACGGCAATCCGCACCTACCTTTACAAACATTTCGCCAAGATTGACGCCGACAGAATTCAAGTATGAGGATAGGGCCAGCCACGTTCGAGGTAACTCCCATGGCTCGACAACAGGTAGACTGCTGAGAGCGATCCAGAGCGCCTTATTGCATGCCGGTTGCTTGGAGATCAGGTGGCCCCATTCCACATCTCGGATAGGTTTGCGTTCTTTGTCCTGGAAAGCTTTGATGACATAGCTTTCAATGGAACCTGGAAGGCGAGCGAGGTCTGCCCACCCCCATTGGCCATGTCTTCCATTCCAGAACGGAAGGTCATCGGCCAAGCTTGTAAAGCCCACAATCGGAAAACTGCTCAGACCAGACCCAGTGGGCAGTTCTAAAGGCTCCCCAGGTTCATTAAGTTTGGCGCAGGCTGCGGCATCCAACCATACCAGTAGCCGGTCCAGATACCACAAGATCTTTTCATCGATGGCTTGCGGTTCACCCGTCCAAGCGCTTCGGCCGAAAACCGCGGCCTGACGCTGTAGACATGGATTGCCCCGACGCCAAGGTTCGTTGGCCGGTCCTTCCTCATTGAAGCTCTGGTGTTGATAAGTTTGGCTGATTCCACCCACCTTCGCTGGGTAGGCGACCACAGATGCGCTAGCAGAATCGAATAAGAGGTACCAAATCGTCTCTGTTGAAATCGTGGAGGTTTCGGGGACTGAGAGTCGCGCGCGTATCTTTAGTGCCCACCGATTGCCTTCCAAGCGCGCCCAAGGTTGAAGTACAGTAATGCGGCTGTGGCCTATTACGCTGTCGGTTACCTTCTGAAGGATTTCTGGAACGAACAAGTTTGAAGTCCTCATGCAAACCGTTCGGTATTCCTTGGTTCGGCTGGCTTTTTGGGTGGGATGAAGAATCCCTGTTTCCGATCTCCGCCGTTCGGTCCTGGGAGGGGGAACTTCCCTCCGAACAACTTCTGCCACATTTGGGCACTCTGTTGCGCGTCGTCGCACTCTAGGGCGTTGCGAGCCTGAGTAGCAGCGGCGGCAATGGCAGAATGAAATGCCTCAAAGTCTTCTCTGGAGAGACGCTTGAGCGCGTCATGCTCAGGTACGCCATGGTCTGCGAGGATAGGGACATTGCCGATGACCGCTTCGAAATTCCATTTATCCCGCATCGTCTCGAATACCTGAACGAGGCCGGATGCTATTGAGTTGGTGCCGTCCTCAAGCGCATGACCAATCATGTGCTCCAACGGATAGCCTTTCGGGTACTTTGGCAAAGTTTCGGCGTTCTGCTGTCGCCACCATTTCACAACACGTACCAAGTTCACGTAGTGCCCGTTGCAGGCCCGATTCTTAGCTGCGGTCCATTGGATTTGAGCTAGCGGATGCGTGCGCCCCCATCTGCCCACATCGCGGTCTGGAAGGAACAAGGGATTTGGTCGCCAATTTTCTGAAGGCGCGTCATCTAGCAACGGAGGTTCAACACCGAAAGACATTGGCTGCCAGCGCTCATTTAGCCGCCAACTCATGTCCTCTTCGAGAGCGTTTATGGTCAACACCGCGTTGGATCGATACAGACGCTCCATTGCCTGACGCGACTTCGGATCAGTAGGAAGAGCGGTGATCACCAGATCAAGGTCGACATAGGATAGTTCGATCCCGAATGAACGGCCCTGAGGTCGCCACTTACCCCCATAATGGCGATCTAGAAACGGCACGAACTTGTTCATAGCCTGCTGAGGAGATGTCTTTGAATAGTCAATATTTGTTACCACCACCACATCAACATCTGGACGCTTGTCGCCTGTGGGACGGATCGCGGTGGAACGCCGGATGCTTCCTTGCAGAAAGGTGGCTACCACAACTTCGCGAAGGCCGCTGTCTGCCGTCAGGCGCGAACGAAGTGTGCTAGAGCCGGTTTTCCAGTCTTCCTTTTGACGATCAGTAGGGCGTATTTCCCGTAGGAATTCGCTGAACTGAGATCTAAGTTCCATGTCTAACCTATCCTGAGAGAGGGGTTGTAGCTGCCGTTCACGGCCCCTTCGAAGTCGAATTCGTAAAGCGTCACTGGCCCAAGCGCTTCGCGATGTTGCCCCAGGAAAAAAGTGAAGGCGTTGGGGGCTGCTATAAAGACATGGCGTCGTGCGTCTTTCTGCAAGCGGAGTGCCTTCACTGCGTCAGCAATCTGGTCAGCGACTTCTGCTGCATGCTCTCCTCCTACGAGCGCTTTCGGGCTCGGACCGTTTGCCGCTGACACGTGTAGAATCCTTCCAATGGTTTGCACGTGAGCCCTGATGTATTCCTCGACATCTGCCAATGCGTTCCGAGACAAGCTGATCACAACAGCAATCTCTTCACCCATCCCGACGGGGATCATCTCGGTTGCGGCTGCCGTTCCGACTTTCCCGTCGTCCGAACGCCAGACGGTGGTTGGCCCCCTTCCTTTTTGATTAATCTCGACGTGTGTGCCGGTCTTGAAACCGAGCATCGTGCCTGCGAGGAAAGCGATTGAGGAATGGCTGTCCAAGAACAGACGGATGTTCTTGGCCGTCTGGCGAACGCGCGTGAGGAACTCCTCCACAGCTGCACGTACGTCGTTGTTCCAGTCGATGCCATCTCTGAGGTGCCTGACGTCGAACAGCTCCACCAGCGAAAGAGTGTTTTCAGACAGAGCATCGAGATAGTCAGTGGGACCATCTGTGAATGAACGGATGGAAATGTTTTTTCTATCCTCGAGCGGAGTGGATCTTACCCATCCTTGCTCAATGCATAGCTCTTGAAAGGTCTTTCGGTTGAGAACGTTTCTCTGGGTCGCTTTAAGCGCTCGAGCTGCGGCATCAAATTTGAATTCAAGACTATTACCGCCAGTCGTCAGACCAACGAGCTGAAATTTATGGTCGACTATTTCGCGCAAGGTCTGTAGCGAATAAATACCCATCCATGATGTGGAAGGCACTCAGGATCTGGTAAAGCTCTGTGTCCGATTCCAGCTTGAGATGATCGCGCCAGAGAGCGCGGACCTCACCCATCTCGCTCCGAACTGTCTTTCCAACGGCGAGCTTTTCTACATCAAGGGCCTTGTCCGCCGTTCTCAAAAGCTTCAACAGCGGATCCTCATTGCGGACGCGATCTGTCGTTACCAATGTGAATGTTGAGCAAGGTGGGGCTTTTTCCACTGCATCCTTGAGGCGCTGTAAGATAGAGAATGTGCTGGCACCGATAAAAGCGGGATCAATGAGATCCCTGAAGCCGAAACTGCCAGCCTGATTAACATGATATTTGACTTGAAAGTGGGCGACCTCAACTCTAAACGAGCGACGCGTCGCCAAACCGGGATTATACCTTACGACAACATCGTCGAACCCTTTCGGGCCATCAGCTTCGTAGGAGACTTCGACCACATAAGGTGACTCGAGATTTCGGAGGCCAGAAGCATGTATCCAGAAGAAGCGCGCCTGGTAATCATGCCCGTCCCAACTTGCTATCACTGAATCTGCCATAGCAACTACAACCTAAAATTTAATTCCTGTTTTGTTCCATCGTTTGGGTCCAAGCACGCTGCTGCCGGGATGTTTTCGTTCAGAGCTCAGCGCGAGAGTGGTTGCGCAGAATCTTGAGTTGATTTGCAGCGTTTGGCAGGGCCTGATTAGTGTTGCGTCAGATCGGTGAGTGCTGCGAGAATACCGACTCCTGCACGTATCAATTATTGCAAGGTCGCTGTAGTCCGCTCTTCCGGTGCCTTTAGACGCCGGAAGAACACAACATTGGCTCCGTAGTACCCAACTTTGGGTCTGCGACCAGGCCGCTGCAGCTAATCAGCTGCAGCCGCTCGTTGCTCCGCACGTGTCGCATTTTTCGCAGGTGCCGTTGCGGACCATCGTGAAGTTCTGGCACTCGGTGCACATGGAGCCGGTCTAGCCCTGCATGATCGCCTGCTGGCGGCGCTGGGTTTCCTTCTTCTTGGCTTCAGCGGCTTCTTCCGCAGCCTTATCCGTGAAGAGGGCGTTCACGCCTTCGCTCGCCGCGGCCTGGTAGGGGGCCGGTTCCTCGTTGAGGCTGGACACGTTCTTCAGCGCCGTCACGGTCGCGCCGCCGGCAAAGGCGTGCACGTTCGAGGCGGAAGCAGCACTTGCCGGAGCAGCCGTTGCCTCGCCCTTCGGATCGGACTTGCCGCTTACCACCTTGAAGGTGGCGCCGCGCATCAGGCCCTTGGAGAAGGGGATCGCCTTGCCTTCGTTGATGCCGCGGCCAAGCGACGTGTTGGAGAAGTCCGACATGTCGACATGGGCCAGATCGTTGCGGCCGAGGTAGGAGACCGCGAGCTCGCGGAACACGTAGTCGAGGATCGACGTCGCATTCTTGATCGCGTCATTGCCGATGACGATGCCGGCCGGCTCGAAGCGCGTGAAGGTGAAGGCCTCCACATATTCTTCCAGCGGCACGCCATACTGGAGGCCGAGCGAGATGGCGATGGCGAAGTTGTTCATCATCGCGCGGAAGGCAGCGCCTTCCTTGTGCATGTCGATGAAGATCTCGCCGATGCGGCCATCATCGAACTCACCCGTGCGCAGGTAGACCTTGTGGCCACCGATGACAGCCTTCTGCGTGTAGCCCTTGCGGCGGTTCGGCAGCTTTTCGCGCTCACGCACCACACGCTCGACCACGCGCTCGACGATCTTCTCGGTCACCTGAACGGCGCGGGCTGCGACCGGCTGGGCGACGAGCGCCTCGACGGCTTCGTCCTCATCGTCTTCGTCGGCGATGAGCGAGGAGTTCAGCGGCTGCGAGAGCTTGGAGCCATCGCGGTAGAGGGCGTTCGCCTTCAGCGCCAGCTTCCAGGACAGCATGTAGGCGTTCTTGCAGTCTTCGACCGTCGCATCGTTCGGCATGTTGATCGTCTTGGAGATCGCGCCGGAGATGAACGGCTGGGCAGCCGCCAGCATGCGGATGTGGCTCTCGACCGAAAGGTAGCGCTTGCCGATCTTGCCGCACGGGTTGGCGCAATCGAAGACGGCCAGGTGCTCTTCCTTGAGGTAGGGCGCGCCTTCCAGCGTCATCGCACCGCAGACGTGGATGTTGGCAGCCTCGATCTCCTTGCGGGTGAAGCCCAGCGCCGGCAGCATCTCGAACGACATGTCGTTCAGCTGCTCATCGGTGAAGCCAAGCACCTCCTTGCAGAAGTCCTCGCCGAGCGACCACTTGTTGAAGACGAACTTGATGTCGAACGCGCTTTTCAGCGATTCGTTCAGCGTTGCGATCTTCTCGTCGGTAAAACCCTTGGCCTTGAGCGTCGTCGGGTTGATGCCAGGCGCCTGGTTCAGGTTGCCGTGGCCGACAGCGTAAGCCTCCATCTCCGCGATCTCAGCCTCGGAGTAGCCGAGCGTGCGCAGCGCTTCCGGAACGGCGCGGTTGATGATCTTGAAGTAGCCGCCGCCGGCGAGCTTCTTGAACTTCACCAGCGCGAAGTCGGGTTCGATGCCGGTCGTGTCGCAGTCCATGACAAGGCCGATCGTGCCGGTCGGCGCGATGACAGTGGCCTGCGCATTGCGGTAGCCGTGCTTCTCGCCAAGCTCGAGCGCCTTGTCCCAGGCTGCGCGGGCGTGAGCGATCAGGTCTTCGGACGGGCAATCCTCTGCCTGCAGCGGCACCGGGTTGACGGCCAGCTTCTCGTAGCCTTCCGTCTCGCCATGGGCGGCGCGGCGGTGGTTGCGGATGACGCGCAGCATGTGCTGCGAGTTACGCTCGTAATCGGCAAAGGCGCCGAGTTCGGAAGCCATCTCGGCCGAGGTCGCGTAGGCGACACCGGTCATGATCGCGGTCAGCGCACCACAGATCGCGCGGCCTTCCTTCGAGTCATAGGGAATGCCCGAGGTCATCAGCAGGCCGCCGATGTTGGCGTAGCCAAGGCCGAGCGTGCGGTACTGGTAGGAGAGGCGGGCGATTTCCTTGGACGGGAACTGCGCCATCATCACCGAGATTTCGAGCACCACGGTCCACAG
>Ga0182742_1005419_pt1 | contig 10783 bp, 17 predicted proteins | sample eDN5th37CBELigMG_FD_128880 | JGI IMG/M metagenome (GOLD analysis project Ga0182742, IMG submission 128880) | Enriched Miracle-Growth compost microbial communities from Emeryville, California, USA - eDNA 5th pass 37_C BE-Lig MG (version 2)... ... | reverse complement strand
CTGGAACGCAAGAAGGCCCTGAAACTGCCGGAAGAGAATCTGCTCTATTTCTTGGAAAAGCACAGCCTCATCCTGGAGCCCTGGCAGCGTGAGATCCTGCGCATCGTCCGGGTCATCGCGCAGTATTTCTATCCCCAGGGCCAGACGAAGGTGATGAACGAGGGCTGCGCGACCTTCGTCCACTATTTCATCATCAACCGCCTGTTCGACCAGGGAAAGATGAGCGAGGGCGCGATGCTGGAACTGCTTGCAAGCCATGCCAATGTGGTGTTTCAGCCGGGCTATGACGATCCCCGTTTCGGCGGCATGAATCCCTATGCGCTCGGCTTTGCCATGATGCAGGATATCGAACGCATCTGCATGCGTCCGACGAGCGAGGATCACGACTGGTTTCCGACCATCGCCGGCAATGGCGACTGGCGCGGCGCCTTGCTCGATGCCTGGGAGAACCATCGGGACGAATCCTTCATCCTGCAATATCTCAGTCCCGAGCTGATCCGCCGGTTCCGCCTGTTCCATCTTACCGACCGCGCCGGCGACCGGTTCTGCGAGGTGGCGTCGATCCACGACGAACGAGGCTACTCGGCCGTGCGCGCCGCGCTTGCCCGGGTCTACGATCCGGGCGCCAATCGACCAGACATCGAGGTCGTCGATGTGGACCTCCTGGGCGACCGCCAGCTACGGCTGCGCCACACGGTCAAGAACGGCCTTGTCCTGGAGGAATCCGACCGCGATGCCACCCTTGCCCATATCCGCCGCCTGTGGGGATACGACGTGAGCCTTGCGGGCGTAGAGGCGGCAAGCGGCAGGATCCTTTATGAGCGCTCTTCCAGGGAAATCTGAAAAAATGTCTCTATCTATCTGAAAAAACAAATACCTCTCAAAATGAAGGACGTTAACGCCGCGGCGAGAAGAATGTCGAGCAACCGTTCAGAAACGTGTCCGTGGCAACAAGATCGAGCTGAACGGAAAAGCGCTCGCCGAGCACCGTCAGGGAGGCATCGTGCGTTTCGTCCGCGCTGCCGCAAATCGCGTCTTCCAGAAGCACGGTGCGGTAGCCGAGGTCGATGGCGCCCAGCACGGTGGCAAGCACGCAGACATCGGTCTCGCCGCCGGAAATGGCAAGCGCCGTGACGCCATCGCGCCGCAACGCCTCATGCAGACGCCCGTCCTGCCACGGCGAATAACCCGACTTGTCGAACAGGCTCGCCGGTGGGACGAAGCGGCGCAGGTCCGGCAGGATATCGACAAGCTCCGCGGCCAGGTGCCGGCGGGTCATCATTCGCCATTTCTCATAGTAGTCGCGCCATGCGCCGCCGGCATCTTCTGCCGTTCGCGGCGGCAGGAAGCGCGTGAAGATCGTCCGTTCCGCATGGCGCGAGGAGATTTCGAGGACCTGATCCTTGATGGTGTTCATCCAGGGAACGTGCCACGGCGTGTCTTCGGCGAACATCCGCTGCATGTCGACGCAGATATGTCGCCAGTTCGCGCCGCAAAAGCGGGAGGCATCCCAGTCGCTCATCCTTCCTCCTTCGAAAGCCGATCTCGGCTCCGTGAGCGAAAAGCCGGCCTACCGGGTTCACTGTACGGTTTCGTACAAACGGGCATCGCCATGCGCCGCCTCATCTTCCGGCTTTTCTCCATGATGGAAGTGGAACAAAAACGGTGCCTCATCTGTTCCACGGGCAATCAGAAGGAGACATGCTTTGAACAGTCATCGTTCTTCCCCCGCTGTGGAATCCCTCAAACAGGAACAGCGAAAGACCACCACGCAGAAAAAGGATGAACTTGAGGAAGGTCTCAAGGACACATTCCCGGGGTCCGATCCCGTGTCGGTGACGAACACCTCCATCCCGGCTGGCCGGACCGATTCCGACGAGGCGTCCAAGGTCCGCGACAAGGACGAATAGCGTTCCCGAAATTCTGTTCCGCCCCGGTGGCCGCGTGTCGCCGGGGCGTTCCGCGTCTTGACCCAAGGAGCCATGCAATGAAGCAAACCACCGTTCTCGTCGTTGAGGATGAGCCGATCGTCCGGTTCGATGCCGTCGACATGCTGGAGGAGGCCGGCGTGGAAGCGCTTGAGGCTGCCAATGCCGCCGAGGCGCTCACCATGTTGCGGCTGCGCCCCGATGTTTCCGTGCTTTTCACCGATGTCAACATGGCCGGCAATATTGACGGGCTCGATCTTGCTCGCACGGTTGCCGCCCGTTGGCCGCATATCCGGATCGTGCTGACGTCGGGCCATGTGCGGCTGCGCGACGTCGATCTGCCCGTCACCTCCGCCTTTCTGTCAAAGCCCTATCAGCGTGACACAATGATCGCCGCGCTTGGCCTCGGGCGAACGACGGATATGGCGCCGATGGCGACGACGTCATCTTCGGCGATGCCCGCCGGCGCCCGCGGTTAACCGAACGGGCATTTGCAGCCCGCAGGATATGCTTTCGCAGGGAAGAGGGGGATACCCTTCTTCCCTAAGTCTCGTTCTGCATTCGTCAACCGGAGGGCCGGCCTGACATGGATGTCAGCTTCTTTGCCCGCGATGCGGTGGCCGTCGCCGCCGACCTGATCGGAGCGCGCATTTTGGTGGACGGCGTGGGCGGTCTCATAGTCGAAACGGAAGCCTATCGCCGCGATGACGAGGCCTCGCACAGCTATCGTGGCCCCACGCGCGCCAACGCCGCCATGTTCGGTCCGCCGGGGCACGCCTACATCTATCGCTCCTACGGACTGCATTGGTGCCTCAATGCGGTGTGCGAGCCGGGAAGCGCCGTGCTGATCCGTGCGCTCGAACCCACCGAGGGCCTTGAAACCATGGTCGCCCGCCGCCGCTCCGGCGCTGCGACGAGAAGGCTGTGCGCGGGGCCGGGCAATCTGTGTCAGGCACTCGCCGTGACCGGCGAGCTGGACGGTCGCTCCCTGCTTCAGCCGCCCTTTTCGCTGGACCCGCCGGCCGGGGCGGCGGGGGCGGCGTGCGGCGTGCGGATCGGCATCAGCAAGGCCGCCGATCGGCCCTGGCGCTTTGCCGTCAAGGGCTCTCCCTATCTCAGCAAGCCGATCTGACGGCGTTTCGCCATTTGTGGAACATTCCCCCGGTCTGACGGTTCGAACATCCGTTCCCTCAATTCATGGAGATACCAATGGCGACTGAGAAAACACTGGACGACCTGTTCCTCGATACCCTCAAGGATATCTACTACGCTGAGAAACAGATTCTGAAGGCTCTGCCCAAGATGGCACGGGCTGCGCAGTCGGAAGAGGGCAAGCAGGGTTTCCTTCAGCACCGTGAAGAGACCCAGGGCCAGATCGAGCGCCTGGAAGAGGTTTTCGAAATCCTCGGCAAGAACGCCCGCGGCAAGACCTGTGAAGCGATCCAGGGCATCATTGCGGAAGCCGAGGAGATCATGGACAGCTTCAAGGGCACCCCGGCGCTGGATGCGGGCCTCATTTCCTCGGCCCAGGCGGTCGAACACTATGAGATCGCCCGCTACGGTACGCTTGTCGCCTGGGCGCGCCAGCTCGGCCTCGACAAGGCCGTTCCGCTGCTCCAGGCAACGCTCGACGAGGAAGTGGCGACGGACAAGAAGCTGACGAAGCTTGCTGAAGCCTCGGCCAATGCCAAGGGCAAGAAGGCGGCCTGACGCTGAAATCGGCGGCAGCCGAGCAGCTGCCGCCACCAGTCATGGAACAAACGCCTGTCTCCGGAGTTCATTCGGGGCAGGCGATCCCCATTCCGTTTCACGCAGACCAGGCCTGCCGTCGCGTTTTCGCACTGTTGCTGCATGATGCACGTTCCGAAGTTTCTCCGGAACGGGTGCCATAAGGAACCGAACGATGTTCAGGCAGAACAGGCTCGTAGCGGCGCTACCGCCGGATGATCGCGAGCTTCTCTCTTCCGTGATGGAAGAGGTGGAGCTTCCCCAGAAGCTGGAGCTCTCCTTGCCCGGCATGCCGACCGATCATTGCTATTTTCCAAGCAGGGGAATCATCTCCACCGTTGTGGTCTCGCCCAAAGGCAATCAGGCCGAAATCGGGGTCATCGGTCGTGAGGGCATGTCGCCCACCTCGGCTATTTTGGGGGAGGATCGAAATCCGTTCCGTACCGTCATGCAGGTGGACGGGCGCGGCTGGCGCATCCGCCGGGAGGATTTGTGCCGCCAGATGGAGGCCAGGCCCGGTATGCGCCGGATCATGCTGCGCTGGGCGCAGGCCTTCTCTTGCCAGATCGCTTTCACTGCTCTGTCCCAATCGGTGCACACCGTGGAGGAACGGCTCGCCCGCTGGATATTGATGTGCCACGACCGTTCGGATGGAGACCGTCTGGCGCTGACGCACGAGTTTCTCGCCATCATGCTGGCGGTGCGGCGCGCAAGCGTGACAAATGCCCTCCATGTGCTCGAGGGCCACGGCTTCATCTACTCCCAGCGCGGGACCATCATCATACGCGACCGCGTTGCGCTGGAGACCTTCGCGGCCGATTCCTATGGCGGCTGCGAGCGGGAATATGCCCGTCTCGTCCCCATCCCGGCGTGAGGTGCTCGATCCCGCAGGACGCGGTCTGTCCGTTACCGTACCGAGACCCGCCCACGGGTTGTTTCCCCCTTTTTATGGACATAGATGGACGGTCATTGTCATTAGGAAAGACCGGGCCCTTTGGCGCATTTGCGGTCAGTAGCCGCTTGGGATTGTGCGATGAAGGAAGTTGGTCAGGGCAGGTTTCGAAACAACCTGCTCCGGCGCTTGTCGGACGAAAGTCTCTCGCGGCTTGACCCTCATATGGAGCGGATCGAACTGCCGAGATCCTTCCAGCTTTCCTCTCCCGACCAGGCGCTGGCCCATGCCTATTTCTTCGAAAGCGGCGTCGCCTCCGTCGTCGTGCGCTCGCCGGAAGGCCAGCGCACCGAGATCGGCATCATCGGCAGGGACGGCATGTGCCCCGCCTCCGCGATCCTCGATGCGGATGTCGACCCGTTCTCCGTGTTCATGCAGATGCAGGGCGAGGCGTATCGCGTGCCCATCCCCGTTCTCAAGAACGTTCTGGCAACCGACCGGGAGGCGCAGGGCCTGTTTTCCCGCTATGCCCAAGCGCTGTCGGTCCAGCATGCTTATACGGCTCTTTCCAACGCCGTGCACTATATAGACGAACGCCTCGCACGATGGATCCTGATGTGTCACGATCGGGCGGACGGCCCGGAAATCAGCCTGACCCACGAATTCCTGTCGATCATGCTCGCCGTACGCCGACCAAGCGTCACGACCGCTCTTCATGTTCTGGAGGGCAAGAAACTGATCTATTCCGAGCGCGGCATGGTGATCGTGCGTGACCGGGCCGGGCTGGAGGCTTTCGCGCATGATGCCTATGGCGGATGCGAGAAGGAATACGAACGACTTATCGGCCCGATCGACAGGCCCCCGGGATAGGCGGCGTCAGTCGAGCACCTTGCCGAAAGGCAGGCTGGCCACAAGTTGGCCCTGCTCGTCGACGATCTCGAAAAGCCGCGTCTCGTCGATACGGCCCTGACGGATATCGTTGGCCAGCATTTCGCGGGCGGCCAGCCGGGCTTCCTTGAGCGCAGCGCCGAGCGTATCGAACTCGCCGCCCTCCAGGTCCTCGATCCTGCGGTCCCGGCTGCGGATGTGAAAGTAGTAGTGGGGCATCCTCACTCTCTTTTTCGCTTTGACATCATATGGGTAGGGACTAGCGAGCGGCGCTTGTGTTCCATTCTCCCGTGTTCCGCGGTCTCTGTACGCTAGCGTACGGCAACTTCCGAGGCGTGCTTCCGTTCTTTCCGAAAAGGAGGGACCGCATGTACGACGATCGATTTCCCGAGACGCCTGCAGCTTCGGTTCACGGCTCCATCGAAGCGCAACTTCCCGCACTGCGCCGCTTTGCCCAGCGGCTGACCCGCTCGGCGAGCGACCGCGAAGACCTTATCCAGGAAACGGTTATGCGGGCATTGCGTTCCGCACATCAGTTCCGACCGGACACGCAGCTTCGATCCTGGCTCTTCACGATCATGCGCAACACGTTCAACACCGAATACCGTCGCCGTTGCCGGGAGACGGTGGGGCTTGAGGACAGCTTCTTCGATCGCACGGCCATCGCCGCGCCGCAGGAATGGGCGGTCCGGCGCGGTGAACTGCGCTCCGCGCTCGGCCGCATACCCGCGCGCTCCCGCCGCACGCTCCTGCTTGTCGCCATGGGCGTCAGCTATATCGACACCGCGCGCCTGTGCCATTGCGAGATCGGCACGGTGAAGAGCCGCGTCAACCGGGCTCGAAAGATGCTGGAAGACGAGATCGGCCGTCCCGGCGCACTCTAACGCCCGGAAGTTTGCCGATGATCCGCCGAGGGGCTTGACTCCTCGGCGGTCTCGTTTAACTCGGACGCTAGCGTGAATGCATGATCGTGACCGGACGGGATACGGCAAAGCCAGGGCCTGAGACAATTTCAGCATCGGGGCAGGAGGGTCCAAGGATCCACGGCGCCGGCCGACCTTTGCAGGTCAAAGGCTCTTCGGGTCATTTCCCCTTTACGGAATCTGGGTTATGCATTCTCTGACGCGCGCAGGTGGAACTGCGCGCAAAGCGAGAATTCTGGAGCCGCTTCGATGACCGCGAAGATCTATCGTCCTGCAAAGACCGCCATGCAATCCGGCAAGGCCAAAACTCACCTCTGGGTTCTGGAGTTCGATGCCGAAAAGCCGCGCACGATCGATCCGATCATGGGATATACGAGCTCCGGCGACATGTATCAGCAGGTGAAGCTGACGTTCGAAACCGCCGAGGAAGCCGTCGCCTATGCGGAACGCAAGGGCATCGACTACCGGATGATCGAGCCGAAGGACGCGACCCGTAAGCGCGTTGCCTATCCGGATAACTTCCGCTTCAACCGCATGCAGCCCTGGACCCACTGACGCTTCGCAGCCTTGCAGGCGGCAGGCCCAGGCTCAGGCCCCTTAGCTCAGCTGGATAGAGCATCTGCCTTCTAAGCAGAATGTCGCAGGTTCGAGTCCTGCAGGGGTCGCCAACCACACACGTAAGTGTTTGATTTGTTTAATGGTGCGACCGACAGGGGACACGGGTGCGACCTACAGTCTGTTCGACAAGCGTTCCGAAGCCCCCCGAGCGAGCCGCTTTTTATCGGCCTCTTTAGTATAGGTCTCAGCCATCCCAAGGCGTGTCCATCCGTACATAGCCATAAGCTCGTGAGGCGTTGCGCCCTCGTCAGCGGCGATTGTCGCTCCGGCCTTTCGGAGCCCGTGCGCTCGGCATTCATCGGGTAGGCCTGCGGCCTTGCATTGCGCCGCAAACCAATTCCCGAATGATGCTCCTGAACTGAACGGCTTGCCCGTCTGGGTCGTGAGAAACGCCAGATCGCCGGTAGGCGTGGCATCGATCGATTCTTTGAGCTGCTTGAAGACCGGCAGGTAAACCCACGCCCCTGTTTTCTGCGTTCGGAGGGAGATCACGCCGTCCTTCATATGCTGGCGGCCGACAACAACGGCGTCGGATCTACGGAGGCCGAGGAAAAGCAAGATGTCTATTGCTAGGCGCTGCTTCGTCCCGAGTTTGTGGTAGGCGCGGTATTTCTCCACTTGATCGACGGTCCATGTGTGGAATCCATCGGATTTGACATTGACCTTTGACACGCCGATGCAGGGATTGATCTCGACGTGCTCGGACTCGACAGCCCACTTAAACAGGTGGCTCATCGTCTTCAGGAAATTGTTGGCTGCATTCGGCGTGGCTGCCCGCTTGTCCATGCCCTTCTTGATGATGGCCTTCGTCACAGCAGCAAATGGCCCATCTGCATTTTTTGGATCAGCCAGAACTTGTTTCAAGATGTTGTCGCGTGCCCGTCTAGTAGCCGGTGCCAGTTCCGCAAATGCCGCGGATTGCTTGTACTGTCCGATAAGCCATTTCAGCGAACCGCTTTTGGTCTTTGGCTTGTCGGGAATCGCGGACGAGCCGGTGAGTGCTCTTTCATACGCTGCGTTGAACTCGTCGCCGCCGTATACCTCTGGCAGGCGCACACGTTTTCCCTTCCGTTTGAAATACCAAACGAATTTTCCGTGGCGCGTCTTTTCGCGCGAGAGGTAGGGTTTGCGAGGCATCTCCTCCATCAGAGATCAAAATCCTCGTACTTTTCAATCGGCTCCTTCTTGTGCATATCGGGGATATCGGGGGAAACACGAAATACCCTTCCGCCAACTTCGACCTCAACTCGCACGCCTTCGCGTTTGGCTATAGCAGCCATGCGGCGAAGCTCTGCTTGTTTGATGAGCGCCGGCGCCGTCATTCTCTCGGCTCCCTCCTCGGCATAAGCCGGATACCGCGTGCGCGCGGGGCCTGTTTTCGAAGGAATTCGGTCAATGCTTGATCAATTTCGGCATCCGTAGCTGCATTGATCCGGTCGACGGCATCCCGATGCTGCCGATGAAATACAGCAATCGCGCGACGAGCAAGTTCCTCATCATTTTCGCGCTTTCTTCTTTTCTCGACAGTTTCCCATGGGAAGCTCATTCCTCTTCTCCTTTCCTCTCCAGTGCAGTAGGGGAGGCTCCACTTGTGCTAGTGGTGTCAATCGGCCGGTGAGATATCCAAATCGTCTCGACGGGCGTCACAACACTGTAGGAGTCTTGGCCCAGCGGCTGCCTCAGGTGGTCAGCGAGGATATTCGCAATGGCGACTATCTCGTCCGGCTCTTTCGGGAAGCGCGGGTAGTTGATGAATCCAACCTTGAAGCCTTCCTCTCGCCCTCCCGTGTAAATGAAGCTCTGGGGCGTAAGCGTAACGCACAGCCCGACTTGATCGACGAAGAGTTGGATGACGCGGCCGGCTTCGGTGATATCCCCGGCCATGTGGATTTCAACGTTGAACGACGGGGCCGTCTTCTTCAGGTAACTCATTCTTGGCCACCCCGCGCCATGCAGTCCTTGCACATAGGCTGGAAGTCGGCTCCCGGCGCAGGCTTCGAAGTTTTCGGAGCGGTCTGCCCCCAGCCGAAGCCGTGCAGCCGCATCGCCTCTTTCTCCAGTTCGGTCAGCCATTCGCCCCATTTCGGATAGAGTGCCGCCGCCTCGACGCGTTCTGCCGGCGTCTGCATCGTGCCGCACATACACTCCCCAGAGCGGCAAAGGGCCTTGGCAACCGGGTTAATCGGCGTCTGGCAGCGTTCGAGATATTCGTCCCGATCGTCTTGCGTCCAGTCGTGGATGATGTTGACCCAAATGTTGCCCGGCGATGCCGGATCAGCCCGGAAGAGCTTCAGGTTCTTCTTGCGGTTCTCGCTCTCGTCCTTGCGGGCCCCGTTGAGCAGCAGGACGCGAACGCCGCGCTTGCCCTGCCGGATCTCGCGGGAGACGGCCTTGCGGAACGGGGTGGCTTTCAGGACGCGGTAGGCATAGCCGTGGGCATCGCGGCCCTTGCCGAAAAAGCCTTTGCGCAGGATGTAATCCTCGTAGGCCGTGCCAGCGTCGGCTTCGACGTATTCACCTTTTCGGCCGTAGGTCTCGCGAACAAACTGGCTGGTCTCGGCAATGCCGCACCGTGTGTTGCCGTGAATGCGGAAGTCGACCTTGACGCCAAGCTCCTCAGCCACCTGATCGGATGCGGCGCTATCCTTGCCACCGGAGACCATGGAGACGATATGCGTCGGGTTGAACTGATCGATCGCGTCGCGAAGGATCTGCACGCTGCTGTCGATCTTCATTCGACGCTTCCTTTCGAGTTGTCAGATAATTCAGGGTCCGCGGTAGGGTCTGCATCGCAAAAGCGGTCCCACTCGTCGGCGAATGTGTCCTTCAGAAACGGCTGTCTCGCTGGGCCAGCCAGTGCAGGCGTAAGGCGCGGCCTGTATCCGTAACGATCAAGGATTGCGATTTGGGCTTCGTCGAGTTCGTAGAGGATGCCGCCGACCGTCCGGTAAAAGACCTTGCCATTCGGGCGCACGCCCATCCTGGCAACGGGGTCGGTGATATTGTCGGTCATGAAAGTGATCGCGCTGGTGATCGGCTTCATTCCGCACCGCCTTTTCCGTTTGTGCTGGTGGCGGAGCCGCTGCGCGTGGCGGCGAGCGCGGCCGAATACATGGCATGCCAGACATTGATTGCGGCGGCGCGTTCATCGCCATCGCAAACCCAATCAGCCGACAAGGCGGCATCGATCATTTCGTTGGTCGGATCGGCCGGGATCACCTCCGCGCCTCGGGAGAGGGGTGAGGAAGGATACAGGTTATTTACTCGCCGGCCGTTCTGATGCCAGCGGTCGCGGATAATGTCGTTGTCCGTGATATTTGTCTCACCGTCACCCAGGTCGATCATCCACGCCACCGGCTCTACCGCCGGCACATCGACAAGGGCAGAGCGGATGCGCTGCTCGTAGTCGTCTTGGGCGGCGGATTTGGCGGCTTCGAAGCTATCCGCCTTCTGGTCTCCGTTCATCCAGTGCCCGGTCCAATCGAACATCGTTCGCGAACCCCCGCGGACGTTTAGCGATAACTCGAAAGCATCATAGCTGCCTATTCTGGTGTTTACTGTCGCATATCGTCCGCTATCGTCGCTGGTCTCCTTCCACTCCAGCGCCTTCACCTCTCCCGCCTGCTTATCTGAAAGGGCTGCGGAGAGGGCGGCACGAGCGACTACCATGTATGTCGTCCAGAGTGTGTTTCGGCGTGGAATATTGACCCCTCTGGCGGGGTGATCGGCGTCCAATTTTGACCCCCCACCTGTTTCGTCTGACCATCCGTCTTTTGCTGGCGGATGGAGGGGGAGTTGAAGCGAGT
>Ga0182742_1005418_pt1 | contig 10791 bp, 16 predicted proteins | sample eDN5th37CBELigMG_FD_128880 | JGI IMG/M metagenome (GOLD analysis project Ga0182742, IMG submission 128880) | Enriched Miracle-Growth compost microbial communities from Emeryville, California, USA - eDNA 5th pass 37_C BE-Lig MG (version 2)... ... | reverse complement strand
ATTTCTATAATCATGATAGATATCAAAAACGACTAAACGGCCTTAGCCCTGTTGAATATAGAGCTAAGGCAGCTTAGGTCATTTTTATTATTTCCACTGTCTACTTGACAGGGGGCAGTTCACTTTTGGATATCTTTTTGTTTATTTTTCAGATTATTTTAAGGGGCTCAAATTGGCATTATATTTTCTCCTTTGGAGCATGATCGCAATTGGCATTGAATTTTTGTTAGCGAAATTACATGTATACGTATACACTGGTTGGAAATTAATTTACTCTCTTCCTGTTTATAGTGTAGTTATTTCAATAACATATTTGTTCTACAGATTTGCAGCTTATTACAATACTAAAAATTCTTGCAGAATAAACTCAAACAAATAAAAGATTAGTCAATTAAATCTACATTCACTAAGTTTCTTAATTTATCCTGCATTACTGCACATAGAATAAAGCATTAACTAATAAAACATAAAAAGGTGAGCATATGATTTATATATATAATGATTATGGTGGCACACACACTACATCTCTAGCTGCAGCACTTCATTTGCAAATTCTGAAGCTTTCCTCTACGCCACCTACTAAAAAGGAAATACTAGCAGTTCCTTTTTTTAATAAAATGACAAAAAGAGATTTTGGAAAGCTGATTTTTCATGGAAAAGATCGTGAAGGACACTTAGTTTATAGCTTGGGGAGAAAATCACAAAAATTAGTGGTTCCTTCGCTTAAAGAATTCGGGCTGCTCTTTTTTGAACATTTCCAAATAGAAGATCGCATTATTTTTTCTAATACATCACCTACCGTCCCTTTTCCCCTGTCCTTAGGTGGCTTTTTTTCACGGGGATTGAAAATGGATAGTATTGGTGTTCCACTATTAGTAATAGGTGCAAAACAATGTGTGAACAACATTAATAAATTTAGTAGAAAATACTAAGAAAGTGGCCCATACTACTAGCGGAGAAAACCTTATTGTGCTAGAAAATCAACAATATCAAAAATAATATTACTCAGAACAAAGTGTTTGAATATTAATTACCGAATATATTCAAAGGAAGAATAGCTTTGCCCCTCATTATCACCTAACATATGGACAGGCATATTAAAAACAATAGCCACTCGCGATCGTGTGATTTTTGTCAGCAGCAATACTATATGATGGAATAAAACCTTTTTTGATTGGTTCCATCATAACCCGGCTCCTGAAACAAAATACTGCCATTTCCTGCATAAAACTGCTTAAAATTCTCAATCGCATTTTTTTTTTGCTCCGTATCCACATTTGATCATATTTAGAATAAAAGAAGATTTAGCCCCATCCAGTTGCTGAAATCAAATGTTTTACTAGACCACCCAGATTTGGCAGAAGCAAATACATTTTTTATGCGATTAAAGAACCTCAAATTGATTAATCACCCCCTGCTTTTTCTATTATATAGTTATAAAAAAAACACCCTAAAAGGTGTTTTAACGGTAATCAGATTCATTAATCCTCCCAGTATATTCAGGATCCTGTACATATGCATCTTCTAAACCATTGTCTAACAAATCATCCTCAAATTCGTTTTCTTCCTCTTCGGGATCTTTTGCCTTTAGTATTAGATCTTCTGTAATATCAGTAATAAGACGTTTCATCTAATCACCTCATTCTGTTTGTATATTACATTTATATCCACTTTTAATGAAAAATATTATTAATAACATATAACATCGGTTTATTTTTCGAAATAGCTGTCTCACCTTCCCATTAAATCCTTAAGAGACATAAACTTAATTTCTCCAAAGAAACAAATTTCATTAACCCGATATTCAGATTTGCCTTAATCCACATTTCAGGATCATCAAGCTTTGTTTGTATAATAAAAAATACATTCATCCATATTCTCTTTAAGATTATCCAAACATCCTTTTGCATTAGCAAAAAAACATAACAAATTACCATGTAAATATGCAGAAGAAAAAATAATGATTGGTTGAAATTGTTTGAAGGTATGTCCTTAAACTCTCCTGCCCCGTTGCTTAAATAAGGAGTTTAAAATACGTAACGAATATCTATACAAAAATCTGAATGTGATGTCGCATTAAAGATCCCAGTCGATTATTGTTTATACTGTCAAAACATGCATTTTTTATTTAACGCAAACCATTCAAAAACATTTGAGAGATTTGAGCGCCATATTCCATCATATCATCACTATTAACCGCTTGACTCTTTAATCCCTCCGTGAAAATATGCATAAACATCAGTAAAACCTCATCAGAATATGCAGGATTAATCTTTCCCTCTTTACGCCCTTTTTGTAACAGCCTTAACACTAATCGATCACTTGTTTCTTGTGCATCCTTATCAAAAAAAGTTGTGTCACTTGCATATTGCTGCATCACATTATGAAAAAACATCGATGTTGTACTTTGGATTTTTTTCATTTTGTATTGCGTGACTTCTATATACGTTTGCTCAAATGGTAAATCGCTTTCAACCAAACGTTCATATTCTTCATAGATTGAAGCAAGAAAATTTCGAATCGTGGTATTAATTAAATTATCTTTTGTATTGTAATAATTAAATAATGTTACTTTACTAACGCCGGCATTTTTTGCAATTTCGTCCATGGTTATATTTGAAATATCCTTTTGATTCAGCATTTCAAGTGTAGCTTCTTCAATATTTTTCATTTTCTTCTCACGCCTTAGATCAAAGCCATTTTTCTTCATCTTCTCACCACATTTTTTCTTTTTTTCAATTACTTTCTACCTATATATAGTATTCCATTTTTTGAACCGAATCAAACATTTTAATAAAAAAATAATTTGATTATCCGTATAAACGGGTGTATATTATGAACTATAAAGTTAATTTAAGTAAAAAATATTCCTTATAGAACAGGAGATGAAACGAATGATTATCGCAGAAATTAAGGGGTTGCAAAAGAATTATAAATCTGCCCCTGCTTTAAAAAATGTAACGATGGATTTAAAAAGTGGCGAAGTGTTAGGTTTTATCGGACCAAATGGGGCAGGAAAATCGACTACCATCCGAATTTTGCTTGGCATAATAAAATCTAGCGGAGGAACTGCCAAGATTTTCGGAAAGGATGTCTGGAAAGATTCTATTGAAATTCATAAGCAACTTGCTTATGTTCCAGGCGATGTAAATCTTTGGCCAAATTTAACAGGCGGTGAGATTATTGATGTATTTATGCGCCTTCAGGGAACGAAGAACGATGCACGGCGCGATGAATTAATTCGCAAATTTCAACTTGATCCTAAGAAAAAAGCACGGACTTATTCAAAAGGCAATCGTCAAAAGGTTGCTCTTATTGCCGCGCTTGCTAGTGATGCAGAACTTTATATTTTTGATGAACCGACTAGTGGTCTGGATCCTCTGATGGAAGCCGTTTTTCAAGACGAAGTAGAAAATTTAAAAAGTCAAGGAAAGTCTATCCTTCTCTCCAGCCACATATTAAGTGAGGTCGAACGCTTATGTGACCGTGTTGCGATTATTCGCCAGGGAGAAGTAATTGAAACCGGAACACTAGATGAATTAAGACATTTAACTCGTTATCAATACAAGATTACTACTCGTAACGAACCTATTGGATTAAAACAAGTGAGCGGAGTGCATGGCCTTGAAATCAATGGAAAGGAAGCGGTTTTCCAAGCAGATAGCGATCAAATTGAAGCCATTCTGGAAGCCGTTTTGCCGTACCATGTAATCAAGCTAGAGAGTGTTCCCCCGACTCTTGAATCCTTGTTTATGCGTCATTACACTGGGAAGTAGGTGAAAAGGATGAATAATCGATTTAATAAGACTGGAATGCTCTTTCTTCATGCATTACGTAGAGATTGGCTAAAGCTCCTCATTTGGGCTGTTGCTTTAAGTCTATTTGCAGGTGGCTTTGCCAAATCATTGTATGAAATATATGGAAAAGACCCTGCTGGATTGGTGACTATGTATGAAACTTTAAAAAATCCAGCAATGATTGCCATGCTTGGACCGACAGCAGCTACTGCCGAAACGTATACGATAGGAGCTATGTACGCACATGAAATGATCCTCTTTACAGCGCTCATATTTGCCATTATATCGATCATGCATGTAATTAGTCGTACAAGGAAAGAAGAGGATGATGGAATAACAGAGCTTATCCGTTCCTTTCAAGTTGGACGGCTGGCCAACACAACAGCAATCGTGCTGGAAATGTTGCTCTTACATGTAGTGATCATTGCTCTTTCTACCATTTTGCTTCAAGTCCAAAATGTACCAGGATTAAATTTTTCGAGTAATTTGTTATATTCTGTTTCACTAGGGATGCAAGGTTTCTTATGGGCTATGATTGCACTCATATTTGTTCAATTATCTGCTGGAGCTGGAGGCGCAAGGGGACTGAGCTTCTTGACGCTTGGCTTGTTTTACATTCTTCGAATGGTAACTGATATGAGCGCGCCGGATGCTTCTTGGTTTAACCCACTCGGATGGAGCTATCTTGTAAATGTTTATGTTATGGATGACTGGCTTCCAATTGTCATTGGTTTTGTTGCCAGTATCGTTTTCCTAGTGTTTTCCTATATTTTGGAACATGCTCGAGATGTAGGGACTGGATATCTGCCAGAACGTTCTGGTCGTAATCATGCAAAAGAACGTCTATTGAGCCTTCCTGGCCTAGTGTTACGACTGCAAAAGACATTTATTATTAGCTGGCTCATCTCTATCTTTATAACTGGAGCAATGTATGGGTCCATTTTTGGGGACATGGATGAGTTTGTTAGTGATAATGAAATTATGAAACAAATGTTCCTTCATAATGCAAATTACACTATACAAGAACAATTTATGAGCGTTCTTTTCGTTGTTTTATCTTTATTAACTACTATTTTTATTGTAGGAAGTCTCATGAAACTCATAAACGAAGAAAAGAAAGGCCACTGGGATCAGCTTTATGCTACAAAATTAAGTCGGGCAAAATTCTACTGGTTCCACGTGATCTTGACTTCCATACTAGGAGTGCTCGGACAATTTTCTGGGATATTGGGTCTCTATCTAGCCCAACGAAGTGTGATGGAAACACCGTTAAGTCTTTGGGAAATTACTAAGGCTGGAATTGTATGGGTGCCTGCGATTTTCTTCTTTATCGGTATTTTAGCTTTACTAATTGGCTGGCTTCCGCGCTTTACGGTAATAATTTGGGGCTATCTATTATTGGCTTTCTTTGTTAGTTATTTTGGGCAAATGATGGATATTCCAGAATTTGTAATTAATCTTGATATATTTAGCTATATTCCAAAAGTTCCAGTTGAAGAATGGAACTGGGGAACCATAATCGTCATCAAATTATTGGCTCTATTCATGATAATTATTGGTTTCATCGGTTATAAAAAACGAGATTTAGTTAATGAGTAAAAAACATATATAGATGATGAAAAGTGTCTCCCCTAAAAACCACATACTATGTAATCAAAAAAGGGGAGACAACTATGATTCGTACAATTATCACTACTAACGGCATTCCTTACCAAGGCTTTGATCAGCCATTCTTTGAAGGAGATCATATCACTATTACATAATTGGGGGCAATCAGTTCCATATTGCTCCAAGACCCTCTTCTTATTTTCCGTTTATGGGTCCTCATGTTCCTTTAGTTGTTAGAAAAAAATTGTTAATAGTTTTCTAATATATCTAATGCTTTCCCTTCCAAAAGGAAAGGAGAGCAAAACTATTTACTTAACTACTTAAATGATTTATTCATAGCACCTCTATAACTCATCAGCCGAGTACATCTTCGGCGCCAGCGAGCATCCCATTATCCCATTGAGTTGGATAAACTGCACCCAACTCTTTTGCATTTCTAATCAATCAGTTCACCCTTTCCTAAATCTGTTAAATAACTTAGTAATAATTCACCTTTAAAATTTATGGTTTTTTTAAGATTAATTGTATATAATTACTTTCGAATCATTTTTTTACATTTGTTAGGAGCAAAGATAATGCTTAGTACCTATAACGAAAGAGATTATTTTCTAAAACATCTAGAAAAACATATTCAAAAATTACGTTACGAACTAATTAACGTTGGTATGGAAGAAGGATTTAATGACTCGAATACCGTTCAACTTAGTCAACAATTAGATTATTTTATTTTGAAGTATCAACAATTAACAAGTTCAAACTTCAATGACTAACCACCTTATAATTTTTCATTGGCAAACTTTATGAAAGTAAAGGACGCAAAGCCATGGGTCTAAGGCATCTGCTATGATAGCCAGGTTGCACAGCTTTTTCCCCTTCTATTAAACTTACTTACTCTTATGTTTCCATCTACTTACTCCTCTTAGTAAAAAAATGTAGTGCTTGCATACTTTTCTTGTAATTGCACACAATAAAAAAAACTAGATTGGAGTTAATTGCATGCAAGGGATCTTCACAATATTTGTTCATGTCATTACAGTAATACTTTCTATGAGTCTAAATAGACGAAAGGAAGTAAAACAAGATTTTAAACTGTTTATTGCATTAATGATCGGTGGTTTCGTTTGGTCCCAGCTTCAAACTGAATATCTTATTTTGCGTATCAAGAAGAATACCGAAAGAACTCTACAGAATCGTTTATAAATTCTTAGAGCAAGTTTATTGATATACTTGCTCTAAACATAAAAATTATTGATTGTAATCTTTAGAATTTGGCTAGATAATGCACCTTGTTGTTTCTTGTATGTGTAAAAAGATAAAAAATTATTCTGTCCATAACTTTAATTTGTGAATATTAGACAACTACTTTCCCTCCTAATCAACTGAACTATCATTTTGTTTCTTAGTTTCCATAGAACATCCATAATTCCCCAACTATATTTATTAGAATTCATTTATACTAGCTTTAGGCAGCAATAAATTGCACCCAGTATCCTAGCTCCTCCTTACAATCGGATACTGGGATTTTTCTTGCCCTCTTTTTATTCACTTAGGGCCGATACAATAATAAGCCATCATACGTTACTAGCGTCACCGTTTTTTTCGGACTGCGAATTTTTAGTTCACACCATTTAAACAATACATGCACCAATATTTTCTGATTCAATATGATATATTTGAAGGAGTGATCACTATGCCATGGCATCAAAAAATTAGACATTTGATTGGTCAGCCGGTCGGTGTTTCATTATCAAACGGACAAGGGACGTCAGGTATTTTGTGCGGTACATCTGACGGAAAACTTCTTGTACTTGAATATTTATATCAATCGCAATTCGCCTTAAAACAATACGATTTTTTTATGATTCAGGATATTAATGGATTTCCACCTTGTACGAACCAACAGCCATTATATTAATGAAACGTCCCTCTATTAGGGGGATTTGTTTTTTATTTACTTCGCAATAGCTATCGCAGCAATCACGTACTCTTCAAATAGTTATTACATTTCCCAATTGCAGCTCATAAATGGTTCTTCTTCTAGAAATCCATCTTTCAATTCGTATACATATTAATTCTTTTTTCAGCTGTTTTTTTTCTGCAAATTGCGTAGCTTCATTAATATCCTCAAAAGGTTCTACACCGTTATTCCAAACTGGAATGTAGTTTGCTAATGAATACACACCATTAAAAATATCGTTCCAGGTTAATCCAAACGAACCAAAGTATTTCCACTGTAAATCTTTAAAATTAGTATCCTTATTAGCTAGCACCAATTGTCCGTTATGATGAAACAATACTTTTTTCCTTCTTTTTCTTCTAAAATCTCTGAGGTACTTTCTAAAATAATCTCTGGTATTGCTCTTTCCTTTTTATCAAGGACAATCGGTGATGGATAACCGTCTAAGGTATACATTTCTCCATCCTTAAAAATATTAAAAATAAAAAAGTAGGGAAAAATAAATATTACAAATGGGTAAAAGAAGGAGACACCTAGACGATGGAGAAAGCAAAGATTAGTGTCATTCAACTATTTGCTATGATGTTTTTATTTGAGCTTGGCACCATGCTTGTTGTAAACTATGGCGTTAGTGCCCAAAAGGATTCCTGGCTTGCAATTCTTTTAGGAATGTGTTTAGGAATAGCTTTATTCCTCATTTATTACGCTTTATTTCTCCAATATCCCAACTTGCCATTAACTGGATATGCCAGAGAAATTTTTGGTAAATATATTGGATGGCTAATAGGTCTAATATATGCCATATTTTTTTTGTACGAAGCTTCTCGGGGGTTACGTGACTTTGGAGATTTGCTACTTTCGTCAACAATGAACGAAACACCATTATCGGCAATCAATATCTTAATGATTCTTGCTATTTCTTATGTACTTTACCTCGGAATTGAAGTATTGGGGAGAACAGCAGAAGTATTCATTGTCATTTTAGTCTTTTTTGGATTCACAGGAAATTTTTTGGTCTATTTATCAGGTAAGATCGATCTCCATAATCTGCAACCATTCCTTGAGAATGGTTGGAAACCTGTCCTAACGACCGTATTACCGTTAACTACCTTTAACCCTTTTGGGGAAGCAATTGCCTTTGCCATGCTGCTTCCTTATTTAAACCGGGCAAAATCAGTGAAAAGAGTTTGGCTGTCAGCCGTTCTTTTAAGTGGATTTATCTTAAGTTATACAGCAGGTTTAAATATTGCTACCCTTGGTGTTGAACAAGTAGGAAGATCTACTTTTCCTTTGTTATCAACAATCGGAAAAGTAGATATTTTAGATTTTATCCAACGACTTGATGCTATTGTTGTCTTTACTTTTTTAATTACTATGTTTTTTAAAATATCTATATTTTTTTATTGCGGCATAATAGGAATTGCTGATTTATTCAAGATAAAAAATCATCAAGAAATTGTCTTGCCGCTCAGTATTATTGTCTTTTTTTTATCCGAGATAATTGCCTCGAATTTTTTGGAACATATGGAAGAGGGTCTGAAGGTTGTGCAATATCCTATTCACCTGCCTTTGATGGTGATCATTCCGTTGTTCATGTTGTTTATTACTCTGATTCGTAATCGTTTCAAAAAGAAAGGTATATTAAAATCAAATTCAACGTAACAACAATTAGGTTATATTCCAAAGACAGCAGGCTCTCTAATTAAACAAACAACGTTAGTTAAATATCAATATTGTTTTAAACCAACACAAAACATACATAGATTTATAAATTTAAATCCATGTATGTTTTGTCCAAATAATCCTTCTCTAATCCAATATAAATATAGGTGGTTAATTCTTATCATGATTAAATATCTTTTGCAGTGCTGCAATGTTTCCATTCTTTTTATAATGCATGTAGCCAACTATCTTTCTCATTGTATGTGTGCCGCAGTTCTTCCTAAATCCACATTTTTTATTAATTATTAAATTCTATTTTGTAATATATTTTATTAATTACTATTGGGTGCGTAGTATTTCTGTTTGTAAATAGATATACTTAACTCTTTTTGTTGGATAGTTGCCTAGTATGAAAATGGTAAATCATCGTCCGAAACATCAATCTGTCGATTATTCACAAATGGATCTTTCTCCATCTTTCAATATTAATTTCTCCTATCTTGGTTAAACTAATATAAAATTATAGGAGGATTAGAATGAAGAAAAGAAAGTATGAAAAAATCACTTTAAGAATATTATGTGTTATAGGAATTGCTTCTTTCCTTAACTTGCTTCGAAAGCCTCCATTAAAAGATTGGCTAATTATCTTCTTATTGAAAAGTTATATAGCCTCCATTTTAGATAATCTGTTAGTAAAAAAGGGATATTTAACATATCCTGTAAAATTATTAAAAACTTTTGATGTCAGCGTTTTATTTAGTTATCTTCTTTTCCCTGTATCCTGTATATACTTCAATCAAATAACTAAAAGTTCTAATGTTTTAGGGATATTGGCTAAATCCTTATTATTTAGCGTTCCATCTACATTGGCTGAACATTGGATTGAAAGAAATACAAATTTAATTAGATATAAAAAATCTTGGACATCCATACATAGCTTTATTTCCATTGCCTCAACTTTTTTACTGGTTCGATTGACTATGATATTAATTAGAACGGCAGCTTCTAAGCAATCAGGAAAAAGCTGATTGCTTTTTAATTTTGTTAATGCACTATTGTTGTCTAAGTAGCTTAACAATAATTACTCTGCCTTCTATATCTGTTAATACATGTTTGTCCATTTCAATAGCTGATGACCAACATAAAATATTATTAGCTCAGTTAAAGGAGGTGACATGTTTATGTCAGGTTGCGAAAATGGCGGAGGAAACGGCATAAACTTTGCTTTAATTGTTGTTTTATTTATTTTACTAATCATCATTGGTGCATCTTATTTGGGCTGAAGATACTAATCTATAACAACAATCATTTTTTAATCTTTAACTGGAAGCACTAAATTAAAAGTGCTTCCTTAATAATTTCTCCTTGAACTATTATTTCTGCAATCAAGCATTAGAATTTCTTTGGCCATGTTAATCCCTCCATTGATTTTATTACTACAGTAATAAAATTCGTATCTGCTTGAAGTTTTATTACCGTTGTAATAAATAGCTATGGTTTCCCAGCACAAAATATTACAATTCATACAAAAATAATTATGCATTTTATCAAAATTAAATTTGGAAAGGATTTAATAAAAATTAGTGGAATTAGTATTAAAAGGGTGATATGGATGATAATAAGTAAAATTGGAAAAGCAATCGATGAATCTCCTTATAAAAGAGAATACATAAGAAAAGAATTCAAAAAATCTCGTAACACCATCTCAAATTGGTGTACAGGAAAGAGTTATCCCTCTGTACCTGAGTTATTTAAGTTGGCTGCATT
>Ga0182742_1005417_pt1 | contig 10791 bp, 9 predicted proteins | sample eDN5th37CBELigMG_FD_128880 | JGI IMG/M metagenome (GOLD analysis project Ga0182742, IMG submission 128880) | Enriched Miracle-Growth compost microbial communities from Emeryville, California, USA - eDNA 5th pass 37_C BE-Lig MG (version 2)... ... | reverse complement strand
CTGAACAGCGTCGATCACGAGCAGGTACGGAGCTTGCTGAGTTCAGATGAGCAGGCCCGCAATCGTCGCTTTCTGGTTGATCATCCGCGCCACCTGCACGCCGCCGCCTATGCCCTTGCCCGCCATGCCATCGGCAGGCGGCTGGGCCTGCCGCCCGCGGAATTGCGGTTCGGCCGTGCTCCCGGCGGCCGGCCGTTCCTGGCCCACCCGAGGGGGATGCTCGACTTCAATCTCGCTCATGGCGGCGGCCTTGCGGTGTGCGCCCTGGCGGACGGCTGCCGTGTCGGGATCGATGTGGAGCCGGCGGATCGGCCGGAACTGAGCCTTGAGCTGCTGGACGGGCTACTGGCTCCGGGCGAGCGGGATCGCGTCACAGCACGGCAGGGCAGCGCACGCCAGGAGGCCCTGGTGGGGCTGTGGGTCGGCAAGGAAGCGGTCGCCAAGGCCCATGGCGGCGGGCTGTCCCTGCCGCTGGACCGGCTGGTGGTGCCGGAAGGCGATGGGCCGGTGACGATGACGGCGGTTGCCGGTGCGCTGCCGCCGGTCTGGCGGTTGCACCGGCTGCGACCGGACCGGCGGCACCGGATGGCGCTGGCCCTGGCGCTCGCCCCGGATGCGCCCGCCGCCATCAGTTTCCACGACGCGACCCAGGTCTTCAGGGGTCACCGGCCTCCGGCAGCATCGGCAGGACCTGCCTGAGATAGGGGGCGAGCCCCAGGGCCGGCTGCCATTGCCTGGGATAGCCCAGCGACACTTCCTCGAAGCGGATGCCGTCGAGCCAGCGCCGGCCGCGGACGTGGAGATGGCCAAAGACGCAGGCGAGCGCGCCGAACCGCCAGGGCCAGGCCCTGGTGGCACGGGTGCCGCACCAGGGGGCGAAGCGCGGCACGCGCGGGATCCGCACGAGTTCCTCGCAAAGCGGCCAGTGGCTCACCAGCACGCACGGCATGTCCGATGCCAGGTCGGCCAGACGCCGCTCGGTCAGCGCCAGCCGCTCCCGGCACCAGGCGACCCGGGAGGCGTGCGGATCCGGATGGAGCAGGACCTCGTCCACCGGGTGGATGTCCGTCTCCGCTGCCCAGGCTACCACCTGCTCCGGCGTCATCCCCTCCGGGGCGAAGCTGTAGTCGTAGAGGGTGAAGATCGGCACGATCCGGACCGGGCCGCCCGGGCCGTCCCAGACCGGCGGCGGGTCCTCCGGTGTCAGCACGCCATGGCTGCGTGCCAGCTCGACCAGGCCTGCGTAGCGCCCGGCACCTCGCAGCCCGCCATCCTCGCCGGGCAGCGACCATAGTTCATGGTTGCCTGGAACCCAGATGACCCGGGCAAAGCGCCGGCAGAGTGCGGCGAAGCCCTCGCCGATCCGCCCGAAGCTCTCGGCGACATCACCGGCCACGATCAGCCAGTCCTCGGGATAGCTGCCGAGCGCATCCAGGGCGTCGCGGTTGGTGGGGCTGCCGAGATGCAGGTCGCTGATCGCGAGAAGTCGCATGCACGTCCGTCGGTTGCGGCGGTCCGTCCGCCCTGTTTATCTGCCGGCCATGCCGGTGACGCTATTCCATCCGCTCGCAGCCGAAAACCTGGCCGACCCCTATCCGGCCTATGCCTGGCTGCGGGAAACCGCACCGGTCGCCTGGTCGTCCGCCCCGGTGCCGGGCTTCTGGGGGTTCTGGTTCGTCAGCCGCCATGCCGATGTGGCGGCCGGGCTGAAGGACCAGCGGTTCGGGCGGGAGATCGCGAAGCTGCTGCCGCAGGGTGCCCTGCCGCCGGTGCCGGCGCACGAGCGGCCGCTCATGGCGATGATCCAGCACTGGATGCTGTTCAAGGACCCGCCGGACCATGCGCGGCTGCGCCGGCTGGCAGCCCCGGTATTCGCGCCGCGGGCCGTCGCCGGTCAGCGTGCCTCGATCGCGGCGCTGGCGGAGCGCATGGTCGACCGGCTGCCGGCCGGCACCACGGTGGATGTGGTGGGCGAGCTCGCCTACCCGCTCGCGATCGACGTGGTCAGCGAGCTCCTTGGTGTGCCCGAGGGCGACCGGCCGCTGATCCGCGACTGGGTGCGCGCGATCACCGCCGCCCTGGACGTCATCCGCACCGAGGCCAGCATCCGCACCGGTGCCGCGCAGGCGGTCGAGCTGCAGGCCTATTTCGCCGATATCGTCGCGATGCACCGCCGCAGGCCGCGCGGCGACCTGCTCGACCTCCTGATCGAGGCGCGCGACGGGGGCGAAGCCTTGAGCGAGGAGGAACTGCTCTCCGCCTGCATCCTGTTCCTGTTCGCCGGGCACGAGGCCTCGGCCCAGCTGGTCGCCAACGGTCTGCTGGCGCTGGCCGGCGAACCTGCCGCCTATGCCCGGCTGCGTCGGGGCGACGTCGTGATGCCCACCGTCGTCGCCGAGCTCCTGCGCTTCACCAGCCCGCAGCAGATCGCGTTCCGCTATGCGCTGGACGATGCCGAGCTGGCCGGGGTCGCGATCCGCAAGGGGCAGACGGTGGGCTTCGGGCTGGGTGCCGCCAACCGCGACCCGCGCGTGTTCCCGGAGCCCGACCGGCTCGACCTGGACCGCGAGGCCGCACGCCAGCTGGCCTTCGGCAGCGGCATCCACAGCTGCATCGGCGCACCGCTCGCCCGGCTGGAGGCGGAACTGACCTTCGCCGCCATCGCCCGGCGGCTGCCGAGGCTGGAGGTGCGCGGCCGGGAACGGCAGGACGGCGTGATCGTGCGCGGGTTGGCTCGGCTCGATCTGGCGCTCTGATCCGGAAAATTCGCAGTCTGAGCGTGAGTTTTCGACTGGAACTGTGGCTGCTCGCTGGTTTCCACCTGTCCCTTCACCGGGTCAGGCGATGGGCGGGCAATGAACGAGCGACGGCTGTTCTCCAACCCATTGCTGCTGAGCCTGCTGCTGGGCCTCCTGGGCACGGGCAGCGCATCGGCCCAGCAGACCCTCGATGCCGCCCTGGTCGAGGCCTACCTGAGCAACCCCGACCTCGCCGCCGAGCGCGCCGCGCTGCGGGCGACCGACTCGCGGGTGGCGCAGGCCCGTGCCGGCTATTATCCGAGCCTCACCGCGACGCTGCAGGGCCAGCTCACCCGCGGATCGCAGACGAGCGCCTTCGAGTTCCCCTCGGCCCCCGGCTTCGACTTCTCCCAGTACGAGGACCTGCTGGAAACCCAGGACGCCGATTCGACCTTCGCCACGCTGGCGCTCAAGCAGAACCTGTGGGCCGGTGGTGGGACACAGGCGCGGCTGCAGGGTGCGGAGCGCCGGGTGCGCTCCGGGCAGGCCAACCTTTTGTCCGTCGAGCAGAACGTGCTGCTGAACGCCGCCACGGCCTATGTCGACACCTGGCGTGACCGGCTGCTGATCGGGGAGGCCCAGGCCAATTACGACCGGCTGTCTCGGCAGCTCGCCGCGACGGAGCGGCGCTTCGAGCTGGGCGAGGTCGCCCAGACCGACCTGATCCAGGCACGCTCGCGCCTGGCCCGCGCCAGTGCCGACCGCGATCAGGCGCGCGCCGACCTGGCCCGCTCCGAGGCCACCTTCGAGCAGGTCATCGGCCCGCCACCGGAACGGTTGAGCGATCCGGCACCGATCCCGGACCTGCCCGACGATCTGGATGCGGCCTATGCGCTGGCCGAGCAGAATCCGGATATCCGGCGCGCCGCCCTGGACGTGGACGCGGCCCGCTCCGACACCGACGCCGCCTTTGCCGGCCTGCTGCCGAGCATCGACCTCGTGGGCCAGCTCAACTACGCCAACGACCCGAACCCGGAATTCTACGACCAGCAGAGCGCCCAGGTGGGCGTCACCCTGACCGTGCCCCTGTTCCAGGGCGGGGCCGCCGCGGCACAGCTGCGCGAGTCGAAGCACACGGTGCGGCAGCTGGAGAACCAGCGGGTGGCCATGGGCCACCAGGTCCGGCGCGACATCCGCACCTACTGGACCGCCGTCGACGCGGCCAGCTCGGCGATCGGCGCCTACGAGATGGAGGCGGAAGCCAACGCGCTGGCGCTGCGCGGCGTGGAGCGCGAATCCAACTTGGGGCTGCGTACCGTGCTGGACGTGCTGGACGCCCAGTACGACCTGTTCCGCTCCCGCTCCAACCTGGTCCGCGCCCGTGCTTCCGCCGTCACCGCCAGCTTCCAGCTCAAGGCGGCCCTGGGCCAGCTCACCGTCTCCTCCCTCGACCTTCCCGTCCAGCCCTATGATCCCGAGGTCAACTACGAGATCGAGCGGGTCCGGCTGTTTGGACTGGGTGGGGACTGAGGGTCTTCCTACAGGCGCGGAGGTCATTCTGAACGGGATCGATTCTTCCAGGGAGGCGATGCTCGTGGACTAATAGATCGCCATGCGATCGCGCATTCCTGAACCGTCCTACCATCTCGATCAAACTCGCGGTCGCCTGGGCAGGCCACAGCTTGCGTAGCAGGTGATCAGGAACGTGGGTCATGCGCCGCAGCGTATTGGATCTGTGTTGCTGGCAAGATGCCGCGCCGGTACCCAAGCCAGCGACACTAATTGAGTCGATCGGATTGACGAAGCTCAGCGCTGGCGCTCTGCTGGCGACGCAGAGCTGGATTCAGTATGACGCGTTGCCGGCGCGGGGTGGGCCGGAGAGGCTGGTGAGGATGGTCGAGCGGCTGGATGAAGGGCGAGATACGCAGGATCTTTTTCTAGCAGTAGAGCACCTTAGCCACGACCACGCGTTAAAATGAAGGCATGTGTTTAACTGCCAGTTTCGTTGCCATTCTGGTCACGTGATAAATTGTCCAAATCCAGTGGGTCGCTGGCCACATAATCAGCCGCAGACATGCCCCCCCAAGTTCGACAACATTACCTTCAATGATATGGTAATTGTCATTTGGCGTAAGGAGGCCAAGCCAAGCATCTTTGAATGGCAGCAGCTGGCTTCAACTCACGTCATTGCCGTCGAATATATACCAGAAGAAGATTCCTACCTTCTGCATCCCAAGCCGGGGCATCCTGTATCCGTATCTCACGAAGCTGCCTCAGAGCATCACCTTCAGGACTATTTTAGAGGTGGAGAGGTGGCCCCGTCTCATTGGACAGTTTGGCGGCCAGGATAAGCCTGGTTCTGGTTGTGGTCAGGTGTGCGCCCGGCCAGGGACGAGTGCGGCCGCTGGGCGTTGCAGTAGCCGATCCAGCGGTTGAGGCCCGCCCGCAGCTCCGAGCCGGTCTCGAAGGCGTGCAGGTAGACGCATTCATGCTTCAGGCTGCGCCAGAGCCGCTCGATGAACACGTTGTCGAGCCGGCGTCCTTGGCCGTCCATGGAGATGCGAACCCCGGCATGGCGCCACAGGCCGGTGAACCTGGACGAGGCGGACTGGCTGCCATCCATGGGCAGCAGCCCATGGATCCGACGTCCGCAGGACCGGCGGTCAGCAGACCGCCGAGGGACCTGGTTGGGTCGATCGATCACCAGGTCCCGCCGCAGGTACGACCAGGCCCGATGCCCGGGATGCGGCACCGACGCTTTCGGCCGCTGGCAGATCGGCGCCAGCCCCATCTTCGCCATCAAGCGCCGGATGCGCTTGCGGCCAACGACATGGCCCTCGCGCCGGAGGTGACGGGCCATCTGCCGGGAGCCATACCAGCCGGGCCATCAGGCCAACGGCTCCGTCTCCACAGGCGCCAGCGCCAGGAGGCGCTGGAGGGGCGTTGCCAGGAACTGCGCATCAAGCAGACGCATCCGTTCCAGGTTCATCAGGCTCCCGCCAGCTGGACGGTGGCAGAAGCCGGACCGGCTGATCGACACCAACACGCACTGCCGCAGGATCGATAGTTGCGGGTGCTCCGGCTCGATCATCTGCCGCCGCCGGTTCAGGCTCATCGACCGGACGCTTTCGCCAAAAAATCCCGCCCCACCAGCAACTGTCCGATCCTGGCATGCAGCTTCTCGACCTCGGCCTCAGCGACCTTCGCATTCTCCTGGACGGCCGACCTGCCGGCAAACACCGATGCCAGCCCCTCCATCGCCTGGCGCTTCCATTCGCTCACCATCGTCTGATGGATGCTGTGCCTGGCCGCCAGCTGGGCCGTGCCTGGCTCCCCACGCAGCGCCTCCAAGGCCACCTTCGCCTTGAACTCAGCTGCGTACCGCGTCCGCTTTCCCCTCATCGGATCCGTCCTTCATGCAGAACGAACCAAGCTCATCCACCTGTCCCAAATCCGGGGACCACCTCTCTCCTGGTGATCACCGGCGAGCAGGGCAGCGGCAAGACCACGCTGGCGCGCGTGCTCCGGCGGCTGATCGACCCGAAGGTCGACCTGGGCGCCAAGCCGAAGGAGGGGCGCGACCTGATGATCGCGGCCCGCAACACCTGGGTGCTGGGCTTCGACAACATGTCGTTCATCGACGGCGAGCTGTCCGACGCGATGTGCCGGATGGCGACGGGCGGCGGGTTTCGGGCCCGCCAGCTGTTCACGGACGAGGAGGAGGTGCTGTTCTCGGCCAGCCGGCCGCAGCTGTTGAATGCCATCCCGGATGTGGCCCGTGCCCAGATCTCCTGGACCGCGCGATCCTGTTGGATCTGGAGGCCCGCGCCGATACGGCGCGGGCCTTCGAGAGGGACTTCTGGCGGAAGTTCGAAGCGCTGGCACCGGCGGTGCTGGGCCCGTTGTTGGACGGAGTTTCGGGCGCGCTGCGGCGGTTCCCCGAGACCCGGCTCGCTTCCAAGCCGCGGATGGCCGACTTTGCCCGCTGGGTGGAAGCGGCCGCCCTGGAGCCTGGGTTCGCGCCGGGCGAGTTTCTGGCGTCCTACGAGGCGACCCAGACCGACCGCACCAACCGGGAGCGGGGTAAGTGGTCGATCCGGATCGTGCCGGAAACCGCGCAGGTCGATGACGGTGGTGACGCTCGTGACGCTCCGTTCTCTTCTGTCGGCATGCCGCCGCGGCACATGTTCGAGGGCGAGTTGTGAACGCCGCCCTGGCTCGGGCACATGCGGCGGGAGTGACGGTCTTGCTGACGCCGGATGGCAAGCTCCAATGGCGTTACGCTCAGCCGATCACGCCAGCGCTGCGTGCGGAGCTGCGAGCACGCCGCGCGGAGATCCTGGCGGCCTTCAAGGCGGCCGAGGTCGCCGCCGCATCGACTACGGCCGCTGCGGCGGTGATCGCCGAAGCTGAAACGCGGGGTTGGCGAGTCGACGTGCGGCCCTCAGGCATCCTGGTCGATACCTGTAGCCAGCCGGCCGACCCAGCACTCATGGACCGGCTGCACTGCCTGATGCTGGACAATCCGGTGCTGGCGGACCCAGCCGAGGTGGTGGCACGCGGCGAGCTGGCGGAGATCGTCGCGGCGTTTGGCGGATGACTTGCCATGGCCCGAAGTGCGGCGCTTCGACCGGGACGCCATTACCTCTGTTCTGCAGTTGTAAGCAAAGGGGCTGGCGGCGGTTCTAACGAAGTTGCAGGCTACGCTCCTCGCCTGGCGCCAGGTCCAGAGGACCGAGTTCCGGAAGCGCCCCATCCAGCGGCCGGATCCGGTAACGACCGGCCGCGATGCTGACCGCCTCGCCGTCCACCGTCCCCCGGGCGACCGAAGTGCCCTGGCCATCGATCACCTCGAATGGTGTGGAGGACGCTTCCCTTACGGCACGCGCCAGACCGTCGGCGTCGTCGGCGGAGAAATAGGCGCCGCCACCGGCCTCGGCCCAGCTGCGGAACATGGAAGCGACCACGGGCTGATCGACTGCGAAGCCGACGATGTTCAGCCGCACCGCTATGCCTGAGGCGCGCAGAGCCTGGACCGCAGCCAGCGGGTCGCCGTCGCAGGTTTCCTCGCCATCCGTGATCAGCACGACCGTGCGCGGGCCCTGGGCCGCCGCGAGATCCTGCGCCGCCGCCTCCAACGAGGCGGCGATCGGGGTCCTGGCACCATCGGTGGCTGTAAGTCCCTGCACGGCTGCCACCATCGCGGACCGGTCCAGCGGTGCGAGCGGCAGCGCCAGATCCGAGCGGCAGGACCCGCGTCCCCCCTGGCCGAACACGCGCAAGGCCACCGGCGTACCCGGGGCCAAGTCCTGGTTCGCGAGGTCGGTCAGCACCTCCTTGGCGATCTCGATGCGGCGCTTGCCGTCCAGCCGCTGCAGCATGCTGCCTGAGGTATCCAGCACGATGGACACTGCCTGACGGGGCGGTGCCGCGGACGTGCCAGCATCGGGTGGCGGCTGGACTACCCGGATCCGCGCGGGCGGCGGCGGCTCGGCCGCAAGCTCCACGGCAAGCGTAAAGGGTATCGGTCGGCGCAGGCGGGCCACGGCCGTCGCGATGGCACGTGACAGTTCTCCGGCGTCGCCGACCCGAGTGAATCGGCCGCCGCTGCTATTCGCCCAGCCTTCCAGGAGGGCCAGTTCGGCGCGCGCCTCCGTGCCCTGGCTGAACGTGGGCGTGCCGATCGTGAAGACCCGCGGCCGCACCGCGGTGAGCGCAGCCCACAGGTCCGGACGCAGCGCTTCGCCGCTGGTCTGGCCATCAGTCACGATGATCGCGGCCCGGATGCCCGGGCGCGCCGCGAGCGCCTCCGCAGCGCCGAGCAGGCCGCCCTCGGCACTGCTCGAACTGTCGTCCCACCGATAGGTCTGGAGCTTCGCGAACAGCACGCCCGGATTGCCGCTCAAGTCCGGCAGGAGCCCCCTGGCCTGCGGCTCGCCGAACGGCATGAGCTGCGCTTCGTCCCGGCCCGGCGCCACGTCCCGGACAAAGCTGCGCACGCCGCGGATGATGGCGGGCACGAAGGCGCCGACACTGCCCGACGTGTCCCAGGCCAGCACCACCGAGCGGGGCAGGCCGAAGACCTCGACGAGGTAGCGGCCGGGCATCACCTCGGCACTCCACCGGCGCTCCGACGGATCGTCCTGTTCGACGCGCAGCGCCACCGGCTGGCCGGCCGGATCGATCATCCTGATGCCGACATCGGCAGTCGGCTGCCCGCGGACTACGAGCCGCACGTGACGGACGTCCGCGCTGATGTCGAGCGGATACCGATCCGGTTCCCGATCGAGCGAAGCCAGCCCGGCAGCCGCAGCCCCGGATTCGAGTGCGGTTCCTGGTCCGGGCGGAGCCGCCACCAGCTGCTCGTCGGCATCGATGGCCGATGGCTCCTCTACTGCCAAGATACTCGACCAGTCGGTGCTCTCCCGGACGCTGAAGCGGCCCGGGAGTTCCGCATAACCCTGATCGGCCAAGGGGCGATCGGCAGCGACGCGGAGCCAGCGCGCGGTGACCGGTGCCGGAAAGACAAAGGGCGCCACCGTGCCATCCGGCCGTCGATCGAGGATCCAGTCGCCCGCTTCGATCCAGGGCCCGTCCGGGCTCTCGCTGCTCACGGCGAGCCGCACGCGCGGCAACTGTGCAGTCGGCTCGCTGCCTGGCGCATCCTGCCATTCGACCGCCGCCAGCTGTGCCGTGCGGCCGTGGCGAAATCCAATCACCCAGCTCGGTCCGTCACTGCGCTCGGCCGGCAAGCTGACCCGGACCATCTGCGGCAGGTCGGACAGCATCGCCTCCGCACCGTAGTCCCACGGATCGATGCGCTCGAGACGCCCGCCTACTGCTTCGCCTGCCACATCGAAGCCCCGTTCAGGTATCGGGAAGGCCGATTGCGCCACCAGCACCTCTAGCTCGCCGAGCGTCACCGTATCGACCAGCGGACCGCCTTGCGCCATGAGCGGCACTAGGCGAACGGCGCGGGCCAACTTCGGTGCTTTGAGTGCGAACGGCTGTGGGCCCGGCCGGGGTGAGAGCTCGCCGCTCATGGCCTCTTGCCAAGTGACCCCATCCAAAGAGGTCTCCAGGACGAATCGGCTGAGCCGTTCGGCCATGGAAGGGAACGAGCGCACGTCAATGGCAAAGCCTGCGACCGGCAAGGGCGCGTCGCCCGGGAGCGTCACGGTTGCCGCCGCGAAGCCTTCTCCGTCACGTTGCAGCCGGACCGCCCCGCCCTCGTTGACCAAGCCGTCGATCAGCCCCGTAGTTGCCGCATCAGTCTGTCCGCCGAGTGCGTCCCATGCTGCATCGATGGTGCCCTGCAGTACTTTGGGATAGACCATCCAGCGTGTCGGCCGAGTGGGCGCTGCATCGAGCCGTGCCACCAGATCCGCCTCGGCACCCCCTGCCATTTCGGCGCCGGTGGCCGTTATCGCGATCGAAACTGGCAGGTCCGGCGCCGCATCCGGCGCCACATGGATCGTTACCGGAACCTCCAGCGTGCCGCCTGCATCCAGCACGGCCTCACGAGCTCCGAGCTCCACCCGCCAGCGGTCATCCGTGGCACTCGGCTGCAAGGTCAGCGAGGCGGCGACCGGGCTGGGTCCCAGCCGCAGCGTGCCGTGCACCACCTGGCCATCCGCCGCCAGTGCCGCGATCTCCGCGTGCTCCAGAGCGAGCGCTGCCGGCAGGAACGCCGGGGGGATCGGCTGCCAGCCGAGATCCCGGCCATCCACCTCCAGCCGATAGTCCATGCTCCGGCCCGAGGCGACGCGCAGCAGAGCCGGCTCTCCGGCCGGCAGCCGCACGCGCCAGGTCCCATCGACGCCAGGCTCGGCGTCGCCGCCTTGCCATGCTGCCTCCGGCTTTGTCCCCTGCTGCACGATCCTGCCGAGGCGCAGGGTCAGGCCGGCCGGATCGCTGCCGGGCTCGGGCCGGACTACCAGCTCGCCTTCCTGCACGGCCGTGGGCACAACGAACCAGTCCTCATCGGCGGGCCCCACGCTGCCGCCAAGCCGGCCGTCCACTGGGACTGGCCGAGCGGTAGATGCCGAATCGT
>Ga0182742_1005415_pt1 | contig 10795 bp, 8 predicted proteins | sample eDN5th37CBELigMG_FD_128880 | JGI IMG/M metagenome (GOLD analysis project Ga0182742, IMG submission 128880) | Enriched Miracle-Growth compost microbial communities from Emeryville, California, USA - eDNA 5th pass 37_C BE-Lig MG (version 2)... ... | reverse complement strand
TGGATCACCTACTTCTACGCCCCGCCGCCACACAGCGGGCTCTGGCAGTTCATGCCGCCGGCCTGGGCGGGTCTGGCGTTTGCGATCGGCCGAATCGTCGACGCAGTTGCCGATCCTCTCGTGGGCGTGTGGAGCGACCGGCATCGGGGCAAGCGGGGGCGACGGATCCCCTTCTTGCGCGCCTCGGCAGTACCGCTCGCCTTGAGTTTTGCTATCCTGTGGCTCCCACCACAAGGCACGAGCCCAATCGCGGCCTTTATCTACCTCACGCTGACCCTCGGCGCGTTTTTTACGCTGTACACGGTCTACGTCGCTCCGTATCTCGCGCTGCTTCCCCAGCTATCTCGCTCGGAGGCAGACCGGCTCAACCTCTCGGTTTGGCAGGGCATCTTCAATGTCGTCGGCATCGCGATCGGCGCCTTGGCGGCAGGCATGATCGCAAGCGCCCTCGGTTTTGGATGGATGGGCGTCATCTTCGGCGCCGTTACGCTCGTAAGCCTCGTCATCCCGGCTTGGATGGTGCAAGAGCCCGCATCGACCGAGGCCGAAATCGCCGATATGGGCGTCGCCTCATCGATCCGATCGACCCTCGCCAATCGGCCCTTTCGCGCGTATGTTGCGGGCCAGTTTTGCTTTTGGTTTGGGTTAAACGCCGTCCTCATCAACGCCCCATACCTCGTTACGGTCGTGGCGGGCAAAGGAGAGGTCGAAGCTTCGATCGCGCTGGGCGTGGCGATCTTGGCAAGCGTGGCGGCATTTCCTGTGTTTGTGCGAATTGCGAAGCGATACGGCCTTCGCCAGAGCTTGATCGTGAGCATGATTTGGTTTGCGGTGGTCTTGTTCTTGGCGGGCCTCGTCGGGCGCCCGTTTATGCCCTTTTCAGCGTACACCCAAGTGTTGCTCGTAAACTTCCTGGCCGGCGTGCCGATCGCCGCCCTGTTGGTCCTGCCCAACCCGCTGATGGCCGAGATCACGGACTATGACGAACGCGCGACCGGCAAGAGGCGCGAGGCCATCTACTTTGGCGTACAAGGCCTGATCGTCAAGGCGTCGATGGCGCTCTCATCCGTGCTCGCCACCCAGATGCTTTCTCGCCTTGGCTACACGCCGGACGCCCCGTGGGGCGTCCTCGCCATCGGACCGATGGCGGGCCTCTTCGTACTGCTCGGCATAACCATCTTCCGCAGGTATCCAAGGAGCGTGCCTGGGAATTGACCTTATTCCGGCCGCTCCGCCCGGGGCGGCGTCAGGACGTTTCAACCTGCGGCGCACCCGGGCGGGGTGGACGGACTCCGACCGGGATTCTCGGGCACGCTCCTCCATGCGTGCCCGAGAATTGACCTTATTCATCCCGAGTGAGCGACTCGATCATCGCTTGAAACGCCGGGTAGCGCCTTTTTAACGCCTCCCGATTCCCGTGCTCGTAATCTTCATATTCAAAACCGGGCGCCACCGTCGTCCCGAGCAACGCGAATCGACCCCCTGGAACCAGGCGCGATCCTTGCCAGACGCCCCGAGGAACGACGACCTGAGGCGACATGCCCCGCGCAATGTCGACGCCGATCGTTGCGATCTCTCCGGACCCGTCGGGGTAGAGCTTTAGCATTTCGACGGGGTCGCCGAGGTAAAAATGAAAGATCTCGTCGGACGCTAAGCGGTGCATGGCCGAGAATTCGTCCGGCGTGATCAGGTAGTAGATCGCCGTGGCGATGCGCCGCCTCGACACGCCCGCACTTCCGGCGGACCCGGTTTCGATCCACGCGTCCGACTCGTACGTGCGGCGAAAGTACCCGCCTTCCTGCGGGAGCGGTTCGAGGCCCAAAGCATCGATGATGCCTTGGACCTCCGACCCGAGCGGCGTCAAAGCGCCTCGACCGCCTCGAGCCACGCCCGCGCGATCAGTGCGTGTCCGGCAGGCGACGGGTGCACGCCGTCATGGGCCCAGAATGCAGGTTCTTTTCGTGTTGCGGCCGCGGCAAAGAGCCCGTCCAAGGGCACGTAAAGCGCTTCAAATTCGCGTGCCAACTGCCGAACCGCGTGGATCTTGGGGTCGAGGTCCTCGCGCCAAGTCTTTCGATCGTCCGGCACGGGCAGGACGAAAGGCTCCAGGAGTATCAAATTAGCGCCGCTTTCCTCTTTGACGCGCTGCAAGATTCTGCGGTAACCGGCCTCGTATGCCTCTACCGGGGTGGGGTCGTTCCTGTCGTACCTGCGCCAGCAATCGTTGATGCCGATCATGATCGAGACCCACGTAGGCTTTAGATCGAGGCAATCCACATCCCACCGCGCTTCGAGATCCTTCACTCGGTTGCCCGAGATGCCTCGATTGTAAAATGTGACGTTTCGCTCCGGAAACTTTGCGGAAAACAAGGCGGCGGCCATCATTGCGTAGCCACGCCCAAGGTCGCCGGACGCCTCCCGGTTTCGCCCCGCGTCCGTGATGCTGTCACCTTGAAATACGACAACGGCGCCATTTTCGATCCTCGACACGATGTCACACCTCATTCTTGGAGTACATTGGCATCCACCGCACACCTTTTCGACCTCGGATTTCAATGCCCTGGTTGTCTTGGCGCGCGAAAAAGGACGAGCAGCTTGGCCAAAGGCGCCCCAAGCCACTCGCCCTTCACCGACACAACCAGGAAGATTCACTTGCAAACGCGCCCAGGCGCACTGCTAGAAGATGAACTCGGTCGATGCGAGCCGCGCTCGTAGCTCGTCGATCACCCGCACCTCGTCAGCCTCGTCCTTCGCCTCAAAGGTGACCGAAAATCGCACGTACGCTCCCGCGTCGTCCCACGGCACCGTGGAGATCAACTTCTCGCGAATCAAGTACTGGGAAAACTCTTCGGCGCTCGCAAACGTCCTCCCGTCCTTGGTGCCGTTGGGCGCCCGGACGTACATGTAAAACGTACCTCCCGGCTTTTTGGCGTCAAATCCGACTTCCCGCAGCGCCTCGGCCAGTAGGGCGTGGCGACGCGCGTACTTCTCGACGGTCCTTGCCGTAATCTCGGGATGCTCGAGCGCGTACAGCGACGCCCATTGCACCGCCCGAAATTGGCCCGAATCCGTATTGTCCTTGACGTTTGCAAACCCGTTTACCGCCAGGTCATTGCCTGCCACCCACCCCATGCGCCAACCGGTCATGTTGAATGCTTTGGACATGGAGTGGACCTCGATCCCCACGTCGATCGCTCCCGGTAGCGAGAGGAAGCTAAGCGGCTTTACATCGCCGAACGTAAGGGCGCCATATGCTGCGTCCTGGACGATGAGTATGTCGTGCCTCTTGGCAAAGTCGATCGCATACTCAAAAAACGCTCGGGTGGCCGCCGCCCCCGTCGGATTGTTGGGGTAGTTTAGGTAAAGGAGTTTCGCTCGCTTTCGCTGTTCCTTGGTGAGCTGTTCGAGATCGGGCAGAAATCCGTTCTCCTCGAACAGCGGCAAGTTGACGACTTCGCCCCCGAGGTACTGGGTGTGCGTGCCCATCACCGGATAGCCCGGAACGGTCATGACTGTGATGTCCCCGGGGTTTATGAACACCTGGGGGAGCATGGCAAACGCGGGCTTTGACCCGATCGTATGGCAGATCTGGCTCTTGGGATCGAGGCCTGAGACCCCGTAAACCCTCTCCATGTAACGGGCGGCCGCCTCTCGAAACTCCATGATCCCATTGTCGGCGTAAAACCGGTTCTCCGGCCGTCCCGCCTGCCTTGCAAGCTCTGCGACGACGCCGGGATCGGCAGCGGCGTCCGGTTCACCGACGCCCATGTCGATCAGTTCGGTATCGGGATGGGCTGCTTTGGCTTCGGCCTTGGCGCGCTTGATCTTTTCAAACTTGTAGATTTGGGTCCCTTTCCCAAAACCAGAGCCCCCGATGCGCTGGGCGAATAGGCCTTGGATGTAGCTTTCGGACATAGTTTGGGCTCCTCATTCGAGCAGCCGACTCTTCGTCGGGCGCGGCGGAAAGGCTTTCTAAGTGAATCGCCGATTGCAGCTCGAAGAATACAGGCGTCAGCATGACGCCACCCTAACTTTTTTCCATCGCCTTTTTTTGAGTTCCTCCGCAAACCCATCCCCTGACCGCAAGTTGACCTGACGCGCGATTTACACCGTGGCGGTGACGACCGCCACGGACCGAGGCGGCAGCACCACCGTAAATCCATCCGAATCGATCCGGACCTCCTCGAGGTGAATAGGACGCACCCGCTCGGGAGCGTCAAACGTGTTGTGCTCTGTGATCCGGTCGGCCGTGAGGACTCTGCCGCTCGCCTCGACCACCGAGGCGCCCCGCAATTCACACTTGAGGGACGCATCGTCCTCATGGTTGAGGTTGCACAGGGTGACCGTGATCTTGCCGTCGGCTCCCAGCGATGCCGAGGCGCTGAGCGAAGGGATGGCCTCGCCTTCGAACTCGTACGGTTCGCAATCAAGGCTTGACGGGAGAAGCGTCGCCCCCTGATGCTCTTTGTACATTTCGAAGACGTGGTAGGTTGGGGTGAGAATCATGCGGGGACCGTCCGTCAAAATCAAGGCTTGGAGCACGTTCACCGTTTGGGCCAGGTTGGCCATGCGGACGCGATCTGCGTGGTTGTTGAAAATGTTGAGATGCACACCGGCCACGAGGGCATCGCGGATTGTGTTTTGCTGGTAGAGGAATCCGGGGTTGGTGCCGGGCTCCACCTCGTACCACGTGCCCCACTCATCCACGATCATCCCGATGCGGCGAGCGGGATCGTACTGATCCATGATCGCCCCGTGGCGCTTGATCAAGGTCTCCATGACCAAGGAGCGGCGCATGACCTCAAACCACTCGTCCGCTTCAAAATCGGTAGCCGAGCCGAGCGAACCTCGTCCGTCCATCCGCGTGTAATAGTGCAGGCTGAGTCCGTGCATAAAGCGGCCAGCCTCCCGCATCAACACCTCCGTCCAGCGGTAGTCGGACCCGTTGGCCCCGCACGCGATCTTGTAGATCTTGTTTCCCGAAAGCGAGCGGACGTACGTCTGGTAGCGGCGATACAGGTCGGCGTAGTGCTCCGGCCGCATGTGCCCGCCGCATCCCCAGTTTTCGTTGCCCACGCCAAAATAGGGAAGCCGCCAAGGGCTTTCCCGGCCGTTTTCACGCCTCAGCTCAGCAAGCGAGGAGTCGCCGTCGAATGTGATGTACTCGATCCAATCCCTCATCTCCCGTACGCTGCCGCTGCCCACGTTGCCGCAGATGTACGGCTCGGCGCCGATCAATTCGCAGAGCTCGAAAAACTCGTGCGTTCCGAAGTGGTTGGTCTCGATAACGCCGCCCCAATGCGTGTTGATCCGCCTCGGCCTGGCATCGCGAGGACCGATCCCATCCATCCAGTGGTAATCGTCTGCAAAGCAGCCGCCGGGCCAACGTAAAACCGGCACCTTCACTCGCTTCAACGCTTCGACCACATCGGTGCGGATGCCGCCCACATTGGGGATCTCGGAATCTTCGCCCACCCACACGCCCTCGTAGATGCAGCGCCCAAGGTGCTCGGCAAAGTGGCCATACACGTCCTTGTGTATGACGGTGCGGCCAAGATCCGCGTTGACGACCAGTCTGTTCATCACGATGCCCTCCGGATATTTCAGTATTGGCCGATCTAATACGCCAAGTCTGGCGCTTTGCCCTGTTTCATCCCCCGCCGCACTGTACCGACCAAGCCGTGTAATGCGTATTACACCGTTACGAAGTTACATCGTAACAGCGATTACGTCCCTGCGACACGCAAGTGGAGCAGCGCCGACGTTGATGCCATAGGAAAAGAGGAGGTCAAAAACCGGGCAACGGTGAAATCCGGCGGGACACGACTATACGTAGACTCGCCCACGACGACGGCGCCCTCCGTCCAAGCGGCCGGCGATCGGGCGATGAACGAATGATTGGAGACGGTATCGATGGAGTATCGGTCTTTAGGCGAAGACATGCCGGCGCCTGCGCGGATCGTGCTCGGCACGATGATCTTCGGGCTCGATCGGGCCGACGAGTGGTTTAGACTCCTAGACGAGTATCGGGCGATCGGAGGCAACTGCCTCGACACCGGGCGGATCTACTGGGGCGGCGAAAGCGAGCGCGTCATTGGGGAGTGGCTCAAGCGCCGGGGCATTCGCGACGAGTTTTTGATCATCACCAAGGGCGCGCACCCAAAGCCGGACGGCATCCCGAGGGTGACGCCGAGCGCAATCGAAGACGATCTCGCTAAGAGCCTGGACGCGCTGGGCGTCGACTCGATCGACCTCTACCTCCTGCATCGAGACGACCCCGATGTTCCGGTGGACGAGATCGTCGACTGCCTCGACGAAAAGTTGCGCTCCGGCCAAATCAAGAGGTACGGCGGTTCCAATTGGACCGCGGGCCGCATCGAAGAGGCCAACGCGTATGCCAAAAAGCATGGGAAAAGCGGCTTTACGTTGAGCAGTCTCAATCTGAGTCTCGCCGTGCCAAACGAGCCGCGCTGGCGCGGCTGCGTTAGCCTGAGCACCGACGACCTCGCCTGGTACGAGCGGACGCAAATGCCCGTTTTCTCCTGGTCGTCCCAGGCAGGCGGTTTTTTCACGGGTGCATTCCATCCGGAAAAACGGGACGACGCCGACATGGTCCGCGTCTACTACAGCGACGAAAACTGGGCGCGCCTTGAGCGGGCGCGCGCCTTGGCGAAGGAGAAAGGCGTGGAAGCCACCCACATCGCCCTGGCGTACGTCTTGTCTCAAGGATTTCCGACGTTCGCCCTGATTGGGCCGAAATCAATCGAGGAACTCAAGGTGTCGACCGAGCAAGCCGAACTTAGGTTAACGCCGGAGGAAGTGCGGTGGTTGGACGGCCGTGTGACATCACGCTCGGCCTAAAGCCAGTTGCGTGAAGAGCGATAGCGAGGGCCCGTCTTGCGGAAAAAGAGCGAGGCAAAAAGGCTCTCGCCTGCTGCATCCTCTCGCAGCAGGTACGAGGCGTATCCGATCGGTGCGTGGTACGCCTCGGCCCAATCGCCAACACCTTCGACGGTGTACCGTAACGGGCGGATGTTCGCCTCGATCAACCATGGCCGCCCGTCTTTGTCGACGCCCATATCGAGACCTAGGTCCGCCATGAGCGGATGCTTTCGTGCGATGGCGGACGCTATGTCCAAAGCCGCGCTCTCGATTGTGCGAGCGATCGAGTCGGGATGATGATCAGGGAGGCTCCGTGCGTAAAGTGCGCGCACGTTGGGCTCAACCGATCCGCCCCTGGCGACGTTCGTCACGTATTCCAGTCGCCCCGCCAGCCTCGCCCTCGGCGCCGCAACCTCCCAGTCCCCCTCGCTGTTTCGCTGAACGGGAACTCGCAGGTCAAATCGCTTGCCGCTCACTTCAGCCAGCGGAATCCCTTGCTGCACGATGTACCGATCAGCCTTTGATCCTTTTTGTCTGATAAGCATTTTCCATGCTGAACGGGCCGAAGCGAACGTCACGCTCCGCTCGCCCCACTGGTAACGGCACCGGCCTTCCTTGAGAGGAACGAACCGGGCGACGCGCCTGCCAAGGGAACCGCTTCGGGGCTTGACAAAGACCTCCGCCCCCCGCTTTAAGGTCCTGGCGAACCATTCCAATGACGCGTCGGACAAGAGGTGCGTCTCGGGCAGGTAGCCACGAGCGGTCCAACTGCGACGAAGTAATTGATACGCATCGTACTTGTCAAACCGGACAGGCGGATTGAACACCCGCACGCCCTGGCGCTCGAGCCAGGCCCCGGGGGCTTTCTTCTTGGGCGAGGTGCGGTCGTAGACGACGGCCGGAAGTTTGCGCACAACCCGCCTGAGCTCGCCGCTCGACGTGGGAACGTACCCTGTCACGGTCCTCCTGTGCTGAGCAACGCCTCCAGGCTCAAAAAGAAACAGCTCGACGCCGTATCGCCGAGCGGCTTGCATGTAAAATTCCACGTCCTCAAAAGTCTGCTTGCCGGCCAGCGTGTCTGCGAGAAGTCGCCGTCCGACCATCAAGCCAACCGTATCGCCCATCGCGGCGCTCACCTTGCATCACTATATGCAAGTCTGCTCGCTGGCGGCAAGCAGACAGGCAGGAGCCGCGAACCAATCGAGAGGCGGGGCGGCCTGCTCAGGTGCGGAACAAGACCGATTCCCGCTTAAAAAGTTGCGATGTGACCGCAAGTGCCAGCACGATCCAAACGAGCAAGGAAACCGCTGTGACGCCGACGTGGTTCCAGTCGACCGAGTCCAGCAGGGCCTCTTTGAAAACGAAGATCGCGTTGATCACCGGCACGTAGAAAAGTGCGGCGGACGCCTCGCTTGGATCGACAAACTGCGTCATCACGCCGGGAATGACGACGGCGATGGACAGCGGCGAAAGATACCCTTGCGCTTCCCGAAACGAACGAGCGACCGAGCTGAGCGCGAGCTGGATCGCGCTGAAGAATGCGGCAAGCAGTACCGATATTCCGACGATCAACATGGCGTTGCCAAGGTTGATGGAAAACTTGGCGTCGGCGCCCACGCCCATGACCGCCTCAGGCTTGATGAGGAACGCGGCGTACATACCAATCAAAGCGATGCCCCCGGCGACCACGGACGTGAGCAACACGGCCACGTACTTCCCCGCGACGAGCGATCCCCGACTCGGGGGAGCCGCAAGCAGGGGTTCGAGTGTGCCGCGCTCTTTTTCCCCAGCGACGCCGTCGATGGCGGCGTACATCCCCCCGAGCACGACCCAAACTGCCAGCATCATGGGCATGATCATCGCGAGGAAATAGCCTCCGATCCGCTCCTCAGGCGCGACGTTGCGGGACGTGGCGGTGAGGGGCGTGAGGATCGAGGGGTCGATGCCGCGCTCTAGCAATCGCTCGGCAACGACGCGCTGCGCGTACGCGGCAACCACGGCTTCGAGCCGCGCCCGAGCGACCTCGGACGCAGGACTGGACGCGTCGTACTCGATCACGACGTCGAGCCCGTCCCCGCTCGTCCCCTGCATGCCGGGACTGACGCGGATTACGGCCTTGATCGCCCCGGCGGCAAGCGCCCGATCCGGGTCGTCGACCGTTGACACGCTGAGGCCTCCGGATTGCGCGATCATCGTCTCGAGGCCCGGCGCGTGCTCGCCGCCGACTACGGCGATCACAGGCGGCGAACTTGCGATGCGCTGATTTTGGTTTTCGATCGCCGTGGGCGCTGCGATCAACAGAAGCGGCACCATCAACAATGGAATGACGACCATCGTGAGCCAGGTCCGTCGATCTCTCAACGTGTTGGTCAGTTCGTGGGTGAATACGGTCCAACTGTCTCGAATGCTCACGCGCGGCCACCTACCAATCCCACAAAGGCCTCTTCAAAGCTTTCGCTTTGGGCCTCTTCCAACAGCTCGGCAATCGTACCGAGCGCCGCAAGCTTTCCCTTGTGGATGACACCGACTCGGTCGCAGAGCTTTTCGACCTCGGTCATGATGTGGCTCGAAAAGATGATGGTCTTCCCTTGTCTTTTGGCATCGGCGACGAAGTCGTGGACCAAGCGGGCGGCGGTTACATCGAGCCCTGAGGTGGGTTCGTCCATAAACAGGATCGGCGGATCGTGTACGACGGAGCGCGCGATGACGACCTTTTGCCGCATGCCTTTGGAAAATTGGCCGGCCCGACGATCTGCGTACTCGCGCATCGAAAACGTGTCGAGCAATTCGTCGATCCGCTTTTCGAGCTCGGCGCCCCCAAGGCCGTGGAGCTTGCCGAAATAGCGGATGTTCTCCCGCGCCGTGAGGCGGTCGTACACGCCTCCCTCAAATAGGATCCCGACGCTGCGACGCACGTCCTCCGGCCGCTCGAGCAGGTTGATGCCGCCGATTGTCGCCTCCCCTGCCGTCGGCCGCAACAGCGTGGCCAGCATTCTGAGCGTCGTCGTCTTACCTGCGCCGTTTTCGCCGAGGAGGCCGAAGACCTCGCCCCGGCCCACGTCGAAGGAGACGTCATCCACGGCCGTGACGGCGCCAAAGCGTTTAGTAAGACCGCGAACCGAAATCATGCCAAAATCCCTTTCTACCTTCCTGAAACCTTGTGAAGCCTCGCCCTCTTGGGCCTCGACCAAAAGGCCTACGAGGCGATTGCGGGAACCAACTCTTCTGCCCGATCGATCACGATGTACGGGTCCTTGCCATCCTGCGTCGAGAGCGCCCGCAGGAGCGCCTTGGCCTCATTGTCAAGACCAAAGACGACCAGCCTGCCGCCACTGCTTTTAAGGCGCGTCGCCAGCTTGTGGAGCATGATCGCCCCCGTGGCGTCGATCAATGGCACCCGCCGCATGTCGAGGACCAATACGTCTTTTTGCGGACATGCTTCAAACCGCTCGAGCAGATCCTCCGCCACGCCAAAAAAGAGGGGGCCGTTTACGGCGTGAATGACGACATTCTCGGCATGGATCGGTCGACCTTGGTCCGAGATGATGAGGTCGGGCTCCTTGAGCGGTTGCTTGGTCAACCGGAGCGTAAAGAGCAACATCGCCAGGCCAAAGCCGATCCCGACGGCGATCGTGAGGTCCGCCAGGACCGTCAGAGCGAGCGTCACCAAGAGCACGGCCCGGTAGTGGGCCGGCGCCTTTGGAATGAGCTTGATCCCTTCCCACTCGACCATCCAGATGGCCGTTACCATCAGTATTCCCGCGAGAGCCGAAAGCGGCACGTACTTGGCGAGAGGCGCGAGGGACAAGACTACGAGCAGCAGGATCACGCTGTGAATCATTCCGGTCCACGGCGTGCGCGCCCCGCTCCGGACGGCGACGCCGGTCCGCGCTACCGCGCCGGTGACCGGGAC
>Ga0182742_1005414_pt1 | contig 10796 bp, 12 predicted proteins | sample eDN5th37CBELigMG_FD_128880 | JGI IMG/M metagenome (GOLD analysis project Ga0182742, IMG submission 128880) | Enriched Miracle-Growth compost microbial communities from Emeryville, California, USA - eDNA 5th pass 37_C BE-Lig MG (version 2)... ... | reverse complement strand
TCCGATGGCTTCACAACTGTCGTGCACCCCGAAGCCAGGACGGCTGCGAGCGACTTGCACAGGATCATGAGCGGATGGTTGAACGGGGTACAATTCGCAACGACGCCAATTGGCGTGCGCCGAGTATAGTTGAGATAGGGACCCTCAACTGGAATGACGGAGTCGCGCCGACTCATGGCGAGGCCGGCGAAGTAGCGGAAGAAGTCAGGCAAACGCGACAGCTGCGCGCGCGTCTCGTTCACCGGCCGGCCGTTGTTCTGGGTCTCAAGTTTGTACAGCTCAGGCAATGCCGCTTCGAAAGCGTCGGCGATACGATTGACCAGGCGCACCCGAGCGCGAAGATCCATTCCGCCCCATTCCTTGCTCTCGAAGGCGGCCCGGGCACTTTTCATGGCGCGGTCGATGTCGGCACGGGTGCTCTCCGGAACGGTGGCAATAACGGCACCGGTGGCCGGATTGCGAACCTCGATAACCTCGCCGGTTTCGCCTTCCACCTCGCGACCGTCGATGAAGTTTCCGTGGGCTTTGACGCTCAGATCTCTCTGGGGGATGTTCATGGGGTTTCCTCGGATTTCCTCTTATGGGTTAGCCTTAAAGAACGACCGCGTGACGAGACAGGGCAGCAACCACCCGGTCCTCCGCCTGCGCGACATGGTCCCGAAGCAACCTGGCGGCAAGCCGGCTGTTTCGGGTCTGCAGGGCATCGATGATGGCGATATGCTCTTTGACGAGCCTGTCCGGATCACGACCCTGAACTGAACCCACGCTCATGAGCACGAGCCGATCTGCCTGCTCGATCAGATCGCACACCGCCGATGCCATGCGTGGGTAGGGGGAGGTCCTGGCAACGGCGCAGTGAAACTCCCGATTGTACCGGATGAACTCCTCCGGCGTGCCTTCGAAGGTCCGATACGCATCGAGCTGCGCCAACGTTTCGGAGGATGCGCTTTTCGCTCCGTCGCTGGCGCAGGCAGGCTCAAGAACGCCGCGGAACCGGAAAATATCACGCGCATCGGCCAGAGAAACCGGGTTGACGCGGTAACCCTGACGCGGAACGACCGTGACAAGGCGCTCCCGCTCCAATCTCAGCAGCGCTTCGCGTACAGGCTGCTTACTCACCTCGAATCGGGCCGCCAGTTCCTGCTCTCGCAACTCTTCCCCGGGCGCGAGCCGGCAAGCCAGGATCTCCCCTCGCAGGCGAGAGTACACGGAGTCCCGCAGTAGTCCGGGAGCACCCTGATATTCAGTTTGTGTCTCAGTTAATCCGCTCACGGTTCATCTCAATCATGAATATTAACTGCTCACATAGTCCAATCGGCGGGGCATCACGATGATAAATTTTGTCTATTGACTAGATTTTGTGAGTGTCGTGAAATATCACGAATAACGAGTATGCCGTCAAGAGCAGTTCATAAGGAGGAAACCATGTCGCACAAAACAGCCTACTCATGCCTGGCGCTGATCGCCGCCAGCCTGCTGTCGAGCAGCGCCTTCAGCCAGCCGGAACCCATCCGAATCGGCTTCATGACCGTGCGGTCCGGCGCACTCGCCGCCGGCGGCAAGCAGATGGAGGAAGGTCTCAACTACTGCCTGCAGGAGCGCGGCGGACAGATGGCGGGACGCAAGGTCGAGTTGATCGCAGTCGACACCGGCGGCCAGCCGGCCACCACGCGCACCCGTGCCCAGGAGCTCGTGGAGCGCAGCAAGGTCCACGCCATCATCGGCCCGCTCGCAGCCTTCGAGGCCCTGGCGATTGACGATTACATCAAGCAGGTGGGTGTGCCGGTCGTCTCTCCGTCCGCCGCGGCAGAGGACATGACCCAGCGCAAGCCGAACCCATGGTTCGTTCGCGCGGTGGGCACTTCGGCCCAAGCCAACCATGCCCTGGGCGAGTACGCCGCGAAGGAAATGAAGCTCAAGCGTGTCGCCACAATCGGTGACGACTTCGCCTTCGGCCATGAGACGACAGCTGGCTTCCAGCGCACATTCGAGGAGAATGGTGGGAAAGTCGTCAAGAAGCTCTGGCCGCCGCTGAACGTTGCCGATTATGGCAGCTTCATCAGCCAGCTTCCAACGGATGTAGACGCGATCTTTGCGTCCTTTGCGGGCGGCAACGGCCTGCGCTTCCTGCAGCAATATGCCGAGTATGGATCGCCGGTGAAGGTTATTGCTCACATGACCACCGTGGATGAGGGCATCCTCAAGTCTATGGGTCAAGAGGCGGTCGGCGTCATTTCCTCAGGCTGGTACAGCGCCACGCAGGATGCTCCCGGCAACAAGGAATTCGCCGAGGGTATGCGGAAGGCCTACGGAGCCGATCCCGGCTATTACTCAGTCGGAGCCTACACGGCCTGTGCTTTCGTTGACGCGGCCGCCAAGGCGATCGAGGGCAAAGTAGAGGACAAGGACGCCTTCATGAAGGCGCTCAGGTCGGTCAAGCTCGACAATGGGCCGCTCGGCAAGGTCAGCCTCGACGAGCTCGGCAATCCGATCATGGACGTGACGATCCGGAAAACGGAGATGAAGGACGGACGCCTCCAGAACGTGGTGATCAAGACCTATCCCGCCGTGACGCAATTCTGGACCTACGACCCGAAGGAGTTCCTGGCCAACCCAGTCTACACTCGGGATTACCCGCCGGCTAAGAACCTCGGCAACTAAGCTCAGGAGCTGGAAAAATGGCGTTCTGGGCCAGTCAGAGTCTGAACTCCCTCGCCCTCGGCGGCCTGCTGTTCATGCTGGCCGCCGGCTTCAGCCTCATCTTCGGGCTGATGCGGGTTGCAAACCTCGCCCACGGAGCGCTCTTCATGCTGGGCGCCTATGTGGGGCTCGCGAGCGTGCAGGCGGGGCTGAACTTCTGGCTGGCCGCCCTGGTAGCCGCACTGGCGGTCGGCGTCGCGGGAGGTCTGATCGAGAGATTTCTCCTGCGCCGCCTGCAGGGCCGGACCCTGCCGCAGGTTCTTCTTACCCTGGGGCTCGCCTTCATCATCGCCGATGCCTGCCTGATGGTCTGGGGGGGCGACCCGATGCGGCTGCCGCCGCCCGAGGAGCTTCGCGGCGCCGTCCGCCTCGGTGACCTCGCCTTCCCGCGCTATCGCCTGTTCGTCATGGGCGCGTCCTGCGCCATTGGCATCGGGCTCTGGCTCCTGATCGAGCGGACCCGGATCGGTGCCATGATCCGGGCGGCCGTGGACGACATGCAGATGGCCCGCGCCATTGGCATCTCGGCTTCGGCCCTGTTCAGCGCGGTGTTCTGCCTCGGCGCCGCTCTGGCCGGCATCGGCGGCGTGCTTGGCGGGCCGATCCTGTCGGTCTACCCCGGCCTCGACGCCGACATGCTGCCCCTGGCCTTACTGGTGGTGATCCTCGGCGGCGCTGGAAGTCTGCTGGGCGCCTTCATCGGAGCCTATCTGATCGGCTTCGTCTACACCTTCGGTCAGGCGCTCGTGCCCGATCTCGCCTACGTCATTCTGTTCCTGCCCATGGTCGCCGTGCTCGCCATCGCTCCTAATGGGCTTTTCGGAAGAAGACTCAGCTGATGCGCCGCTTCATTCCTTTCATCATCGCACTCGGGCTCGTGGCCCTGCTGCCGCTCGTCTCTCCGTCCGATTTCTACATTAATCTTGCCAGCCAAACCGCGATCGCCGCTCTGATGGCGTTGGGCCTCAACATTCTGGTCGGGTATGCTGGTCTGACCTCTCTCGGCCACGCGGCCTTTCCGGGCATTGCAGCATATCTGGTTGCATGGCTGTCGACACGCGGTGGCCTGGGCCCGGGAGCTGCTGCGGTTCTCGCGGTCGCAGGGACGTTTCTTGTCGCAGGTCTGTTCGGTCTGCTCGCTCTGCGGGCAACGGGTCTTGGCTTCGTGATGATCACGATGGCGCTTTGCCAGATTGTGTGGGGCGCAGCCTATCGCTGGACATCGCTGACGGGTGGCGACAATGGCCTGTCGGGTGTGCCGCGCCCCTTTGGCGACCTGCTCGATCCGACGACCTTCCTCTGGCTTTGCTTGATCGTTCTGGCCGTCGCGATCATCCAGATCGGACGTTTTGCGGAGAGCCCCCTCGGGGCTGCGCTCCGGGGCACCCGGGACCAGCCCCGGCGCATGAGCGCGCTCGGCTATGACGTCTGGCGGATTCGCTTTGTCGCATGGCTTGTTGCCGCCTCCTGGGGCGCCGTCGCGGGCCTGCTCTACGCCTGGTATCACCAGTTCGTGAGCCCGCACATGCTTGCGGTGACCGCCTCGGCGGAGATTCTTCTGATGGTTGTAGCTGGAGGCGCCGGGACATTGGCCGGACCGCTGCTTGGCGCCGCTCTTGTCGTCTTGCTCAAGAACCTCGCATCGATCTGGATCGACCGATGGGTCATGCTGCTCGGTGCGACCTTCGTGTTCATCGTCCTCATGATGCCCGATGGATTAGCCCCGGGTCTGATTCATCTGCGCGAACGCTTCCGCAAGCGAATGTCATCCCCGACCATCACGCCACCTCTCGCCAGCCAGGAGCGGATCGATGGCTGAACAGGCTCTTGAAGTTGCAAATCTCTCGAAGATCTTCGGCGGCCTGCCCGCAGTAAACGGGATTTCCCTGAGCATCGCGCCCGGAGAGCGCCACCTCCTCCTCGGCCCAAATGGCGCCGGAAAGACGACCTTCTTCAATCTCCTGTGCGGCGACCTCAAGCCCACGCAGGGAAGTGTCCGCCTTTTCGGAGAGGAAATCATCGGCCTTCCCCCGCAGAAGCGAGCCGCGAAGGGACTTGGCCGAACCTACCAGATTCTGACGCTGTTCCCGCAGGAAACGATCCGGCGCAATGTCATGATTGCGCTCAACGGCCTGCGCCCCGGAAAATGGGGCTTCTGGAGTGCGCTCGACAACAATCAGGCGTTGGTCGAGGAGGCCGATACCCTCCTGGAGCGCGTCGGCATGAGCGACATTGCCAGCCGGGTGGTCTCCCAAACGTCCTACGGTGACCGGCGACGGCTGGAGATCGCCCTAGCCCTCGCCTTGTCGCCCCGCGTCCTTCTTCTCGACGAACCCCTCGCTGGACTTTCCCGAGAGGAGCGCGTGACCGTCCAGCGCCTGCTGGATACTCTCCCCCGAGGAACGACCATCCTTCTGATCGAACATGACATGGACGTCGCGCTCGCTTTCGCGGAGCGCGTGACGCTTCTTCACCATGGAACGGTCGTCGCGACGGGAACCAGAGCCGAAATCGCAGCAGACCCACGCACACGGGAGATTTATCTTGGTGCCTGACGCGCTTTTTCTCTCGAACCTGCATGTGTATCACGGTGACACTTGCGCGGTCCGTGATGTCGATCTCCATTGCGTGGACGGCACGGTCACGGCGCTCCTCGGGCGCAATGGAGCTGGCAAGACAACAACTCTGTCTGCCATTGCCGGACTACTCGCTCCCAAGCATGGGGCGATCCGCTTCTTTGGGAAACCCATCGAGCGACTTGGTCCCGAGGCCATCTGCCGCCTTGGAATCAGCCTTGTCCCCCAGGGGCGGCGCATCTTCCCCACCCTCACGGTCGCTGAGCATCTGGAGATTGCCGCCCGGGCACCACGCCACCGGGCCGGCCGTGTTTGGGACCGCGATGCCGTGGAGGAGTTGTTCCCGCGCCTGCGCGAGCGACGGCGCCAATTGGCAGGATCCCTCTCGGGCGGTGAGCAGCAGATGCTCGCAATTGCCCGCGCTCTTGTTACGAACCCGAGAGTGCTTCTGCTCGACGAACCCGCGGAAGGACTTGCACCGCAGATTGTTTCAGAGGTGGCCGATGCGATCCGCGCCCTGAAGGCCAACGGTCTCTCAATACTGCTGGTCGAGCATAACATTCCACTCGCACTGAGCCTCGCTGACGAGTGCGTGGTGCTCTCATCCGGGGAGGTCGTCTGGCGCGGCTACGCGTCCGATCTTGCCTCTTCCCCCGATCTGCTCAATCAACATCTTGGAGTCCATTGATGAATGTCGTTTCCTTAAGCCGCGGGCGGGTTGCTGCTCAGATCATCGGTCATGGACCGAGCCTCATTCTTCTGCATTCGCTCCTCGCGGATCGCACCAGTTTCGATGCTATCGTTCCACAACTTGCAAAGAACTACCGTGTGGTTGCGCTCGATCTGCCGGGCTTCGGAGAATCGGATCCAATCGAGGGTGATTTGAACACTTGGGGCAGTCACCTGGCCGAAGCCATTCGATCCTTCTGCCCCAACGAGCACCCGGCTTTGGTCGGCAACGGGTTCGGCTCATTCCTTGCCCTGGCCATCGGCATCGCCGAGCCAAAGCTTGCGTCTCACATCGTTCTGGCAGGCTGCGGCGCAGCCTTCAGCGATTCGGGTCGGGAGGCCTTCCGGATCATGGCGCGCAAGACCGAAGAGGCAGGGCTCGAGGCCATTGCCGAAATCGCCATGCGACGGCTCTATCCACCGGCCATGGCGGCAGAGAACCCGGATGCTGTCGCCATCCGTAGGGAACGCTTCCTGAGGACCGATCCGAGTGTGTTCCGGCAAGCCTGCGGGATGCTGGCGGGCCTTGATTTCCGGGATCAGGTGAAAGGCCTGTCTGTTCCGATTCTTGCCTCAGTCGGGGAGTGGGACGAGGCAACCCCTCCCGCTATGGCTGAGGAACTCGCCGTGCTGGCGCCGACCGGTCGCTTCGAGCTGATTTCCGAATGCGCCCATGTCCCTCCGCTGCAGGCGCCGGAAAAGTTCTGTACCATGATCCAAGAGTTCACGGCCGAGAAGGCTGCGGCTTGAACGGCTTCCCCAGCCTAAGCCTACACCCGAGATCAGCGCCATCGTGACTATGTTCGATGGCTGTTTGCTCCCGTTGACGCAATCACCACGATGTAAAAGGCGTGAACAATGCCCCTGGCACAGATCGGACAATACGAAATCAATTACATAGATGAGGGCGAAGGGGTTCCGGTCGTGATGATCCATGGCCTAGCCGGCGACCTTAGTGCCTGGCTGCCCCAGGTCCATGCTCTGCGCAGCAGATATCGGGTCATCGCCTTCGATAATCGTGGGGCAGGACGCAGCACTCAGATCGATGAACCGATCAGCACGACGGATCTCGCCCATGACACGATTGCCTTGCTGGACCACCTCGGCATCACCAACGCCCATATCGTCGGGCGTTCAATGGGAGGGGCGATAGCGCAGATTATCGCCCTGGAGCGCCCCGACCTCGTGCGTTCTCTCGTTCTTTGTGCCTCCTTTGCCAAGCTGGATCCTCTCGGCCACCGCGTACTCACCAACATGCGCGAGGTGCTGGAATGGCGAAACAGCTGGCGCGACCACGCGCATCACTCGATCCAGAACTTCGTGGGCTACGAGTTCTTCAATCGTGAGCGCGACCAAATCGCTCGCATCGAAGATCTGATTGGCGGCGAGACCCGGCTTCCCGCCTGTTATATCCGACAGAACTGGGCCTGCCTTGAGCACGATACACTCAATCGGCTAGGCGAAATCGAATGTCCTACTCTGATTATGAGCGGCACACAGGACCCTATCTGCTCGCCGACCTGCACAGAATGGCTTTCGTCAGGCATTCGCAATTCAAAGGCTGTCATGTTCGAAGGCTGCAGCCACTTTTTTTTAATGGAGAGTCCCGAGAAATTCATGACCGAGCTGTCCGTCTGGCTGGCCGAGCATTGACCGAAGGCACCGGTCATTCGGGAGCCGGCGACGGGGCGTCCCTCGCCATGATTCGGCAAGACCGTCAACTTTGGCCGACACTTCGCCCATGGGCAGAAATTTCGATCTAAGCGGCATCGCCGCCATGCTCGCCGCAACCGCCTTCTTCGTGATTGGCGACAGCTTCATGAAGCTGGTTGTCGAGGATCTTCCGCCCTTCCAGGTGCTCTTCTTGCGCGGAATTGCGGCAAGTCTCGCCTGTATTGCTCTACTCGCCTTGCGCGGGGAATTGCGAGCGATTGGCGGCGCCCTCGATCACCGCGCACTACTGCGGGCGGTTGGAGAGACGCTCAGCACGCTGTGCTATGTGGTGGCCCTGGTGCGTCTGCCGATTGCCGATGTGATCGCCATCCTCCAAACGGCTCCGTTGGTTCTGATCCTTGGGGCGGCTGTTCTCCTGCGCGAGAGGGTTGGCCCTATGCGCTTAGCCCTCGTACTGGTCGGATTCTCGGGGGCCGTGATGGTGGCCCAGCCTGGACCGACTGGGATCTCACTGGCAGCCCTACTTGCATTTGCAGCCGCGCTGCTGATCGCCGCCCGCGATTTGGTTGGGCGTAGCGTGCCAAGCGGCATTCCGGTGATAGTGGTGGCCCTTGCCACAACGATCATGGTGACGGTGACAGCGGGCGCGACGTCGCTCGGCCTGGAGACCTGGGTCGCGCCGACAACTCGCCATCTCGGCTTTCTCGGCTTGGCCGGTGTGCTTGTCACCCTCGGGCAAGCGGGTCTCCTGCTAGCCTATCGGCTCGGCAGAACCAGTACAGTCGCGCCCTTCTTTTACAGCTTCGCGCTGTGGGGGGTAGTCGCTGGTCTGATCGTCTGGGGGGCGCTGCCGAATCCCCTTGCGCTTGCTGGAATCGCCCTGATCGTCGGAAGCGGCATCGCGATCGTCGTGCTCAACCAGCGCCGTAACCGCGAGGAGATCGCGCTTACGGATGCTCTATGAGCACTGGGAGCCGACCGCCGCGGATCTCATTCGAACTGTCGGCGGATCGCTGATCTGGACTACATCGCGAATACCCTTCCTTGCCCCGATGCCGCTGACGTGGACGAGAAGTCTACCCCAAGCGTGATCTTAAGATTGATCCCGAGACCCACGCCGGCCGGATTGATTTGGTTCCGCTGCCGTCCGCGTGCCGCAGAGGAAGAGTGATGGTTTATAACGTACCGGGCGAACCCGATAATCGAAAAAATCCCAAAAGGAACTGCCCGATGTCCGTGATCGTCTCCGCCGTCCTGACCTCCGTTTTTGACCAGGCGGACGCTCCTTCGCGGGAACTCGAGCTTTCCCGCAATGAGGTCATTGCTCTCGTCACGGCCCTTGAGGCAACTGGCCCGGATCAGGGCGGAATTATCTTCCTAGATGACTTCCAGGTCGGATACGTCGCGACCGATGTCAATCCGCACGCCCTCGCTGAGATCGTCAAGACCCAGAGCGCTGAGCTCCAGGCGAAGGTCGCGTGCCACGTGAATTTTGCGGTTTGCAACAACCTCCTTCTCTCGCTCTCTACAAACGACGACTTGCGCTATATGGATGCGCGGCCCTGCCTCAAGGTCAAGGACGTCACGGTCGACAACCCCCAGGTCAACTGGACCGCGAGCCACGCGGCGGAAGCGTTCCGCAACCTCGGATTTGACTACGACGTGGAGCATCCTGCGAGTGTCCCCGCTCGGGATCTTCTCGATGCCTGCGAGAAGCGGCTCGACAAGGTGACGGACACCGACACGATCCGTCTCTACGAGATCGCGGAATTCGCCTTGGCCAAAGGTGGGCTGGACACGCACGTCCTGGCAGCCTGAGGTTTCCTCACCGCCAGGCGCCTGGCGCGCAGAACTTAGATCAGACTTCTGCGATGCGGGACGTGTGGACAGGATGTTCGTCCGCAAGTGTTCGTGCAGCCTCGACGGACCACCGTGCGATGAGCTTCTCCGAGATCGTCGCGCCGAGCCTGGTGTAGAACTTCCTCGCCGGCAGATTGTCGACAAGAAGCTCCCACCGCACCGTCATCGCCTGCGCGGCTGCGACCTCCGCCAGACGCCGCATAAGGGCCTGACCCGCTCCCAGACCGCGGGCATGCTCGCGCACGTAGAGGTCGTCGAGATTGATAAACTCGCCGCCGCTCCAGATAGAGTAGCGAACCATGTAGCTCAAATAGCCGACTACACCGCCGGCGTCCTCCGCCAGCAGGACCTTGAAGCGTGGGTGCGGTCCAAATCCGTGCTCGCGCAGCCGCTTCTCGTCGGTGGAAATGGCGCTCGACAGGTTCTCGAACTTTGCGAGTTCCTGGATCAATTCGACAATGACCGGAACGTCATCAGGTCCGGCGTCACGCACGATAAGGGAGGGCGTCATGATCATTTGGCACAGAAACTCGGTAGAGGTGGACTGGAGCGCGGGGATAGCACGTGCCGTAGAAGGATGGCAGGGCCGCACCGCGAAAGGGCTTTGTCATTTGCGTCAATGAAGCCCCATAAGACTGAAGCATCAGTAACTTTGTTCATTTCGTCAGATGCCACTCGTCTGACACAGAACAACGCGCCACCCGTCCGGATCCTCGAATGTGACACTCTTATCGAGCCAGTACGGGTTCTCCGGCATGACGGGCTCGTGTCCCAGCCCGATTAGGCGGTCGCGAATCTGCTCTAAATGCGCCGCCTCTGGGATATAGAGGACCAACAGGTTGTCTCGGCTGGGAGCCGGGCAGGGACTGCTCTCCCGATGTTGCGTGAATTCCAGATGATAGGTGCGATCGGGCAAACCGAGCATAACGCCGTCATACCCATCATGATCAACGAACCGACCAAGTTCCGGAAGGCCCAGTCCGTCACGGTAGAATGCGACGATGTCCTCAAGACGATCGGTCGGGCGAGCAACCCGGACCTGTGCCACAGTGATGTTGTTTCTGAATGTAAGAGGAGATGGTTTTGGCTCTAGGGTCTGCTCCATGGGATCCTCATTTTTGAATCGATCAGGAATGATCAGGATTACCGGGGGCCTTCTGAGCGATCTGCATGACGATGACGCCGATCACGATCAAAATGGCTCCAAGGCTACGTGGCAGGGTCGTAGGGCGCTGAAGGAATCCGGCGATGCCGTAG
>Ga0182742_1005413_pt1 | contig 10796 bp, 8 predicted proteins | sample eDN5th37CBELigMG_FD_128880 | JGI IMG/M metagenome (GOLD analysis project Ga0182742, IMG submission 128880) | Enriched Miracle-Growth compost microbial communities from Emeryville, California, USA - eDNA 5th pass 37_C BE-Lig MG (version 2)... ... | reverse complement strand
TCAAAGGAGTAGTGTCCGAAGTTAGAGTATCTTCAGACAAGGGAAGGCGAACTCAAAGGAGTCGTGTCCGAAGTTGAAATATCTTCAGACAAGGGAAGAGAAGATCATCGCATTTGTGTCCGAAGTAGGGGTATCTTCAGACAAGCGAAAGTAAAATCATCGGTATTGTGTCCGAATTTAAAGTCAATCGCGACTTTAACCAACCCATTTTTTATAAAAAACGCATTAAAGCGTGAATTCGTATGAGAATTCACGCTAATAATGGATTGGGAGTTTCTGTTTTTAAATCGAACCTGTTACTGACCTTTTTTTAGCTTAGCTTAAGAGTACTCATCTTCTTCTAACCATTTGTCTTCTACGAATTTGCGGTTCATGTCTTTTTTTATTTTTCGATATTCTTTGCTTTTGAAGATGATGTCAAAATCGTAATCAGAAGGGTAGAGCTCTGCTGCCGAGATCTTTAACTCCATTCTCTTATAATTAACAGTACGTTTTTCCCCTTTAATTTGCACAATATAATCTCCACGGTCATTTGGTCCTTTGTACACTATGCCGGTTTCACCAGTTGCAACAACCAAGACGTTATCCCCTTGATTGTAGATCGTGATCTTAGATGCAGGCGGCTCTTGTTTTCTTTTTTCAACGTTGCTTCGAGCATACTTATTTACAATGATTTGCTTTTGATAGGCAGGTGATTGCAATGTTTCGTGTGCAATGTTTTGATGATAATCCTTATCCTGTTGATACGCTTTCTTATGTGCACGTTCGATAAGTGTTGGGTGCATCCCAAGTTTAGCAGCTATATCAAACGCTTGGCTTTGCCCACTTTTCCCTAGTAAAAGTCTGTACGTGGGTTGCAAGGTGTGGATATCGAACTCCATGGAACCATTTAAAAATCCTTCCGTTTCATCCGCAAATTTCTTCATTTCACTGTAATGGGTAGTCGCAAATAAGGTAGCACCTTTTTCAAAAAGTTGTTCTAGAATAACGATGGCTAGGGCCATACCCTCCCTTGGATCTGTGCCGGAACCAAGTTCATCAATTAATACAAGTGAAGAATCGTTTGTTGTTTTCAAAATCTCAATGATATTAACCATACGGGAGCTAAACGTACTTAAATTTTGCTCAATGCTTTGACCGTCTCCAATATCGACAAAGATATGTTGAAAGATGGCAATTTCACTCCCTTTTTTAGCCGGAATAGGGAGACCGGATTGAGCCATCAATGTGAGAAGTCCTACCGTTTTTAACGTAACGGTTTTACCTCCAGTGTTCGGGCCAGTAATGACAAGGGCCCGTTCTTTTCCTCCGATTGGAATCGTGAGCGGAACGGCATTGGTTCCAAGCATCGGATGACGTGCTTCTTTTAAATGGATCCTGAACTCTTCATTAATTAAAGGCGTGTTTGCCTGAATCTTTTGACTGTACTTAGCTTTTGCGAAAAGAACATCGTAATGATGCATGGTTTCAACTGCAACCTGGATAACCTGTTCATAGGATAGAAACAGCTGAGTAAGTTCATATAAAATCCGCTCTACCTCAGTTTCTTCTGCAATTTTAATAAGTTCAATATCCTCCTGAAGCGAGCTTAATTCAACAGGTTCGATAAAGAGGGTAGAACCCGAAGCTGAAGTATCTAATACGGTTCCTTGAACTTTCTTCCTAAATTCTTTTTTTACCGCAAGAACATAGCGCCCCGATCGTTCTGCAACATTTGTTTCCTGTAAATATGGAGAAATTCTTCCGCTTTTCACCAGTGACTGTGCTTTTTCTTTTAATTTCTCCTGTAGACTGGAGAGATGCCGTCGTAAATAATTAAGGTCACTTGATGCATAATCATCCACTTGGCCATTGCGCAAACAACGGCTAATTTCTCCTTCTAGTTCTGATACATCTCCAATGGATGCAGCATACATGCTTACCATTGGACCGGCATATTCTTTATCCTTCATAAATTGCTTTAGCTTTTGACAGTGATCTATGAATGAAACAATCCGTGTGAATTGGTCCACTTTTATTGCGATTCCTTTTTTTGCTTGCTCAATATAGTGCTCGATTTGATCCAAGGAGTGTATCGGGATACTTCCGCTGATTTCAAGGATGTTCATCGCTTCTGAAATTTCATGTAAAGAATGCTCGATTCTCTTTTTGTTTTGTGTAGGTCTTAAAGAAAGTAACGTTTCTTTTCCCCGGCTTGTTCTTGCGTATTGTGAGATCTCATTCAAAATTTGATAATAACCTAAAGCTTCCATTGTTTGATTATTCAATGGTAAATCCTCCTTTTAATAAAAAACATTGTTCATGGGGAGATTGTTCACAGGCGATAATCAAAAAAAGCCGTCATGAACAAATCGCTCATGACGGCTGAAGATAAACCTAGCCCTGGCATAGATATCGATGGTTTTTTTAGACACAAAAAAACCATGACAAACATGCCATAGCAAGATCCATTTTTCGTAGCTATGATGCGTGTTCTTAACAATCTAAAAGAAGCCATAGTGAAATAAACATAGCCTTGCTACGTTTTTCGCTTCTTCCAGTTATCCAATTATGGATTAGTTAAGAACCACCGATAACATAAACTCATACCCCTTTATTTAAGGCGTTTTTTCTTACTCCTCTTTTATATCCTATGTTCGTATTAAAAGTCAAGTGCATATGCGCATTCTTATTATCCAATAAGAATATAATATTGGAGATATAAGATGTATTTTTGAAAGGGGCAAAATGAATATCAAAAAGATATTGTTTCAAGTGTGGAGCCTGACTTTTCTACTTATATTGGGGACTCTCCCTTTAGTTATTTTTAGCGGTAAGGATAAGGTGGTATTTCTGGTAGAAAGAATTCCGAAAGAAATAGTCCCTTTTCTTCAGGGACTATTTAATGGTAGTTCCTATTACTACATGGAAGGGCAGAGAGAACTGTACTTTTTTCAATCGGTAGGAGGGTATTTCCTTACTTCATTTATCTATTTACTAATTGCTGGAGTTTTTGTGATTATTCTTTCCATTATTTTTGGAATTTGGCTTTGGAGAAGAAGTGAAAAGGGATTAAATACCATAATGGGTTTTATCGGAGTAATTCCGGATTTTATTCTTGTGTTCTTACTTCAACTACTTGTGGTCTATATTTATGAAGCAACAGGTTTGAAAACTGTAAGAGTAGCATCATCAAATATGGACGAACCTGCAATAATCCTTCCTTTGGTTACTATGTTTATCCTTCCGTTTGTCTATTTAGTTAGATCTTTAAGTGAAAAATCCTTTGATGTATTAACAGAAGATTATATTCGAACGGCGTTATCAAAAGGATTTCGTAAAAGACATATCTATCTTTTTCATGTGACACCTAATGTAATTCCTTATTTAAAAGCTGATTTGCATAAAGTAGTTTCAATTATGGTAGGAAACCTATTTATCATTGAATATCTATATAATAATAAAGGGCTGACGTCCATGTTATTTCCAATGGGAATGGAATACCAATACAATTTATTCGTACTATGTTTTCTTTCATTTTTCATCTTGTATATGTAAGTGTATTTTGTAATGAAGTTTATTGTGATTCTGATTGAAAGGGCACTTAAACATGCGTACGCGACATAATATAAAGCTGGTCGTGGGATTAGTGATGCTACTTTTATTTGTAGTGCTGGCCATATTTGGGCCATCGTTTGCACCGTACGAAGAGGATTATTCAAAGAAAATTAAATACGTTCAAACAGATGAAGGGGAGCAGCTTCGCGCAGCACCATTCCCGCCTTCAAAGGAGCATGTATTTGGTACGGATAAATGGGGATATGATATTTTAACATTAATGCTTTATGGAGCAAAGTATACAGTGTTTGCTTCAATAGCAGTAGCTATTATCAGAGTAATCATTGGTGGTTTCTTCGGGATGTACCACGGCTTGCAAAAAAAGGAGCATCAATGGACGCCAAGAGTCACTGTATTAAGTGGGATTCCACCATTTGTGATCATTTATTTTGTGATGATAGGAATTAACATTCAGTCGTCGGTTGGAACGATGTCGTTAGTGTTGTTTCAATGCATGTTGATGATTATTCTTGGAATTCCAGGAGTCTATCAAGTTGTGCTTGCTAAAACGATTGAAATAAGGGAGAGTCCGTTTGTGTTGGCTTCTCAAACGGTCGGTGGTAATAAGATTCATATAGTAAAAGAACATATTTTTCCCACATTAAAAGGGAACTTACTACTTATATTAGTTAACGAGGTTATTCTTGTATTAAATTTAATCGGTCAATTAGCTATTTTTAATTTATTCTTTGGAGGAACCGAGTTGCAGGTCTCCCCAACGATATATCTTTCTATTACAAATGAATGGGCTGGACTAATTGGTCAATCTAGGCTCGCATATTATTCTGCAAAATGGATTATTGGTTTTCCACTGTTAGGGTATTTGTTATTTCTATTTTCTCTCTATCTTCTTGCTAACGGACTAAAGGAAAATCAGAGAGAGAAATATCAGAGAAATGTTTATCTGCAAAGATGATCAATTCTTAGCTATTCCTAGTCACAAAATATGTATTGTAGAAGTGCTGTAATTTCCCATTCAATAAAAAACAACATAATTTCGAGACTGAACCAATTAGGGTTCAGTCTTTTCTTTGTTTCTGAAATAGGATGCAGTCCACATATCTAAATAGGTCTAGGGACTTAGTCTTAATTTAGACTCCGGTTGGTTAAACGTATTCCTAACATTTTGTATGATAAATTATATGATTTCATTTGACACTTACAATTTCAGTACAAGAAATTTAATTTGAACTAACGGCAATTAATAAGGTTATAATCTTAAGATTTTCTTAAGAAAACAATTAGGCTCTTCTTAAGATTTCATATGTATATTGTTATTTATAAGGTAGCTTTTGATAAATAAAAGGGGAGAATTATTTTGAGAGATAAGAAGGTATATATTCTTTTAACAGATACGGGGACAGTATTTACAAGACTGATAAAGCTATATACGAAAAAGCCATATAATCATGCTTCGATTTCCTTCGATACAGAATTGACCGAGGTATATAGTTTTGGTAGAAAGACTGCCAGAAATCCATTTATTGGGGGATTTGTAAAAGAGGATGTGAAACAAGGATTATTTAAACATGCTGATTGTGTTATCTATTCTTTTACAGTAACAGAAGTCGAAATCCAAAAGATGAGACGCTATATTAATGAAATTGAAGAGCAGAAGGAATCTTATCGCTACAATTTATTGGGGTTATTTGGAGTTGTGCTAAATAGGCCACTGAGAAGAAAGAAAGCCTTTTTCTGTTCTCAGTTTGTAGCATCTGTACTAAATGAATGTACCAGCATTGATTTTGAAAAACCACTTTCACTTATTGAACCAAATGACTTAATGGCCATTTCGTCACTTCAATTGAAATACGAGGGGAAATTGGCTCATTATCCTACTAAAAATATAAAGAAAAAATCGGTTCCCTTTCGTATTATACCAGCTTAAGTGATACATTCTTCCCTTCAACATGATATCCCCAAAAAAGTAATTGTAATAAAAAAGGGAATTTGTTATGATAATAACGATTATAAAGAAATGGAGGTTTTTCTTGTGACAGCATCAATGAGATTACGATTCCCAGGTATCATTCGTTAATTTAATACGTTTTGAAGCTCTGCCTACGTTCAGAGCAATGGGATTGGTCTGTCATTTTTTAAGAAAACCAATATTTTACGGTTAATTAAAGAGGGGACGAGGATTCCCTCTTTTTTTGTTGTCTAAAAATATGAATGTAGGTGTAGAGTAAATACAAAAATTCGATAGAAATGAGTTGATAGTAAATGAATACAGTAGAAAGTAAGCTGCATGAGAATTGGTTAAAGAATATCATTCTCTTTTTAAGTAGCCAGACGATTTCACTTTTCGGATCGTCACTGGTTCAATACGCCATAATGTGGCACATAACTTTAGAAACGAAATCAGGTTTGATGATGACGTTGTTTATCATTTGTGGCTTTATTCCAACCTTTATTTTGTCACCTGTTGCTGGGGTTTGGGCGGATCGCTATAACCGTAAGATGCTCATTATTATAGCAGACGGACTTATTGCAATTTCAACATTAATCCTTGCTATTCTCTTCTTATTGGGATTTAATGCAATCTGGTTGCTATTTGTGATGGCAGCGGTTCGTGCCTTTGGAACGGGAATTCAAATGCCAGCTGTTGGTGCGATTTTACCGCAAATTGTTCCGAAGGATAAACTGATAAAAGTGAATGGAGCAAATGGAAGTATTCAAGCGGTTATCATGTTCGTATCTCCAATGGTTAGTGCAGCACTTTTAGGTTTCGCTTCGTTAGAAATGATATTTTTTATTGATGTCATAACGGCAGCGATAGCGATTTTTACACTGCTTTTCTTTTTGAAAATTCCTGTACATCAGAAAGCAGCTGAAAAACAAACTACTAGTTACTTTAGTGACTTTAAACAAGGTTTACACTATGTGAACAGTCATGCTTTTCTGAAGACATTTTTTCTATTCTTTGCTGTATTCTTTGTGTTAATGGCACCAGCAGCATTTTTGACGCCACTGCAGGTTACACGCAGTTTTGGTAGTGATGAATGGAGACTTGCTGCAATCGAAGTTGCCTTCTCCCTTGGTATGATGGTAGGAGGAGGAATCATTGCTTCCTGGGGAGGATTTGAAAATAAAATTAAAACCTTGGGATTCGCAAGTGTCATAATGGGTGTCTGCACATTTGGACTTGGTATTGTTCCGAACTTTTGGATTTATTTTGCGTTCATGGCTTTATTCGGGGTTGCGATGCCAATTTTTAATACACCAGCAACTGTTTTGTTGCAGGAGAAAGTAGAAGAAGAATATTTAGGAAGAGTTTTTGGTGTAATGGGGATGATTTCAACATCGATGATGCCACTTGGAATGTTAATATTCGGTCCAATTGCGGATTTCATCAAAATTGAATGGCTGTTAGTAGGAACGGGTATATTCATTATTATATTAGCTATTTTCCTAGGTAGAAATCATGTATTAATTGAAGCGGGAAAACCTGTATTGAAAGAATCTTAATATATGAGGAAGTTGGAACGGATCCAATTGGATCACGTTCCTTTTTTTTATTAAACTAGATAATCCATCAAGCTTTCCTTGGGTTGTCCGAAAATTTCTGCCTCCAATCTCCGTCCTGTTGGTGTTGCTGCTAATCCACCTTCTGCCGTTTCCCGTAAAGATGAGGGCATTGATTTGCCAATCGCATACATTGCACCTATTACCTCATCACATGGAATTCTACTCGTAATTCCTGCAAGAGCCATATCAGCAGCAGTTATTGCATTCGATGCTCCCATAGCGTTACGCTTTACACATGGGACCTCCACTAGGCCTGCAACAGGATCGCAAACGAGTCCTAACATGTTTTTTAGTGTGATGGCCATGGCTTCGGCCGCTTGTTGTGGTGTACCGCCTGCCATCTCAACAATCGAAGCTGCGGCCATACCTGCTGCTGAACCAACCTCTGCCTGACATCCACCAGCAGCGCCGGATACTGTTGCATTATTAGCGACAACAAAACCAAATGCAGCTGCTGTGAATAAAAACTCGATCATTTCCTGGCGTGACGGATTTAACTGTTCTTTGACGGCAAATAATGTGCCTGGTACAACTCCAGCTGAACCTGCTGTTGGAGTAGCGCAAATAACTCCCATGGCTGCATTTACTTCATTTGTTGCAACTGCCTTGCTCACGGCATCCAATAATATATGGCCAGACAATGCTCTCCTACTTTTGATATATTTTTGAAGCAAGACAGCATCACCGCCAGTAAGCCCGGTCTGAGACTTCACACCTTGAAGTCCGCGCTCTAATGCTTGTTCCATTACCGTTAAGTTGTTTTCCATTTTTGCAATTATCTCTTCGCGAGTTAACCCCGTAACTTCAATTTCCTGCCGTATCATAATTTCAGCAATTTTCACTTGGTGTTGTTCTGCTAACGTAACAAGTTCCGCTACATTTCGAAACATCGTTTGTCCTCCTGTTGTCCAAATTTACTCTTAATCTCTATTTTTACTCAACCATTCTAATGACTCTGGATACGTAAGAAAGACTTCTTAATTCTTGTATCACTTCATCCGCTATTTTTTGGTCGACTTCAATCACCATGATCGCCGTTTCTCCCTTATCCTTACGGGCGACCTCCATATGACCAATATTAATTTCATATTTTGCTAGAACTGAAGTCACATACGAGATAATTCCAAATCGATCCTGATGCATAACCAGTATGGCTGGATCACCAGATAGTTTAAGCTTAAAGGAATTAATTTCTGTAATTTCAATGGTGCCTCCACCGATGGAAATCCCGATTAATTCTAACTCATTATCATTGTCGAATAAATTTATCTTAACCGTATTAGGATGGTCTGGTACAGCTTCCTCGGTTTGAAAAATAACTTCCATTCCTGACTTTTCTGCTATTGCCAAAGAATCCGGAATTCGTTTATCAAAGGTATCAAAATCCAACAAGCCAGCTACAATAGCTAAATCTGTCCCGTGTCCCTTATAGGTTTTTGCAAATGAACCATATAAAGAAACAATGGCTTTCTTCGGTTGTTTTTCAAATAAAGTACGAGCGATCCTCCCAATTCGTGCTGCTCCAGCTGTATGAGAGCTAGAAGGGCCAATCATCACTGGACCAATAATGTCAAAAGCCGAACGATATTTCATGTAAAACTCTCCTTTTATCAAAAAAATAATGCAAGTCTATGCCGCTTCTTTTGATGCTGCTTCTCCTTGTAATTGATCAACTGTCTTAATTTTGTAATTCTTAAAGACTAGTGAACCTAAATACCCACACAATACACCAACTGCTGCACATGCGAGTGCAATCATGGTTACTTTCATTGGATCATTAAATCCGTACATAACAGCTAGACCAGCAATTGGCGTTGCTGTCCCAGTTGCATTATTGATGAGACCAGATAGCGCGATAATAACACCGGCACTTGCCCCGCCTACAAAGTTCGTTACATATACTGGAATAGGGTTTGCAGAAATAATGTGAGCCTGAGTTAATGGTTCAACAGCTACTGAAATAGTAGTCTTACGATCTCCAAACTTCATTCGATCAAAAAGCACGTAATTCATAAAAGATGATCCAAATACTGCCAAGGCACCAATGGCCATTGGTACTCCCGTTAGTCCAAGCATTGCAGTTAAAGCCATTGAACTAAGTGGCGCTGTTGCAACCACTGTAATTGTTCCACCCAAAATGATTCCCATCAAAATTGGATTACTATTTGCTGTCTCTGTAATAATTCCACCAATATTTAATAAAGTCGCATCCACTACAGGGGTCATGAATTCTCCAATTAAACGAACTAAAGGTGCACAAAGGATAATAATGACAATAAGATCCAAACCACCAGGTACTTTCTTTTCAATGAATTTAACAAGGAATGCAATTAAATATCCAGCAACAAACCCTGGCAATAATCCTAGCCCAGCACAGCTTACCCCAAGTAACAAGGCATATACTGGTGATACTCCAACTGCAAGTGCAACAAGAGCTGCTGCTGCAACGCCGCCCATACCCCCTGCTGCTTTTCCAACTTCACCAAGAAATTCAATTCCTAATAAATCTCCACCTACAAATAATTGAAATGCTTCAACAAGAAACGCAGCACATGCCGCTCCAGCAAGAGCTGCCATTGCCTTCATTCCCTTTGGTGCTTTATAGCTAAATAGGGAAAAGCAGGCTAAAACTAGTAACAATAATGCGGTACCTTTAATAATATCCATGAATAAATCTCCTTTAAATTGATTTTTATTATTCTAAAATAGTTTATTTGAATGCGTTTTCAAAAGTTGTGTAAGACTCTCTCGGTCATGCCATCTATACTAGCCGATTGGACCGAAAGCTGATTGATTTTTTATTGAAATCGATTTTAATAGACTTTTCTGTTATTTTTGTAATCGGTTACAAACACTTAAAAAAATATAAACATTTATTAATAGTAAAGTAGAATTGTTATTTATAGAATAATATTTCGATATAACAACAATAACATGATTCAAAAATATTTCAATTGTTTTTTTAAATTTACCAAAAAAACTTAAAACAAATTATGGAATAAAATCTAAGGATCCGGGAGGATTCTTTGAGAGGTTTGAATCAATCTTTTTTACAATTTAGGTTATGACACTGTTCAGCACGCTTCAATGACCTTTGATGTATCGCTTCTTGCGTTGGGGTCTGTTTTTAAGAAGGTGAAACGAGTGAAATTCATTTTTATTCTTTCTCCTATTATGTATATCATTGCGATGGCACCGCAAAATGTATTAGAAACCTCGAAGTTTGGTGAATGGATCAAACGGGAAAGCTTTAAAAGAAGTAATTGAAGGGTGTTTAGCCACTTCAAATATCGATCCAAAACGTCGCGGAGAAACATTATCGGATTCGGTCACTTGAGTAATGAATTGTATAAGAACTTAGACAAAGGGCCTACTGAATAGTTAACGGATTCCGATTCAACGATCAAAACAGTAAATTACAATACATTTCTAGCACGAATCCACATACGAATTCACGCTTTAATTTTTTTGAGAACCAGCAGCTGCTGCTGAAGTACTACAAAACTTTATCATTAAAAGGAATTACTTGACTTCAGACACCCATGAGCAGATCTTGCCTAGCTTTGTCCGAAGATACCAAAGCTTCGGACACAGCTCAGCGGAAATTGCCTTGCGCAGTCCGAAGATGCCCCGCCTTCAGACACACATGCGTAAAAATTGCCTAGCGTTGT
>Ga0182742_1005412_pt1 | contig 10797 bp, 8 predicted proteins | sample eDN5th37CBELigMG_FD_128880 | JGI IMG/M metagenome (GOLD analysis project Ga0182742, IMG submission 128880) | Enriched Miracle-Growth compost microbial communities from Emeryville, California, USA - eDNA 5th pass 37_C BE-Lig MG (version 2)... ... | reverse complement strand
CAGCATTTTAATCTTTTTCCACATATGACCGTACTTGAAAATATTACGTTGGGGCCACGTAAAATTAAGGGTTATACAGACGCACAAGCCGAAGAAGTTGCCTTGCCTTTACTTGAGAAAGTCGGTTTATCAGACAAAGCGAAAGTTTATCCTGAAAGTTTATCAGGCGGTCAAAAGCAGCGAGTAGCCATTGCACGGTCACTGGCAATGGAGCCGAAAGTGATGCTGTTTGATGAACCAACGTCAGCACTCGATCCGGAACTGGTTGGCGACGTACTGCAAGTCATGAAAGACTTAGCAAGCGAAGGAATGACCATGGTCGTCGTTACACATGAAATGGGCTTTGCAAAAGAAGTCGGTGACAGGGTCATTTTTATGGATGAAGGTATTGTCATGGAAGAAGGTCCACCAAACCAAATCTTTGAGAACCCACAAAATAGTCGGACGCAATCATTTTTAAGTAAAGTTTTATAGTGATCTTTTATAAGAAAACAAAGCATGCCTTAATCAGAATTCCTTTATGTATGCTTTGTTTTTAGTCTGAAATAAATGTTTGTACTTAAACGAATCTCAACCGCACCAGTGAAATCAACAATTTGTATAATTATGTTGGAAAATCGGAAACTAATGATAAGACAAAACTCAGGACTAGAAAGGTTCTGAGTTTTTCTATTCTGAAAATTTATTTGGCGGTGCAATACATTAATGGGAAACATTAGCCTGTTTACGAACTATAATTCCATGCTTTTTATCTTATCGATTATCACGTCTATCCTCACTTCTTATACTGCGATGGAACTCGTCGTCAGAGCAAGAGACTTAAATGGGATTAAAAGAGCATCTTGGTTGCTAGGCAGTGCTTTTAATCTAGCGCTAGGAATCTGGTCGATGCATTATATCGGGATATTAGCGCTTACAATGCCGCATCCGGTAGAGTATCCTCCTTTAAATCTCTTGTTAACGTTTGTCTTGGCTTTTTTGTTATCGACCATTCCTCTATTCATTGTCGTCACCGAAAAGATAGTCGCATTTCGCGCAACAATCAGCGGAGTCCTCATGGGGATTGGAATAGGAGTCAGCCACAGTAGTGGAATGAGCGCCTTCCATGAACAATATGAGTTTTCTTATGATCCTGTCCTTACTTTAGGTGCTGTATTATTTGGGTGCATTTGTTCTACTTTCGCTTTTAAAACCTTTATTACGCAAGGTTCTTCTTTTGGGGGTAAATTAAAAAGTGGTCTATTATTAGGCAGTGCCATTAGCGGCTTGCATTATCTCTCAATGCTCGCTACGGAATTTGTCCGTCATTATGATGGGCATAGCGAACATTTTACGCCAATGGTCAAGACGACTTTATTAGGCCTTGGTGTCGAAACCACCATTGTTATGGTTGGTATCCTTTTATTGGCGATCACAAAAATCGATCAAAAAATGGATACTCAAAAAGAAACGATCCAATTAAATGAACAATACTACAAGTCTTTGTACGAACAAAACCCAGACACGATTCTAACATTCGATTTAGAAGGGCGCTTTTTAACTGCTAACCAAGCGTTAACTTCTTTGTATGGCTACCGAATTGAAGACCTTGTGAACAAACCCTTTACACCTTATATCGTTAAACAGGATTTGGAAAAAGCACAAAGTAATTTTAAAAAGGCAGTGGAAGGAACGGTCAATGCATATGAGTGCGCAATTATCGATTCAGAGGGGAATCATCGACAGAACAAGGTAATCAATATTCCAATTGTCATAAACGAGAAAGTCATAGGAGTCTACAGTATTATCAAAGATGTCACTGAACTAAAACAAGCTGAGCAGGAGTTACTGGAGGCTGAGGCGAAATATCGGAGCCTAGTGGAACACTCACTTGTGGGCGTCTATATTTTACAAGATAATCGTATGGTTTACGTTAATCCTGGTTTATGTGAAATAATTGGTTACTCGTATGAAGAGGCGGTTACGAAGAGCTTAGATGAAATTATTCATCCTGATGACATTAATAAAGTGAAAAACAATGTTCAAAGAAGATTAGCGGGATTGGATACAACCAATACGTATCAATACAGGGCGATTAAGAGAGACAGAACCGTCATTACTTTACAAGTTTATGGATCAAAAATTATGTATAATGGGAAAAATGCGGTAATAGGGACTGTTATTGATGTAACGGAACAACAACAGAATGAAGCAATCATTAAGCATATGGCGTACCATGACCAACTTACAGACTTGCCGAACCGAAATCTTTTTTATAAAAGGCTAACGGAATTGATTGACATTTCTACCAAACTGAAAAGCGAGTTTGCCTTGTTATTTGTGGACCTCGACCGATTCAAACTGGTAAATGATAATCTAGGTCATGAAATAGGCGACCAATTATTAATAAAAATAGCGGATAAAATGAAAAGCTGTCTTCGTGGAAGTGATCTGATTTCAAGGCATGGTGGCGATGAATTCACGATTTTGCTATCAGATTCAAATTTAGATACAGCTGTACACCTCGCAAAACAAATTTTGGCGGAACTATCAAAACCAGTTACACTTAGGAAGCATGAAATAGTCATAACCCCAAGCATTGGAATGGTTCTGTTTCCGCGTGATGGGGTAAATCCGGATACTTTAATTCAACATGCAGATATCGCAATGTATCATGCGAAAAAACAAGGCTCAAATCGTTTTCAGATTTTTGCTGAGGAATTAATGAAACATAAAGAAAATGAGATTAAGATGGATATGGACCTTAGAAGGGCACTTGAAAGGGACGAACTATTTCTGGTTTATCAACCACAGTTCAATCTTGAAACTAAAGAAATCATTGGGGTTGAAGCATTAATTCGCTGGAACCATCCAGAAAAAGGGGTCATTGCCCCAAGTGAATTTATTCCTTTCGCTGAAGAGTCTGGGTTTATATTTCGAATTGGGGAGTGGGCGATTCGTGAAGCTTGTCAACAAAATAAATACTGGCAAGCAAAAGGATTTCCGCCTATTACCATATCGGTGAATATTTCACCAAAACAATTCCAAGCACATTTAGTGAAGCAGATTGAAACAATCTTGAGGGAGACAGAACTCGGAGCCAACTATTTAGAACTTGAAATCACTGAAAATATTACAATGGATGTTGAATGTGCTATCGTAATTTTACAAGACCTAAAGAAAATTGGAGTCAATATCAGCATCGATGACTTTGGAACGGGTTACAGTTCCCTTTCATATCTAAAAAAATTCCCAATTGATAAATTAAAAATTGATCAATCCTTTATCCGCGATATCTGTTCGGAAAGTGACAGAACGATCGTAATGACGATCATTATGATGGCCCACCATTTAAATCTGAAGGTCATCGCAGAAGGAGTCGAGACCGAAGAGCATGTTCGCTTTTTAAAAAAGCATCATTGTGACGAAGCCCAAGGCTATTATTTTAGTCAAGCTGTTTCAGCGGAAGAGCTGGAAGCATTTTGGAAATAAAATCTCCTTGGTCCCGTGTGGCCCAAGAATAAAAATCAACAGAAAAAACTATATGGACAGAAAAAAGAGTCCTCGCGGGGAAACTGACTAACAAGCAGCGTTTGAAGGACAGAAAGCAGAGTCCCGCGAGGAATCTGTCTAACAAGAAACGGTTGAAGGACAGAATGCACATTTCCCGCGTTGAATCAGTCTAACAAGCAGCATTTGATAGACAGAAAGAAGAACTCCCACAGGAAACAGCCCACCAACTAGCGTTTGTGGCAGGCTCATTTTATTATGGTTTATCTATAGTCATCTAAGGGCTATACAAAATCAATTCTTGTTAACAAATGAATTCACATGCTCCACTTTTACTTGTAAAAATATGTTCAAAACAAAGAACACGACAGCTAAGACGAGGAAATTAGGGAAAATCATTAATAAAATCAGAAGCGACTCGTTTCCTAAAAGAATGAAGGATAATCCTAGCATGAATAATGGGAAAGATATGTTATAAAGCCAAAAATGAAGTTGAGCTAGTTTCGTTTCGCCAGCTTTTGGGAAGAGAACGTAAATAATTCCGAATAGAGCCATTGAGGCCCAACCAATTAGATTAATATGTGCGTGTGCTCCAGATAGACGATGATCACCAATGATTTCCATCGTTAATCCCATCGCAACTCCAACTAAAAAATAGAAAGCAGCTAGCTTTAAAAACCAAATCCCTACTCTCATAATTTAACCCCCTTATGTGTTGAACAATATAATTTTATTAGGGGTTATGGGTATTTATTCCTAACCTGTTTGACCTATAAAATATTAGAGCAAGGATTTTTTCAAGTTTACCTATAGTAAAACGAAAGAATCTGTAAATGATTAGAAAAAGGATGCTTTGTTAAAAGGAAGGAATTTCGAAAATGAAGCGAAAACTAGACGTGAAAGCCAAAATAAAATCAATCACAACAGATGCGAGCACAGCAGATATTCAAATATATTTAGATTATTATCAATTAAATTGGCCCGATGTGTATCATCATTATGAGTTTTACCAAATAAAGCGGGAAAATATATTCCTTCAGAGTTTTACCCCTAGGGAGCCAATCGGCCGTGTGGTTGTCTTACATGGTTACTTAGATCATTCAGGTTCCCTGCGGAATTTAATCGATCATCTCTTAGCAAAACGATATCAAGTGATGACGTTTGATTTGCCAGGGCATGGGTTGTCTTCTGGGCCAAGAGCTGAGATCACAGCCTTTGATGACTATGTTCACGTTTTTGAAGACTTGGTCAATAACAGGTTCAAAGATACAGATTTGCCGTTAGCATTTGTAGCCCATAGTACCGGAGGGGCAATTTGTATCGACTATCTATTGGAAAACTTTTCTCCATTTGAAAAAGTTATCTTACTTGCGCCGTTAGTGAGATCCTATCGTTGGTATATCTCGAGATTGGGTTTTTTATTGATTAAACATTTTTTAAAAGAAATTAAACGGGTCTTTAAACAAAATTCCTCAAATCAAAACTATCTCGAAGTGGTAAAACAGGACCCACTACAACATGACAAGCTCCCATTAATATGGTTTGAAGCGTTACATACATGGTATCGTAGGATTCAACAGAAGGCACCGTCACTTAAAAGGATTTTTGTTATCCAAGGTGACCATGACCAAACGGTCGACTGGCAATACAACTTATCGTTTATCAAAAAGAAATTCCCAAACTGTACCATCTGCACAATACATGGAGGCAATCACCAATTACTAAATGAAGATAAACTATACTTAGAAACCACAATACACTTCATTCACAAAGCATTAGAAGACATGGAATGAATTTGGAAGGTGCCAGGCACCATCCAGTAATTGTTAATTGTAAGAGGGGGAGCTTATGTTAGAAATGTTTTCGGTTTCGTTATTTGGGAAGGATCGAAAAATTCGTGTTTACCTTCCGAAAAGCTATCAACATGGTTTATCTCGTCGTTATCCTGTTTTGTACCTGCACGATGGCCAGAACGTATTTGGAAACGAGGAAGCAATTAACGGTGTTTCACTACAATTGCACCAATATTTAGATGATCAAGAACTCGATTTGCTTGTTGTGGCGATTGATCAAAATACAGAAGGGGAAGAAAGAGTTAATGAATATTGCCCCTGGAAAAACGGCGATTTCACCGAAAAGTTAATCGGATCGATCCCGACTTCCGGGGGAAAAGGGAAGGAGTATGTAAAGTTTATCGTCGGAAATTTAAAGCCGCATATCGACCATACATATCGAACAAATCCTGAAGAAGCTTATATGGCAGGGATTTCCTTGGGTGGGCTGATTTCGACCTATGCCGCTTGTAGCTATCCGCATATTTTTAAAAGAGTGGCCGCCATATCCGCAGCTTACTACAGAAACCAAGAAGAAATAGAAAACATCATTACAAAGAGTGATTTATCTTCCCTTGAAAAAATTTACTTAGATTGTGGCACAGCAGAAGCTGGCGAAAACGAGAGAGTGAGTGAGCTTTTTCTTGATTCCAATCAAACAGTTTTCCAACTGTTGAAAACCAAAGTGAAACAAACGGAGTTTCGTAAAATCGAAGGCGCACTACATAACTATGAAACATTTAAACGGCGTTTTCCCGATGTCATCAAGTTTTTAACATCTGAAACCTAGAATACTAGAAAAAGGGAGCATTCCCCCTACTTGTACGGTGGAATACTCCTTTTTTGCTACTTCTAACCAAATTGCACTGGTACCCATTTTCGGACACTATTCACAAACCATGCTTGACTCACGTAATCTAAATCTTCTATTGTTAGTACTTTTTCTTTAATCACATTATTTTGAAGTAAGTGTTGCCGGAAAGTTCCAGCTAATAAACCGCTGCAAATTGGTGGAGTCCAAAGTTCTCCGTTCATTTCAACGACAAGATTGCCATTGGTAAACTCCGTAAGCTCTCTATCTTGGTTCCAAAGCAAAACGTCGAAAACGTCATCAGGCTTTTTCTGTTGAAAATAGTTGTAGATTTCACGATTTGTCGTTTTATGATATAGAAAAGGGTGCTCACGGTCCACTGGTTCATCTGCCAAAGTGACACTTAAGGGTGATTCAAAAGAAGAAAGTGGTTGCCCCTCAATGGTGAATTCACCGTTTTTATGTAGAAAAAGGCGAACTTTTTTATCCTCTTGTTGCAAAGCTGCATAGTTTTTCAAATGCTGTTTTACGTCATCACGCCTAAACTGATAGCCAAAGGTACGCGCGCTCCGCCCAAGCCTCTCCAAATGTTCAGCTAATAAAAAATAACATCCATTCTCAAGCAATAAACTTTCTAACAAGTGAAAGTCTACTCGTTTTTCTTGTAGAAAACTAGCTTTTGCGAGTACCTCCTCATATTCTCCGTCAGCGGTAGAATCCCATGTCACGCCGCCGCCAACTCCATAGGTCGCTTTTCCAGTTTGATGGTCAATTAGCACCGTTCGAATCGGGACATTAAAAATGGCTTCTTGATTAGGGGTGATGTAACCAATCGCTCCGCAATAAACGTCGCGGGGAGACGTTTCCAAATTAGCGATCACTTCCATCGTCTTAATTTTCGGCGCACCAGTAATGGATCCACAAGGGAACAAGGCTTTAAACACATCTACCAAATTGGTATCTTCCGCGAGTTTTGCAGTGATCGTGGAAGTCATTTGGTGCACGGTTGGATAAGCCTCAATCTCAAAAAGCTTAGCAACATGGACTGTTCCCGGCTTAGCAATCATGCCCAAATCATTCCGTAACAAATCCACAATCATCACATTTTCGGACCGATTTTTCTCAGAATGATAAAGCCAATCCGCATTGTTCTTGTCTTCTTCTGGTGTCGTACCTCGCTTTACCGTGCCTTTCATCGGACGGGTAGTAATGTTTTCACCTTTTAAGTGAAAAAACAATTCAGGCGAAGCGGAAAGAATACTTACCTCTCCAGTATGAAGATAAGCACAATAATTCGCATTTTGTGCTTTCTTTAGTTTTTCAAAATAAGCCACATCATCTCCAGCAAATTGCGCGTTTAGCCGAATCGTGTAGTTTGTCTGATATGTTTCACCGCTCTCAATGAACTGTTTGATTGTGTTGATATCTTCTTCGTATGTTTCCACTGGAACGGAGGGAATCCACTCTGAAATTTGATACACTCCTGAACTAGCAAGCGGTGATTTAAGCGGTTCTTCAAAGATTCCAAACCAAAGCAGTGGAAAAGATTCTCCACCTTTACTCACTTTAAAAGCAGTGTCAAATGCAGGTGCACTTTCGTAGGATAAAAAGCCTGCAGCATAAAAGCCTTTTTGCACTTCATTTTGCACTTGTTTTAGCATGGGAATCACATCATCAATGGATTCAGCACAAAAAATCTTAGTTGCATTTTTAAATGTCATTGGCTCAATACGGCCATCACTAGTGGCAAACTCAAACGATAATAGGGGTTCTATGTGTGTCATAATGTAATTTTTCCTTTTGTAAAAAAGTTTCGCATCAAATCCAGCCCTTGTTCTGATTGAATCGCTTCGGGATGAAACTGAACGCCCTCAACGGGAAACTCCCGGTGCCGCAACGCCATGATTTCTCCATCCCTACTGCGAGCACTGATTTCAAGAGAATGAGGAACCGTTTGCTCGTCAACTATTAATGAATGATAACGTGCCACCTGCAAAGGCTGTGAAAGTCCATTAAAAACGCCTTGATTGTCATGTTCAATTAAAGAGACTTTTCCATGCATCGGCCGTTGGGCTTTAATTATTTGACCGCCAAATGCTTGAGCAATAATTTGCTGACCAAGACATACACCAAAAATCGGAATCTCCTGATAAAAAGTTTGGACAACCTCTAAACAAATACCTGCAGAATCAGGGTTCCCTGGACCAGGAGACAACAGAATATGGGAAGCGTTCAATTTTGAGATCTCGGCTATTGTAATTTGGTCATTCCGTTTCACAACCACGTCTTCGCCAAGCTTACGAATATACTGGAATAGATTAAAAGTGAAAGAATCATAGTTGTCGATTAATAAAATCATTGGCGAAACTGCTCCATTTCCTAGCTATTTTTAATAAAGTATTTTCACAAATTATGATTTAAAAGAAAAATGTTAAGGGCTATTTTAGATGTAACCCGGGTAGACCCTTTTCGGATATAGCCTAGAAACTACATCTTCGTTAAAATCATGTTTATTTATTGATAACTATTTCCACGTTATCAGCCTTTGTAAAGTTCTTTTTAAAAGCATTCTAGCATGAAGGAGAGAAATTTTCGTGCATTTTTACAATAAATCTCTACTAAATTGTAATATTTTAAAACCTTCTTCGTAAATGAAAAGAGTAGAATGAAGAGGTACATAGAAGAATGGAGCAGGATGGATTTGCAGTGTAGGGAGGAAGTGACAATGAAAATGAAAGTGAACACCAAGTTACATCTTAGTAAGAGGTGCATCTTCCTAAAACTATTTAATATCAAGTGAGGAGTTTCACAAACAAAAAAGAAAATGAGGCGCAAAAGGAATGGCATATCGAACTCAAGAAAAAAATATCGAAAAAATCGTTGAAACAGGTGTCAATAAAACCGGCTACCCCTTCTTGAAAATTTTCATTTTAGGTTTCCAAGCAGGTGCGTTTGTTGCGTTGGGATATTTAATATCGATCCGAGTAACCGCCGTTCTTCCAGAGCATTTACAAGGGCTCAGTAGTTTGGTCGGAGCATCGGTGTTCCCAATCGGACTAATTTTAACTTTACTCGTTGGTGGCGAGTTGTTAACTGGAAATATGATGGCAATTCCATTTGCCAAGCTCGCAAATCGTGTTACCTTGTATCATGTATTTATCAATTGGTTTTTCGTGATGATTAGCAATTTTCTCGGCGCTGTATTTATTGCCTATTTTTTCGGACATGTAGTGGGTCTAACGGATTCCGCTCCATATCTAATGGAAACGGTATCGATCGCTGCTCATAAACTTGAAGCAACTTTTATCCAAGCGTTTATCTCAGGGATTGGGTGCAATTGGCTTGTTGCCTCTGCAGTTTGGCTTTGTTACTCCTCAGATGACTTAATTGGGAAAATCGTTGGCATTTGGTTTCCAACAATGGCGTTCGTAGCCGTCGGGTTCCAGCATGTTGTAGCGAATATGTTTGTGACTCCAGTGGCCATTTTTGCTGGCTATTTTTCCTGGTTTGAATACTTACATAATTTTATTCCTGTGCTCTTAGGGAATGCCGTTGGCGGCGCGATTTTTATCGCCGGGGCGTATTGGCATGCTTATATGAAAAAGGACTCTCCGCCAAAATCATTATCGGAGCAATTTTACAAAACAGGGGAAGGTTCCTGAAACGGGCACCAATCCAATATTTGCCTCATAGGCTGTTAAAGATGTTTTATTCCTAGGGAGGCGAAAGAATTTGGCGGAAAAATCCTACCGAGAAATAATCGCTAATTGGTGCAATGAAATTGAGTTTACGTTTATTGATGTAAAAGATCACCTAATCGAGCGTATGGATGAAAACGAAATACAAACTTGGGAAGAGCAATTAAGTTTATTAAAAAGAGAAGTAGAGGCAGAAGTCGACATTCAAGATGAAGTTTCTTTATATGAAAAAGCAACTTTGTTACATGATGAATTAAATTCTTTTCTCATCCAGGCAGAGCGTCAAGAGGGGATGCAACTTCAACCCGTACCGATTGGTGGTCATCGTTTACCACAAATGCCATATCGTTATGATGCATTAGAACCAGTCATTGCAGAAGAAATTATGAGACTGCATCATACGAAGCATCACCAAGGGTATGTAGATGGGTTAAACAAGGCTGAAAAAGAGATGAAAATAGCACGTGACAATAACGATTTTAGCTTGATCAAACATTGGGAACGAGAAGCCGCTTTTCATGGTTCCGGTCATTATCTCCATACGATTTTTTGGAATATAATGAGTCCTGATGGCGGAGGCAAGCCATCGGGCAGATTAAAAACAGTGATTGATCAATCTTTTGGCAGCTTTGACAAATTTAAAAAGCACTTTACAGAAGCAGCGAAGAATGTTGAAGCTGTTGGCTGGGCTATTCTCGTTTGGTCTCCGCGCGCTCACAGATTAGAAATCTTGACAGCAGAAAAACATCAAAATCTAACTCAATGGGATACAATTCCATTGCTTGTATTAGATGTATGGGAGCACGCTTATTATCTTCAGTATAAAAATGAAAAAGGAAAATATGTTGAAAATTGGTGGAAAGTGGTTAATTGGAAGGGAGTTGAAGGCCGATTTAATAAAGCAAGAAAGCTAACTTGGCAGCCATATTAACATATTTTGAAGTCCCAAAACGAGTGATTCGTTTTG
>Ga0182742_1005411_pt1 | contig 10797 bp, 6 predicted proteins | sample eDN5th37CBELigMG_FD_128880 | JGI IMG/M metagenome (GOLD analysis project Ga0182742, IMG submission 128880) | Enriched Miracle-Growth compost microbial communities from Emeryville, California, USA - eDNA 5th pass 37_C BE-Lig MG (version 2)... ... | reverse complement strand
CACCTCGACCGCGACGACATGGTGGCCGTCACCATCAACACCTTCCTCGGCCTGACCGCCCAGTGCGCGCAGTGCCACGACCACAAGTTCGACCCGATCTCGCAGGAGGAATACTACCGCCTCCAAGCCGTCTTCGCCGCCGTCGACCGGGCCGACCGGCCCTATTACGACGACCCCGCCATCGCCCGCAAGGCCCGCGAATGGACCGCGCTTCGGGAACAACGGGAGGCCGAGCGCGAGGACCTGGAGGCGTTGATCGCGGATCGGGCGGGGCCGGCCTTGGCCGAGCTTGACCAGCGGATCGCCGAAGCCGACGCGTCGGCCGACGACCGCCCCGAGCACGGCTACCACAGCGCCCTGGCCGACGACGCCGAGGAGGTCAAGTGGGTCCAGGTGGACCTGGGCCGTTCCGCGGCCATCGACCGGGTGGTTCTTTGGGGCTGCTTCGACTCGTTCAACGACATCGGCGCGGGGTTCGGCTTCCCGGTTCGGTACAAGATTGAGGCGTCCGACGACCCGGCCTTCGAGCGCGGGGTGGTCGTCATCGCCGATCGAACCGGGGCCGACGAGCCCAACCCCGGCGTCGCCGCCCGAAGCTTCGACGGCGACGGCGCCCGCGGCCGATACGTCCGAGTCACGGCCACCCGGCTCCCCGAACGGCTCAATGATTACATCCTGGCGATGGCCGAGTTGGAGGTCTTTGACGACGCCGGCGCGAACCTCGCCGCCGGAGCGCCGGTCTCGGCCCTCGACTCGATCGAGGCGGCTCCCCGATGGCGGCTCGCCAACCTCGTCGACGGTCTCGCTCCCGGACGCGAGCGAACCGACGAGCTGGCGAAGCTTCGGGCCGACCGCGCGGACCTGCTGGCCCGAACCGCCGATCCGGCCGACCTTCGGGCGTTGGAGAAGGTTCGGGAATCGCTCGGCCAAGTCGAAGCCGAGTTGGCGAGTCTTCCCAAGCCGTCGCTCGTCTACGCGGCGACGATTTACGACGGGGGCGACGCGCCGTTTCGGGGGACGGGCCCCGACGGCGGCAAGCCCCGGCCGATCCACGTCTTGTTTCGGGGCGACGTGAGGAACCCCCGCAAGGAGGTTGAACCGGCGGCGCTCGAGGTCTTCGCCGAGCTTCCCGGCGCGTTCGACCTCGCGCCCGACCAGCCCGAGAGCGAGCGCAGGGCGGCCCTGGCGCGTTGGTTGTCCGACCGTCGCAACCCCTTGGTCTGGCGGGCGATCGTCAACCGGGTCTGGCAACATCACTTCGGCGACGGGATCGTCGCCACCGCGGGCGACTTCGGCCGGATGGGCGAGCCGCCGACGCATCCCGAGCTGCTCGACTGGCTGGCCGTCGAGTTTCGCGACGGCGGCCAGTCGCTCAAGGCCCTTCATCGGCTGATCGTCACGTCGGCGACCTACCGCCAAAGCTCGGCGGGCAACCCCGAATTCGAGGCGATCGACGCCGGCGGCGCCTACCTGTGGCGCGCCCCCAGGCGCAAGCTGGAGGCCGAGGCCGTTCGAGACGCCACGCTCTTCGTCGCCGGCCGGCTCGACCCGACGATGTACGGCCCCGCGTTCCAGGATTTCGTGATCGAGCGTCCCGAGCATTCGCCTCATTACCAGTACGACCTTCAGCCCCCCGACGATCCTCGGATCCACCGGCGGGCGATCTATCGGTTCTTGGTCCGCTCGAAGCTCCAGCCGTTCATGACCGCCCTCGACTGCGCGGACCCGTCGATGCGGGTCGACAAGCGGAGCGAGACCGCCTCGCCCCTCCAGGCGCTGGCCCTGTACAACAACGGCCTGATGTTGACGATGGCCAAACACCTGGCCGAGCGCGTGGAGCCGGCCGGAGACCGCCGGGCGCAAGTGGCCCAAGCCTTCGAGCTGGCGCTGGGCCGAGAGCCCTCGGCCGAGGAACTGTCGACCCTCGAAGCCCACGCCGCCGAGTTCGGCCTGCCGAGCGCGTGCCGGGTGATTTTCAATTTGAATGAGTTTTTGTTCATTGATTAGCCGAGACCTCTTCCTCTCCCCCTGGGAACGCCGATCTCCCGATCGGCGTCCGAACGGGCTGGCCGCCGATCGGGAGATCGGCGTTCCCGGGGAAGGGGGCTCCGAATGCAAGAACGCGCCAAGCCGGACGTTGGAGGCTGGCTCGATGAGACGATTTGAAACGCCGCGCGGGAGGGCTTCGCGATGAACCGTCGGGATTTCCTTTGGCGGAGCGGGGGAGGGCTGGGGGGGATCGCCCTGGCGAGCCTGCTGGGCGCCGAGGGCGCGTTGGGAAGCGAGGGCGCTCGGGCGCTCCGGCCCGACGGCGGGCTTCATCACGCGCCGAAGGCCCGCCGCGTGGTGCAGCTTTTCATGGCCGGCGGGGCGAGCCATATCGATCTGTTCGACCATAAGCCCGAGCTGTACAAGCGGCACGGCAAGCCGTCGAGCTTCGGCGAGGAGGTCGAGACGTTCCAGGACGGTCTCGGCCCCTGGCTCCGGCCGATTTGGGACTTCCGGCCTTACGGCGAGCGCGGCAAGATGCTCAGCGAGGTGGTCGCGCCCTTGGGGGCGGTGGTCGACGAGATCGCCTTCGTCCACAACGTGGTCGGCAAGACGGGCGTTCACAGTCAAGGGACGCTCCTTCAAACGACCGGCTTCAACCGGCCGGGGTTCCCGTCGATGGGGAGCTGGGTCTCCTACGGCTTGGGAAGGCTGGGCGACGACCTGCCGGCGTTCGTGGTCTTGCCCGACCATCGGGGGCTGGCCTCCAACGGCACCAAGAATTGGGACGCGGCGTTTTTGCCCTCGCAACATCAGGGGACCGTCGTTTATCCCGGATCCGAGACCCCGATCGTCGACCTGTTCCCCGACCGCCGCGCCGCGTTCACCGACCGCGCGGGCGACGACGCGGGCGTCGCCGTTTTGAACCGGCTCAACCGCCTTCACGCCGCGAGCCGTCCCGGAGACAATCGCCTGGAGGGCCGCATCCAAAGCTACGAGATGGCCGCCCGGATGCAGCTCGCCGCGCCCGAGGCGCTCGACATCTCGCAAGAGCCGCCCGAGGTCCTTCGGCTCTACGGCCTGGACTCGATTCCAACGACCTTCGACTCGACCATCAACGAGCGCGAGGAGACGGTGGCCTTCGCCCGCAAGTGCCTGACCGCCCGCCGGCTCTTGGAGCGCGGGGTTCGGTTCGTCCAGATATGGAGCGGCAACGACAACGGGTTCCCCCGGCGCAACTGGGACTCGCACGAGGACGTCGAGCGCGACCACGGCCCCCTGGCTCTGGGAATGGCCCGGGGCGCTTCGGCCCTGATCCAAGACCTGAAGCGGACGGGACTCCTCGACGACACGATCGTCTTTTGGACCACCGAGTTCGGCCGGATGCCGTCGAGCCAGGGGGGGCGGGGACGCGACCACAACCCCTTTTGCTTCACAAGCTGGATGGCCGGCGGCGGGGTGAAGCCGGGGATCAGCTATGGGCCGAGCGACGAGGTGGGCTTCAAGCCCGTCGACCGCGGCTCGCCGACCGAGGTTTACGACCTCCACGCCACGATCCTCCACCTCTTGGGCATCGACCACACCCGGTTGACCGTCCGCGACAACGGCGTCGACCGTCGCCTCACCGACGTCCACGGCCGGGTCATCCGGGAGCTTCTGGCCTGACCAGCGAGAGCGAACCAGAGAGATCCATTCACCGAGCCCCAGAGCCGCCCTCCCATGAGCACGCTGAACAACGCCGACGCCGTCCAAACCGTCACGCGAACCGCGCAAATCCTCGTGGCCGCGATGGCCGGGGGCCCGCTCCTGTTCCTGGCGGTCGTGCTGCTGGTCATCGAGCCGACCGGGCCGCCGCCCGGGCCGAATCAGGGCAACCCGCTGGGGCTTCCGCTTCTGACCTTGCTCGCGACGGTCTTCGCGATCGGCGCCCTGTTTTTGTCGTTCGTCGCGCCCGGAATGGTCGTTGGCAACGGCTTGAAGCAAATCGCCGAGCGGCCCCCCGGAGACCCCGCGCCGACGGACCCCTGGAAGGAGGGGCCGACTCTGCCGTCGAACGACGTCGGCGCGCTTTTGCCGCTCTTCCAGACGCAACTGATCATCGCCTCGGCCCTGATTGAGGGGGCCGCCTTCTTCGCGCTGATCGCCTACATGCTCGAACGCCACCCTCTGGCCCTGGGAATCACCGCGTTTCTGATCGCGACGCTGCTGAGCTGGCTCCCAACGCTCGACCGCGTCCACGCCTGGCTCGACGACCAATCGGCCCGCCTGTCGCGGCTGCGCCGGGGCGATTTTTGAGCCGGAGGAGCCGACGCCGCGCGGGGGGCTTGGAGGCGAGGCCCGCCGAAGGGCCTGGAAGCCCGGCCGAGTCCAGCGCATACTTTGAGTTTCGACGTCGCGCGCCAGCGCGGCGCGTTTGTTTGTTCCAGCCGCACGAAAGGCCCCGACATGGCCGACGACGCCAAAACTCCCACCGGCCCGCCCCTCAACCGCCGAAGCGCGCACATCACCCAGGGCAAGGCCCGCGCCGCCAACCGCTCGATGTACTATGGCATGGGCTACCAGGAGAGCGATTTTGACAAGCCCATGATCGGCGTGGCCAACGGCCACAGCACCATCACCCCCTGCAACTCGGGCCTCCAAAAGCTGGCCGACGCCGCCGTCGCCGGGATTAAGGAGGCCGGGGGCAACGCCCAGGTCTTCGGCACGCCGACCATCTCCGACGGCATGGCGATGGGCACCGAGGGCATGAAGTACTCGCTGGTCAGCCGCGAGGTCATCAGCGACTGCGTCGAAACCTGCGCGCAAGGTCAATGGCTCGACGGCGTGGTCGTCATCGGCGGTTGCGACAAGAACATGCCCGGCGGCATGATGGGGATGCTCCGGGCCAACGTCCCCTCGATCTTCGTCTACGGCGGCACGATCCTGCCGGGCTGTCTGGACGGCTGCGACCTGAACATCGTCAGCGTCTTCGAGGCCGTCGGCGCCAACGCCGCGGGCAAGATCGACGACCAGAAGCTCAAGGACATCGAGCAACACGCCATCCCCGGAACCGGCTCGTGCGGCGGCATGTACACCGCCAACACCATGAGCAGCGCCTTCGAGGCGCTGGGGATGAGCCTGCCCCGCTCCTCCACGATGGCCAACCCGCATCAGGAGACGGTCGACGCGGCCAAAGAGGCGGCCAAGGTGGTCATCGAGGCCGTCCGCCGCGACCTGAAGCCGCGCGACATCGTCACCCGCGAGGCGATCGAGAACGCCGTGGCCGTCGTCATGGCCGTGGGGGGCTCGACCAACGCCGTGCTCCACTTCCTGGCCATCGCCCACGCCGCGGGCGTCGACTGGACCATCGACGACTTCGAGCGCGTCCGCAAGCGGGTTCCGGTCCTCTGCGACCTGAAGCCCAGCGGCAAGTACATGGCCGTCCACCTGCACAAGGCCGGCGGCGTCCCCCAGGTGATGAAGATGCTGCTGAACGCCGGGTTGCTGCACGGCGACTGCCTGACGATCACCGGCAAGACCATCGCCGAGACCCTGGCCGACGTTCCCGACGCCCCGCCGGCCGACCAAGACGTGATTCGCCCGATCGACAAGCCGCTCTACGCCCAGGGCCACCTGGCCATCCTCAGGGGGAACCTCAGCCCCGAGGGCTGCGTGGCCAAGATCACCGGGCTGAAGAACCCGGAGATCACCGGCCCGGCCCGGGTCTTCGACGACGAGCAATCGGCCCTGGAGGCGATCCTCGCCGGCAAGATCAACCCCGGCGACGTGATGGTTTTGCGCTACCTGGGCCCCAAGGGAGGCCCCGGCATGCCCGAGATGCTCGCGCCGACCGGCGCCTTGGTGGGCGAAGGGCTGGGCGAGAGCGTCGGCCTGATCACCGACGGCCGGTTCTCCGGCGGCACCTGGGGCATGGTCGTCGGCCACGTCGCGCCCGAGGCGGCCGTCGGCGGCCTCATCGCCTTGGTCCATGAGGGCGACTCGATCACCATCGACGCGCGCAAGCTGCTTCTGCAACTGAACGTCCCCGACGACGAAATCGCCCGCCGACGCGCCGTCTGGAAGGCCCCCAAGCCCCGCTACACCCGCGGCGTGCAGGCCAAATTCGCCTTCAACGCCTCCAGCGCCAGCCAGGGCGCGGTGCTGGACAACTTCCCGACGGAGTAAGAAAAATCGCGATCGCGGTTGGCCCCAAGGGCGCGCTCCGGCGCGCCCCCCACGCCTCGCCGCGCGCCGCGAGCTATGCTGGTGACGTGGCGAAGACCCGCCCTGGGTTCGTCGAATCCAGGGCGACTCCCTCCCTGGATCGGCTCCCCTCCTCGGAGCCGGAAAGGCGGTCACATGGCGAACAGCGCGAAGCGTCGCGGCCCCGTGACGCGGCTCGTGAAGAAACTCGGCCGGACCTCCCGCGCGGGGCTGGCGGGAGTCGATCATCTGCGGTCCTATCTTTCGGGGTTCCTCTTCGCGGATCGTTGGTCGGAGGCCGACGGAGGGAACGGAGCCAAGCCCCCCAAGGCGGAGGGCGCTTCCGACCCCGAGTCCGAGTTCGAGCCGTCGAACCCCTTGCGAGACTATTTCGAGGCCAACACGAGCGGGCCCGGGATCTACAAGTGGCTTCACTACTTCGAGATCTACGACCGCCATCTGGCGAGGTTCGTCGGCCAGGACGTCCATCTTTTGGAGATCGGCGTCTTCAGCGGCGGCAGCCTGGGGATGTGGAGGTCGTATTTCGGCCCCAAGTTCCGCATGACGGGCGTGGACATCGAGCCGGCCTGCAAGGCGTATGAGAACGAGTACGCCCGCATCGTCATCGGCGACCAAGAGGACCGAGCGTTTTGGAGAAAGTTTTGGGCCGAGTCTCCCCCGATCGACATCATCATCGACGATGGGGGCCACACGCCCGAGCAGCAGCGGGTGACGCTTGAGGAATGCCTGCCGCGGCTTCGTCCCGGCGGCGTGTTCATCTGCGAGGACATCCACCGCGTCCGCAATCGGTTCAACTCCTACCTCGACGGCCTCGGCGCGGCGCTGAACCCCATGATCCACGGGACCGAGCCGACGCCCGCGGGGAACCATCGGGTGGCCGCCACGCCGTTTCAGTCGCGGATCCATTCGATCCACCGCTACCCGTACCTGGCCGTCATCGAAACGCGCCGGGAGCCCCTGCCGACCCTCGACTCGGTTCGACGCGGCTCGGAGTGGCAGCCGTTCCTGTAAGGAGGCAATGGCCCCGCGGGGCTCGATCGGCGCGCCGAAATCCACCGGGCGGGTGAAATTACGGCCCGATTTTTGTAGGATGAGGCGGGAGGCGGTTCCGTCCGCTCCGACGCGATCTCGAGCCGTTGGGGATGAAACGGACTCGAGCGGTCCCGCCGTCGATCGGCTCGTCGAGGGGGGGCTTCCGCGACGAGCGGCGGCTGGCTGGGAGAGGTCGGTCGAGGGTCGGCGGTCATGATGTTTCCGAAGGGTGTGGGCGGCACCTTGGAGATGATTCGCAACGGCGTGACGGAGCGGGTGATCCCGCTTCGCGGCGCCGATCTGCACATCGGTCGGCACGCCTTGGTGGGCGTGGCGCTCGATCATCCCAAGGTTTCGCTGTATCACGCGCGGATTGAACGGCGGTTTGACGGCTCGTATCGAGTCGTCGACCTGATGAGCAAGAACGCAACCTACGTCGACGGCGAGAAGCTCAAACCGTTCGAGCCGGTGGAGCTGCGCGAGGGATCGCGGATTCGGATCGTCGATTACGAGTTCGTCTTTCACGAACCGGCCGCGCGGGCCGGCGGGCCCGGCGAGGCGGCTCGGTCGACCGTTCTGGGCAGGCGGACCGACCTGACCTCCACCCAGCTCGCGAGGCGGACGGCGCGGCCGGCCGAGGCGCTTCGGGCGGTGCTCGACATCGTCCGGGCCCTGGGCGGCGGGGCCGGCCTCGACGAGCGGCTCGCCTTGGCGGTCGACGGCCTGCTTTTGGTCTTCCCCCGCGCCGAGCGGGCCTTCATCGCCGCCGTCGAGCCCGACGGCGGGCTGCCGCTGCTCGCCTTCCGCCACGTCAAAGGGCCGTCCGAACCGCCGGTCCTCAGCCGGGCGATCGTCGACGAGGTGCTTGGCCGGGGCGAGGCGCTCTTGATCAAGGACGTGTTGATCGACGACCGCTTCAAGGATCGAGACAGCGTGGCCGCGTCGATCCGAACGGCCATCTGCGCGCCGTTGGCCGGTCGGGACGAGCGGCCGTTGGGCATGATCCAGCTCGACGGCTCCACCCGGCGATCGCAATTCGTCGAGGAGGAGCTTGACCTTTTGGCGGCGTTGGCGGTGCCGATCGCCGCGGCCGTCGAGAACGACCGGCTGGTCAAGGAGCGGGCGTCGTGGGCCGCCGCCCGAGAGATCCAGCAGGCGCTTCTGCCCAAGTCGAGGCCGGTGATCCCCGGCTACGCCTGCTGGGAGTGCTACCGCCCGGCCGAGGACGTCGGCGGCGACCTGTACGACTACATCGCCGTCGCCGACGATCCCGAGAACCCCCGCTGGCTCGTGACCCTCGGCGACGTGGCGGGACACGGCATGGCCGCGGCGATCGTCATGGCGGGCATCGGCCCGGAGGTCCGCCTCTTGCTCCGCGACGGCCTGGCGCCCGCCGACGTCCTGGCGATGGTCAACAAGCGCCATCACGACTCGGGCATCGAGGGCCGATTCGTCACGATGGTCATCGCCGAACTCGACCCGTTGACCCATCGCCTGACGATCGCCGCGGCCGGTCATCCCAGCCCCTTGATCCACCGGGCCGACGGCCGGGTGGAGGTCCTGGAGTGCCCCGGCGCGGGGCCGCCGCTGGGCGTTCGGGCCGACGCCTCGTACGAGCCGACCGGGTTTGATCTGGACCCCGGGGACGTCGTCATCCTCTTCTCCGACGGCGTCGACGAGGCCCTCGACCTGCAACGGCGCGCCTTCGGCGTCGACCGGCTCAAGTCCGTGATCGCCCAGACCCAGGGGGGCCCCGCCGAGGTCGGCGAAGCGGTCCTCGCGGCCCTCCGAGACCACATGGCCGGCCGCTCCCAGGTCGACGACATCACCATCGTCTGCTTCGGCCGAGAACGGGAATCCGACGAATCGGTCTGACATGCGAAGGTGATGGCGCAAGCGGGTGGTTCCAGTCAAGAATGGCGACTCGGAAGGAGGACCGGGGCCGGGCCGGACGAAGCGTTACGACTTCGGTTCGGCCTCGCCCTGGTCTTGGTCTTCGCCCTCCTCCGTCTCGACGACGCCGGCGACCTGGCCCTTGTCGTTGATGGCGGTCGCCCAGACGAGGTCGGGGCCGCATTCGTCGAGGGTTCGGAGGCGGCCCTTCTCGAAGACGAAGGCCCGGGGACCGACCTCGGTTCCGCGGGGGCCGTCGATCAGGCCGACGACCGCGCCGGCGTTGTTGATCGCCTCGGCGCGGGAGCCGGCGAAGCCCTCGGGCTCGGGGATCGGCTTGAGGCCGTCTTCGCGGGTCCAGATCATCGCGTGGGTATATCCTCGGCCGTCCTCGCGATGGCCGACGACCACGCCCGCGTCGTTGACGCCCCGGGGCAGGAGCGAACCGGGCTCGTCGGCGAGCGCCTCGCGCGTCCAGACGCCCGGCTCGTTCTCGGTCCAGAGCGAGGGGAGCAGCTTCTGAACCGCCGCGAGCCGCTTGCCGTCGGGGCTGATGGCCATGACGTTCGAGCCGAGGTCGTCGGCGTCGGGCAAGATCACGGCCGTCCAACCCTCGCCGTCGTCGGCTCGCTCCCAGAGGCAGCCTTGCAAGAGCCGATCGCCAAGGAGGAACCCGCTGATTCGGCGGCCGTCGCGCGAGACGCCGGTCGCGAACGAACTGACGTAACCCTCCGGAGCGCCGAGCCCCCGGATGCCCTTCTCGGCGTCCCAAACAAACGCCTGATTGCGCAAGTGGACGCGAACTCCGGGGGGCGCGGGCTTGGCGACTCGGCCGACCACCAGGCCATCGTCGCTCACCGCGGCCGGGAAGGTCGCCGTGTAGCCCTCCAAGAGGGGGAGGCGGGTCATCGTCTTGCCTCGGGCGAAGAAGGGGGCTTCGTACAAAATGTCGGGATTGCCCCCCTCCGGCTCCCAGTGAAAGCCCACGACGTCCCCCCGGTCGTTCAGGCCCGTGGCGGTGATCCCCTCATTCAGTGGGGAAACCAATTGATATGTCGGCGTCTTGGCCGGATCGTCGGCGATGGCCGCGCCGAGCGTTCCCAAGGCGATGGCGGCGAATGGAATCAAGCGCATGTTGATGGATCTCCAGGTGTGTTGAATCGATGCGAGTTGTCGCCGATCAGCCTTCTCCCGCGAGGGGAGAAGGGGGGATTCGCCGTCCTTTGGTCATTTCACAAGCCCACTGATATCTCCGTCCCTTCATTCCCGCCCCCTTCCGGCGCCGAGGCGGGGGAGTTGGGGGGCGACTTCGAGTTTGACGTGGGGGAAGGTTGAGGTTCCGGTGACGCGGACGATCGCCAGTTGGCCCCCCGCCTCGCGGAGCAGGTCGCTGACGACGGGGACGTGGAATCGGTCGCGGCCGTAGAGCACGTCGAGCCGCAGGTCGAGGTTGTCGAGCGGGTCTCGGGTCCCATTTCCCTTGAGGCTGAAGGCGGTTCCGGTGAGTTTGATCTCATCGAAGATGGTCTTGCCGTTGATGATTCGGAACTCGACGTCGGCGGAGTCGAAGGCCGATTTGCCGGCCCCGAGGGTGGCGCCGCCGGGGATGAGCCGGGCGTTGAGCTGCTTGGCGATCAAGAGCATGGAGGGCAGTTCGCCGATGTCGCCGTCGCTGATGTG
>Ga0182742_1005409_pt1 | contig 10801 bp, 16 predicted proteins | sample eDN5th37CBELigMG_FD_128880 | JGI IMG/M metagenome (GOLD analysis project Ga0182742, IMG submission 128880) | Enriched Miracle-Growth compost microbial communities from Emeryville, California, USA - eDNA 5th pass 37_C BE-Lig MG (version 2)... ... | reverse complement strand
TGGCCTGGAGCTCTCCAACTGAGATAAAGGAAACACGAAGAGCGTTAGCGATTCGATGTTGACGCAATCGTTGCGGCGGAGAGTAAAGGACACTAGCCGCTAGGACGCTGGAGCTAGACAATAAGAAAAGCGGAGGCGACTGCTCAGCCCCGACAAGCGCTGGAGGGCTGGCAGATGAAGTCGTTCTTTGACTTCAACTGACAGACTGAAGCGACTCGAGGGGCTAGGAGCCGCAGCTAGACAATAAGAAAAGCGGAGGCGGCTCGTTCAACTCCGACAGGCATAAGGCACACCTGAATAAAAGGCGCTTTTTGCCTTTGATTCAGGGGTGACTTATGACCCGAGGAGTTAGCCGTTGCAGCTAGACAATAAGAAAAGCGGAATCTACCTGCCCAGCGGCGTATGGCCTGGAGCTCTCCAACTGAGATAAAGGAAACACGAAGAGCGTTAGCGATTCGATGTTGACTTATCGTAGGGCGGAGAGTGAAGGACACTAGCCGCTAGGACGCTGGAGCTAGACAATAAGAAAAGCGGAAGCGACCTGCCCAGCGGCGTATGGCCTGGAGCGCTTCGACTGGTCAACAACGATTTTAATTTTTAAACAACCATAAAAAACCCGGCTTTTGTGGAAAAAGCCGGGTTTTTAGATGAGTTTTAATGTTTACGGCGCTTGATTAATAGCAAAAATGCATATGGTAATATTCCAAACCACCGAAAAAGAAATGGAGATTTCTCCAATTTCCGCTCTACTTTTAATTTAACTCTTTCTTCTTTCGGCTGATCCGCATACTTTACAACTGTCTCTGTTAAATATTTTACATAATCATTTGTTTTCATACCCAATGCACCTACCTTATTCCTTAACAGTTTAACCAAAAACCCCTTAATTAAACTGAGTGCATAAGCTACTAATTAATTCTTTTCATACCACTTCACAATTTTTTGTTTTTCCTTATCATAATGAGCAATCGCAGTCCACTGTTCATTTGTATCTAGTGTTAATGATAACGTAACCTCCATTAATACTTGGGAAAGGTCCCGTCGGACAAAATTCACTTTCCCACTTGAAAAAGCAATCTGCCCCGATTGAGGAAAATCTCCCTTATTGTATAGGTCCTCGATCTCTATAATCGCAACTTGTAAATAATACTCCCCCAATAGGATCGTCTCAGTTTCTTGATAAAACCTTTTCTCCATTAAATATTGCTCCATCATTATGAGTAACAAAAAACTAAACAACGCTAAAACACCTAGCGATAATGGATAAGTGTATCCTTTTTCATTATACATCCTTTACTCCATCTGAACGTAGGACCAAACGGTTCCAGAATAAGTTGTATTATGAACATCCTGGATATGAATTTGAAACCCTTTAGCTACCTTCTCAAAATTTACCGTTTTAACATTTTGAAGCAGAATCTCATGCCCTGCGAAGTTTACTCTTCTTCTCAGGTTGGAGCCGTATTTTTCGTATAAAATAGTATCATTATTCAGTTGTAGAAGAACCTTGTCTCTCTCAACTGTAATATTACTAGCAGAGCGCACTTCTTTTTTTACTTGACTATGAAATACTTCCCATTCTAACCTTTGAATACTTTGATCGATGCTATTAAAATTTAATAAAAGCTTCATGGCGGGAGGGAAAAAAGACATTAGCATGCAAAACACCATAAAGGAAATGAGCATTTCTGCCAATGTAAAACCCTTTTCATTTTGCAAGCACGCATTTTGTTTTGACTTCGCGAAAATTACCATCAAAATCCACGCACACCTCTGTTTCCATTCCATCTATAGTCTCAACATTATGAAAACGATAAATCACACCGTTTAACTCCGTGACCTCAGCTTCAACATAATTATGCCCTTGTACCTTCATCGATTTTAAGCGATCATACAATAGATGAAGAGCCTCTGTTTCTCTACGCAAATCAACCGATTGACCAATTAAATGAATTGTTATTGGCAGAACTACACTTGCCATAACAAGCCATGCAGATAGGGAAAGAAGGAGTTCAGCTAGAAAAAAGCCCTCATGCCTCGATAACATAAAACCTCCCCTTTCCTAGTAATAACATCAATCTGTATCGTTTTGGTCCAACTTCAATAACAAATGAACCAAAGCGATTAATGTTTCCGTCAGGCATATATTGAAAATAGAGTTGCCTTAAAGTATCAGGCTGAATTCGAATCGTTGCGGGATAAGTTCTTTCAATTAATGCCGGACTGGTTGGTTTTGTCCTTATATAGTAATAATTAGACTCATGAGCAATATGTACGCTCACTTCAACTTGATGGGAGATTGCATATTGCTGAGCATATAAAAGGTCCGATTGTAATTGAGCAAGGAACGACTGACTTTCGAGAAGTTGTTGTGAAGGCTTAAAGATCAGGACTGGAGAAAATGAAATAACAAGAAATGCCGAAAGCACAATTAAAGTTTCGATTAGAGTAAAGCCATTGTTGTTGTTCATCATTCAAATCAGTCAACGACTGCTACTTTCCCCGCAGAAATCGAAATTACTTTTCCATCAGGACAAGTGGTTTCCCCTTCATTTAAGTAGCCACCTGATACCAACTCAGTTATGGAGGTTGGTAACTTTTTATGGTCAATATTATAAGCTTGTACCTGGCCCTCTACCATTTTTACATAAGCTTCACAACCCTTTTTATTGATTGTTGCATTATGCTTCGTTATGTTAGGCACGGTTATCATTAACAACACCGAAATAACAAGTAACACAATCATCATTTCAATTAGAGTGAACCCATGTTCATTTTTCATTATTCATCATCCTTTGGATTTTATTTAGATACCTTGAATCAGCTGGAACATCGGGAGCATGATGGCTAAATAAAGAGAAACAATCAAAATACCGATTACACTAAACAGCAATGGCTGAACAATTTTCATCCCTCTCTCCATCTTCACTTCCAGCTGACTGAGACAATAATGACTATAAATCGATAATTCTAAATCAACCTTCCCGTTTTCTTGTCCATGTCTTACAATGCGAGCGAGCTCTTCCTCAAAAAAAGAATACATTCTGATTGCGCAATCCAACTCCACTCCTGTTGCAAGTTGTTCCTTTAACCCTTTACCGATTTCTAGTGAGAACCGTTCATGATTGTTGTTTTCGAACACCTGCAATGCCTCCATCACAGACATTCCACTAGTTAGTAAATAACTCAATTGTGAAGAAAAGAAATGAGAATAAAACAAGCGCAATAGCTTTCCTAGTAAAGGGGTACGTACAAGCCTTGCTCTTTGAACAAGAATGGGAAACTTTTTAAAAACAAAATGAAAATAAATCATCCCAATTGCAACAAGAAGCAAGGAGAAATAAAAAAGAAGAGGGATAGAAGAGCCAACAACGGTAAGGATTTCACTAAAGATTGTAGCTTCAACATTCATATTTTGATATAGAGTTGAAAATCGGGGAAGCAGGCTCTCCTGAACAAAATAAAACAAGAGACTAGTTAAAATAAAAAGAAACAGAGGATATGACAAAAGATTTCTTAACTTACGATAATCAGCATCTCTCTTTGAAATAAGCCTACTTGCCTCGATAAAAGCATTAGCTAGTCCACCATGTTGCTCAGCAAAATAGACATAACTAATGAGTTCTTTATTGAATTTTAATTCCGCTAGTACCTGATAGAATGGATACCCTTCTTTTAGATTTCCCAGACATCGTCTAATTTCCACTTGACGTCTAGACTCAAGATAAAAAGATAAAGAATCAATTGCCTCGGCAATTGGATAGCCTCTGGATAATAGTTCGCCTACTCTTCGTAAAAATTGGGCTTGCTCCTGCACAGACCATTTAGTAACTCTGCTCATCTAAAACCCACCTCTGATATTCTTCCTCCTTAATAAAACCAAGTGCTATTCCCTTTAATATCGCATCCTTTAACGTCTTATGCGGAGCATCTTCCACGATTCCTTTGGCTTGATTTAAAGCAGCTGTCAAAGAACGGCCGCTAAGGATTTCAAAGACACTCCCTCTTTTGCCACTTCCTAATGAATAACAGTATGGCGGACACTCTTCTTTACAATATGGACATGTAAGTTCGACAAGCCTTTGTGCAGTTACTGCAATCAAGGTTTGTTCAATTTCCAGCCAATTCACCCCAAATTCGAGAAGACGAGCAATAGCCCCTTTAGCATCTCTAGTATGCATAGTAGTTAACACAAGGTGGCCAGTGAGTGCAGCGCGTACAGCAATTTCAGCCGTTTCTTGATCGCGAATTTCTCCCACCATAATAATGTCAGGGTCATGACGAAGGATTGCTCTTAAACCAGAGGCATAAGATATCCCGGCCTTTTCATTAACTTGGATTTGGAGTATTTGGTCGCTATGCAATTCAATTGGGTCTTCTAGGGTAATAACATGTCGTTTGATTAAATTTGAAGCTTCAGAAAGAAGAGAATAGAGAGTCGTTGACTTCCCGCTACCTGTTGGACCGGTGAAAATCACTAATCCATGTGCATGCTTAATAAGGGATATTAGCTTTCTTGAGGTAGTTGGAAATAAACTTAATTGATAAAAGGGAATTTGCTGTTGTTGAGGAAGAAGACGAATGACCATGCTCTCGCTCTTAGCTGCTGGAAGGGTCGATATTCGAAGTCCAACTTCTGTACCTTCATAGCTATATGTGTATGCACCACTTTGCGGTCGGCGTTTATCGCCAATATCCATCGAGGAGATAAACTTAAAATGCGAAACTAAACGGTCACATACAGCTTTTTTCAAGGTGAATCTTTGCAGGAGTTGATTTCCGAGGCGAAATTTTATCACCATATCTTTCCCTAGTGGGACAATATGGATATCCGATGCTCTTTTTTCGATTGCATCTTTTATAATTTGATCTGCTAAAGCTTGAATTGGTTGAGCAATTATAAACACCACCTCTCTTTGATACCGATAAATTCTACTTTTTCCTCCTCCCTTCCTGCGCTCCTTTTTAAATATTTTTGACTAAATAGTGACAATTAAAAATCAAGTACCGTTCATCAATTTGCCATTTAGTTGTGAACATTTTCTAAACATATAGTGGAAACAGTGTTAACCTCATTTTACACTGTATTATAATAAAGAAAATTCAAGTTCTCTGAGGTGAGCATAGTGGAACAAACATTGAAAATAACAAGTGTTTTATCAGATCCCACACGCTATTATATTTATCAGTATATTACAAAACGACACAAAGACGTAACAGTCCAAGAAATCGCCGAAAATTTTGAGATACATCCTAACGTCGCAAGGCTTCACTTATCAAAACTCGAGGATGTGAACATGCTCGTTTCAGAAACGAAAAAAACCGGTAAAGGTGGTCGTCCAAGTCGACTATACCGATTATCAGAAGATGTGATTCAACTAAACTTCCCTTACCGTGATTATCAACTGCTCTCAAAAATTGCGATGATTACCATGATGTCTCTTGGAACTGAAGGAAAAAAGGCGCTGTATATGACAGGAAAACGTCTCGGTGCTGAACTTATTGATCAAGAACTTGCCAGTCAACACCAACAAACGAAAGACCTCTCTTTTGAGCAAAAATTAAATATCGTTAAAGGTGCGGCTACTTTAGCTGGTTTTTATCCAGAATTTGAGGCAAACGAAGAACAAACAAAAATTTATTTTCAAATTTTTAACTGCCCATTTAAAGAAGTTGCTGAGGAACATCCTGAAACAGTGTGCAATATGCATGTAGAGTTCCTTCGGGGAATGTTTGAATCATTATTTGGGGATATTGAATTAATCGAGAAAGAGAACCTAATTGCGGGCTGTGAATCCTGTACCTATCAAGCATTGGTCACGCATTAACAAAGTTTATTTACTTTTCCCTCCTCTTTCCATTATAATTGGTATGTGTTGGACTGTAAGGTAAAAGGAGGGATGGCTATGGATCGGATGTACAGAGTGCTAGGATTCTGGACAGGTATTTTCGCAGTCATGTTTTTTGTAGGGGATATGTATACAGCGTCCTTGCTTTTCTTTGGGCAAACAGGGTTCTTCCTGCTTCTAAGTTATTTAAAACTTTCCGAACGAACGTATCTTTATATCTTCGGAGCATACTTAACGATTTTCTTCGCAGGATTTACTTACTACACCACTTTCTTGATGGTGCCAGGAGCAGGACATTAAGACCCAACAAAAGCGATGGAGCTTATCCATCGCTTTTTCATTTTCTAAAATAACTCCGATTCAGCAAACTTTAACCCTTTCCCCTGAAACAAAATTTGAAATGAACTACTGATTCCACCAGGTAAAATCAAACTTTTAATTGCCCGATTATGCTTACTTTTTTCTGAAAAGGGATTAGGGTCAAAACTTTCCGCTAATTCATCCAGAATGCCTAGCTTTAACAAAAACTCATCTTGTCGATATTTATTTATTAATTCAAACCCACTCTCTTCTCCTTCACGAATAAAAAGGCTCCATGGAACATGACTTGTAATATCCATTAATCCAGGGTTTTGTAGCACATCTGAATACATTTGATGTTGATAATAACCTCTTAAACTCCCATCTCTTCTTTCTGGCTGTTGCCACTCCTCATCGGTATACCCATAATCAACCGTCATCACAAGACCTGTAGTAACCGCTTGGCTAAGACGTTGCACCATTTCTCCCATTACGAGTGGAATTTCAATACGATATCCGTTCTTTAGCTTTAAGCTATGTCTTTGGATGTAAGCTAAAATGTTCGAATTTTCAAGTGGTGTTAGCACCTCCACTAGCTTGTCTTCCTTATTAGTAATCATCACCTCGAAGAGAATACCATCTTCGTTCTTAATGACATGCACGGGAAGTGCATCAAATAGTTCATTTGAAAAAACGAGCCCTTCAAAGTGATCGAGCTCTTCGACATTCTTAAGTTGTGATACCTCTTCTCTAAATTCTTGTAAACATTCTCTTTGCAGTTTTTGATGAAAAGGACTTGAGTCAATAATTATATACTCTATCGGTTCATTCGCATACTGCCTCCACGCTTCAATGAAAGCTTTCGCAAATCTACCATTTCCTCCACCAATCTCACAAAAACGAGCAGGCAAGTGAAGTTTTTGATAATGGCTCGCATACCATTTCGCAATGATTTTACCAAAAATCGAAGAAATATTGCTCGTGGTGATAAAATCTCCCGAACGCCCAATCTTTAATTCGTCTTTCATATAATAGCCTTGTTGAGGATGATAAAGGGCATATTCGATAAAGTCTGCATAAGAAATCAATCTATTGGGACTTTTGTCAATGAACTCTTTTAGAATCGCAATCATAAAAAATAACTCCCTGTTCATTTTCCACTATTGACGTAGTGTTTTGTGTATTGTATCCTAAATTTAGTTACAAAAGCTTATCCTTCCCTATTTAAACAGTTAATCCCTAAAAAACCCTTCCGCCTGAAGGGTTTTTTTATTTGCCTTTTATCCCCCATTTTTTCACGAAAAGTATTTCCGCTATTAAGGAGAAGTAACTAAAGTATCACGCTCGTTAAAATCCGTTTAAAAATGGGTTCGAATCCATTTCATGTCCAATTGTCGTTGCTGGACCATGACCTGGAAGGACAACAGTCTCTTCTGGTAAAACAAGAAGTTTATTATGTATGCTTCTTAATAATTCATCATGATTCCCTCCTGGTAGGTCTGTTCTACCAATACTAGCCTGGAATAATGCATCCCCCGAAACAACTAGAGCAACATCTTTAAAATAAAACGAAATACTGCCTGGAGAATGTCCTGGTGTCTCAAATACCTTGAACGTAAACCCCTCTATGTTCATTTCCATTTCATTCATGATAATGTGATCCGCTTCCCTAGCAGTAATTCCTTGCCCTGGTAAGAAGAATTGAGAACCATTTCGTTCCGGATCAGATAACCATTCTTTTTCTTTGTTATGGATATAAACCGGAATAGAGTATTGATCTCTTATTGCATCTACAGCTCCGATATGGTCAAAATGTGCGTGCGTTAATAAAATTGCTTTTGGCTGAAGTTTTTTTTGATTTATGTAATGAATAACTTTATTAGGCTCTTCACCAGGATCAACTATTAAACAACGGCCATCCGAATTAGAGAGAATATAACAGTTAGTCTGTAAAGGCCCTAACAGCATTGGGAACCAGTTCATATGAATACCTCCATTTGTGTTGATGTAATCCTATTTCTATTCTACACTATTACCAACATAGAGATAAACCTTGTCACAAAACAAATGGAAGGTGATGGTTCATGGAAAGAGCCTATGGTGTAGAAGCGAAACCTTTAATATCTGAAATTGAAGAATTTGAATACCTTCTTAGCCACAATTTATCATTAATTGAAAGTGTTGACTCCGTTTATATTTACCAAACCAAAGAAGACGCAGAAATAGCACAATCTATACTCGAAGAAGCGGATGCATTAGAATCAATTCACTCGCTTGTTCTTATCCATAATGGTCAAGTAGTTCATGCTTCTTTTGACTATGGTTTTGCAGGTGGAAAATGGGTATACTTATATGAAGAATTAATTGCCGCATTCACTCTGTTTGGCGATGATTTGGAAGCAATCGAAATGGCTAAGATTCAGATTGAAGAACATCTCGTTCTACAAACGGCGCTAGATTTTGTTGAAATTTTCTTTGTTGATCGACAATTCACAGGCTTAATGGAGCGAATCGCTTCTGCTTATAATTGCAAGGTGTCCTTTTTAGACCTCGACAAATGGCAGAAAAAACTATAAAATAGTATCGAATATAAGCTATTATCTACATAAGGGTTAATCCTTACCATCATTAACGAAGCTTACTATTATGTAAAAGGGGGATTTTGAATGGGACTGGTCATTATTTTTGCATTAGTAACAATTCTTGCAGCTTACGGCACTTTCTCTGCATTAAAAAACAAAAACGTACTAGGAATTGTTTTTGGCGGGGGTAGTCTGCTTGTTTTTGGTTGGTTTACAATTATGACGGTTATTTATAGCGGTTACCCAATTGCACACTAAAGTTATGTAAATAATTACGAACCTAAAAAGGACTGCCTATAGGCAGTCCTTTTGTATTTTATCTTATTCAAGTAAACTCTTGACCCTCGCTACTTTATCCTCCATTTCCCTTGAAACATCTCGGCGATCATCGATACGGATATTGGTTGCTACTCGAAAAATCCCCTTAGCAAACGGCGCTTCGTGCATTGCTTGAATGACCTCAAATAAAACCGGAAGCTCTCCTTCAATAATCGTATTCATCGGCGTAAGCTGAAACCGAATCTTTCCTTGTTGCTCATATTGCATAAGCAGTTTCTGAATATCTGCCACATACGAACTCACACTTGGCGTTTTTGTTCCTATCGGAATAACAGTAACATCTACGATAGCCATAATCAATCTCCTTTGTTTAGTAATCAAGCAAATTTATTATTTCCCGTTCTTTTAAATCAATGATTTTCTCTAATTGGTAGCCGTAAAGGCACATAGCACCATTCGGCGAACATTCTAATGGTTCATTTTCTACTTGCTCCATTAGGATTGTCTCATTTCCATCCTCAAAAGAACGTTCTGTAAGAGTGAACCCTTCATTATAAACATCAGCCTCCCCACTTTTATAAGGCCGAAGGTATAAGAGAGAAGACGAACTTTCTAGAACGTCGTAATAAGGGACTAGCCATCCAGAGAAAACCGATAATTGCGGAGCATGAAAAGAGCTTATTTCATTATAGTTTTGATCCATTACAACATAGTTAGCTTGCTTGTCATTATCTTGGTCCGCACTTACAACCAAAACGCTTTGATCAATAAAGTCAAGATAATGTCCGGCTGCTAAGACGACTTCTTCCTTGCCAGTAATTATATTCTTTTTAACAAGGGGAGCGGTCAAGCTGATATTTTCTTCCTCCCAATCCAAATAGAGAATCTCATTATCTTTAGGCCATTCTAAAAACGGTTGTGGCAAATCTATTTCACTGATCTCTTTGATCTCAGTATCCAAAATAAATGTACGATAACTCCAATCTTCGTAGAAAGCTGTAACAAGAAGTTTCTGCTCGCTTTCACCATTCCATGAAAAAGATAATTCAATTGATTCTATGTCCGTTTCATATAAAAGCTTGCCATCAGTCTCAATCACTGTCAATTTTCCTGTATAACTAGAAGGGGCAGTATGAATGAGGATTTTTTTCCTTTGAGGACTTATATCAGCAGTTACAATTGGAAATTCAGTCTGATAAACCAATGAACTCTTACCAGTTGATAAATCATAAGCATATAAGTAAGATTCTTGACCCAAATTTGTTATGTACAAAATACTTTGATTTGAGAGCCACCCAACAATTTCAGAGAAAGTACCTTCTAAAGTTTGAATTGGAATAACCTCTTTCCCCAAAAAAGCGGGACCTGGATTAACCTTTGAAAAAGGAAGATGACTAGACTCTACATGAGGGTGCGTTATTTTTTCTTTTTCACATCCTACTAAAATACCTATCATTAAGAACAAACATAGAAAATATATAGAGCGTCTAGTTTCCTTTATGTTGAGGCGATTTAAATGCTCAATCAAACAGTCCCCCTCCCTTTTTCCCATTACTTATATATAACGTATACAAGTTAATAATGTTTCAAGTTTCCAAAAAAATATTTTGCTAAGATATATCTTCTTTTATTAACAGTGAAATTATCTCACGGATTACAAAAACAATATTTGTATCATCACAATAAAGTAGGGAAACCACTATCATGGCTTCCCCCTTATCAAACCGTACGTGCCCTATTAAGGCATACGGCTTACCCATATGTTACAAGTGTTATCAAGAGGATGCGTTC